>Ga0137409_10000178_pt1 | contig 63832 bp, 53 predicted proteins | sample CZODoug1_16funga_FD_122059 | JGI IMG/M metagenome (GOLD analysis project Ga0137409, IMG submission 122059) | Vadose zone soil fungal communities from Angelo Coast Range Reserve, California, USA - CZODoug1_16fungal (Hybrid Assembly) | ecosystem: Environmental > Terrestrial > Soil > Vadose zone... | reverse complement strand
TCCGTTCGCCGTTGTTCGCGGATCAAGAACGAGGTCATGGACGGTGTTCCGCTGCTGATAGGCAACCCGGACCAACAGGCGTTCCACGACTTGCCGGTCAACTTCAACATTCCAGCTTTCGCTTCTCGGGTTCCTGAGCCCACCGGCGATGACATTCGTGTACGGGACCGACGAGGTTACGTCCCCAGCGGGATCGAAAGTAAGGACTGTGCGATCTGGGAAGCTGGGAAACGCCGGAACGTTCAAAGGAACGCGATCGTAAAACAATCCGCCGCCCGCCTTGAGGAGAGTCTTGCGATCACTGGTCAAGGCGAACGTGAGGCCAACGCGCGGCGCGGTGTGCGTTGAGTCGGTGATGGAGTCCCGGTCGAATCGGAGGCCGAGGTCCAAGGTAAGGCGAGGTCCGACCGTCCATGTGTCGCCGAGAAACCAGGCGATCTCGTTTTGGTTGACAGAAAAGGCAGCCGGCGTGCCGAATTCGATGCGCTGGAGGGTGGAGCCTGCGACGCCCACGATATCCACCGGCAAGAACTGTTGACGGCCGTCATAAGCGCTATGTGAAAAATCGAGGCCAGCCTTCCATTGATGAGTACCGTAAAGGTGCTTCGGGCTCGACTGGTAGACTTCCTGCCATTCCGCTCGATCGGTGTCCCGATTCTGCCGGTTGAAGAATCCGCCTTCGTTGGCTTCGACCAACAAGCGATAGGGGACTTGGCTGTTCGGGAAAGTGTTCGCATCGAATTCTTCGTACGCCAGCCTTGAGGTAAGCAGGCTACCCGACTCGGAAATGTAATGATGTTGTCCCGAGATTTGGTACCCGCGCTGATGCAGGTTTGTGGTCGAGGGCTGCGGGTCAAAGGTGTCCAGCCCGAGAAAGTCGAGTTTTTGAGGGAAAACGGCGACTGATAGAGTTGCCGTCTGTTTCTCATTGATCTTCAGATCAAACTGACTGAAAGAGTCGAAGCTTTCGAGCCGGGTGTCGCGCTGCATGGGAGGCAGGCTTTCGACCGGCGTGCGAACGAATCTGTATTCAAGAGACTGAGTGAAGGCAAGTCTGTCCTTCAGGATCGGTCCCGTAACGGTCACTCGTGGAGTGACCGCACCGAGTCCAACAATGTGACCGTCCCGGTCGCGGAGCCGAGGGAGCAGGTTTTGCGCGGAAACATGGAATTTGTCGAGTTTGCCGGTGCGTGTTTCTACACTGGAAACTGCGCCAGTGAATTTGCCGTATTCAGGGTCGTAAGGATTGGAAATCACCTGCACGGAAGAAACGACATCGATGGGGAGCCGGATGGCCTGGCCGCCTGTTGCTGGGTCGGTCACATTCGCCGAATTCATCAGCCACCCGGCTTGGGTGGCCTGGGCGCCTTTCATGTTGATTCTGCCGTCCGGCCCTCGTACCACTCCTGGAACAAGAGGAAGCAAGCTTTCGATTCTCTCGTTTGGATTCGGAGCCTTCTCCACCACGGATTGGCTGATCGTGCTCTTCTGGGCGGATTCTTCGGCTAGGGGAACATCACTGGCAGTCACGGTTACGGAGCTCGTAACGGTTGCAACACTGAGTTCCATCGCGGCCGAGGACGACTCACCTGGCTTGACTTCGACTACGAGAGTTGCGATCAAGCCAGGAGCACTCGCCTCGATTTCGTACATTCCTGGGGGAAGGCCATCGATAGCGAATGCTCCTTGTGCGTCCGAGCGGGTCTCCTTGTTCATAGGCCCGTGAAGGACAATGCGCGCGTCCGGCAAAACAGCGGGTTCTCCGTTTTGGGTCGCGGTGACTACCTCGCCCCGGATCAGTCCGGGCTTCGCGGGGGCGCCTTGGGGAAAGCAAGGAATCAGGAGCGCTAGTGTCAGAAAAATGATTGGTAAGGTTTTTCGCATGGCAGCGCTCCCTTTCGAGAAGGTAGGTGCAATGCGGTAGCCAAACACTCGACCGATGCGCGCACGGTTGCTCAAGCCATTGAGAAGGTTCGCGTTGAATGTTCTCTATGGAGAATTCGCCGGACACATGTGAAGGTGATTGCGGCGCAGATTGACTTGGCAGGTGTCGAAGTCTTGGCAGTGTTGCTTACTCGTCTTCGACATGCCGGGACGAGGCGGCGAAGGATGCGAAGACTGATGAACCAAGAACTGTTATCCCGGTTTCCCTCAAAAGTGGTACGGCACGGCTACTTCATTATGTGAGCGAAAAAGACCCCGATCTAGGGTTGTTGGCAAATAGCTTCGAGTCCATGATCGTCGTATAGCACAAAGGAGTTAGCCATGAGTGCCGTTGAATTTGCTCTTAAACCCAAGACACCTTTTATCCATACCCTGCCGCAGTTGCCCTTCGAGAACTCTATGACCGGATCGGATGTGCTGACCGCCCGCTACGAAGGGCTTTGCCGGCTTTCCCGATCGATTGCGTCCATGACACCCGAGCTTCTCTCGCGCAATTTGGCAGCACTTCTCCGGCCATTGTTTCCCTGCGATGTGGTCAACATCATTGTCTTCAGTGAGCGCGACAACGACGTTAGCTGGAAGTCACTGGGAGAAGGTCAGCTAGCTCCAATCGAAGGTCCCGTCGAGGAAACTACAGTGTGGTCGGTATATCAGGAGCAGAGGCCACTCTGGATTGTGGACTGGCAGCACGATGATCGGCTGGCGGTGCGGAAGGAGGCAGAGAACGCGCTGGGAGTTGGCTACCGGTCTCTTTCTCGTCTGCCTCTGCGTACACCGCAGGGGTGCCTCGGGGTACTGAGCCTCGCCAGTTCGCGACGGCACAGCTACTCTGATGAGGAAGTCCAGTTGTTGTTGCTGGCCGCGGACCAAGTTGCGCTGGGCCTAGCGAACGTTTTGCTCAACGATGAGCTATGCGCGCTAAAAGAAGTGTCTCGCGCAGGGATGGCTGAAGAGACGGCATATGTGGAAGACGAAAACCTCAGCGATCCGCATTTTGAGGGAATCGTCGGCCGGAGCGCTGCTCTGCAACAGGTCTTGCGCGAAGTAGAGGTTGTGGCGCCGACCGATGCCGGCGTAATGATTCAAGGAGAAACTGGCACCGGGAAGGAACTCATCGCCCAAGCCATTCACAATCGCAGCACCCGGCGGAATCAGGCATTCATCAAAGTGAACTGCGCCGCAATTCCCTCCGGGCTGCTGGAGAGCGAGCTGTTCGGACATGAGAAGGGTGCCTTTACCGGCGCCATCATGCGCAAGCCTGGTCGCTTCGAGCTGGCCGACAAAGGCACTCTGTTCCTGGATGAAGTCGGCGATATTCCGCTCGAGCTGCAGGCTAAGTTGTTGCGCGTTCTACAGGAGCATGAATTTGAGCGCCTTGGCAGCACGCGCACCCAACAAGTGGATGTGCGCGTCATCGCCGCTACCCACCGGGATCTGAAGCAGATGGTGGAAGAGGGAACATTCCGCAGCGATTTGTACTATCGGCTGCATGTGTTTCCCCTCACCGTTCCTCCCTTGCGCGATCGCCGCGAGGATATACCTTTGATCGTCCGGCACTTCGTGGACAAGTATGCTCGACGGATGAACCGGCGCATCGAAACCATTCCGGCTCGCACGATGGACGTGTTCCACAACTATTCCTGGCCGGGCAACGTGCGGGAGTTGCAGAACTTCGTCGAACGAGCGGTGATTCTTTCTCCGGGAAGCGCTCTTCGCGGTCCTCTGGACGAACTGAAAACGACAACCACGCCGGGTGCAGCAACGAACTTAAGTACCCTCGAAGAGATGGAGCGCGAACACGTACTGCGTGCCTTGCGGGAATCCAACTGGGTGACTGGTGGGCCGAAGGGTGCGGCGGTCCGGCTCGGAATGAAGCGAACGACGCTGGCCTACCGCATCCGCAAGCTCGGAATTCCCTGCCGGCCGCAGTGAACGGCCGTCTCACAAAAGGAACGGCTTGAGTCACGGGAGCGGCCTTACAGCTGAGTAATCCCGCGCCGCGCGGCAATGGCAACTGCCTGAGAAAAGTCTGAGCTTACTGCAGGAGAGCACGAATCAGCTGGCTCACGCCGTTCCAGAAGATTTGCACGCCGATACAGACCAGCAGAAACGATGTGAGCTTTAGAATGACGTTCGTTCCCGTCGGCCCCAGAACCAGCGCCAAGCGGTCTGCGAAGGCATAACAGAGATAAATGGTCGCCGCCACTAATGCAGAACCGATTACCGCGGCGAGAATCGAAAGCAGATTCGCTCCTAAGTTGTGCGGTGCATTCGCGCCCAACGTAATGGCCACGGTGATTGAGCCGGGGCCAACCGTCAAAGGCAGTGTCAGAGGGTAGAATGCGTCGCGAAAAACATCTGCGCTGCTCACGGTCCGCTCCACTGTTTTCCTGTCATTCTCGGTGCTCTGCTTCAACATCGCCCAACCCGTCGCCACAACGATCATTCCGCCACCTACCTGAACCACAGGCAGGGATATTCCAAAGAACGAAAGCACGTGCGATCCGACGGCGAACGACGCAACCAGCAATATGAAGCTATTGATCGCAATGCGCCGAGCGAGCAGCCTTCGGGTCTTCGTGTCGTAATTGAGCGTGAGCGAGAGAAACACCGGGCTCCCGCCGATGGGATCTACGATGGGGAAGAGAGCGCTCACTACCAGGAGAATGCTCTCGGCAATCTGGATGAACACGCCACTCCTCCGGGGAAGCCGCTGGACAATCGCGAGCCTCCGTCCCGCGCGGGAGCGTTGATTCTACCCCTGCGAGGGAACGGCGCGGGCAGCACTGGAAGATTCCAGGTTCATCAGCTGGCTGGCAATTTCTGGGTTCTTCCGGTTTGTGCTTTCCGTCTGTTCCCGCAACCACTCAAAAGCTGGTGACGACAGCTTGTCTTCTGGGCAGCGCCAACCCCAGTTTCCGCTGGCGCGACCTGGGACATTCATCCGGCTTTCTGCCCCGAGATTGAGGAGGTCCTGCATCGGAACGATGGCCAACGCTGCGCTGGACGACCATGCGATCTGCATCAGAGCCGGGGCCGCGTCGGCTTCCCCACCCGGAGCGCGATTGGCGTAACTCCAGAAGTTTTGCCGCTGGTAATCGGGCAACTCTTCATACCATTGCCGGGTCGGAGCGTTATCGTGCGTGCCAGTGTACGCGACCGTGTTGGGGATGAAGTTGTGCGGCAGATATGGGTTATCGGAATGACCATCAAAGGCGAATTGCAGAACGCGAGTGCCCGGCAGTTGGAATTGGTCGCGTAGCGCATAGACGTCTGGCGTGATGAGGCCCAGATCTTCGGCGATAAAGGGCAGGCCGCCCAGCTCTTTGCGGACTGCCTCGAAAAAGCTCGCGCCCGGACCCTGAACCCATTGTCCTGACTGCGCCGTGGGTGCGCCGGCTGGAACATGCCATGCCGCCGCGAACCCTCGGAAGTGATCCAGGCGGATTGCATCCACGTGAGCGAGCAGCGCACTCAGCCGATCGATGGACCATCGATAGCCGGTGGCCCGAAGCGCATCCCAGTTGTAGACGGGATTTCCCCATAACTGTCCGTTCGCGCTGAAATAGTCGGGTGGAACACCCGCGACCGCCCGCGGCCGGCGATGCTCGTCTAGCAGAAATAACTCCGGGTTCGCCCAGACGTCGCTGGAATCCGGCGAAACAAAGAAAGGCAGATCGCCGATTATGCTCACGCCTTTGGAATGCGCATACCTCTTGAGCTGATCGCCCTGGCGAAACAACAGAAATTGGGCAAAGCGAGCCTGATCGACTTGATTGGCCAGTTCCCGGCGCACTTCGCCGAGAGCTCGTGGATTGCGCTGAGCCAGGTCTGCCGGCCACTCAAGGTAGTAAGAGTCTTGATATTTGGCCTTCAGTGCTCGGAACAGCGCATAGTCTTCCAGCCAATGCTCCTGTTGAGCGCAGAACTCCTCATATGCGGGCCGCAGATCCTTGCGCTCGGCAGCTTGGAAGTTTTTCCACGCTGTTTCCAGAAGGTGGATCTTGAAGGGAATTACTGCTTCGTAGTCGACCACGTCACGAGGGAAATCCGACTCACAGTCTGCTTCCTTAAGCAGGCCATCAACGATCAAGCTGCCAGGACTGATCAGCATGGCGTTCCCGGCGAACGACGACATCGCCTGATACGGAGAATTTCCGTAGCCAGTCGGACCGAGGGGCAGCGCCTGCCACCAACTCTGGCCTGCGTCATGGAGACGATCGACCCAGGAGTACGCCGAGGGTCCTAGATCGCCGATACCATAAGGCGACGGCAGAGACGTGACATGCAGTAACAATCCGGAAGCACGGTACTTCGGCGAAAATGGCGGGACATTCGCTGGAACCTTCCCTGTCAAACTCCCGGACGCGCCGTTACCGCTCATCATTGCGCTCCGGAACCGAGGGCGTTGTTCACCATCTGCTGCGCTTCATTCACGATCGCATTCAGGTGGGACTCGCTCTTGAAGCTCTCCGCGTAGATTTTGTAGATGTTTTCCGTGCCGGAAGGACGGGCTGCGAACCAGCCGTTTTCTGCGACGACTTTCAACCCGCCAATCGCTGCCTGGTTTCCGGGAGCCTTCGTCAACTTAGCGGTGATTCGATCGCCTGCCAGCTCCGATTCCTTGACAGCGTCGGGGGAAAGCTTGAGCAGTTGTGCTTTTTGTTCCGGTGTCGCTGGTGCGTCAATCCGGGTGTAGCAAGGTGTGCCAAACTCCGTAGTCAGTTCGCGGTAGTGTTCTCCCGGGTCTTTCCCCGTGCGCGCTGTGATCTCAGCGGCCAGCAGGTCCATGATGGGACCGTCTTTGTCGGTCGTCCATACTGTGCCGTCGTGCCGGAGAAAACTTGCTCCCGCGCTCTCTTCGCCACCGAAGCAGCACGATCCGTCAGCCAGACCGGATACAAACCACTTGAAACCCACGGGCACCTCGCGCAGCTCACAGCCGAGTTTGCGAACGACTCGGTCGATCATGCTGCTGCTGACCAGCGTCTTGCCCACGGCGACGTCGTGCCGCCACTGAGGGCGATGCGTGAGCAAGTATTGGATGGCTACCGCGAGGTAGTGATTGGGGTTCATTAAACCCGCGACCGGCGTGACGATCCCGTGCCGGTCCGAGTCAGGATCGTTGGCGAAAGCCACCTGGTACTTGTCTTTCAGCGCGACCAATCGCGCCATCGCGTAGGGACTGGAACAGTCCATGCGGATCTTTCCGTCATGGTCCACGGTCATGAAGGAAAAAGTCGGGTCAATCGTTGGATTGACGACGGTAACTTCTAGACCATAAATTGAATTGATCGGCTCCCAATACGGCCGCGCCGCACCGCCCAGAGGATCGACGCCAAGCTTCAGGCCCGCGCCGCGAATTGCGTCGATGTCCACAACATTCTTGAGATCGCGAACGTAGGGCAGAACGAAGTCTTCCTGGTGCGTCGTCGCGGCTTGAATTGCTTTCTCAAACGGAACGCGCTTCACCCCTGCATTCCCAGTGCGTAGCAATTCGTTCGCGCGATCCTGCACCCATCTCGTAACGTCGGTATCGGCAGGCCCACCGTTAGGGGGGTTGTATTTGAACCCCCCGTCCTCCGGGGGGTTGTGGGAAGGCGTGATTACGATGCCATCGGCGAGGCCCTGCTTCCGTCCTTTGTTGTAGACCAGGATGGCGCGAGAAATTACGGGCGTCGGGGTTACACCATCGTTCTCTTGGATGATCGTCTCGACGTAATTCGCCGCGAGCACTTCGAGAGCGGTGCGCTGCGCCGGCGCGGACAACGCATGCGTGTCCTTCCCCATGTATAACGGTCCATCGATTCCCTGCCCGCGCCGGTAGTCGCAGATAGCCTGCGTGATCGCCAGGATGTGGGACTCGGTGAAGCTGCCGTGCAGGGAGGAGCCGCGGTGGCCACTGGTGCCAAAGGCAACGAGTTGGCTGCGGTCGCTGAGGTCGGGCTGGCGGTCGAAGTACGCGCGTTGCAATTGCGCGAGGTCGACCAGCATTTCCTTTGGTGCAGGCTTGCCAGCGAGCGGCGAAATCGTTGGGCCGCTCGCTGCACTTGTCGCCGATTGTGTCTCTAAGGTATGGGACATGGCTCCGCCTTCCAGATTTCGGTGGCATATTCGTGAATGGTGCGGTCGCTGGAGAACTTTCCTGAACTGGCCACGTTCAGGATCGACTTGCACGCCCATTCCTCGGGATTAGCATACAACTCGCCCAGCCGGTCCTGGGCTTGACAGTAGGAAACCAGATCCGCCAGGTGCATGTAGTGGTCGCCGTTTGCCAGCAAGGTATCGTGTATCGGAGCAAAGATTCCCGGTTCATTGCGGCTGAAGAAGTCCGAGGAAATTAGGTCGAGAGCGGCCCGCGTCTCTGGATCGTGTTCATAGTGCCAATGCGGGTCGTACCAGCCTTGACTGTTAGCAACTTCCTCTACTGTAAGGCCGAACAGGAAGAGATTCTCTTCTCCTGCCTCTTCCGCCATTTCGATGGTTGCGCCATCGCGCGTCCCGACGGTCAGAGCTCCGTTCATCATGAACTTCATATTGCTCGTTCCGCTGGCTTCGTAACCGGCGGTTGAGATCTGATTGGAGACGTCGCTCGCGGGAATCAAACGTTCTGCTAGAGAAACGTTGTATTCGGGAAGAACGACCACCTTCATCCGGCCGCGTACGATCGGGTCGCCGTCGATCGCTCCGGCCAGATTGTTGATGAACTTGAGAATAAGTTTGGCCAGCCGGTAAGCGGGTGCAGCTTTCCCGGCGAAGAAGAAGGTGCGCGGCGCCATCGCCAGGTTGGGATTTTCCCGTAGGCGGTTGTAACAGACGATGATGCGTAGGGCGTTCAGGAGTTGGCGCTTGTATTCGTGAATGCGCTTAATCTGGCAGTCGAAAATGCTTTCCGGATCTACGACCTGACCGGACGTTGCCTTGAGCCAATTCGCGAATCTCGTCTTCGCATCCCGCTTCGATGCGCGGAATGCCTGCTGCAGATTGGGATCTGTCGCCATCGGTTTGAGTTCGTTCAGCTGGCTTAGGTTTGTAATCCATTTTTCGCCAATCGCTGATGTAATCACCCTCGCGAGCGCAGGATTCGCTTCGACAATCCAACGGCGCGGCGTAACGCCGTTCGTCTTGTTGCTGAAACGTTCGGGAAATATTTCGGCAAGATCCTTGACCGTGGTTGTGCGCAAGAGCTTCGAATGGACGGCCGCAACTCCATTGGTGCTGTGCGAACCGACAATGGCGAGGTTTGCCATGCGAATCTTACGCGAAGGTTTTTCCTCCACGATGCTGACCCGTTCGATACGCTCTTCCTCTCCGGGAAAGCGCACGCGAACTTCGTCGAGAAGCCGGCGATTGGCCTCGTAGATGATCTCCAACTGCCGGGGAAGCAGCGCTTCGAACCACGTGACCGGCCATTTCTCGAGCGCCTCGGGAAGTAAGGTGTGGTTGGTGTAACCCAGAGTCCGACGGGTCAGATCCCAGGCCAGATCCCATCCGAGCTTTGCATCGTCCAGGAGGATGCGCATCAACTCGGCCACAGCCATCGAAGGATGCGTGTCGTTGAGCTGGATGGCGGCCTTCTCGGGAAGCAATTCCCATTCCGTGTTGTGGCGCAGGAAGCGACGCACCAGGTCGGCCAGCGAGCACGCCACCAGAAAATATTCCTGCAGGAAGCGCAGTTCCTGTCCGGCGGTAGTGGAGTCGTCGGGATAGAGCACACGAGTCAGCGATTCCGCTTCCAGCGTTGCGCCCAGTGCCCCAACGAAATCCCCCGTACCGAATTCCTGAAAATCGAAGTAATCCGGCGCTGCCGCTGCCCAGAGCCGGAGAGTGTTGATCGTCTTCCCTCCGTAGCCAACGATAGGACGATCGAACGGTATTCCAATCAGACTGGACGGCCGATTCGGAATGACCTCCAAGCGTCCGTCGCGCAGCTTGAAACTGCAATTCAGCTTGACCTCCACCCTCTCGTGCAAGCGGGAGACTTCCCATGGATCGCCGTCGCGCAGCCAGTTGTCCGCGTTCTCCTGTTGCCAGCCGTCCGCGAACGACTGCCGAAACATGCCGTACTCATAGCGAAGACCGTACCCCGTCGCCGGGAGTTGCATGGTGGCCATGGAGTCGAGGAAGCACGCGGCAAGCCGGCCGAGTCCTCCGTTCCCCAGGCCCGCGTCCGGTTCCTGCTCGACGAGTTCAAGCCAATCGATGCCCTTCGCCTGGATCGCCTGCTGGACCACGGGATCCAGCAACAGATTTGTCACGTTGTTGGCCAGGGAACGCCCAATGAGAAATTCCATGGAAAGGTAGTAAATGCGCTTGGCGTTGTGTTGCTCATAGGTGGTCTTCGTCAACACCCACCGTTGCGCCAGAACGTCGCGGACAGAACGGGAGAACGCTTCGAAGCGCTCCCGCGCGCTCGCCACTTTCGGGTCGATGGCCCGATCGAAAAGCAGGTGCCGTTCATAGAGCGCGTCTTCCGTTCCGGCAAATGGAATGGAAGAGCCGTGAGGTTGGAGAAGTTCGGGGATGGCGGCTGGCTTCTGCGTAATTGATACGACGTTCGTGAATTCTGGGTCTACCACACCTTGTGTGCTCATTGTGAAATCCTCGCAATTCTGGCTTGACGGTGGTTGTGTTCAGCATTAAGCGGCGACGTGGTGGTCGTCATTCCACAGCCGGATCGCAGGCCGGGAGAGATTGTGTTCGTAACTAAGCGCGCTCAGGCTTGCCGGGTTGAGTAGAAAATACTTGCCTCCGGTTCCCGGAGCAAGCCCCAGCCAACGGGAGGTCAACATCCGAATGAAGTGGCCGCTGGAAAAAAGCAACACATCCCCGGCGACTCCACGGAGACGCTGGACCACGCGATCCGCCCGCTCGCCAACTTGTTCTGGCGATTCACCTCCTGGAGCGCCGTCCCGGAACAGTTGCCAATCCGGGCGGTCGCGCAAGATTTCGGCCGAGGTTGATCCTTCATATTTACCATAGTTCCATTCGACCAGGTCCGGATCGATTTCGGCAGCGGCGCCGAAACCCGCGAGTTCACAGGTCCTTGCGGCGCGTTGCAAGGGGCTCGTGAATATCTTGTTAAATTTCAGGCCCTTCAAGCGCTCGCCAAGCCGCACAGCGTTGCGCTCGCCGTCTGGAGTAAGGGGCAAGTCGGAGAGGCCGGTGTGCTGGCCCGTAAGAGTCCAGGCTGTGTTACCGTGCCGCGCCATGTATACCACCGGAAGGACTTCGCTCATGCTGCTTCGCTCCCTCGCGCGTCGAGTCTCTTGCGCGCTCTTCGCTGAGTCCAGCCCGTTCGATCCAGGTCGAGAGGTCGGATCAGAATTCGCGCGATTCCGGCGCCGGTCCCCTGCTTCGATGACTGGGGCCTCGACGGCCCGGGATTCGATGGCTGGACTGCCGTAGTCACGACCTGTCTAGAACCTTCAACCGAAGATACCATTACCAAACCCAGCCGCCGGTCGAATTGCAGGGAGACGCGTGCAGCGCAAGGCTCGCACAGCCACCACCGCTCGACATGCCGGGTGCCATTTCGAGACTTCCCACGACTATCGCCCTGAAGGCTTTCGAAGTGGTGAATCTCAACTTCAAATAGCCACCCTTGATGCAAGTAACGAAACTGGGCGGCGCAGACAGGGTTCGCACATTTGTGTAACACCGTGGCTCCTTACGAGTGAGTCGGAGGACAAAGTTCGATGGCTCTGAAACTTCAAACTGCTCAAGTTACTGCGTGACCGCGCTTAGTCCGTGCCTCCGGCCGGCCGTGCATCGATTTCCTGAACTGGCATTTGTGCTTCCCTGTTTTGGGTGGCATTCACGACATAGTTCTGGTGTTTAATATTCAGAACCTTCGTGCCGTAGAGCCGGACGTGGACAAACGTCTGATCCTGCTCGGGAAGCCAGAATCCGCCGATCTTCTGATACTGACGCACAAAGTCAGCTCTTTCTATCCAAAATGAAAGTTTCTTCGCGGGGTGCCCCTCGATTCGTACAACGGCGTAGTCGTCAGCGTCTATCCACAGTTTGCCCTCAAACAGATACTTGTCCTTGCGCTTGGGAACGGCCTGCGCGACGAAACAATGGCGAGGCCCAACCTGCTGTTCACCGAGCAGGTCCAGGGAATAGTTCGCGGATGAGATAGCGCTATCATGATGCTCTTTGCCGGCCGCTGCTTCGATCTCGCTGGAGATCAACGGATTCAGCGCCATGCGTCGAATAAGCCCTGAACCGGATTCGAATGTGACGACGAATGTCTTCTTCTCCGGGGCGTGAAATTCCATCTCTCCGATTTCTTCGGCGTGCACCCTCCCCTTCAAATCGATCACCTGATAGGTCCGAAGATCTGTGTAATCACGCAGGGCCGACTTCCTCATCTCGTTATGAGCGTCCAACCTCGCGATAATCTGGTCCCCGTTCACATCTGGACGCAAAGGCTGAAGGGTGGTTGTAAGCTCCGGCTGGCTTTCTGGACCAGTCTGCCCTTGCACCTGTTCTGCGACCACTACCATCGCAAGAAACGCGGTCGCAAGAAATAGTGTCAGTTTGATTTTCGTTGCCGCCATATCTCCCTCCACATGCTTATTCGCTGTTTCATCCTTCAGTCGTCGCGCGTGTGTAGAACTCGCGCGCGCTTTAAAGCTGACCACTCTGTACCGGTGCTGGCACTCCAGGCTGCTGCAATTGCGCCTGCTGGATGGCCTTGGCCACATTGCGTGCCAGGTTATGGGTGGCTCGCAGGTTGCTCCCAAAGAAACGAACGTTGCCATTCACAGTGCGTTCCAGAACCACTTGTCCGTCTCGAGTACAGAGCTGGCTTCGGACTGTTAATTTTGTCGCTCCGCTTACGGTGGTTACGGCTCGGCGAGTCTCGCTCCCTGCGGTGTACGTTCGTACGGCCGTTTTCAGAATCAGTAAGTCGGGAACCTCGCTAGCGCCACGATCACCATCGCGGAACACATGCTTGAACCGCTTCGTCTTGCTCAACTCGTCCAGAAGGTTTTCGTAAATCGCAATTTGGAAGGAAGAGGTAAGATCCACGTCGCCGGGGTCGACCTTGTCCACCTGCACGATCCATCGCGCCGCGTTCGAGCCCGGGCTCTCAGAAGAAGATTTTTCCGTTCCAGTTTGGGCAATTAACTGGGCCGGAAGTGCGGCAGCCCCCGCCACGATCAACACCGCAAGCCCAAGTATCAGAATGTGTTTACTTGCTCTCACTCGCCACCTCCGCAGTGCTTTGCTTCGCGGGTTCAACTTCGTTGGGAGTGACATGTACACCTCGAGCTGCCAGTTGATCTCTGAGGGTGCTCCCCTGCCCTTTGTTCATTTGGAAAATGGCGCCGTGAAAGCCCCCATTGGCATCCCCGTATTCCAAGGTGACAGTGTCATATTTCTTGTGGGCGAAGAGACTGACCACTCGGCCACCCCCATAGGGGACTGCAGCCGTGCCGAGCGTCATCGGCAGGCCCCCTACCTGCTTACTTTGCTCGCCCAGAACAACATCTCGAACCGAAGCGATCTTGATTCCGACGACCGGCTTTCCGGGCTTTTGAAAGTGGAGAACATCGCCTTCGATTGAAAGAGTCCCGCCGGCATTGCCCCGAGCGCCCTCGAAACCGAGGAGATGGGTGGCGTGAGCGCTGAAGGGCGACGTCGTTGGGGAGCTGGCATCCTGAGCAAACACGGTGCTGCACCCGATCAGCAGGAGCAGGAGTCCCAAGGCCAAGTAAAAGGCACAGAGATAGCCATCCGCCAAGTACTTGCTCTGAATAGCTGTGGGATTCATTTTCCCTCCGACTTGGACTGCTTGGAATCGGCAGCCGAGTTCTGGTTGATGATCGGCAGCTCTTCAGACCGGCCCAAGATATCGTTGTAGGTGATTGTGTTTTTTCCGATCAGCACAAGCACGCTGCGCCCTGCGGCATATTTCACGGTGCTTGTCGCCGACCGATCTGTATATAGAACAACGTAGGTCGTATCGCCTACCCTCAGCGAAACGTCATAGGCGAGACTATCCGAAGCGCCGTCCTTTGCTGGCTTGTGTGGCTTTGTATCAACAATCGTGGCTAGTTCGTACTTCAAGGGGGACTCACTAAGAACTGGGATTGTCGTCAGGCAGATCCACATCAAAAACATTCGTTTCAGCATGCATTGCTCCTCTTTCGTTTTTCCGTGACAGCAATTTCGCGGCCCTTTCCGCAACGCTTGACCGCGCTAGCCTCGTTCTCTTGGTATCGTCACGTCCTGCTGAAGTGTGAATTCGAGCAACGTTTCGCTCGGAATCTTTACCTGGTCTCCCTTGGTGATGACCTCCGACCCCGCCCCCGCTCCGCCGCCCACAGCCGCTCCGATGCCGGCCCCTTTGCCCCCGCCGGCGATGGCGCCAATGATCGATCCCACTGCAGCGCCGCCGATTGTTCGCTTCGCCGTGCTGGCCCCGCGGGACTTGCCGCTAAGGTCATACTCCCCCGTGACCAGCGGTACACTTTGGCCATTTACCACAATGCCGCTGAGCTCAAGTTGCAGGGCGGATCTGCCGGTGAACGTACCTGACTTCTTCGACTCTGCCAGACGACCGTAAACGTCCGCGCCTTTGGCGACGACAACGTTTCCATCAACCGTCAGGGGCTCCTCTAGCGAAGCTTGAAAACGGTCTCCCACCTGGTTCTTTGCCGAATCGATGCGATCGATGGTGCGCACTGAAATGCGCGTTCCGGCTGGAATCGTGACTTTGTCGGGAATTTGTGTGTTCGCCTCTGCCCCTCGCCCGCTGAAGTGCGAAGTTCTCGCGCGCGACGCCGCCTCGCCCGCCGTCTCGGACTCGAACTTCAGCGAGGCCACGTCGCCCAGATCGTATTTCTGGACAGATGAGCCCACCTGGAAGCTGATGTCGGTTTGCGTACCGCCTACGAATTTGCCGTTGATGAGGCTCCCATTCTTCAATTCCAACGTATCGCCCCATGCCGCCGGGGAGGCTAAGCACACAGCAATGATCCACATCCAGTTGCACTTCATTCTGATTCTCCTGATCCCAAGCACTGCTTCCTGTTGAGGTACGTATGGCAATGAGGCCGCGCCTGCTGCGGTAAGGAGGTGCAACCGCACTGCCAAATGCGGGGATGTGAATCGCAGTCCCCCGAGAGAGCCGTTTTTCAAGGCATTCCCAGCCAATCGCGCCACGGTTGCTATGCCGACGGTGGGCGGCGTCTCGGCTCCACATCTGTCACTTGCCAAATACTTGCCAGCACCTTAAACGACACGATGTCAGAAGCACGTGTGAATTGTTCTTGTTGACGGGCTGTCGCTCGGGTTTGGTCGTGGCATCGCGCTTGCATAGAGACAAGGGAGAGACGCCGGCCAGCACGGTTGCGCAAACGAATTCCGCAGCCAACCTAACCAGGAGGGAATCATGAAGGTCATCGACATGCTGCCCGGAGAATCCAACTCGAGTATGATCTCCTCGATCATCAACTTGGTCTGCCCGCAATGCGGCGGAAGCATGATGGAATACCAGTGCCGCGGTCGGTGCCGTAAAAACTGGCTGGCTGAGTGGGAGTGGGCGAATCACGCCTCCCATCGCGCGACACCAGGCGTCTAGAGGAGTCAGAATCGCAAGATGGAAGTCATCGCCAACGCGACGGAACTGGACCGCCGGTTCGGAATCCCGGGTGTGGCCAAGGTGTGCGAAGGGCACGGCGGGTTGCTGCGAGTGCAGGTTGCGGGTGCCTTTGGCGAGGGCGAGATGTATTTGCACGGCGCTCACGTGACATCGTGGAAGCCGTCGGGCCACGATGAGGTTCTCTTTGTAAGCTCGAAATCGCGCTGGCAGGAAGGCCAGGCCATTCGAGGCGGAATTCCGATTTGTTTTCCGTGGTTTCGCGCGAAGGCCGACGATCACCATGCTCCAGCTCATGGATTTGTTCGCACCAGGACATGGCAGCTTGGGCCGGTTGCAGAAAACGAAGCCGGCGTTACCGTGAGCATGTTTACCGAAAGCGATGACGAGACGCGGCGCTGGTCGCCGGCAGAATTTCGTTTGTTACATCGCGTGACGTTCGGTGCGGAGCTTAGTCTGGAGCTGATTTGCACGAATACCGGCACCGCACCGCTTCGTTTTGAGGAGGCTCTGCACACCTACAACCGCGTTGCGGATGTCCACGACGCACGGCTGCTCGGTCTGGAGAACGTCCGGTTTCTCGACAACACCGACTCCAATAAAGAAAAGGTACAACTTGGGGATGTCACGCTCGCTTCACAGACCGACAGCGCGTTTCTGAATACTCAGAGCGCCGTTGATCTGATGGACCCGAAGATGCGACGCCGCCTTCGGCTGAAGAAGTCCAATTCGCTCACAACGGTCGTTTGGAATCCCTGGCGCGAAGCTGGCGCCGCGATGAAAGACATGGGAGATGGCGAATGGAGCCAGTTCCTCTGTGTCGAAGCTAGCAACATCCTGGACGCCGCAGTTAGCCTAGTGCCGGGGGCGGAGCACAAGATGACTGCGCTCCTCAGCGTGGAGAGACTGTAACGGCCCGAAAGCCTCTCTCAGGTGGCCGCGGTTTCGGCAAGGCTTGAAGACGCGTCCGCAGGGATGTCTCCGTGGGGAATGTGTATTTGTCCTGAAGGCTCTTCGGCACACACGCGCCAGATCACCCGCATCGAGGCCATCAGGGGAATCGCGAAGTACACGCCAACGATTCCGCCGATTTCGGCACCCACCAGAACAGCGAAAATCGCCGCCAAGGGATGTATCTTTAACCGACTCCCCATAATCCGCGGCAGAATGAAATAGTCCTGAACAACTCTCCAAATCCCCAGCAGCACGGCCATCCAGATCCAATGCGAGTGATGGACAACGCCGACGCCGACAATTACAGCCAGTGTGCTGATCCAGCCCGCCACCGGAACGAACTCCAGCAGTCCCCCCAGAATTCCCAATGCCATGACGTGTGGAAATTGCAGGAGAAGCAGTACCCCGGAATAGAACAGAAACGATAGAAGACAGAGCAGCACTTGCGCCCTTATGTAACAGGTGAGCATGAGGTGGAGATCGTTGGCCACGGCGCGAATTCTCGGTCGCTGGTTGGCGGGAAAGAATAGCTGGATAACAATGTCTGTAATGTGGTCGCCGTCGCGCAGGAAAAAGATGGCCAGGACGGGAGGCAGGAGTAGCCAGCCTAACGTCTGAGCAGTACCTGAGAGAAAACGATCTACTTCTGGCACCAGGCGTTGAACTTCGTCCTTGTGCCTCGCCAGAAAGGCCCGTAAGCGAAGTTCTTGTTCCTCGGTCCAGCCGTATTGCCCTTTCAGGTCAGTCGCGATGTCTCCCGTCGACAGGCCATTTAGCAAAACGGGCACTTCATCCAGCCACTTCATCGTATTGCGGGCAAGACCGGGCGCGACTGTGTACCCCAGCAGTGCAATCAATGCCACAATGACGAGGTACACTTCCACCACTGCAGGCCCCCTCAGATTCCTGAAGAACAACGAATGACGCTGCAGAAACTTGACTACGGGATCAATCAGGTAGGCAAAGAAAATTGCAAGGACAAAGAGCAGGATGACGCGCCGAGCAACGTAGAGGGCTGCACACACTCCACCAAAGAATAGGATGGTTAGCAGGATATTCGCGGTGCGGCGTTCCGGGAATGGCATCTTCAGTTATCCATGCGCGAAAACGAGAGAGTGAATGCAAGACGATGGCTGCTCCCGGATCTGTCTGTTCTGGGAGTCCGCGGGCCTATTGAATTCCTACAGGAGCCTGCGCCGAGGGATTCGCTGAGCCCGTTTTGGGTTCGCCGACACCATGCCTGCGCAAGACAGCATAAGTGACGTCCTGCAATTGACCTAGGACGCCCTCCCTGGGGTGCTGGCGTCGTTCCACCGCGTTGAACTGTGCAGTCACTTGAGTTCCTACCCATTCACGCAATGATTCTGCGACAGAGCAGAACTGAATGCATCACTAGATACAGGGCTTTTTTGCTACTCCCGAAGGCTAGGTCGGGAATGCCACGTTCGGGGTACTGATTGGGTCCGCTCAAAGGAGCCGACTCGTCATTCTTCACGATATTTCGCTACGCGACGATCCACATCGATCTTTGTCAAACGCCAAATCTCCTACGGGACGGTGGCCCTTTAAGCGCAGTCTCTACGACTGGCACGTTTGCTTTTTGTTTGAAAACAGGGTAGATAGTTGATTCCCCGGACTAGCCCTCGCTAGGGCATTCAGGTGCTCTTCACCAACAACAATGCAGGAGGAAGACGATTGAAGACGAGGTTGCCACGTATCCACAGAATCTCACCCGCTCTTAAGAAGCGCGCCGCTCAAATCGAACTCGTACTCATGGACGTGGACGGCACGATGACCGACGGCGGCGTTACACTGCTCTCTCAGACCGACGGCACCGCTCTCGAAATCAAGACATTCGACGCGCACGATGGCCAGGGACTTACGCTTGCGCACACAGCCGGCTTACGTACAGGATGCATTACCGGTCGAGAAAGTGCCGCGCTCCTGCGCCGGGCCAAAGAGATGAGTATGGAATTCATCTATTAAGCAAGCGCTGAAGATGCCGGCCTACGAGGAAATTCTTCGTAAGGCTGGCGTGTCAGATTCTGCGGTCGCCTATGTTGGCGATGATCTTCCGGACATCCCCTTGCTGCGCCGCGTTGGCCTCGCGATTGCGGTGGGCGATGCTGTGCCCGAGGTAAAGGAAGCCGCCCACTACACCACGAAGGCCCTCGCCGGCCACGGTGCGATCCGCGAAGCCATTGAGCTTGTTCTGAAATCCAAAGGCATCTGGGAAGCGATGATCGACAAAGCCCGCGCGTGAAGGGGTCCCGAACTCTACCCAAACGAGGTACTTCGTGTTGCGACCCACGTGGTAGCGAAAAAACACTGCATCTCGGGATGCCTTCTGATCAAGGATTTGTCAAACTAGCAGCCGTGGACGATCGACAGCAACGATCAAGAAATGAACGGTCGAACACGGAGGCGGCATCATGCTGGGACTGACAAGATTCGACAGCGAAGCAGCTACATTGGAAATCGTTTGGCGCAACCCCGATCGAGTGCGCTCTCACCGCCGGCGGCACAGCTTTGAAGCCGCCGGGGAACGCGCCTTATACATCCTGCAGGAATTCGTGGCGGGTCACTGGATGAAGATATCTGACTTAGAAATTGTTGTGGGCGGCCGGGCGGCCTAGTCAGGAAAGAGAACAGACCGGTCCTGGCCTAGAGTCGCATTCGCCTATTCCTCCGAGGAACTCGGCGAAATAACAATTTCCCGGCGTCCGAACAGCCGTGCGTCGATAGAAAAAGCGCCCGGGCCCAGGCAAACGACAGCCGCGGCAATTACTGCCGATAGTGCTGCCGTGGGTAGAGTCACAAGCGGGCCGACCTTGAATCCTGGAAACCAGGAAAAAGCGCTGCCGACACAGGCCACGACAGCAAGAGCGCCAACCAACCGCGTCAGAAACCCTACCAGAAGCAACAAACCTACTAGGCTCATCACGGAAGCAACAGCCAAACCGACCAACCCCAGTTCGCCCTTCTCGAGGAAGTAGCCGACGCCTTGAACAAGAAGGACTACTCCCGCCGCCCCCCGTAGAAGCAGAAGGCCCGCACCAGGCCACCCGTCGGGAAACATCGAGAATATTCGGCGCAGCGGTCTATCTCCTGACAACCACAACCAGAATAGACGCTCGTTTCAGAGGGTGAATCCCTTGGCTTTGGAATTTTTCCCTACCACTATTGTGGTACTGATTTGGTTGCTCCTGAACTAGAGCTGGATGATCCCCCGGCGCACGCCAATCGCGACGGCCTGGGTGCGGTCTGCAGCTCCTAGCTTCTCCATGATGTGCTTGATGTGCACTTTCACAGTCTCCTCGGTGATGAAGAGCTGCTCGGCAATATCCCGGTTCCGGTTGCCTCCAGCAATCTGCTTGAGGACCTCGACCTCGCGCCCCGTAAGAGTTTCATCGCTGTAGTGTTCGGCGAGGTGGGCCGCGATTTCTGCCGGAATTCGCTTCTTGCCCGCATGCACCTGCCGTATCACCTCCACGAGTTCCTTGGGCGGCATACTCTTCAGCATGTAGGCGCGAGCTCCAGCTTCGAGAGCTCGTTGAATCTCGACGTCGCCTGCGAATGTCGTCAGAATGATGACACGGGCCTCGGGAAATTCCGCGCGTATCGCAATCATGGCATCAATCCCGCTCATGTCCGGCAGCCTCAGATCCATGAGCGTCACATCGGGTTTGTGTTTCCGGAACCGCTGGAGAGCCTCCCGGCCATCGGCAGCCTCTGCCACCAGGGACATGTCCGGCTGGCTTCTAATGATGGTGGCAATACCCTCGTGAAGCAATGGATGATCGTCAACGCTGAAGATTCGAATTTTCACGGCTTCGCTCATCTACCCAGCCCGCCTTTCGCGTTCCGGCTCTTTCGAATCTGGTGTTCGCGAATCTGTTTTTCGCGCATACATCTTCGACAGCCATTTCGGCACACCGCCTGGAGGTTGGGCCTCAAAGGCGATCCGCCCTGGAATGGATAGGCCTACCTCGGTTCCACCGCTGGCGCTACTCCAGACCTTTAATTCAGCACCGACCCGTTCTGCCCGCTCACGCATCCCGGAAAGTCCCCAGTGACCCTCGCGCCCGGAATTCAACATTTGCGGGTCGATGCCGCAGCCATTGTCTCGTACCAGAACCCGAAGATCACGCACAGCATATTCGAGAACAACCTCGATCTTCGTCGCACTCGAATGACGGAACGCATTGGCCACAGCTTCCCGGCCAATCCGGTAGACCTCATCGCGAATTACCGGATGCAATTCGCACGGCGATCCTTCGACGACCACCCGAAAATCGGCGGTCCCTTGAAAAGCGAGTTCTTGCGGAACCCTGGAGAACGCTTGATCCAGATCGTGCTTTCGGTCCCTCGATGGCCTCAGGCCCTGCAGCGCGTTCCGTCCGTCTTCCACTACATGTCCCATCAACTCCAGGACCCGCACAACCAGAGCCTTGGACGGAGCGTCGTCGGCCAGTTGATCGTTGGCCACGTTCAACTGCATGGAAGCGCTCAGCACACCCTGCAACAATGTGTCGTGCAGTTCTTGTGCGATACGCGTCCGCTCATTGATGCGCTCGTCCATGCGCATGTTGAATTGCTGCGCCAGCTGTCGCAACCGCAGTTGATAGAGGGCATAGAGCAATCCTAGAAAGGCTCCTACGCACGACAGACGGAACCATGGGGTCTGGTAGTAGGCCGGGGCGACGGAGAAATCCAGAGAAGAGCCAGCCTCGTTCCACACGCCGCTATTGTTGCAAGCCTTCACGCGGAATGTGTAACTGCGGGGAGGAAGGTTGCTGTAGAACGCTTGCCGGCGAGTGCCGGCGTCCTGCCAATCGGGGTCCCAACCTTCCAGCTTGTAGCGAAAGAACACCTTCTCCGGCGCGACAAGGCTGAGCGCCGTATAGTCAATCTCCAGATCGCGCACCAGTGGAGGCAGGCGCATCTGTCCCTTAGCACTCGCGTCGAAGGTCGTGCGGTCCGCAGTGATCTGCTCAACGTGCACCGGCGGCGAGAGTTTGTTGAAGGGCAAGTGCCGTGGATCGATTAGGCCCACACCACCCCGAGGTACGAACCATATTGTGCCATCCGGAGCCTTTGTCACATGCGGCCCCGCGGCGCCATACAACCCAACGCTCCCGACTCCGTCGGAGTTGTCGAAAACCGTTGTCTTCAGAGCGTGCGTTGGATCATGGATCCATGCGTCCAATTCAGAGCGGCCAATCCGAACCAGACCGCAGGGCATGTACAGCCAGACAGCGTGATCGTTGTCTTCCATTGACCAATGGACCTCATCGCAGGGCAGACCGTTCTTCTGTGTCAACGTCGCGATGTGCCCATCCTTGATGCGGCTGAGACCTCCTTCGGTCGAAGCCCACAGTCCGCCATTCGGCCCGGAACGTAGGTGAGTCACTCGGCCTTCGCTCAGCCCGTCGGCGGGGCCGTAGGAGCGAACGGTCTTGCCATCCTTCAGGTAAGCTATGCCACCCTCCAGGAACCCGAGCCATAAGCCGCCCGGCTCCCGATCAGGGAGCATGGCTCGGGCCGTCTTTTGCGCGAACTGAGACAATGGGGTGTGTTGAAGGGTAGCCTTAGGGGACCAATAAGACACATCCGTCGTTCCGTTGAGAATCCAGACGTTGCCGTGTCCATCTCCGGCGATGGATAATATAGCTCCGCCGGGAACGCCTGGAACCCGTATAAATCTGCCGCGCTCGAAATAGAACACACCTTTATCGGTCGAAGTCCACAGTCGTCCCGCATCATCCAGCCCCAGCGACCGCGGGCTGCCCACGAGTCCGCTGTTCGCGATTTCGTTTGCGGCCCCGCTGACATTGAGCTTTGTCTCATCCGCTCGGCGGCCTTGCCCCAATGCGCTTCGGCCACGGTAAACAGTCATGCGACCGTTCGCCCAACGATTCAATCCTTCCGCCGTGCCGATCCAAATGTTTCCATCCGGGGTCGCTTGTACCGCCCAGGCTTCCGAATTTGAAAGGCCCTGGTTGCGTGAAATTGTGGGGAATGAGTATTCGCGAAAGCGGTCGAGGCCATCCGTCGTGGCGATCCAAACGTTGCCTTCGCGATCTTCGAAGGCTTTAGACATCCAGTCACCGGAGAGACCGTCGACTGCGCTGAATCGATCAACCTTTCCATGGTGCAGGTGCAATAACCCTTGAGTCGTGCCGATCCACAGGCTGCCGTCACGGACACGCAGGAATGTGGTGGGCGTGTAGTAACCGGTGATCCCGGGCAGTGGATAGTCTTCAATTCTTCCCGCCACAAGCTGTTTCAGCCCGTCATGCGTAGCCAGGAGGAGTGCCCCGGAGTCGTCTTCGGCTAACGAGATAACCTGTGTTGCGCCAAGGGGAAACGTGTGCCGCTCGGGGGAACCGGGCCCCCAGCGCCACAGCCCGGTAGCGCTCCAGGCCCAGAGATTGCCCTTGTTGTCCTGATATAAGGGGTTCACGAAATTACCGAAAGTCCCTGAACCGTAGCACTCGACCTTGCCATCGCGGATCGCGCAGAGCCTGGCCTTCGACGCCTCCCAGGTTCCAAACCAAACTGTTTGCTCGCGATCTTCCAGAAACAAACCAAGAAGTGCCCCCGCAACCTCAGGGTGTTGCGTGAGCTTTCCGTTCTTCCAACTGGCAAGTCCCTTCAACGTGCCAATCCACAGAGTGCCGTCACCCGCCACCAGCAGACCTGTGATGTAATTGTTTGGGAGTTGCACACCGCTTGGCGGCTCCCACGGAACAGCACGAACACCGTCGAAGCGAAGCAAGCCAAACTCCGTCCCCAGCCAGAGGTACCCATCGGAAGCCTGTGCGATGGAATGGATTGCGCCTTTGGCGAAGCCCTCGCGGACCTTCCACGCAGTGTGCGCGTACTGGCTCACGTCGAGCGAGGGGTCTAAGGCGAAGGCGCGAGGGCGCTCCACCAGTAGGATGCCAATTAACAGAGCCCCCAGCGCGAAAAGCTCTCTTGCTCGTCCGCGCGCGTTCGCCACAGTGCCACATCTTATCCCAATTTTCTGACTTCCTGACTCAAGAAGTGGAGATCACTCTTTCGGGTAATCGCCTCATTCCCCTATCGAGTATTGACGCGGCTATTACCCCGGGAGTAGGTTTGGCACTTCATCTTCCCAAGCGATGTCTGACTCATGCCCAGAGTTCCTCTCGTTGCGCTCTTGTTCTTTTTTTCGTTTTCATCGATTCTGCGCGCTCAATCAACAAGTGCCTCCCTTGCAGGCCGCGTAACCGACCCTTCCAAAGCTAGAATCACCGGCGCCAAGGTTGTCGCTATCAATGCCGGCACCAATGTCAGCGACGAGGCCACCACGAACGCAGCGGGCGAATATTACCTGCGGAGTCTGCTTCCCGGCACATATCGGATCGAAGTGGAAAAGCCCGGATTCAGAAAGCTGATCAAGCCGAATGTCATCCTGCACGTACAGGACGCTCTGGATATCGATTTCGAACTGCCGGTCGGCGCGGCGTCGGAGAGCGTGACGGTGGAAGGTGGGGCGCCGCTCTTGAATACCGAATCTGCGAGCGTGAGCACCCTCATCGACAACCGATTCGTGGAGAATATGCCGCTGAACGGGCGCAGCTTCAGTGCCCTTATAGACCTGACGCCTGGCGTAGTGTTGGTGCCGAACAATTTCTTTGAAGAAGGTCAGTTTAGTGTGAACGGCCAGCGGCCCGACGCGAATTATTTCACTGTGGATGGGGTAAGCGCGAACCTGGGCACCCCTGTCTCCAGTTTTGGTCAGGGCGGGACGGGGCAGCTTCCGGCGACCAGCGCGTTTGGCGGGTTCAGCAATCTGGTTTCGCTGGATGCGTTGCAGGAATTCCGCATTCAGACTTCGACCTTCGCTCCGGAGTTTGGACGTACGCCTGGAGCGCAGGTTTCTGTGGTGACTAAATCCGGCACCAACGCGCTTCACGGCACTGCGTTCGAATATCTTCGCAACGACGTGCTCGATGCCAATGACTGGTTCGCCGACAACAAGGGTCTAAGAAAGCCAGAGCTGCGGCAGAACGATTTTGGTGGCGTTCTCGGCGGCCCCATAATAAAGGACAAGCTGTTCTTCTTCGGTTCATACGAAGGCTTGCGAATAGGGCAGCCGCAGATTGCAAATACGTACGTGCCAACACTGGCGACGCGCCAGAGTGCGCCCGCGGCCGTCCAGCCGCTGCTGAATGCGTTCCCTAAACCGACTGGCGGCAGCTGCCCCAATTGCCCCGCTGGTACCGCCGCATTTGCCGCTGGCGACTCTGATCCATCGTCGCTGGATTCCTACAGCGGCCGGGTCGATTATCTGCTATCGCGGAGACTGACCTTATTTGGAAGGTACAGCGATGCCCCATCGAGCACGGTTCAGCGTGGCGGCGGCAGGTTCCAGACGGCTTATAGCAATCTCAACCACACCGAAGCTCGGACGCAGACTGTGACTGTTGGTGCGGATGGAACGATTACACCGCATCTGATCAATGAACTCCGCTTTAATTACAGTTTGAGTCACGGGCAGAGTTTTTTGACGTTGGATAACTTCGCCGGTGCAGCTCCCCCGCCGGATTCGGTCTTGTTTCCACCCTCCCAATCGTCACGTAACGGTTTTTGGGCTTTTTTCGGGGATTTCAATCCGTTCGGGCTTAAGTACTTTGTGGGCAAGATCGCAGACAATCGGCAACATCAGATCAATGTCACCGACAGTTTCTCCTGGATCGCAGGCCCGCATCGAATGAAGTTCGGGGTGGACTATCGGCGCCTCAACCCGGAAGAGGGATCGCTAACTTATCAGCTGGAGTACATCTTCGGTTCAGTATCAAATGTTCTGGCTAATTCAGTGCCTGAGGCTGTAGTCGCTTCCCGAAGCCCCGATGTGCAGATGGTGATTTCGAATTGGAGCATCTTCGCTCAAGACACATGGAGCATCGGGCACAACTTGACGGTTACCTATGGACTGCGCTGGGACTACAACACAGTGCCTTCATCGCCGAACGGCACTCCGCCGTTTACAGTGAACCAGGTAAGCGATCTCTCGACCGCAACGATTGAGCCAGCTGGAACACCGCTTTGGCATCCGCAGAAAAATGATTTCACGCCACGGCTCGGTTTGGCTTGGCAGGCACGCCCGAAGTTAGTGCTCAGGGCCGGCGCGGGTATTTTCTACGATCTTGGATATTCGGATATAACGAATGCGATGATCGGCTTTCCGTACATTCAGGAAAGAGTCATCTTAGGAACTTCGTTTCCGCTGAACACAAGCTCCGCTGCTCCGCCACCTTTCACCACGAGCCCTCCTGCGGCGGTGATGTCCGTGGTCGACCCAAACCACGTGCTCCCGCGAACGTATGAGTGGAACGCGGCGATCGAGCACAGCATCACGAATGCCGACGTTCTTACGCTGACGTACCTTGGCGCCGGAGGACGCAAGCTGATGAGAAAGGACGTTTATATTGCGCCGGGGCCGAACTTCAGCGGCGAGTTCGATCTGCTCAGTAATCACGGGACCTCTAACTACGACGCCCTCCAAGCACAATATCGTCATCGGCTGTCGCGCGGCTTGCAAGCACTACTCTCCTATACCTGGGGTCATTCGATCGACGATGTTTCCTCCGATGTGAATTACCAAAACGTTCCACTGGGTCGTTCGCCCTCCTCGTCCGAACGCGGCCTTTCCGATTACGACATCCGACACACATTTACTGGAGCAGTTTCCTACGATATCCCCGGGCCGGGCAGCGGAATGCTCAAACAAGTCTTCGGAAACTGGTCGACTGATTCCATCATCTACTCGCGCAGCGCTCCTCCGCTGAATGTGGTAACGGGTCAGAATCCGTTTGCGGGCTCTGTGTTGTCAGGCGCCAGCAGCGTCCAGCGACCAGATGTCGTGCCCGGCGTGCCGTTCTACATTTATCCCGCGGGCGCGCCCGGAGGCAAGGCCATCAACCCGGCGGCCTTTACCACACCTGTGCCAGCCACGGCGCAGGGCGATCTGGGACGCAATGCCCTACGCGGATTCGGCGCCACACAATGGGACATCACATTGCGACGCCAGTTCCGGTTCACAGAACGATTTTCTCTTCAGGCGAGAAGCGATTTCTTCAACATCCTGAATCACCCGAATTTCGGCAGCCCCAGCAACTACCTCACCTCACCCCAGTTCGGTCAGGCCACTCAGATGCTGAACAGCTATCTGGGAAGCGGCGGCCAGAGCGGCGGTCTGAATCCGCTGTACCAGATTGGTGGCCCGCGATCGATCCAGTTGGCGCTTAAGCTTCAATTCTGAGCAGAGTTATTTCGGTATTAGGTGCAGGAGGGAGGAGTGGTTCCGGCCGGGTCGGCAGGTCCGTACCCGCGCGTGGGGAAGTAGAAAGTCACGCCGGAACCGGTGAGCCTCCACGGCGACTTCCCAGAAATCTATAGGCGTGTTCCGTTTGTGGGTTCGGTGAAACAAATCATTACACACCAGCCCAACTGCATCCTCCTTGAACCGCTGCCAACTGTGGCGGGTGTGCGATGGAACCTGCACCTTCCCGACGGCGCCCGGAATTAGGCGCTTTGCACCACGCCGTCGAACCCGAACTTGCGTGTTCGCCCTTGAACGAACTCGTGACGAGGTGAAACCTCTCTTTCAGTTCAGCTCGGCCACGAGCGAGCCGCGCCTTCACCGTGCCTTCGGCAACTCCCAGGGTCTTCGCCGCCTTTCGAACGGAAAAATCATCGCTTTGCAGGAGCTGTACAGCAGCCCGCTGGCTGGGGGGGAGTCTGTCCGTCAGGGTTCCAACAAGTTCCCGCAACTGGCGTCGCTCCGAAGTCTGCTCCGGAGTCGGTCTAGGATCGGGGAGCATCTCCGCAATGGTCTGCTGGCCGTCTCCAGAGCTTTGGTCGAGCGACAGAGTCTGCCTACGAGAAAGACGCCGTACCCGCATGCGTGCCGCGTTGATCAAAATCGCCGTTACCCAAGTCAACATCTGGGAGCGCCCGTCGAACCGCCCGATATTCCGGAACGCCAACAACATGGCGTCTTGCACCGCATCCTCGGCATCTTCGGGATTGCGCAGCCAGCGCCCAGCAATTCGCCTGAAACGCGGCAAGGCGTATGACAGGATATCGTCGAATTCCCGTCGGCGTTCCGGGCTCGCTTCTCGCGCTCCAGCGGCGGTCGCCACCGGGGGAATAGAGCCTTCGAGTGCAGATGATGTAAGCATGTGCTTGTGAATCTCCCCTTCCAGGCAATGCGCCCTACTTCGCGTGGAGTCCCATCACAGCGCCCTCCACTTCCCTTACGCTGCATTTGTGTTGCCAACAGCAATGCAGATTTGCGCTCGTCTTTCCTACGGCCTGTGTTAGAGCCTGGATATCCAAGCGCTGCTAGGCAGTTGTGTCCCCTGGAGCGAGCGGTACCCCACCCGCCACAACCGAGTTCAGCCATGGCGCGGCTTTGTCTCATGCCAACTGCTTGTCATTGGCCGTTCCTCTGGACCACAGGTCGAGTGACTTCTTCTTCTCAGTCACGCGTAGCTAAACAACTGTCATGGAAAGAGATGGGCGTGGGGCCACCTCGCACCTTTCGAGTATGGAAGGTCGCGTGCCGTTAGCCAAGTTGGGGAATTGTGTTGACTCGCAGCATAGCCATTGGGACAGACGGCCTTGAGATCACTGTGGATCACGGCGCGGAGGGCATTGTTGTGCGCTTGCGTGGTCACGTCGGCATCGATTCCTCGCCAGAGCTTCGCGACCGCCTCCTAGGCATTTTGCGAGGGCAATCGGCAAAAGCACTCACTGTCGACTTAACGAATGTCCCCTACGTCGATAGCTCCGGGATTGCGACCCTGATCGAAGCACTCAAGATCGCGCGCCACCGCCAGACGAAATTCTGCTTGCGCGGTCTTCAGAGTTCGCTATTGCATCTGTTCCAAATCACAGGCTTGCTGACTCTATTCGAAACGAATGGCTGCGGAAATGCATCTTCAGCGCCCAAGGTGTCTTGATGGCAACTGTTCTCGAAAACGTCGGAACGAAGACAATCGATCACCTCGACTATGTCGGCAGTTTGAACATTCAGTTGTGGGCCACGTTGCGCGCCATGGGAAGCGCGTTGCCGTTCGTTGGGAACCGCTATCGGTGGCAGGCCACAGTGCGCCAGATGCTGCAGATCGGAGTGGACGCGCTGCCCATGGTATCGCTAATGGCGACTTGCAGCGGGTTCATTCTCGCGTTGCAAGGGGCCTCGGAGCTGCGACGTTTCGGGGCCTTGCACTACGTCATCGATTTGGTCGCCGTCGGCTTCACGCGGGAACTCGGCCCCCTGCTCACCGCCATCGCTGTCAGCGGAAGGTCGGGCTCGGCTTTTGCGGCTGAGATCGGGACCATGAGGGTGACCGAGGAGCTCGATTCCCTCCGTGTCATGGCGCTCGAACCCGTTGAGTTCCTCCTGGCGCCAAAGTACTTAGCCGCGCTGATCAGCGTTCCCTGCCTCAGTATCGTCTCCAACGTTTGCGGCATTTTGGCGGGCGGATTGTTCATGTTTTTCAGCACTCATCTCTCGCCGCTGCTGTACCTGCGAGACGTGTTGACCTCGATCCAACTGCAGGATGTCATCACAGGACTCATTAAGAGCGTGGCCTTTGCCACGATCATTGCTCACGTTGGCTGCCTGGAAGGCTTTCGCGTCCGCGGCGGGCCCGACGCCGTAGGCCGCTCCACAACCAGCGCCGTGGTGAAGTCGACCTTTCTCGTCATCCTGGCCGACGCTGTCTTCACCGCCATCTTCTACTTCACGGTGAAACGCTGATGCCCATCATTTCCATCCGCGACTTAGTGGTCGAATACGAGGACCGCCGAATATTGAACGGGCTGAACCTCGACATTGAGCATGGCGAGACCATGGTCCTGCTAGGCGGCAGCGGTTCCGGCAAGAGCACGCTCTTACGCCAGATCCTCGGGTTGGAGCGTCCGAAGTCCGGCAGCGTCATGGTGAAGGGAACGGACATCGCCCACTGCTCGGCCGCCGAACTGAAAGCTGTTCGCCGGTCCATCGGTGTAGCTTTCCAAAGCGCGTCTCTGTTCAATTCCATGTCGGTCGAGGACAACGTTGCCCTGACCCTGCGCGAACACACCAAGCTTGCGCCTTCCATCATCGACCTCGTGGTGTGGATGAACCTGGCGGTGGTGGGCTTGGCGGACTTTGGCAAGTTGCATCCACAAGAACTCTCAGGAGGCATGAAGAAGCGTGCGGCGGTCGCCCGGGCATTGGCACTGGATCCGGAGATCTTAGTGCTCGATGAGCCTTCCGCCGGACTGGACCCCATTGTCGCTGCGGAGTTGGACGAACTTATCTTGCTCCTGAAAGAAGCGTTCCAGATGACGGTCATCGTCGTCACCCACGAACTGCCGAGCGCCTTCCGGATCGCGGACCGTATCGCCATGCTCTACCAGGGCACCTTCAGCTCAGTCGGAACGGTAGACCAAATCAAGGCGAGCCAGAATCCCCGCGTCCGGCAGTTTCTTGATCGGGTTCCCGGAGATATGGCGAAAGCGCCAGCGGTAGCCGCCTATTTTGAAAAATACTTGCAGGGTCCAGAGGTTCAGCAATGACAACAGAGGCAAAAGTCGGGGCCTTCGTGCTGGGATGTTCCGCAATCCTGGCATTCACAATCATCTATCTTGTAAGCGCTCAGTTCAGCGGGGATACGGTTCCGTACCGGACTTATTTGCGCTACGCCGGTGGGTTGGAGCCGGGGGCTTCGGTGCTCTTTGGCGGGATCGCTGCTGGCAAGGTGACAGCCGTGCGACCCTGGACATCCGACCCAACCAAGATCGAAATTCTGCTGGATGTGAAACAGGGCACGCCGCTGAATGAGAAGTCCATCGCCAAGCTGGGCTTGGTCAGCATCATGCAAGACGCTTCCCTGTCCATCACAACTGGCAGCAATGATGCAAAGCGACTCCCGCCCGGGTCAGCCATCCAGTCGCAAGAATCCGCCAGCCTCGACGAAATCGCCGGAAAGATGTCTGGCGTCGCCGACAATGCCAACGCCTTGATCGTGCAGGCGCAAGGCGAGCTGCAAGGAATCACCGGAGATGCGCGCAGCCTCCTCGCCAACCTCAACACGGTAACGGGGCCGTCGAATCAACAGAAGATTCAAGCCGTGCTGGACCACGTCAACGGAGTGCTGGCGACTGAAGGCCCCAAGATCGATCGAATTTCCGATCAAGTGATCGCGCTTAGTCAGCACGCCGACGAAACGATTCAGAATGTGAATGGCACTGTCACGGACGTGCGCGAGCCCGTTCGCAGAGACCTGGCCGATTTGCAGAACACTCTGCAACAAGCCAAGCAACTGCTGTCCGACATGCAAATCATGGTACGAGCAAACGACTACAAGATTGATGACACGGTGGAGAACCTCCGAGTGGCAACCGACAACCTCGACCAATTGACCGACTCGGTGAAGCAGCGGCCTTGGAGCCTTGTTCGGATTAAGCAGCCGCAAGAGCGTAAGGTCCCGAATAAATAATAAAGAGCGGCTGGTCCAGCAACAAAAGTGAGGGTGGATATGAAAAAGCATTTAACAGCGATTTGCTTCGCAATGGTGACCTCGATTGTCCTGGCTGGCTGCGGCGGTGCGGTGAAGTATCCCAACTACTACACCCTCCATCTGCCGCCGCCGCCCGATCCCCCTACGCAGGAGGGTGTCCGCACAATATTGGCAATCCGCGAATTTCGTTCGCCCACTTACCTGAGGCAAGGAGCTATTGTTTACAAGTCCTCTCCGGAACAACTCGGGTTCTATGAGTACCATCGCTGGGCGGTCGATCCGCGCGAGTTCGTAACCAATGCAGTCACGGAGCGCCTGGGCGCGAGCGGAAACTTCCGTCAGGTCAAGCGGTACGATGGTCGCCCCGACGTCGACTACGTTCTGAGCGGACGCCTGGAGAAGCTTGAGGAAATCGACTACGACGGCGGGGTCAAAGTGGAGGTTGCGATCTCTGCTCAGATGACGAGCCTTGCCACAGGCTCGACCGTATGGACCAATTCTGTCTCTGAAGTCGGGACAGTTGGCCAGCGCGACGTGCCGGCAGTCGTGGCCGAGATGAACCGGACCATGGGCCGGGCAATCGAAAAGCTGCTGACTCCCGCCCCGTCTTCGGCACCCAGCCAGGGAAATTAGTCCGCCAGCCCTTCAGGAGAGAGTTATGCCAGCTCAAAGCGCGGTGAGGTCGTGACAAACCTCGTCGGCTGGATCGACGTCCTGCTGGAAAAAACAACGACGCTCAGTATTCCCTTAATCCTTGAAATTTGGGATATTTAGGATTTACCAACTATTTCGCGCCAGAGGTTTGTCACTTGCCATAACATTAAGGAAGGCTCCGTCCGCGGTAGGGTTCAATTTCAAGGGCTTACAAGTGGCTGGAGGGTTGCACTTCAAGAGGCGCTTAGGCCCCGCAAGCAGGAGTCGCCACTCTTGCGTACCACATTTGCGTGATCGAGCGGAAGCTTTGCTGCCCGTATGACCGGATTCAATATAGGAGATGACAATGACACTGCTTGACTCGCTAAAGCAATACACAACCGTTGTCGCCGACACTGGTGATATCGATGCCATCCGCCAGCACCGGCCGCAGGACGCCACCACCAATCCCTCGCTCCTCTATTCCGCTGCTCAGATGCCTGCGTACCGGCATTTGGTGGATCAGGCGATCGAGCTGGCCTCCGACCTTGGCGGCAGCCAAACCCAGATGGCCGAGGAATTCATTGACAACCTTTTCGTTCTATTCGGATTAGAGATCCTTAAGGTCGTCCCCGGCCGGGTCTCGACGGAGGTCGCCGCCAGCCTGAGCTTCGACAGCCCAGGCACCGTTGCCAAAGGGCGTAAGCTCATTTCTCTCTACGAAAAGAAGGGCGTGTCACGCGAGCGAATCCTGATCAAGGTCGCCAGCACCTGGGAGGGCATTCAGGCGGCCGCCATGCTGGAAAGCGAGGGCATCCATTGCAATCTGACCCTCCTCTTCAGCTTTGCCCAGGCCATCGCCTGCGCCGAGGCGGGAGTGACTCTGATCTCGCCCTTCGTCGGCCGCATCTACGACTGGTACAAGAAGGAGGGAGGAGGCAAGGAGATCGCCCCAGACCAGGACCCCGGAGTTGCCTCGGTGACGCGCATCTACGATTACTACAAGAAGTACGGCTACAAGACCCAGGTGATGGGCGCCAGCTTCCGCAACGTGAATCAGATTGTCCGATTGGCAGGGTCCGATTTGCTGACCATCAGTCCTGATCTTCTCGACAAATTGGAGAAGACTCAAGGTCCCCTGCAGCGCGCGCTTGATCCGGCCAAAGCTCCTGCCAGCAAGGACGAGCAGTTGCACCTCACGGAGAAGTCCTTCCGCTGGATGCACAACGAAGACGCCATGGCGACGGAGAAGCTCGCAGAAGGCATCCGGAAATTCAACGCCGACGCGCGTCGTTTGGAACAATACGCACTCTCGCAGGTTGCTGAAAAAGTCGGGTGAGTCGCACCCAGCGAAACGTGCGGCTCGCTCCGGTTGAGCCGCACGCATCGTATATGAAATCGATGCCCCGTTAATCGTTGGGCCACCGGCAGATACGTGCGTCGTCGAAAGCGCCGCAAAAAACCCGGACGGAGGAGCAGATGAGCCCCAGTCGAGCCGTTCTTTGGGACATGGACGGGACTCTGATCGACTCCGAGCAGTTCCACTGGATCGCATGGCGCGATACCCTCGCCAACGAGGGCATTGCCATCACACGCGAGCAGTTTCTTTCCTCGTTCGGCCAGCGCAATGACTCCATTCTGCCGAAATGGCTGGGCCCTGCGGCAACTCCAGAGCGCATGGAGAGAATCGCCAACGCCAAAGAGGAGCTGTACCGTAACCTGATCCGCCGCGACGGCATCTCACCCCTGCCCGGTGTTGAAAGTTGGGTGCATCGGCTTCATCAAGAAGGATGGCTTCAGGCCATTGCATCGGCAGCGCCGCGCGCAAACATTGAGGCAGTCCTCGAGGCTCTTTCCGCGACCCATGTTTTCCAGGGGATCGTGTCCGCGGAAGATGTCCACCACGGCAAACCGGATCCGGAAGTGTACTTGACCTCGGCTGCTCGTGTCGGCGTACCGCCAGACCGATGCATCGTTGTGGAAGACGCGGCTGCCGGCGTCCAAGGAGCGCGAAGCGCCGGCATGAGGAGCATTGGGGTGAACCGCAACGGTGAGCACCTGCCCGCTGACATCGTGGTGCAGTCCCTGGAACTCCTGAGCCCGGACTCGTTCGAGAAGCTATTGGAGGAGTGCCCTGCCAAAAGTGAATAGCTCATCCGAAGTCGACCTCGGAATGGAACCCAGCATCGACGAGTACCTCCGCAAACGGCTGATGCCGGTGGAGGGCGCGATCCCCCATCTGGCTCGAACCGAGATGTATGGAAATTCCATTCCCGCGGGAAGCGTGGGCGGCGATCTCTTCGAGTACATCAATTTTCAGCAGCGCTACAACATCGACGCGCGCATTGCGAAGGCTCTAAAACTATCTCATGAGTATTTGGAGAAGCTTCCGGAGGGACAAGTTCCGCGAAATTCCGTTGACGAGCACGTGCAATGGCTGGTTTCGAGAGCGAAGACCAGCGAGGTGCGGGAGGACGAGTACCGAAGGGCGAGAGGCTCGGAACAACTGAAAGTCGCGGAAAATTTGCGCGAGCTGTACACCACCGCGGGAGTACTACTTGTCGATGCCCAAGGACATGGGGTCATCTCGGCCAAGATCGCATCGACCGTTCACGACACCTTTCACGCCTTCATGCTGGCCGAACTCGACCGCTACGGAAAGACCACTCCCAAACTGTTCGAAAATATCAACCTGCGGCTGGCGCAATCCGTCACTGCCCGCAATGCATTGGGGCGGGACGAACGTGACGGTTCGCGCGAAATCGCGACCATGCTTTACGGTGATTTGCGTCCCAACGGGCATTTCCGCTTCGTGAATTTCGGCGGTCCACCGCCGTTGGTATTTTCGGCCGAGTTTGGGCGCTTCGTAACCATGAACACCGACCACCTCGTCCAGTTTCCCGCCCTCGGATTGGAAATTCCCGAGGATCATCCTGACCGGAACCGCTACTTTTCCATGGCTGTGCGGCAGAAGCAAATCAGATCTTCGGACGTTGCGGAAATCAAATTGATGAGTCCGGGAGACATTGTCTTTCTTTACTCGGACGGCGTCTACGACGGGAGCGATGAGGACGATCGCTTGAAGCTCGAACGCGTCGTTCGCGACAACAAGGGACGCTCTGCAAAAGAGATTTGCAACGCAATCCTGCAGCATGCGCTCAAGCAGGACGAACACTTCAGGAAGATTGGCGAAAGCGACCGTGTTGACGATAAAACTGCGTTTATCATCAAGTACGAGTAGCGTTTTAGACGCCAAATCACCAGAAGGTCAAGACACGATTCTTCGCAACTTCAACCATTAACCAGCGCGTTCCTCCTGCTCAGAGCGCTATGCGACTTTCGACGACGACGCGCTACCCCCACTGGCAATCTCGCGATTGAAGTTGAAATCCGTCGGTGCATCGCCGGTGATTAAACGCGCCCCTCGGCTAAAAGTCACATCCTGGATTGCCCACTTGATAAAAACGACAACGCGGCTCTGGAACTCCACAATGTACAGCAGGTGGATCAACGCCCACACTAGCCACGCCGGAAGGCCCGAAAGATGCACGCCGAATACGTTTGCCACCGCAGCCGCCCGTCCGATAACCGCCAGGTTTCCTTTATCAAAGTAACTGAAGGCTTCCTGCTTCGGCTGACCCTTCACCTTCCTCACGATCGCTTTCGCGGCATACGCCCCTTGCTGCATGGCAACCTGCGCTACACCAGCCAACGGCTTCCCCTCCTTGTCTAAAGAGAGGGCCAAATCTCCCACGACGTAGATGTCCGGAAAGTTGGCGATCGTAAGGTCTGCGCCGACTTTGATTTTTCCGCTTCGGTCGGTCTCAACGCCCGTTCGTTTCGCCAAAGGCCTGGCGAACGGAGCGACCGTGACCCCGCCAGCCCATATGACGGTCTTGGTCGTTAGCCGCTGCGGAGAACCATTGACCTGAATGCCCACTCCATCCCGATCGACATCATGAACCATGGTATTCATTTTGGTTTGCACGCCTAGCTTCGCCAGGGACCGTTCGGCCTTCTGTGCCAAATCCTCCGGGAAAGTCATAAGCACCCGCGGGGAACCGTCCAGCAAGATGATCTGCGCGTCCTCGGGATCTATGGAACGGAAGTCATTCTTCAGCGTCTGCCTGGCGATTTCGCCGATGGCTCCCGCCAGTTCCACTCCCGTGGGCCCTGCCCCCACAATTACAAAAGTGAGCCAAGCGCGCCGCTGAGCAGGATCGGTAAGCCGCTCCGCAACTTCGAATGCGTAGAGAATTTTGTGCCGTATGTTGGTGGCCTCTTCCACGCTTTTCAGACCCGGAGCCCATTGCTGCCACGCGTCATGGCCGTAGTAAGAAGTTTGCGAGCCAGCCGCCACAATCAGCGAGTCGTAATCGAAACTGGCGCCATCGGCCAACACGACACGTTTCGCTGCCGGATCAATATCCTGAACGTCGCCCAGAAGCACGCGGGTATTTTTCTGGCGGCTCAAAACACCGCGCAGTGGCGCCGCCACCTCGCCGGGTGAGAGCGAACCGGTGGCTACCTGGTATAGCAGAGGCTGGAACAGATGGTAGTTGCGCCGATCGATGAGGGTTACATCAATCAGCGCTGACTTCAACGCCTGCGCCGCTGACAGACCCCCGAATCCACCACCAACAATAATGACCTTCGGTTTCGCACTCATAACTAAGCACCCTTCCTTGGTTTCTTCGTTAATGCTTCGCTCGAAGCAAAACGACTATCGATCTTGGCGCCACTCGGTAGCTTGGCCCTGTAAGAGGCTCCCCACCATCCGAGAAATCATCGGGGCTCGGCAAAGCGGTATCCGCGATTCTCATCCACTCCTCCGCCGGGCCTTCCTGAATATGAAACTCCAGTTCTTCCCAGTACGCATTGATCATCACGTAAATGTCATCATCGTCCTGAGAAGCGCTGTGCAGGCAGAACGCGAGACTTCGGGAATCCGCGGACAAGTCAGCCCTGTCACCAGTTCCGTACCAGGCAACATCCTCGCGCCAGAACCGGCTGCGGCTCAAAGAAGGATGGCGTTTCCGGAACGCAATCATGCTCTTGAAGAAATGGAAGATGTCCTGATTCGCCTGCAACTGACTCCAGTCCAGCCACCCCGTGGTATTATCCTGGTTATACGGGTTGTTGTTGCCGTACTGTGTGTTTAGGAATTCATCCCCTGCGCGGAACATTGGCGTTCCATTCGACAACATAAGCAAGCAACAGAAATTCTTCACCTGCTTTCGTCGCAGCGCAAGCACCTCAGTGGGCGCGCCTTCATCGCCTTCGTGGCCGCAGTTCCAGCTGTAGTTGGCGTCCATGCCATCTTGATTGCCGTTGCCGTTGGCCCAATTGCGCTTTTGGTTGTACGCGACCAAGTCATACAAGGTGAAGCCGTCGTGCGAAGTCAGGTAGTTCACGCTTTGGTAGGCGTGATACGCGTCGGTGCGGCTGTCAGGAAACAGGTCGTCACTGCCATAAATGCGTCGCATCAGGTCAGGAACCATTCCGGCATCGCCTTTCACGAAGCGGCGAATGTCATCGCGGAACCGCCCGTTCCATTGCAACCACGTGATGCCGGGGAATCCTCGGCCAAGTTGATAAGCCCCTGTGTCCCAGGGCTCCGCGATCAAGCGCAACTTGCCCAACTCCGGGTCGGCGGCAATTTCGGCGAAGATGGGGGCGTGCCCCCAGTTCAGAGATCCATCCGTATTGCGGCTGAACACAGACGCCAGATCGAACCGGAACCCGTCGATGTGCATCTCGGTTTTCCAATGGCGCAAGCTGTCCATCACCATCTTCCGCACGTGTCCTTTGCCAAAATTCAACGTGTTGCCCGTGCCGGAGTAATTCGCGTATGGATTTCCAGGATCGGGCGACATCATGTAATAGCTCGAACTGTCGAAGCCCTTGTAGCTGTAGATCGGCCCCCTGTGATCTCCCTCGCAAGTGTGGTTGTAAACCACGTCCATCACAATACCTATGCCGGCCTCATGAAAGGCCTTCACCATGTTCTTGAACTCAAGATGCTGGTGGTCATCATCCTGGGTGCTGGCATATTGCGCATGGGGCGCGAAAAAATTCAACGGCATGTAGCCCCAGTAGTCGCCCTCCTGGGGGTCGCGTTGGAAAATTGGCATCAGTTCGACGACCGTGATCCCAAGCTCTTTCAGATACGGAATCTTCTCCACGAGACCGGCATATGTGCCAGCGCGGGACGGATCCACCCCGGAGCTGGAATGCTTCGTGAAGCCTTTCACATGCAGCTCATAGATGACCGCGTCGGACTCGTGACGCAACGCCCGCTCTCCGGTCCAATCGAACGCCGGGCGCTGAGCCTCAAGCACCCCCAACGGCGCCTCGCCGGCGTTCGATCCTTCGCGCCGAGCCGCTTCGCGATCAAAATCAGGCGGAAAGAAAACTCCTTTCGCGTACGGATCGAGCAAGACTTTTTGCGGGTCGAAGCTGTGAACGGCGGAGTCGTTCTCACCTGAAACCGAATATCCGTAGTAATCGCATTCGCTGATTTCGCTGGCCGGTATTCGACAATGCCAGATGCGTCCCGACTTGTTACGCAAGAAGTCGAAGCGATACTCCAGCACCGGTTTCACCAGGTCGCCCGAAGCGTAGAACAAAAGCGTCACGCTCTCCGCATGCTCAGCGTGAACCGCAAAGTTGAACGCCTGTTCCTCTTCCATCCAGGTGGCGCCCAACGGCAAAGGACTTCCTTCGGCTTGCTCCCACGTCGGACGCTGCGTGAGAGCGGCTGCTAGGGGCCGGGTGGTGCGCCCCGGATTGCCTGGAATCGAGCGGTTCACCTGCCTCTTCCCTCCACCTCAATAATCGCTTACGCTCATGCAAAGAACATCACGCGATGGGGTATTTATTCGCTCCCCCTTCCGTGGTAGTGAAAGATCATTCGCCCTGTGATGCGCTCCAAGCCTCCATTCCACATAGTGCCAGGAGCAACAATCGCAGTCCCAAAAATCAACAAGGTAGGACTGCCTCTCGGTGCGGCCGACCTTGCCTCGTACCAGGGATCGGGGAGTCTGGCCGGCGGCTGTGTTGCCGCCCTCACTTATCTCGATCGCAACACAGAGCTCGTAAGAAACACAATATTCCCGCGAGGTGACCTGTGAAGGCAATGTTAGTCAACGACGTGAAGCAAGGCCCCGTGCTTATCGGGGGCACGATTCCCGAACCCCGCCCCTCAGAAGGCGAATTGCTCATCCGAGTGCGCGCCGCTGGGGTGACGCCTACAGAACTGGTCTGGTATCCCACTACACACACAAAGGATGGAGAGGTGCGCACTGGCGCTGTTCCAGGACACGAGTTCTCAGGCGTGATTGCCGAACTGGGGAGTGGAGTGAACGGCTTCAAGGTTGGAGAGGAGGTCTATGGCATGAACGACTGGTTCGAGGATGGCGCCACCGCGGAGTTCTGTCTGACTCAGCCGCAGTCGATTGCGCTCAAGCCGAAGTCTTTGACTCACGAGCTTTCCGCTACCCTGCCAATCGGAGCTCTGACCGCTTGGCAAGGCCTTTTGGTCCGCGCAAACATGCAGGCCGGCGATCGCGTCTTGATCCACGGAGCTGCTGGCGCGGTAGGCCTGTTTGCCGTCCAACTGGCGCATCTTCACGGCGCACACGTCATCGCGACAGCGTCGGCCGCCAACACGGAATTCGTAAAGCAGCTTGGAGCCGACGAAACTATTGACTACAAAACCTCGCGCTTCGAAAACGAACTCAGAAACGTCGACATCGTCTTTGACGCCGTTGGCGGCGACACCGTCGACCGCTCCTGGGCCGTCCTTAAACCCAACGGACGCATGGTGACCATCGCCGCCGATAACGAAAGCACTACTGACCAGCGCATCAAGGATGCGTTCTTTATCGTCGAGCCCAGCCAGAAGCAACTCATAAAGGTTGCCAAGCTGTTTGACACGGGAACCCTGCATGCTTTTGTCAGCGCCGTGGTACCGCTCGAGCAGGCGGCTCTCGCCTACGGCAGAGCCGTCCCGCACAAGCGCGGCAACGGAAAGGTGGTCGTTGCGGTTGCCGCCTAACGTCTGCCGAGAAGCCGCAGCAACAAAACGGTGAGAACATCACGACTCTGCCGCCGCGGATCGCGCAGCATGGACGCGTCCGCGGCGGCATGGCGGCTCAAGCCTTCACGAATTCGACGTCCAACGTGATGGTCACGTCTTCGCCGACAAGAATGCCGCCGGTTTCCAGCGCCGCGTTCCAGCTCAGTCCGAAATCTTTGCGGTTGATTTTGGTTGTTGCCGACGCGGCGATGCGCGTGTTGCCCCAGGGATCCTTCGTGGGAGGCGTGGGTCCTTCCACCGTGAAGGTCACGTTGCGCTTGACGCCATGAATGGTCAAGCTGCCTTCGACGGCCAGCTCTCCGTCCCTGACAAGACTGATGCTCGTGGATTTAAAAGAAAGCGTGGGAAAGTTGGCGACGTCAAGGAAGTCGGCGCTCTTTAGGTGCGCATCGCGCTGGGCGTCGCGGGTTTCGATCGAGGCGGCGTCAATGGTGGCCTCGAGAGTGGAGTTAGCGAGGCCGGAGTCGTCGAAGCTCAGCACTCCTGTGATTTTGGCGAAGTGGCCTTTTACGTTGGCGATCATCATGTGCTTAACCTTGAACTCCGCCATGGCGTGGGCCGGGTCAATGTTCCAGGTTGTGATGGAGGTGGAGGCGGTTTGCGGTAGGACTGCTGTGGTGGTCATTTTTTTTGTCCTTTCTTTCGTCCTTCTGGTGGCTTAGATGTGTTTCGACGATAGTCGTTGCAACAAATATATAGACTAAAAAAATTAATCCATTGTCGTCCGGGCGGCCGCCAGCAGGTCTGCCAATGCCAGGAGCCGGTTCTTCCCCATGTGCCCCAACTGCTTGCAGTGGAGTTCCTCGACCGGTTCGTCGAGCCGGGTCAGCAGTTTGAGCCCCTCGGGTGTGATTCGCGCCATCACCATCCGGCGGTCCTTGGTTTCCCGGCAGCGTGTAATCAGCCGGCGCTTTTCCAGACGGTCGAGGAGACGGGTAACATCGGGATCCCGCGTAATCATGCGGCCGGCGATCTCCCCGCAAGGGAGCCCCTCTAGTGATCCGCGCAGGATACGGAGCACGTTGTATTGTGTGCCGGAGAGGTCCTCCATCTTAAGAAGCCGGGCCGGTGCGCGCGAAAGTAAGTCACAAGTACGTACAAGGTCGACGAAGGCCACTTCCTCGGGACATGCCGCCCGCCGTTCACTCCGCTTCTGAGAGCGCGCCATGATCACTGCAGCAACCTCCGTAACAGACAATGACGTATTCGGGACCAACAACTTTAGGCAGCTCGGCCACCACGAACTACCTCCAGGCTCAACTTCGTACTCCAGAAACTGAACTCCCCTACGGAAACAAACTCCTGGATCAGGTAGACCCTTGCGTCCAAGCGGTGCCCGAGTGGCTCCCAGCGCTGAGGACGTGGAAGCGGTTCAGGGTTGCGAAAAACAATCTGCAGGCCAGTCGCCGGAATTTTCATCGCGTTACCCTCTCGACTCTTTCGATGCCTTACGACGACAGTCGTTGCAACAATAAATGAGAAGGGGATATCACAATCGAGTCACGACGAATGCTGGCCTCCCAGCCAAACCACAATGCATCCCCGCCCAGGCAGGGCGTCCGCACCACAACGCAGTCAGGGCAACCCTGAGTCGCACCCTCTGAGGCCCTCCCCCGAACGAGGTAGGTCCTCCCTAACTTTCCGGGGTAGCACAAAAACACCGCATCGCGGGATGCGTCGCCGGACGCGATCTGTGAAAGTTAGCAAGACGAAAGAAGGCCGTACAGGAGCGCGTTGAAGATGGCTACATCACCCTTACCACCGACCGAAGGGCCCAAAATGGTCGAGCCTGCCCCTTCGCGTATCAAACCCGCGTGGCAGAAGTACGGAACACCTCTGATTGTGCTTCTCCTGGCGATCGCCATTATTGTGACGATTACCCGTAATTGGAATGGCTGGGAAGGCGCCCACGTTGAGCAGGTCACCAACGACGCCTACGTTCGCGGCGATCTGACGCCGCTAAGCACGAAAGTTCCGGGCCTTGTCCGCGAGGTCAGAGTCAACGACTATCAGACGGTCCACAAAGGCGACATCCTCGTTCAGTTAGACGACGAAGACTACAAAGCGCAGGTAGCCCAAGCCGCCGCCGGGATCGAGGCCGCAAAAGCAGCTCTCGAAAACAACCGCCGCCAGCGCGAACTTCAGGATTCCCGCATCGACCGCGCGCTGGCCGGAGTCGACCAAGCCAACGCCCAGATCACCGCCGCGCAAGCCGGCAAAGACGCGGTGCAGGCAGACGTAACTCGCACCCGAGCTGAGCGGACTCGGCAAGAGGCCCTCCTTAAAACAAATTCCGCCACGCAACAAAAAGTAGAAAGCGCGGTCGCCGATGAGCAGAGATTCGCGGCGCAGGCAGCCAGCCGGGATGCTGACCTCGTCCAGGCTCACACTCTGCTCCACAGCAACGAGTTAGGCGCGGAGGCGGAGCGCAGGAGCAAATCCGTTCTGGAATCCCAGCTGGCGCAGCTTGCCGCCGACCTCCACGCGAAGGAAGCCGGGCTGACCGTGGCGCAAGTCAACCTCGGCTACACCCGCATTGTGGCCCCCGCTGACGGCACAGTAGGCGAGCGCCAAGTCCGGCCGGGACAGCTCGTGGCTCCAGGAACCCAGGTGATGACATTCGTGGAAAGCACTCGATGGGTGCAGGCGAATTTCCGCGAGACGCAGTTGACCAACATTAAAGTCGGCGATCCGGCGGAGATTCGGGTTGATGTTTACCCAGATCAGGTCATCAAGGGACGAGTGCTTGAGATCGCTCCCGCGAGCGGATCGCAATTCGCCCTGCTGCCGCCCGACAATGCAACCGGCAATTACACCAAAGTCGTGCAACGCGTGCCGGTCAAGATCGCGCTCGACAACTCATCTCTTACGTCGCAGCTGCGTCCGGGGCTCTCTGCGGTAGTAACCGTGAACACCAAGAAGTAGTTCAGATATGAGCGCAACGTCTATCGCGGTCCCAGCAATTCGGCCTTCGGGCGGCCCTCCCTCAGGTCTGGCGGCGCTGCCCATGGACCTGTCGCACAGCCCGGTGCTCGGGATACTGGGAGTCCTTCTGGGCGCGGGAATCGTAACCCTGACGGGGCGACTGCTCTCGCTCGGCCTCGCGGACCTGAAAGGCAATGTCGGAATTGGATTCGATGACGGCGCCTGGATTTCGAGCGCCTTCAACATCGCGTTGATGTTCATCGGCCCTTTTACAGTCTATTTAGGAGGGCTGCTCGGACCGCGCCGCGTTTTGTTGGCGAGTGCGGCCGTGTTTACTCTCGTATCCCTATTCCTCCCCCTCGTCCACAGCTACAGTTTGTTGATTGTCCTGATGGTAGTTGCCGGCTTGTCATCGGGCACGTTTTACCCGCTGACGTTGACCTTCGCTCTGCGCAACATTCCCTTGCGCTACCTGGCCCTGGTCCTTGCGCTCTACGTGACCAGCATCGAGGGCGCGGTCAATTTTTCGCCATCTCTTTACGGGTACTTTCGCAACCACGTTTCCTGGGAGTGGATGTTCTTGATTCCAGCGCTCATTACTCCGGTGATGATGACCTGTATTTTCCTCGGAGTGCCGGAGTCGCCAAAGCCGCAGAGTAAGAAGGAGCCGCCAAGTTTTGCGGGATTTCTCTACCTGAGCGCGGGTTTTGCATCGCTGTTTGCCGCCATCGATCAAGGGCAGCGTTTGGATTGGTGGCGATCGGGTGTATTTACAGCCTTGTTCGTGGGAGGCGTGTTCCTGCTCCTCTGCGCCCTCATCCGCCGCCTTCGGGGTCCGAATTTTCTCGTGGACTTGCCTTATCTCGGGAAGTGGAACACTATCCTGCTTGCGTTTGCACTCTTCACCTTCCGCTTCGCGCTGTTGGCCACAATCATCGTCATTCCCCAGTCCTTATCTGTGCGTGGACTGGATGCAGAGCAACTCGGGCCGGCCCTCATCTGGACCGCGATTTTAGAATTCGTCGTGGCCTGCATTGGCGCCCTCCTTTTATATAAGGGCACCGATTCCCGCCTGTTAATGGCAATCGGATTCACCGCAATCGCCTTTGCTTGCTTGATCAACGCGGACTTCACCAGCGCCTGGGCCCCCGAAAATTACTTCCGTTCCGAATTGCTGATGGCAGTCGGGCAATCTTTTGCCATGTTGGGGTTGGTCTCGTCTCTGGTACTTCAAGCGGCGCTTTCTGGCGGGCTGGATGCGCCGCAACGGGTGCTCACCTTTTCCGCCTTCTTCCACACCGTGCGATTGCTGGGTGGAGAGATGGGCGTATCCCTGATGGGACACTTCATTGCCGACCGCGAGAAACTGCATTCCTATCTTCTTGGACTCCACGTTCAATCAGGCAATTGGCTCGCCGCTGGTACCGTGCAGCATCTGGCGGCGGGACTGGCATCAAAGTCGAACGGAGCGATGGGAGCTACCGGCCGTGCACTGGGCATTATCGACGGCAGGCTCCGCCTGCAAGCTTACAGTCTGACATTTATTGACGCATTTCATTTCGTAGCATGGGCCTGCGCAGGAATGCTGCTCTTGACCGCGTTGCTGCGCAGATCTCCTCTGAGCCTCGGCCAACTGCCCGCGCTACAGCAGGGGTTGCAAGGGAGCAAGCCATGACAAAACCGTCCATTTTGATAGCACTCGTTCTATTTGTCGCACAACCCTTTGCGTTGAGCCAGCAAGCAGAGTCGACGCCTCCGCGCACGATGAATCTTCACGAAGCCGTAGAACTGGCTCTGCGTCGCAATCACGTGGTCCGCATCGCGTCGCTGCACGTTGAGGAAGAACAGCGCGCCAAGGAAGTTGCAAAAAGCGCGTATCTCCCGACACTCAAGAATGACAGTCTCTTCGTCCACGTAACAGACACACAATTCATCGGAATACCAGCCGGAGCTCTGGGCAGTGTCGGGGGCGATGCGGTTCCATCCAGGACGTTGATCCTAAACCAGGGAGCGAAGACTTTTGAAAGCAGTGGAACTGGCCTGGTCCAACCCATTACTCAGCTTTTCAAGATCAAAGCGGGAAACGACGTTGCCCAAGCCGAACTCAACGCTAGCCGTGGCAAGGCCCGTGGAGTGGAAAACGATGTCGCCATAAAAGTTCGTCAGCTTTACTACAAAGTTCTGGTCGTTCAATCCCAGCAACGTGCGATTGAGGCCAAAATTCGTGCGGTCGAAGACCTGAAGACCGAGCGAGTGCAGCAAGTCAAGTACGGCAGCACACTCGAAGTGGACTTGATCGAAAGCCGGGCGCAGTCGCTGCAAGCGAAACAGGAATTGCTGACCACCGAGCTGCAGCTTTCGGACTTGCGCATGCAGTTCAACGACGTAGTGGGGCTTCCGCTGAAGACCGACGTTGCGCTCGATCCCGATGTCCCCGCGCCCGCCGACAGTTGCCAGCGCGAGCAGTGCATCCAACTCGCCCAGGAGTCGCACCCCGAAATTGCCGAAGCGCGAGCCGTCGTGGAGAAAGCATCCGCTGGAGTGCGGGCGGCCAAGCGTGAGTATATCCCGGATGTGGAAGCCTTTGCGCGCTACAGCTACCAGAACAATGTCCCCTTTCTTTCCCGGAACTTCGGAACCTTTGGAGTTCACTTCAGTTACGACCTCTTCGACGGCGGAAAGAAGCGGGCAACCCTGAAGGAACGCGACGCACAGCTGGCGCAAGCCCAAGAGAACCTTGCCCACGTCAGCGATGAGGTGGAATTGCGGGTACGGACCGCCAACAACAAGCTGGAACGCACGCAACAAATGGTTGCAGTTTCGCAGGAGTTGCTTGCCGTGCGGAAAGAGGCACAACGGGTTTCGGCACAGCAACTCGAGCAAGGTGCCTATCTGCGCTCACAAGCCGATGCTGCCGCCGCTCAAGAATTCGAAGCGCAAACACTCCTGCTGCAATCGCAACTCGAATACGCCCAGGCGAATGACGAGTTGACGCAGGCAATTGGACAAACGGCGCGATGATGCCTAGCGCTTCCAACTCGAGATGGCTTGCGTGGATTGCGCTCACCGTCTTCTTCGTGCTTCTCCCCTCTTCGGCTCAGCAAACCAACGATCTCCAGCAGCAGCTCCAGCAACTTAAGCAGCAGTACGAACAGACCACGCAACAAATGCAGCAGCGGATCTCCGTTCTTGAGCAACAAATCGAACAGCAAAAAGAAACAACCACGAAAGAGACAGAAGCGACAGTCTCCGCCGCAGAACTCGCAGCCCAACACGCCGTCAACAAGGTGTTGTTCGGAGACTCCACCAAGGTGGGAGCCGATTTTCAGGGACAGGTACCCTCGATGCCCACCTATGAGCTGTTACAGGAAGCTGAGTCGAAGATTGCTGGAGTGCAACAGGAACTCAGTAGCTTCGAATTTCATGGATACTTCCGCTCGGGCTACGGCGTCAACAGCGTAGGTGGACAGCAAGTCGCCTTCCAGGCTCCAGGCGCGGGAGCTAAGTACCGCTTGGGAAACGAAGCCGAGACATATGGCGAACTGATCTTCGTGAACAACTGGCTGAACCCAGAGAGAGCCTCTGACAAGGCTTGGATGAAAACAGAGGCCATGATCGAGGCCAATACGACGAACTCCGCCAGCTATGCTAACTTCCCGAACGGCTCGGGCAATGGCAGCCCCGGCAACGACCAGTTCCGCTTGCGTGAGGTTTTCGTCCAGGCGGGCAATCTATTCGAGAGCCAGCCCAACGCAAAGTTCTGGGCTGGGGAACGGTACTACCGGCGTCAGCACATCGAGATCAATGACTTCTATCCTCTAGATATGAGTGGCTACGGCGCGGGCGTAGAAGATCTGAGCCTGGGCTTCGGGAAGCTAGCCTTGAGCTATCTGGCGGGCGCCCGCCCTGATATCACCACCGAAAATGGCAGCTACATTAAGAGCAACATCGATGTTCGTCTCTACGACGTGAAGGGACCCGGAGGACGCTTGGGCGCCTGGTTCGATTTCGCCACAAGCAAGGGTGGCACGACACCGGCCGGTCTCGTAATCCCAACCAGTAACGGATGTGCCTTCGGAGTGCGCCACCAGCGTCTCGAGTGGCACGGCGGCTATCACACTTTTGGAATTCAATATGGCACCGGGGCCGCGAGCAATTTCAGCACTTCGGTGGATGACCCAACTCAGTTTATCCGCAGCACGAAACGGCTTCTGATCACCGAGCATCTACTGCTTCAGCCTAACGACAAATTCGCGATCATGCCGATCTTTATCTACCAGCGGACTCGCGATGGCAACCCGGCCCACGGCTGGGACCAGTGGGCATCCTTTGGCGCGCGCCCAGAAGTCTTCTTTACCAAATATCTATCATTGGCCTTCGAAGGTGGTTTTGACCACACCCACAGTAGCACCGGTCAATACGATGGCTGGTTGCGGAAGTTCACAATCGCGCCACAAATCGGAGCAGGGCGCAAGTTCTTTAGCCGCCCGGTGCTACGAACGTTCCTGACTTACGCGAACTGGTCCGATGGACTGCGCGGCTTTGTGGGCGGCACGCCATTCCAGAAACGAACCAGCGGACTTACGTACGGAGTACAAGCGGAGACATGGTGGTAGGAGGCATAACAAACATGGCAACTCGAGAAATAACAACCCCGGCACCGTCGCCCAGCGCTGCGGCGATCACGACTCCGCAGAACTACACGCGCCCGCTGGCAATCGTCACCACTCTGTTTTTCATGTGGGGATTTCTCACCTGCCTCAATGACATCCTGGTCCCGCATCTGAAATCAATTTTTGATCTCAGTTATGCCCACGTCATGCTGATCCAGTTCGCGTTCTTTTCCGCCTACTTTCTGTTTTCGATTCCCTGGTCGAAGATCGTAAATGCGATTGGCTACCAGAAAACGATGGTGGCTGGGTTGCTCTGCATGACGGTCGGCGCATTTCTATTCATACCGGCGGCGTCCAATGCATCCTTCCCGTTGTTCCTGGGCGCCCTAATCGTGCTCGCTGCGGGAATTACGGGGTTGCAGGTTGCGGCCAACCCCTACGTCGTGGTCCTAGGCAAACCCCAAACAGCCTCAAGCCGCCTGGACCTGACACAAGCCTTCAACTCATTCGGCACCGCCATAGCACCGAAGATCGGCGGCCTCTTGATCCTCAGCACGGCGCCGTTGGCGGTGGAAGAAATGCAGGCCCTATCGCCGCAGGCTCTGCATCTCTACCGGGTGCAGCAAGCCGCCTCCGTGAAGATGCCCTACCTTGTGATTGGCATCACACTGCTTCTTCTCGCTGTCATGATTGCTCTGTCGAAGCTGCCCAAGATCGAACATGCGGAATACCGCTCTGGCGAGAAGATCAGCGACTCCGTCTGGAAGCATCCCAATCTGATTTTCGGCGCTCTGGGAATCTTTGCCTACGTCGGCGCGGAAGTCTCCATCGGCAGTTTTCTGGTTAATTATTTCGGCCAGCCGGATATCGCTGCGTTCTCCGCGAAAACCGCCGCCGGTTATGTCTCGTTTTATTGGCTCGGCGCCATGATTGGGCGGTTTCTCGGCGCATATCTCCTGCGCAAGATCAAAGCCGGCCACCTGCTCGCAATCTTTGCGCTGTGCACTTCAGCCCTGGTCACGCTATCCATGTTAACCAGCGGGCACTTTGCCATGTGGAGCATTCTAGCCGTTGGATTTTTCAACTCCATCATGTTCCCAACCATCTTTAGCCTCGGAGTTGCGGAACTGGGTCCTCTTACGGGAAACGCCTCCGGCATTCTGAATATGGCCATCGTGGGCGGCGCGGTCGTCCCGCTCTTGCAGGGCGTAATCGCCGACCGCATTGGAATTCACCATGCGTTCTTTGTGCCGGTGATCTGCTACCTGTACATCCTGTACTACGCGTTGAGCGGGTCGAAGGCCAACAGCGAACGCTACGCCACAGCTTAGAAGTTGAATGCGGAGTTCACCATGCTAATTGCAGGCGACATCGGCGGTACAAAGACAGACCTGGCGATCTACTCCAGCGAATCGGGGCCTCACGCCCCCCTCGCTCAGACCGAGGTTCACAGCGCGGACTACCCCAGCCTCGAAGCCATGGTCAAAGAGTTCCTCGCCAAGGTGAAGATGTCGGTGGACGTTGCCTCATTCGACGTCGCCGGACCGGTGATCAACGGGCACGTGAAGACCACCAATCTGCCATGGGTGATGGACGAAACCACGATGGCGAAGGGCTTGAACCTGAAAGCAGCCCATCTCATGAATGATCTGGAAGCGGTCGCGCGTGCCGTGCCAGCTCTGCGCGAGGAAGACACGCTCACGCTCAATCAAGGAGAGCCGGTCCCGCGCGGCCCCATTGCCGTCATCGCTCCTGGCACAGGCTTGGGTGAGTCGTTTCTAACGTGGAATGGCTCGCAGTACGTTGCCCATGGCTCTGAGGGCGGGCACTCGGATTTTGCTCCCACCGACGAACGGCAAATCCGTTTGCTCCAGTACCTGCTGCCGCGTCTGGGCCACGTTGGGGTCGAACGTGTCTGCTCTGGAATCGGCGTTCCCAACATCTATGAATTTCTGCGCGACGCGGAAAAGATCCCGGAGCGCCCCGATGTGGCCCTGCTGATCGCATCCGCCAAAGATCATACGAGAGTCATCGTCGAGGCCGCCGTTGATCCTCATCATCCGAGCGAATTGTGCCAGGCGACCGTGGAAATGCTGGTCTCGATTTTGGCCAGCGAGGCCGGCAATCTCGCGCTGAAAGTTCTCGCTACCGGGGGCGTCTATCTTGCCGGCGGCGTTGCTCTACACTTGGTGAATGCGCTCAAAGAACCGCGGTTCCTGGGCGCTTTTACGCAAAAAGGCCGCTTCAAGGACCTCATGGCTCGCATTCCCATTCACATCATCACAACGCGCGCGGCGCTGGTTGGCGCGGCCGCCTACGGGTTGGAGAGCCTCAACAACATCAAGCGTGCGGCCTGAGCTGGAGCGAACTTTTTCTCTACTCATGTTGTACTCGACAAAAAGATTCAAGCAGGCAATACGCAAAGGAGCATGAACATGGCAGCAACGGCGCAACCGCTGGCAAGCAAGCGGACGGTGAAACGCACGGCGTGGACGGCACTCGCATCGCACTACAAGAAGGTTGCAAAGCTGCATCTGAGGCAGCTTTTCGCAGACGACCCAGCGCGCGGCGAGCGCATGTCCCTTGAGGCTACAGGCCTCTATCTCGACTACTCCAAGAACCGCGTCACGGACGAGACTCTCAAACTTCTCTTCAAGCTGGCAAAGGAAGCTGGCCTGAAATCCCGCATTGAGGCGATGTTTTCCGGCGAGAAGATCAACATCACGGAGAAGCGTGCAGTCTTGCACACGGCGCTCCGGGCTCCGAAAGATGCCTCGATCCTCGTGGATGGTAAGAATGTCGTACCCGAGGTGCACGCCGTACTGGACCGCATGGCTGGTTTCTCGAGCCGCGTCCGCAGCGGCGAGTGGAAAGGCCACACTGGCCAACGGATTCGCAACGTCATCAATATCGGCATCGGCGGTTCCGACCTGGGCCCTGTCATGGCCTACGAAGCGCTGCGGAACTATAGCGAGCGGTCTATGACGTTCCGTTTTGTCTCCAACGTGGACGGAACCGATTTCGCCGAAGTCGTGAATGGCCTCGATCCTACGGAAACTTTATTCATCGTCTCCTCCAAGACCTTCACCACGCTAGAGACCATGACCAACGCGCAGACCGCCCGCGCCTGGTCGCTCAAGGGACTGGGAGGCGACGAGAAAGGGATTGCCAAGCACTTTGTCGCGGTTTCCACCAACGCCGCCGAGGTTTCGAAATTCGGCATCGACACCGCCAACATGTTCGGATTCTGGGATTGGGTCGGCGGCCGCTATTCCATGGACTCCGCCATCGGCCTTTCCACCATGATCGCGGTTGGCCCGGAGAACTTCCGCGCCATGCTCGACGGCTTCCATTCGATGGACGAGCACTTCCGTACAGCGCCCTTCGAGAAGAACCTGCCGGTGCTGATGGGCCTTCTGGCCGTATGGAACAACGACTTCCTCGGCGCCGAGACCGTAGCTGTGCTGCCCTATGAGCAGTACCTCAAACGCTTTCCCGCATATCTCCAGCAACTCACCATGGAAAGCAACGGGAAACACGTCACGCTCGAAGGCAATCCGGTCACGCACGCCACCGGCCCTATCTACTGGGGGGAACCGGGGACCAACGGTCAGCACTCGTTCTATCAACTGATCCATCAAGGCACCAGAATCATCCCGTGCGATTTCATCTCGTTCGGTAAGACGCTGAATCCGCTCGGCCGCCACCACGACATACTCCTGGCCAACGTTTTCGCACAAGCCGAAGCTTTGGCATTCGGCAAAACGCACGACCAAGTAAAGGCTGAGGGCACGCCCGACTGGCTCGTGCCTCACCGCGTTTTCGAAGGCAATCGTCCCTCGAACACGATTCTCGCGGAGAGTCTCACACCAACCACGTTAGGCAAGCTAATTGCTCTCTACGAGCACGTGGTGTTCACACAGGGCGTGCTCTGGAACATCGATTCGTTCGACCAGTGGGGAGTGGAACTCGGCAAAGTACTCGCGCAGCGCATCATTCCCGAACTGGAGGACAAGGCGGAGCCGATGCTCAAGCACGACAGCTCCACCAACACTCTGATTCGCCGCTACCGCAAATTCAAGGAGTCACAATGAGTGCCATCGGCTTCAACAAACCTCTGTACATCCTTCCCTTCGATCATCGAGGCTCGTTCCAGACCAAGATGTTTGGCTGGACTGGCACGCTTAGTGCGGAACAGACGGCGGAAATCGCAGCCGCCAAGCGGGTGGTCTACGACGGCTTCAAGTCCGCACTCCAGGCTGGCGTACCAGAACGGAAAGCCGGCATCCTCGTCGATGAGCAGTTTGGCGCTGCCATTCTTCGCGATGCTCGAGCCGCCGATTACACGACGGCTTGTCCAGCGGAGAAAAGCGGCCAGGAGGAATTCGACTTCGAGTACGGCGAGAACTTCGCCAAACACATCGAGGCAATCCAGCCAACCTTCTGCAAGGTGCTGGTCCGCTATAACCCCGAGGGCGATCCCGCACTCAACCGGCGTCAGGCAGAACGTCTGAAGAGGCTCTCCGACTACCTGCACACCAACGGCCGCAGCAAATTCATGTTTGAACTGCTGGTGCCACCAGAAAAGTCCCAGCTCGATCACTTCAAAGGCGACAAGAAGGCCTACGATTTGGAACTCCGCCCCCGGCTCATGGCCGAGACGATCTCGGAATTGCAAAACGAACAAGTTGAGGCTGACGTGTGGAAGATTGAAGGACTCGACCGCCGCGAAGACTGCGAAAAGATTGTCGCCGTCGCGCGTCGCGGAAAACGCGATGCCGTCGGCTGCATCATTCTGGGCCGCGGAGAGAACGACCAGAAGGTGCGCGACTGGCTGTCGACTGCGGCAGGGGTCGAGGGCTTCATCGGTTTCGCCGTGGGCCGCACCAGTTTTTGGAACCCTCTTGTCGACTGGCGTGCGAAGAAGATCACGCGCGAGGCTGCCGTCGCCGAAATCGCCCGCCGCTACCAGGAATTTGTGGACATTTTCGAGAAGGCTCGCGCGAAGACTCATGCTGCTGTGAATTAGGAAGAGAGAAGCGTGCAGTATGCAAAACGATACCGTCAAAATCGCTCCTTCCATTCTGGCAGCTGACTTCGGCCGGTTGGGCGAGCAGGTAACCGAAGCTGAGCGCGCTGGAGCCGATCGCATTCATGTCGATGTGATGGACGGGCACTTCGTTCCCAACATCGCGATCGGAGCGCCGATTGTGCAATCCCTCCGGCGGGTCACGCGCCTGGCCATGGAGACCCATCTGATGATTTCAGAGCCAGATTTTTTCCTCGACGAGTTCGCCGAGGCTGGCTCCGACTCGTTTCTTGTCCATTGGGAAGGGAACAATAATTTGCACCGCACGGTGCAGCGGATTCGGGCGCTAGGAAAGCGAGCGGGGGTGGCGATCAACCCTGCAACTCCCGCCGCAGTGCTGGAAGAGATTCTTCCTGACCTCAACCAGGTGCTGGTGATGACGGTCAATCCGGGTTTCGGGCATCAGCATTTCCTTCGCTCAACCTTGCCGAAAGTCCGTCGAGTCGCGGAAATGATTGAGCGAATCAGCCCTGGCTGTGAGTTGGGTGTGGACGGAGGGATTGATGAAGTAACAGCTCCGATGGCGGTTGCAGCAGGAGCCAACGTGCTGGTGGCTGGATCGTCGATTTTTGGGACAAATAAGAGCGTGGCCGCTGCCATGGAGATTTTACGTGACGCAATTACGCACGTAGCGCTTTGAAGCAAACGGGTTCGCAATTTTCACAATTAGGAGCGTGTATGCAACTTGGAATGATAGGACTCGGAAGAATGGGCGCCAACATGGTGCGGCGTCTGATCAAGCACGGGCACAACTGTGTTGTCTTCGACAGATCGCCGCAAACGGTGGGCGCATTGACCAAAGAGAACGCGGTTGGCGCGTCCTCTCTTGTGGATCTGGTGAAAAAGCTCGAGAAGCCGCGCGCGCTATGGCTGATGGTTCCAGCTGCAGTGGTTGACCAGACGATCGCCGACCTGCTGCCGCACCTCGATCCAGGAGACATCCTCATCGACGGCGGCAATTCTTACTACATTGACGACATTCGCCGCGCCAAGGAACTGGCGGCCAAGCGTCTCCATTACGTTGACGTAGGTACCAGCGGCGGCGTTTGGGGCCTGGAACGCGGCTATTGCATGATGATTGGCGGCGAAAAAGAAGTCGTCCAGCGACTCGATCCCATCTTCTCCACGCTCGCGCCCGGCATGGGCGACATTCCGCGCACACCAGGTCTCGACAAGGCCGAAGGCACTTCGGAACAAGGCTACCTGCACTGCGGCCCCAACGGCGCTGGCCACTTCGTCAAGATGGTTCACAACGGCATCGAGTACGGGATCATGGCCGCCTATGCCGAAGGTTTGTCGGTGTTGCGCTCCGCCAACGTTGGAAAACAAGAGGGTCAGATCGACGCCGAAACTACGCCGCTGCGCGACCCCGAACACTACCAGTACGACCTCGATCTCAAAAACATTGCCGAGGTATGGCGGCGAGGCAGCGTCATTGCGTCGTGGCTACTCGACCTTACAGCCGCTGCTCTGCTGGAAGATCCAGCCCTTTCGAAGTTTGCCGGCCGCGTCTCCGACTCCGGCGAAGGTCGCTGGACCATCAAAGCCGCAATCGACGAAGCGGTCCCGACTCCAGTCTTAACCGCCTCCCTGTACGAGCGCTTCAGTTCGCGCGGCGAGGCCGATTTTGCCAACAAACTCCTCTCCGCCATGCGCTACGAATTCGGCGGACATTTGGAGAAGCCCGCGGAAAAGTCCGCTGCTTAAGGAGAGATTTTCATGACGAATTCCCACTCGGACGCCCTCGTTTTCTTCGGGGCCACGGGCGACTTGGCCTACAAGAAAATTTTCCCGGCCCTGCAAGCGATGGTGAAGCGCGGCCATTTGAATGTACCCGTCATCGGCGTCGCCAAAGCCGGATGGAATCTGGACCAACTTCGTGCCCGAGCCAAAGACAGTCTGGAAAAGCACGGTGGGCTCGAGCCCGCCGCCTTTAACAAACTGATGGACCTGCTCGGCTACGTCGACGGCGACTATCAGGACCCAGCTACCTTCACCGCGCTCCGCAACGAACTGAAGGGCGCGCAAAGCCCGGCACACTACCTCGCCATCCCGCCGGTCTTGTTCGAAACCGTGGTGCAACACCTGGCGGAATCGGATTGTAGCAAAGGTGGTCGCGTCATTGTCGAAAAACCCTTCGGGCACGATCTCGCATCGGCCCAGGAACTGAACAAAGTTCTGCTCAGCGTCTTCGATGAAGTCGAAATCTTTCGCATCGATCACTACCTGGGCAAGCGCGCGGTCAACAACGTGCTGGCGTTCCGTTTCGCCAACACTTTTGTCGAGTCTTTTTGGAACCGCACTTATATCGAGAGTGTGGAGATCACCATGGCCGAGGACTTCGGCGTCCAAGGTCGAGGCGGTTTCTACGATCAGACCGGAACCATCCGCGACGTTGTTCAGAACCATCTATTTCAGGTGCTGTGCAATCTGGCAATGGAACCGCCCGTCGGCTTTGACAGCGACTCAGTTCGCGACGAGAAAGTGAAAGTGCTGAAGGCGATTGCGCCCATCGAGGAGGCGGACCTGGTCCGCGGCCAATTCCGCGCCTACCGCAATGAAGGCGGCGTCGCCAAAGACTCGCACACAGAAACCTTTGCTGCCTTGAAGTTGGAAGTGAATTCCTGGCGGTGGAAGGGCGTCCCGTTCTACATCCGGGCCGGCAAATGTCTGCCCATCACCTGTACGGAAATTGTGGCGAAATTTCGCAAACCTCCCACGCTTATCCCAGACAACGCGCTGACGGAAAACCATCTTCGACTGCGTCTCAGTCCGGAAGCGACGATCGCCATGGGCATGATGACTCTCGCTCCGGACGCCGAAGGCCTCTCTCTGCAAACCGGCGAAATGGTGGCCAGCCACTCTCCACGCCCCGACGAGATGGACGCCTACGAACGTGTGTTGGGAGCGGCGATGGCCGGAGACAGCACGCTCTTCGCCCGAGAAGACTACGTCGAAGAGGCGTGGCGCATCGTGGAACCGGTGTTGAAGAAAAACACGCCGGTCTATCATTATGACGCCAACACCTGGGGCCCAGGCGAAGTCGAGCGCGTGACCCCGCGTGCAGGCTGGAGCAATCCAGACGGCGCGAAAGCCTTTGCGCTCGCCAGCGAGGCCGCGTGATGAAAATCGAAGTCTATTCCGATGCCGATTCGGTTGCCCGCGAAGCTGCCGCGTTCGTAGCAGCCCAAGCCAGGGCAGCAGTTGGAACTCGCGGGTCTTTTGTCATGGCGGTCAGCGGCGGTCACACGCCGTGGCTCATGCTTCGCGACCTCGCGCAGGAAGAGGTTCCGTGGGACGCGGTGCATGTAGTCCAGGTGGACGAGAGAGTCGCCCCCGCGGGACACCCCGACAGAAATCTCACCCACTTGCGCGAGAGCCTGCTTGAGCACGCTCCTTTGCGCCCCGAGCAAATCTACGCCATGCCAGTGGAATCTTCTGACTTGGAAACTGCAGCCGCGCAATACGCTCAGGCTCTCCGGTCCATGGCGGGCTCGCCGCCCGTGCTGGATCTCGTTCACCTCGGACTGGGACCGGACGGACATACCGCTTCATTAGTGCCGGGGGACCCGGTCCTCGATGTCAAAGATACAGATGTCTCGCTCACCGGACTCTATCAGGGAAGACGGCGTATGACGTTGACCTATCCGATCCTCAATCGCTCTCGACTTGTGCTCTGGCTCGCCACCGGAAGCGAGAAGACAGGAATGCTGGCCCGCTTGCGCGCCGGAGACGTTTCAATTCCTGCCGGCCGGGTCAGCGCAGATCACGCCGTGGTGCTGGCAGATCGCGCCGCCGCAGGCCAGGTGGATAGCAATTCAAAAGCGGAAGTGGCTTGAGTGGACGAGAGGTTTAGGACTCGGACGATCTATTTTCGTAAAGAACGCAACATTTAGGAGGGCACCATGCGTATAGGAATCGCAACCGACCACGGTGGGTTTGGATTAAAGGAGGATTTGCGCGCGAAATTAGCTGCGGCAGGTCATGACGTCGTTGACTTCGGTTCCTGGAGTCTGGATCCCGGTGACGACTATCCGGACTTTGTAGTTCCCCTCGCCCAAGCCGTAGCATCCAGCAAGGTGGAGCGCGGGATTGCCGTTTGCGGCAGCGGTGTCGGCGCCTCCATTTGCGCTAACAAAGTTCGTGGCGCTCACGCCGCCCTCATTAACGATCACTTCTCGGCCCGTCAAGGAGTCGAGGACGACCACATGAACATCATCTGTCTCGGCGGCCGGGTCATGGGCCCCATGGTGGCTTGGGATCTGGTCGAAACCTTTCTCTCGTCCACTTTCAGCCAAGCGGAGCGCCACCTGCGTCGCCTAAGCAAAGTGGCCGTCGTAGAAAACGACGCTCATCGCAATTTCGGAGGGCGGGCCGAAGCGATTCCGGCCTAGCCGCCAACCTCGAACACTAGCAAATGCAATGGAGGCAGTCATGAGTACCGCATTCCCCGCCGTTGAGACTTTGACATCCACGCAACTCGATCAGTTGTGCATCAACACCATTCGTACGCTCTCTATCGATGCCGTACAGCAGGCCAAGTCCGGACACCCCGGCACGCCCATGGCCCTCGCCCCGCTCGTATACACAATCTGGAACCGCATCCTCCGCTTCGATCCGAAGAATCCAATCTGGCCCAATCGCGATCGCTTTGTCTTGTCGAACGGCCATGCTTCAATGCTGCTATGGTCCGCGCTCCATCTCAGCGGCACCCAGGCCGTTGATTCTGAATACGAAACAATCGGCCAGGCCTCGGTCAAACTCGACGATATCCGCCGTTTCCGCCAGCTTGACAGCAAAGCTCCCGGCCATCCCGAGTACCACTGGGTTTCTGGAGTGGAAACCACCACCGGTCCCCTCGGCCAGGGCGCGGCCACCAGCATAGGCATGGCCATCGCCGAAAAGTGGCTCGCCCACCACTACAACCGCCCGGGCTTCGCGATCTTCGACTACAACGTTTACACGGTCTGCGGCGATGGCTGCCTCATGGAAGGCATTGCCTCGGAAGCTGCGTCCCTAGCCGGGCACCTCGGCCTCGATAATCTTTGCTGGATCTATGACAACAACCACATTACGATTGAAGGCAACACGCGCATCGCGTTCACCGAAGATGTTGCCACCCGTTTCCTGGCCTACGGGTGGAACGTCCTGCGCGTGGGCGACGCAAACGATCTCGAGCGCATCGAACACGCGCTGGAAGTCTTCCGCAATACCAAAGGTCGCCCCACATTCATAGTCCTGGACAGCCACATCGGCTACGGCTCGCCGAATAAGCAAGACACGGCTGCCGCCCATGGAGAACCGCTCGGCGACGAAGAGTGCCGCCTAGTCAAGCGCGCCTATGGATGGCCCGAAGACGCACAGTTCCTTGTTCCAGAAGGCGTATACGAACACTTCACCGCCGGCATTGGCGCACGTGGCGCCGAAGCCCGGCGCAACTGGACCCAGCTGTTCGAAGCCTACCGCGCTCAATACCCAGATCTCGCAGCTGAAATCGAATTGATGCAGCGCCGCGAGCTTCCCACAGGATGGGCTCGCAACCTTCCCATATTCCCCGCCGACGCGAAGGGCGTCGCAGGACGCGACGCCTCGGGCAAAACGCTAAACGTGTTGGCGCAAAGCATTCCGTGGTTCCTCGGCGGCTCTGCCGATCTCGGTCCGTCCAACAAGACAACCCTCACCTTCCCAGGCGCAGGAGACTTCCAGGCCGACAGCCCGGGAGGCAAGAACCTGCATTTCGGCATTCGCGAGCACGCGATGGCCGCAACCGTCAACGGTCTGGCTTTGTCAAAGCTGCGGCCTTTTGGCGCGTCATTCTTCATCTTCAGCGACTACGCCCGACCCGCGATCAGACTGGCCGCGCTCATGGAACTGCCTTCCCTCTTCGTGTTCACGCATGATGCCATGGGCGACGGCGAGGACGGTCCCACGCACCAACCCGTCGAACACCTCGCATCCCTCCGCGCCATACCGGGACTAATCGTGCTGCGTCCCGGAGATGCCAATGAGGTAGTAGAGGCCTATCGCTACATCGTGCAACTGCGCCACCAGCCGACCGTACTCGCTCTGTCGCGGCAACCGTTGCCCACTCTCGATCGCACCAAGTACGCGCCCGCATCCGGCGTCGCAAACGGCGCCTACGTCCTCGCCGACGCCCCCGGCGGAAATCCGGAAGCGATCATCATCGCATCGGGCAGCGAAGTCAGCTTGGCCGTCGAGGCCCACGAGAAACTCCTCGCCGAAGGCATCCGTTCGCGCGTGGTATCGATGCCGTCGTGGGAAATTTTCGAGCACCAGCCAAGAGACTACCGCGACAGCGTCCTCCCCCCGAGCGTTCAAACACGCGTCGCTGTGGAACAGGCCTCAACCTTTGGCTGGGAGCGGTACGTCGGCACCGCGGACCACGTCATCGGTATGAAAACGTTCGGCGCATCGGCACCGCTCAAGGAGCTGCAGAAGAAATTTGGCTTCCAGCCTGACCAAGTCGTTGCGGCTGTCAAGCAGCAACTGGGTAGGAACTAGGCCGGCACAAATTTGACATCGATCAGCACGGCCAAGGGCACATTTGGCTTACTATCCCCGCGCCCCAGGATTCTCTTCCGTAGTAATAGCAAAGATTGCCAAATTCCCCTGCCTACTCGCCAAATTGCACCGTAAGCTCAGCAACCTATGTTGATCGGTACGAATCGACCACAGCAGCACTTGATAGTGCTCACGGACTACATCCTTAATGTATTCCAGTACCGGCTGGGCCGAAGTGGCGATCGGCTGGATTCGGCTGGCACCGTAGATTCGATTTGCCTGGGCAACTTCGATTCCCTGGCGAACGGGTAGGACGTGACTGTTTCCGTCCGCGAATTCCAGAGCGTATTGGGCCGCTGTGTCGCCAAAATGACCATTCTTAGCGACGGGCATTTTACCGGAAAGGTCAGGGGCAGCGGTTAGGGGATAGCCTGTTCCAAAAGTTATCTGGCCCAGGATATGCAGAACTGTACAGTCCTGACCGATGGGAATCGTGACTTCAGGAGTGTCGGTAGTCAAAACGATGGGCCTGACATGACCCCCCACTACAGGAGAGCGAAAGATTACGTTTGCAATGCTGACTTCCTGAGTCTTCCAGAGTTCGAATTTCGTGCCTGTGCGCTCCCACTGGTCACGAGACATTCGCGTTGATGCCCAATAGCTTCTTAGCTCCGCTTCTAGAGCTCTCCAGGACCGCTTCCCGCGGTCGGAGTCCGCGATCGCCTGGAGATCGACGCTGTGAAACTTGCTGCCGGAAGCGAATGGCGCGATTCGCAGTGGCAGTGGTGTCGGATGATCCGGGGCGAGGGTGTCGTGTGCATCGTGGTTCTCGTTGGGTTTCGCGCGGGGTTTCGCGTGAGGTGGCTCGGACCCCTGATGACGAAGTTCAAACAAGCGCATCAACTCCCGCATGACCGCATCTCTTGGCTCGCGCGCTTCGGTTACGACACCTGACTCAAGCACGCCGTCCTTCATTTCTCCGTCGATGCGACTGTACTCGCGGATATCCTGCCAGGACCAAAATGCAGTTCCACTTAGTTCGTGAGTTTCGATCATACTGATCAGGCGATCCACGCTGGCTTTCATCAGCGGCGCATCTTGTCCAACTCCTTTGCCTCCCCATTCGGAGAAGATGAGAGGCTTGGAAGGACCGTCGTAGGCGCCTTCCTCAGCGAACTCTTCGGGGTCGTCGGTGTAAGGATGCTGATCAAAAAAGTCCATCTCCGCGGCTACGAACAACGGCTTGACGATTTTCGCGCTGCGGTCGTTGGCCGCGGCCACAAGGCGCTTGAGGGGATCCAAACGGTTGCAGCGTTCTTTGCCTTCCCGCAGGAAGGATTCGCTGAGCGTGCATTCGTTGGAAATGAACCAGATCATGACGGATGGAGAATTCCAATCGCGGCGGATGGCGCCTTCCAGGATTCGGAAACCCATCTCGACCGGGGGACGGGGAGCGGTGGCGAAATCAACTTGCCAGAAGCCCGGCTCTTCGGACACCAGCAATCCAATCTGGTCGGCCAATTCGATGATGTGCCGGTCGTGTGGGTAGTGCACGAGACGGATGAAGTTGCAACCCATGGCCTTGATCATCCGCATGTCTTGTTCTTGTTGTTCGCGCTGGAGTGTGAAGCCCTCTTCCGGCCACAAGTCATGTCTGCAAACGCCGTTCAGGACGATACGGTTTCCGTTCAGAAGGAAATCTCTGCCCTGGGTGCGAATGTCGCGAAACCCTGTTTGGCAGGTCCAGAGGTCTTCGCTCGAAGGGGTTTCTATGCTGACACTCAGTTCATAGAGGTTGGGGGATTCCGGAGACCACAGGCTCGGATTCTTGAATTCAAAGACCAACTCACAATCGTTGTCGCCATCCTTAAGATCGACCGTCCGCGTGGCTCTTGCGAGTTCGGTCTGCCCGCGTTTGAGGGCCACTGAAATCTGCCCCTGGCACGATTCCGCACTCGAAACATGGACCTGGGGCTGGCCGTTACACGTGCTCAAATTGGAACCTAGTGTGTAAGCGAAACGCACATTTGTTACGAAGGAGGCTGGGCGGATTTCTACCCAGGCGTCGCGAATCAGTCCTCCCGAGGCCTCCCAGCCCGGATTGTGCCCGAGAATCACTTCAGCGGTGCCGCTTCCGTCGGGCAGCGGAGCGAGATCGACGATGTGAACCTGGATTTCGTTTCTTCTCTCCCTGGCGAGATTCGTACATTCAAATTCCGCGGGGATGTACGGGCCGCTAGTGGTCCCTACTTCCCTGCCGTTGACGGCTACCCGTCCCCAAAACGCTAATGCCTCGAAGTGGACGAAGACTCGCTTTGTGCGGGTTAAAGGAGGGAGGACGAAGCTGCGGTTCAAGACATAATTGCCGCTGGGACGAAGCGAGGACGGAACAATGACCGTGTCGTAGAGAGCATCGCCGATGCGGCGCTCCCAGAGGCCATTTAATGGAATTCGTGTTCTATTTATGGAGCTCCCGGATTCTGCATCCGCTCTCAGAGCTGGGGCTGCCGCCAACATTGCTGAGGCGCCGAGCGTACCCAGGAAATTGCGGCGGTTGATCATGCCATCAATGCGAACGGTCGGGTGGCATGTTGACGATCAGCCCGATTGCGTGCCCTTTGGCAGATTTCATATTCAGCCCCAGTAGAGCCGCGATCGTCGGGGCAACATCCAGATTAGAGATGTCACCGAGGCGAACGCCCTTCGGAATTCCGTCACCCCATGCGATGAAAATGGCTTGCATCTGGGGATCCGTGTTGAGAAATCCGTGTGTGCCACCTGATGCGACGTGAGTGACAAATTCCTGACTCGGATCACCTGTGAACGAATAGTCGGACTGAGCTGCGAGCACAAGGTCAGGAGCTTGATCGCTGGCACTCGGAGTTGGCAGGCCAAGGCTCGCAAAATCCTCCACTCCGTAGACTCGATCGACGCCTTCCACACCCGTAAATATGCTGCGAAGTTCCGGGATCAGCGCGGTTTTCCGATCTGCGTTCGTTATGTACACCATGGCAATCCCGCCATCAGGGACGACCGAAGCGTCCCCCTTCTCCGCGCCAGGACCTCCAGTCAATAAGCCTTTCCCGTGCAAAAGGACGTTGGCATGGAGCTTGTGCTTGATGGAGCGGAAGCCGTGATCGGAAACAACAATCACGGTGGCATTTTTCGAGAGACCGGTGCGCTCGAGCGTGTCCAGAATCTGCTTCACCTTGTCATCGAGATAAGCCATCGCGGTAAAGCTCGCAGGGCTCATGGGACCATACTCGTGATTCGTGTCATCGAGCGTCAGAAGGTGAAAGAGCATCAGGTTCGGTGGATGCTTCTCAAGGATGTCGACTGCGGCATCGGTCCAGATTTGGTCTTGCCAGACCTGACTGCTGTCCTCAAACTTGCTGAGCTGATCGGCGGTGACGGTTCCGGCCGCGATGAGTTCGCGTTCGATCGTGCCGTTGGGATCGGGTATTTCGGGAAATTGCCACGTGATTGTTTTTGCGCCGTAGATGGCTACCCAATCGACTTGGGCGGTGGTGAGTCCGGCGTCGTGGGCCACGTCGTAGATGGTTGGGCTGTGCACCAGAACGTCTTTATCCCGCCAGGGCTCGATCGTTGGCTTGGCGCCTCCTGTGGGCCGCGTGAACAGTCCGTTAAATAAGACCTGATGTTCGGAGGCATCGACGCCGGTCACGATTGCGGTGTGATTGGGCCAGGTTACGGTCGGATTGACGGGCCGCATGGAGGTAGCGGTAGCGCCTTCGCGAGCCAGCTTGCGCAGGGTGGGAATGGGGAGCCGGGGGTCCTCGAGCGCGTAGGCAGGAAAACCGTCCAAGCTGATTACCACGACGATCCGGTTCCTCGGTCGAATTGTTTTTGCGTGCAGAGAGTCCGGCGCAGCGTTTGAAATCCACGTGATGGCAGCAGCCCACAGTAGAAGTTGTGCGTGAAGCTTCAAGGACATCCCCTATCTATATGTATTCGAAACCTACGCGCGAGCGAGGCGGAGGCAGCCTCAAACGGCTGACTCAGGCGCGAAGCAAGAAGCGGAACCGCATATCCTCGCCGAACCACATGATGTAGTTCGTTCCCCACGCGTTGTTGAAGAGGTTGCAATGAACTCCACCGGAAAGATCGGGCTGGCGTTTGGAGAATGGCAGGGGCGACTTGATGCCCAACGTGACTACCGGTGCGTCCAGAGTCTCGACAACAAAGGTTCCTTTCTCGTCTTTGTAACCGAAACCCTTTGAAACAGCGTGCATGTGACGATTTCCGGATTGGACGACGTCCAATGGCGATACCTGCTCTCCCGATTTTTCCAGCGTCCAACCCGTAGGATCGGGCGCAACCGGGCGGAAGCTGAGCCAGAGAGCCTCGGGTAGGCGCGTTGCGGGCTTATGGAACCAGGAGAAGTTGAGATAGATCACCGGCTCGGCTTTGGAGAGAAGCATTTCCAAATACATTTTCTGCGGGAATGAGGCTCGCCCGCTACGAAGAGCCTCCGGATCATTGACCGCGAGCCGAGCCAGGAGGTGGTGGCCGTCGTTGTCTTCATCGATCTGAAGATCCTCGAGCGAGGGGAGCCATTCACGGCTTTCCGCGCCGAAGCGCTCAATGTTGGGTTTGCCAAAGTCTTTCTTGGCCCAGTCTTCTTCGCTGATCACGTACCTGTCGAAAAAGCGGGAATAGTCTTGTTGCGACAGAGTTTGATAGGAGAAGAGGGCAAGGGGATTTTGGTCGGTTGCCCATTCGCGTTTTGTTCTCTGGTTGAGCAGCCGGCGGATTGCGCCCGTCTTTGGATCAATTCCGAGAACGAAATGCGGCGTCTCAATCTCGGTTGCCGCCGGGTGAGGACGAGGATGAGCCAGTCGGGGCGGAGAAGCGTCCAGGTCGCGC
>Ga0137409_10000177_pt1 | contig 63889 bp, 97 predicted proteins | sample CZODoug1_16funga_FD_122059 | JGI IMG/M metagenome (GOLD analysis project Ga0137409, IMG submission 122059) | Vadose zone soil fungal communities from Angelo Coast Range Reserve, California, USA - CZODoug1_16fungal (Hybrid Assembly) | ecosystem: Environmental > Terrestrial > Soil > Vadose zone... | reverse complement strand
CCTTCGCGCTGGCGCCGGCGTAGCGTACCAGCTCGCGGCCGAGCGTCTCGAGCACCTTCTCGTGACGGCCGCCGCCGATGTGGATCACGCGCGTCTCTTCGATTTGCTGCGCGCCCCAGACTCGGTGATTGCCGCAAACATACTCGTAGAGGAATGACAGAATGTTGAAGGCGCCGCCGCCGACTTCGTTGTTCGTCAGGAAGAATCCGCGGCCGAGGCCGCCGCCCTTGTCGGTCTCGAATATGCGGCGCTCGTTATCGACCATGAAAGCGAACATGTCGCGATCGCCGAGGTACAAGCCGCGCGAGCCGTCGAAGGCCTCCGGCGCGGGCTGCCACGGGCCCGAGGCCTCGAGCTTCATCAGCTCGCGGATCAAGTCCACATTCCAGACGCGGCCGTATTTCTGCGAGGTGATGGCGCGCGCGGTCAGGTCTTTGCCCTTGCCGGAAAACAGAAGCTGGCGGCCCTCGCCATCCTCTTGCGTGTAGGCGTCGGCGTGCTTGTCGAGGCCTTCGTTGATGGCAGCCGCCGCGAGCTTCGGCGACAGCGTGCGCAGATAGGCGGCCGGCGCTTTGGCGATATGCGCGAGCTGGCCAAAGCTCCAATTCGTGAGCGCGCCGCCCATAATGCCCTCGCCTTCGATCGCGATGTCGGGACCGCGTGCGATGGCGCGCAGCGCGTTGGCCTTGATCTCGGCGACGGTCGCCGTCGTCTTGTCGTGGTCGGCAACCGCCAGCATGGCGGCGAGCGAGCCGAAACGCTGATCGGCCGGGCGGCTTTCCCACTGCGCGTTGGCCTGCGTCAAAGTCGTGCCGCTGGCGCGGACGGAGCGGGGGCGGGTGGTGGTGGTCGTGTTCATGATCGTGGTTCCTGGTGTGTGTGTGAGTGATGAAAGTGAGGGTCAGTCGTCGCTGTAGGAGGCGAAGGCGATGCCCTCGCAGTTTCCGGCGTTGGCACGATCGGCCGCCGCCTGCGCTTCCTCTTGAGTTTCCCAAAGCTCTTCGACTTGGGCGCCCCAAGGGGTTTTCTTCGAGGGATTGATTTTGCGGCCGACAATCACGCTGCCGGTACCCGCACCCGGATAACGGTTAATGTCGTACCCGGCGACAACCTGCACCGACTGGCCGGCCGGTGTGACCTGGTAGTCGACATGGACGTTAACGGAGAATGAGCTAGACATTCGGGCTTCCCTCTGGAGTGGGGACCGGCCAGCGCCGTCCCTGTGAAAAGAGATTGCCGAATAAACTCGGCGACCGCAAGTCAATTCGACCGCGGGCGCCAATTTATTTTACAGGATCGTTTTCTCACCTTTGGCCTTTAAATCTTCATGACCGAAAGAGGGTCAGCACGCCGTTGTGGTGGATGCAATTCCGCTCGATCACTGAGGTGAATGCACCCTCGCCATAGGCGAGCGGTTCGCCCCGAAGAGCGCACATCTGGTTTTCAGCTTGCATGCCGGCGATCTCCGCCATCGCGCAAGCTGCCTGCGCGATGACATATGCGGCTTGTTGTTCTGGCGTCATGGCTCGCACCTCCGCACCAGGTCTGTTGCCTTGATCCGGATATCTTCCGGGCCGAGCCCGCCCTTGCGCGTGATCGCGGCTTGCACGTGCGCGGGATAAAGTTTGAAAACGCGCGCCGTCTCGTCCTTCATCGGCGCATGGGTCAGCATGTTGGTCATCCAATGAAATCCGAGTATGGCGCGATCGGTCGCGCAGATCTTGTCCGCCGGCACCATCAACCAGAGCGTGGCCGCCGACCATATTGCGTCGTCGAGCACGACGCTCTGCCCGCGCGCGATCGCGGCGCGCACTTGCGCCTCATGCGCCTTGATCGAACCGCCCATGTTGTCGCCGCCATCGATCACGATCGTGCCGCTCTCCGGTACCGGCCGCGGGTTGGCCGGCTTTAATGCGGGTATTGAGATTTGCGCGGGCGTCACGATCGGCGCCGGCGCGGGCGGCTCTCGCACGGTGGAATAATCCGGCAGTGGCGTCTGTCTCGAGGGCGGTTCGGTCGAATACCAGGCGCCGGCGCAAGCTTGCCTAGCCGGCAACAGCATCACCAGGATAAAAAACGCGGCGAGCGAACCGAGCGCCACGGATATCAAAAACCTGCACATGTCTACGTCTCCCGTTTCTTCCACCGCCCGTTCACGTCGGGCAACCTCAAACGAATTGTAGCGCCGCCATCGAGCTGGATCACGGCGAACGTCATTGCGCGCCTTTCGTCCTGGTCGTGATCGACTTCGATATCGATGATCGCACCAGCCTGGCCGTCGTATGTTCCGATATCGCATATCGCCGGCGCGCGTTCCGGCACCGGCCTTGCGACCGTGAAGCGCGTCAAGTTTAGCTCACGGCAATAGCCGAACGAATGACAGGCCAACGGCGACCGACACCGGCCTTTGAGACAGGGCAACGTCATGGCGCGCGCCTTATATCCTGACACGTGATGCACTGGCATTGCGTGCCGGTGATCCGCGCGGCCTCGTGCAGCAAGTTGGTCGCCTCGCCGCGTTCGGTTTTCTCAAAGCAGGCGCACGCGATCGCGTCGAGCTGCGCCGGCGAGTATCGATCTTTGAAGTAGAGCGCCAGCTTGCGCCAGCTCTCGAGTGATCGCTTATCGAGGGTCATGGCTTGTCCTCGAGCTCGGCGGCCAGACGCTCGCAGCGTTCCGCCTGTTTGAGCAGAGCGCGCGGCGTTAGACCGCGCGCGGCGAAGTCGCGACACTGCGCGGCCTCGCGCAACAGGCGCTCGCGCTGCGTCGGTTGCGGCGGCGGGCCTGGCCGAGCAAGTCCACCAGGTCCGAAGAGCTCGAGCGCGGTGCGCTTCATTGCGGCCGCTCGAGCGCGCTTGCTCATGCGCCCGCTTGGGCTCAACAGCCCGTGGTCGATCGAGGGCCGGCTCATGCGAACGCTCGCGCGGTGTGGCGATCGGGATCCGCGCCCGGGACGTGCCAGCCGTTCATTGAACCGATCACCATCGCCAGCGCCTGCGCGGCCGTCACCTCGAGGCGGGAATTGATTTCGTTGACGGTCCATTCGGCCTGGTCGGGCGTCATGTGCGAGCCGTCCCAATCGGTCGCATAGTATCCGCTCTCGCCGCGCTTGATCATGCAGATACGCTGACCGACAGGATTGTGGCGCTGAAACACGGCGCACATTTCGGGGAGCTTGGCGAGATTGCGCGCGGTCGCATCATAAGGCAGGCACGTATCGGCGGCGTTCTTGTCGTGCGTCATCGGATCTTCTCCAACCGTTTGAGGAAAAACTCGGGGTGATAAATCGCGCCTGGCGCTGCGCCCATGAAGAGCTGGACGCGCTTGCCGGCAATGTGCATGTGGTCGACGCGGTGGCCGAGAATGAAAACGCGCTTGCGATTCTGCGGCACGCCGAAGTCCGCGGCGTTGAGAATATCCCACTGCACGTCATAGCCGACCTCGGCCAGGTCCTCGCAGATTTGGCACATGACAGTGCCGCCGCCCATGCTGATCAGGCCTGGCACGTTTTCCAGAACGAAGAACCGCGGAAGCGCCTCGCCGATCACGCGCACGCATTCGCGGTAAAGGCGATTGCGCGGATCATCGATCATGCGCTTGCCCGACGTCGAAAAGCCCTGGCACGGAAACCCGCCCTCGAGGCAATCGGCCTCGCCGATCGCGAGCTCGGCCGCGGCGAGTATCTCGGCAGTCGAGAGCTTGGTTAGGTCCGCGCGCATTATCACCGGGTCGCGGCGCTGGTGCCACGGCCGCCGCTCTGACTTCGGCGCGCCGCGCGGCGGCTTGATCCAATTGGCCGCGAGAGTCTCGCAGCACGTCTCGTCAAACTCGACGAATACGCGCACCTCAAATCCGGCCTGGCGGATGCCGAGCGCAGCACCGCCGCAACCGCTGAAAAGCGATATCAGTGTCGGCTGCTTGCGACGCGCTCGCGAATCGATCTCGAGGCGACGCAGAAATGTAGCGGGCTGGACCACGTCACCGCCTCCGCACGGCGCGGCGGGTGGCGGCGAGCGAAGTGTCAAGCGCGCGACCGGCCGCGGCGATCGCCGCCTCGGTTTTCGCTTCGCGCCAGCCGCGCGCCCAGAGCGTGCGCGCCTGCGAGCCGATCGCGAACGGGTTTCCGGATGCCGGTATGCCGGCGCGATACGCGCGCGCGCCGGTTTCGGAAATCGTGGGCGCTCTCATGACGTCAACCCCCATGTTGCCTTGCGCGCTGGCCACGTATCGGTGAGCCACAACGCGGCCGCCGGCCGGGTCACGATCTTGCCGTTGATCTTCCACTCATGTGGATGGCCATAGACCCATCGGCACGTCAGGACGTCGTTGCCACTGTGGCAGGCGGCGATAAAGCCGCCCGCCGCTGCATCACCGCTCGAGGCGCGGACTTCCATCTGGAGCACGTTGCGATAAATCGACATGGCTCACCCTTCCAGGAGCTGGAGCGCGGCGACCGCGTCCGCGCCGCCGTCGGATACCGCGTCCTCGAGCTTGGCCGCGTTGATCTTGTCGGCGAGCGCGATGTTGCGGCGGATGATCTCGGCGACGCGCGAGCGCTTCACGCCGCGCGCCGGCCAGTAGCCGTATTTGTCGAAATACTTTCGGTCGACCGTGATCGTGACGAGCTTTGCCGGCGAGAACAGCCGAACCATTTTATCGCCTTCCTCGAGCACGACGAAGAGGCGGCGGCCGGAGCCGACGGCCGAATCGTCGACGCTGATCTCGACGAGCTGGCAGTCAGTCACAGCTTGCGTGCCGCGAAAGATCACGGGCGCAACGGCGCCGATGCCGACCAGATCCGCGGAGGTGTGGACGTTGTGCACGCCGGCGGGCTTGGCCTCGACCGGCGCTGGTGCCGGCATCGCTGCAACGCTGGTCATCAGCGCGGCGGCCGCGGCGCGGGCGCGGCGCGTCGCCCAGGCTTTGTGTGCGGCGTTCATTTCGGGGGCTGTCGTCGTCATGGTCTTTTCCCTTCGGAGTGGGGGCCGGCCTATGCCGTCCCAGGTGGATAGTGTGCCGAGTTTTATCGGCGAACGCAAACCTTATTTTTCACATCATCCGCAGACCCTTGAGCGAGGCGATGTCGTTCCGGCCGACAATGATGTGGTCGTAAATCGCGATCCCGAAAACGCCCATCACCTTGACCAGCTCTTTGGTCATTTCGACGTCGGCGCTCGACGGCGTCGGGTCGCCCGACGGGTGATTGTGCGAAAGAAAGATGGCGCTGGCGCCGAGCTCCAGGGCGCGCTTGGCAACCTCGCGCGGGTAAACCGGAACGTGGTCGATCGTGCCGACGCCCATCACTTCGTCGGCGACCAGCTCGTTGCGCTTGTTCAGGAAGAGAACGCGAAATTGCTCGGTTCCTTCGGTCCGCATGGAGGCCCGGAGGTAGTCCGTCACGGCCGCGAAACTGGAGAGGCAGCATTTGCCGGCGAGCTCGCCCCGGGTAACGCTGATGGCGGCCATGGCGAGCGCCTTCACGGTCCGCGCGGTGGTCGTGCCCGTCAGCTCGGCGATCCGCTCGAGCGGGGCTGCGACGGTCGCGGCGAGGGTGCCAAATTCGCGGATCAAGACGTCGGCCTGCTGGCCAATGAAAGTCGCCAGCAACGCCAGGTCGCCGAGCTGGCCGGCGTCGGCGAGGCCGGGCGCCCGGGCGGGGGCGATCATGGCGGCCTTGCGGGCGCGGCGGGTGGCGGCGGCTTTCTGGGCGGGAGAGAGGGTCATCTGAGGCTTTCCCCTTTGGGTCCGGAACCGGCCAGCGCCGTCCGTGATCTGTTTGTGCCTGAATATTGAAAAGATTGCAATAGGTTCGTTTTCGCAACCGGCAGGATATAAAACCTCTCCGTTCCCGGTCGGGGCCGGAAACCTGTCAACCCCTTTTGACCACCTGGCGCCGGTGAATGTCGGGCAAATCCCGGGCCGATCGCGACGCGCTGGCGCGCGAGGAGCTATTGCAGCCGTAAGAGAAAATGGCGATCGGAGAACGCACCGCGAACGCGGCCTCACGCGCTTGTGATTTCTCTTTCGATCAAAATAAGCGCAATCGAGAAATCAGCCTCGCGCAGCAGTAGAACGCGCGGAAGCAAAGGCGCCGCGCGCCAGCGCTCTTAGGCGCCTCTTGCTGACGCCAGGCAGCCTACAGTATCTCAAACATCTGAGCTTAACTGCCCCGCGCGGTATCTTTAACCCAGCCTCTCCACCTTGCTAACTCTCACCGCGCGTAAAGTCGCGTCGCGCTATGGCGCTCGCTCTTTCCGCGCCGAGTGCCAGAGACTACAATCTCCAATGCATCAGAGCCTATAACCGAACGGCCGCTTTGGGGCCGGCTCGCGCGTGCGAGGTTATGCCGGGAACGATTTCGGGAACCGGGAACGATTGCCGGGAACGATTTTTGCGATCGTTCCCGGTAATGCTGGCGATTACCTCGAGCGGTTTTTTCACGTGAAACGCATGCTGCGCGTGCGGGCTTGGTGTGATGCTCGTTATGCTGCCGGTGATGACGAGCGCGATAATTTTCGCGGGCTCATTCGAGGCCCGAAGGGTCTAAGTCAGCTCTTCGCTTGACCGCTGCGCGGCCGCGGCGCACGATCGTGTTGCTCGGCGGACCCAGAAGGCGAGCCCGGCGTTCACCACCCCCGCGCCGCCGAACTGTTCACCAGCTCGGCGGCGCGACTGCGTTCATGGCCTGTCCGCAAGCTGCAGCGCCAGACTGCAGGTTCGCCGTCCGTTCCTATCGTGACCTGACCGTGATTTGGGCGTGAATTATGCGGGCTGTCTGCGGCGCGCATTGCGCCGTATCAATTCGCGACCGGCGATGAGGGCGAACGCGATCTTGCCGCGATCGGTCGCCGTCCATGGACAGTTGAACCGCCCGAACTGCGTTCGCTCGAGCAACCCGATTCGCCGAAGCTTCGCCATGGCACGACTGCATGTCCCCTCGGAGTAGCCGGCGAGCTGGTGCACCTCGCGGCGGCATAGAGGCTCGTTGATGCAGAACACCTCGAGCACGACGCGCTCATAGGGCAAGAGGCCGAGACGGCTGGCGCTATCGCTGATCATGGTCCCTCGAGACACGAACGCCGCCGACCCGGGGTTGGTCGACGGCGCTCGCGCGGCCAGCGCGCCTGAGCTTGAACCCCTGCGGGTGCGCAGGGGAGGGGGCACTCTCACTCAGGCCCGCGTCTGAAACTCCCCGCCGGTGCCGCAGTGCGCGCAGCTCCGGCGGTTGAGAGGGGCACAGGCGCTCCGAGCAGCACCGATTTTCGCCGGCTATAGAGCGGTGCGCACACAGACCGCATCCACAAACGGCGTTTCACCCGACCGGCGCAGGGTGACCGAATATTATCGGCGATGCAAGAGGTGATCGGCCGGCAAGATGAGCCGGTGAGAGGAAACCCGCGGGCGCCGGCCTCGTTCACTTGCGCGCTGCCTCCTAGCCGTCATGTTCAGGACGCGCAAACACGGGGTCTCGCCGGCCGATCGTGACCGCAGCGCCGGGGCTCTCAGAGTCTCACCGGCATCCGCGATCGCGCGCAGATTAGCATTGCCGAAAATAATCGGCAATGGCATGCTGCAACGATGGCGCAAATGAATTGGGATGCCTCCGACGCAAAGACCCGCGCACAGCTCGAGGCGCGGCTCAAGGCTGCGCTCGAGCAAGTGGCGACGGCGACGCACGAATCCGTATTGCGTCAAGCCATGGGCGCGCGGAGCGCAGGCGCGCCTGGCTCGTTCTCGAGTGCTGGTGCGACGAACACGACCTGGCGCGAGGTGAAGCCGGCAGAGCCAGAGAAGCCGGCACCAGGCGCGCGATCAGGAATCATCATGCGAGACTTTCACGGCATGGCGGAGCTGTGGTGCACCAACGTGCTTGGCCAGCGCGTGCCCCTGTTCAACCAGTTCGGCGATATCGCCACGATCTTGAACGACCCGCCCGCGCTGCACCGCGCGCTCTCAACCCTCACAGCAATGGACAAGCTGCCATGATGCAAACCCTTTACGAGACCGCGCGCGAAATGCCCTGGTGGATGCACGCGCTTACTGCGATCGCCATCTTCGTGTCGGTGCTGGCCGGGATGCTGCGCCCATGGCGCTTGCGAGCGTGGGGACCGCCAGAATCGGAGTTGTCGCCGATCGGGCGGTTCAACGCCGGCGCGTTCGAGATCGCCGAGACCACTTGGCCGGAGTCGACGTTCTCGCTGCGCGGTGAACAGATTTGCGACGGCTCGGTGAAAGCGTCGGCCGATCCGCTCAACGAGCTCGCGCGCCTGATCGGCCAACCTAATCCATTCGTCTCGCCGAACCATGCGCGCCTCGCGCGCGAGCTGCACGCCGGAAGAAACCCGCTCGACGATATGCCGTCTGGCAAGCCGCACGACTTCGAATGGATGGCGGTTGTTCACGTCTATGAGCTGCTCGAGCAAAAGCGAAAGACCGCATCGCCAGGCCTGGCTCTGACCATCACCAATGCGCGCACAACGATGTTGCGCCTGTGGCCTGACATGCTTGAGCGCGCCGACCCAGGAAGGCGCGTGCCGCCTCATGGGTCGGGACCGTGACGCCGCAGCTTAATCGATATCGCCGCGAGGTGCGGCCGCATCCTGCGTATCCGCCGACGTGGTGGCGCGTGCCGATCCCGTGGCGCCGGCGGATCATTCGGGCCGCGAACTCGTTGCTCCTGTTCGTCATCGTCTGGTGCCTCATTCTGCTATGGTCCCAGCCGTGATGTCCGTCACAGGAGGGATTCGCCATGTCACTCGGCACGATCATTTTGATTATTCTCGTCATCGCGCTGCTCGGCGGCTTCTCAGGCATAGGCGGCGCGCCGTTCTACGGCTCCGGCTATTACGGCGGCGGTGGCCTCGGCCTGGTAATTGTGATTCTGCTGATCCTGGTGCTGCTCGGGAGGCTCTGAGCCATGAAAGCGATGCTGACCGGATATCTGGTGCTCTACCTGATGGCCGCCGGCGGGCTCTGGACGATCTATGGTCTGACCTGCGCGGCCTCGTTGGCTTTTCGATTGTCTGTCTGATCGCGGCCTTCGTCGCGCTCGCCATGGCCGAATTGATCTATTCCACACTTGCCGAATAATTTCGGTGCGGATACGCTGCGCGCCTCAACCGGAGGCGATCGCCATGACACTGCGCCAGACCCACACCTATGCCGAGCTGGAAGTTTCGCCCGGCACCTATGATGAGATCGCCGGCAAGCTGCGCGTTGCCGGATACGATCAAGCGTTTGCAAGCGATGGCACGATCGACATGCATGGCATCGGTCTCACGCGCGAGGCTGAAGGCGGCGCCGCTGCCATCAATCGCAAGCCGGTGTTCGCAGTGATCCCGGAAGGCACAGGCGACGGCGTCCCCGTCGTGATGATCCAAATCCCGCGCCTGGCTCTCGAGGAAATGCTCAAGGGCATCGGCAAGGAATTTGATTTTACGCGTATCGGCATCGGCGCCAAGTTTATCATCGCCGGGTGCGAGACCAACGACAGCGGAGTGAGGCTGCTTGAAAAGGAAGCCGCACGTCGCGGCGTTCCGCTGCTTGACGAGCGCCGCAGGGATTTTTCCATCTTCCCGACAAAGGTTTAAGCGCATGCCGCTGCGCGATCGCTGTAGAGAATTTCTCGATGATCTGGCGCGGGACAACATGCTGCGCCAGGGCGACCAGGTCGCGAAGCTGATGGCGTTCGTGTCGGCCGAAGTCGGCCGCTGCGGCGATGACTCGCTCGATGATGCGGCGCCGATCGTTATGTACCTCGACGACACAGACCACGCGCAGGTGATGGCGGCGTTCAAGGAAGTCTATCCGAATGCGGTTTTGATCCGCGCGCCTGGCGGGAGGCTGATTAAGCCATGATGATACATCGCCTTGACGGCCTCGAGCTTCCAGGCGGCCTTTGTGACGATTGCCCGCCGATCGATTATCCGACCGACAAGACGCGCTGCCTCGAATGTCCGTGGCGTGTGGCGTTCGATAAAATCGTTGCCGGCGTATGTCCGCGCTGCGGTCAGCGCGGCGTGTGCGCGTGCTTAACTCTGCGAGACCCCATCAACATTAAACCGGAGTCGACGATGCCACATCCCGACCACGAACCGATTTTGCAGTTCTTCGCCTATTCGCATTTGCCTGAGCGCCTGGCGCGCGTGTCAAGGCCGTTCGGCGAGATGGCGCATAAGATCGTGCGGGATCTTCCGCGCAATCCTGAGCGCACCGTCGCGCTGCGCAAGCTGCTCGAGGCGAAAGACGCCGCGGTGCGCGCCGAGCTCTACACCGCACCAGGTGCAGAATGACGTTGCTCGCGATCGCCGGCGACACGTGCCCCGCCTGCGGCGGCGGCGACGTCCGCGCGGTGTCTGCAGCCGAAGCACACAACGGCGTGGTGATGATCGACGGGTGCGTGAGTTGCGGCAAGGCATGGGAACGTGAGACGCGTCTGGTACCGGCGCTCGAGCCCTGCACCAATTGCGCCTTCATGGCGGGTTCGCCCGAACAGGTCGACGGGCGGTTCTGGCAGATCATCCGCAACACGGTCGAGGGCGACGGCCTGTTCTATTGCCACAAGCGCCTGCCATTCGACGCGCGCGAGGCCTGCGCGACCGGCAATGCGCTATTCGAATCGCACGTGACGGACGATGGCAAGCGCATCACCAATGCGCCAATATGCGCGGGCTGGATCCGCGCCAAGCTCAGGGAGAAACGCAGCCATGACGTTGAGATGCATTCTGAGTGACACCGAGCTGCGCGAGCTGTTCGCGCTCGAGCTCGAAAAGCATAGTGACCGGCTCGACATGCTGGCGCTGGCCACCAATGTCCGCGCCGGCATTGATAATAGCTTCGGCGGTGTCGCGGCGATCGAGGCTATGCGCCAGGCGTGCATCAAAGCGCAGACCATCATGGCGGACGGCTAATGACCAGGTGCACCGTCAAGGGCGAAGAGCCAACCATGCCGGCGAGCTCGCCGGCGCCGACCGCGGAGCGCCTGGCCGACGGTCAGCACGCCGATCATTGGGCGATGTGCCCCACCGAGCTGATGACGACGCCGACGAAGCGGCCGGTCCGCCGCGACTATCTCCACAGCATATGCGGCGGTGTCACGACGGCGCCCGTACAATGCGCCGAGACCATGGCGCGCGATCCGAGCTACTACACCTCGACGTTCTGCTGTACCTGCCGCAGCTATTTCTCGATCGGCGCCGCCGGCAATTTTACCTGGTGCGATGACGGCACAAAGGTCGGCACATGAGCGGCAACGTCGGGCACCCGAGCACCTTCGGGTTCATGCTGCGCAAAGACCAATCGCGCAAAGAGTGGATCGTCTGGGAATCGCCCACCGGCATTCTGCATGCATGGGCAAAGTATGAGATGGCGGCGGTGTTGCGTACCGGACCTGGCGTCTATGCCGGCGGCATGATTGTCCTGCATGATCACTTCGCGAGAAAGAAAGCCGATGGCCGCAACTGTTACTAATCGCGCGTTCGATCTCGCCGCGCTCAAGAATGATCCGCGCAATGCGCGTGAGCACGGCGACGCGCAGATCGCGAACATTGCCGAGTCAATAGATACATTCGGATATGTCGACTGGATCATCGTACAGCCCGACGGCCAGATCATCGGCGGCCACGCGACGCTGCAGGCGCTGCTGCGTCTCGGCCGAACAAACGAAATGTGCATCGTCGTCGAGGGCCTGACGCCGGCGCTGTACTCGGCGCTCGGCCTGGCGCTCAACAAGCTGCCCGAGGACTCGCACTGGAACGCCGCCACGCTGCGCCAGGTGGTCGACTCCATCGGTGATGACGAGCTGCTCGGCGCCGCCGGCTTTGATGCGGACGAGCTCGAGTCCATGCGTGATGACGGGGATCCGCTCGAGGTGAAGCGCGTCGCGACGTCGTCGGTCGATGACGTGTTCTGGATCGCCGTGCGCGGTCCCCTGCAGCACCAGGCCGCGGCGCTCAACCGCCTCGAGGTGCTGATGGCGGAATTTCCCGGCGTCGAAGTGGAGCTAGGAACGATCAATGTCGATACCGAATAGCTGCAAGCACGAACGGTTTCAGGTGCAGAACCAGGTGGCGCGCTTGCTGGTGCCGATGACCGATCGCGTCGAGTTTATGTTCGTCGTGCGCGTCTGGTGCCGCGACTGCGGCGTTGAATTTGGCTTCAAGGGCATCGAGTGCACCGAGGGCAATCCGGACCAACCGTGGATCGGCGCCTATGGCACCACGCTCCGCGCTCCGCTGGCGCCTGCATTGCTTGCGCCGCGCTATGGCGAGAAACCGAAAATCATCATGGAGGGGAGTTGACGACATGGCGAAAGTAACTGCCGGAATTACGAGGATCGCGAAGGCCGACACGCCGATCGGCGCACTCGTTCGGCTGAAGAGCGGCGGCCCGGTGATGGTCGTGGTCGACCATGGTACGTTGGAAGATGATCCCGATAGCGCGGTGCTGTTCGTGGAATGGTTCGACACCGAGCAGCACGCGCAAGAAGCGTCGTTCTCGCCGGCAGTGCTCATTCTCGAGGAAGGCAAGCCGTGAAGCGCAAGCGCATCAACAAGCTCGGCGTCGGCCGCGATAGCGCAAAGAAGGTCGACAACAATCCGGCGGCGGAAAAGGCCAAGCTCCAAATCCGCAATCAGGTGCTCGAGGCGATGCCGAAGCCGCGGCACGTGTTCGATGCGTTCGCCGGCAGCGGCCAGATGTTCGCGGGCGCCTGGTCGAGGGCCGAGGCCTATTGCGGCTGCGATCAGAAGTACATTCGCGATCGCCGCCGGCTGATGTATGTCGCGGACAATCGCCGCGTGCTCCGGTCGATCGACCTTCGCGCCTATAACGTGTTTGATCTCGACGCCTACGGGATCCCCTGGGAGCAAGCGGTCATCATTGCCGACCGCCGGCCGGTCGCGCCGGCCGAGCTGATCGGATTCGCGTTCACCGATGGCGCTGGTCTGTCGTACAAGGCGAACAACGTGCCAGGCGCGGTGCAAGAGCTCGCGCAGCTCAATCCGCGCTTCACCGGGCTCAACCGCTGGCGCGACCAGCTCACGAATCGCACGATCGCCGGCCTGGCCGAGCGCATGCGCTGCGAGGTGCTCGAGCGCTGGGAGGCGCACGGCAAGACCGGAATGGCCGTCGCCTATATCGGTGTCGTGTTTCGCGGGCTCCCCTACAAAGTGAAGGCCGCGGCGGCTTGACCGGAAATCGTCGGCAGCCTATGGTCTCGCCGCAACCAGAGGACACGAACAATGGGGTGGTGGGATCACGTCATAGCGCGGCAGCAACAGGCGGCCCCGCAATCGAACTATGATCACACGACGTCACAAGCCGTCCTCTCAACCCTCAGACGATTGGAGCACTCCATGGCCACGAAAGCCGAACTCGACGCAATCGCCGCCGCGATCGCGAACCTCACCACCCAGGTCAGCGCTGTTGCCGCCAGTATCAAGACATCCGCACAGGCGATTGTCGACGCGCATGAAGCCGAAGACGACGAAGCCCTCGCCGGTGCGGTGAAGAATATCAATGCCCAGGCTGACGCTCTCGGCGCATTGATTCCCCCGGTAGTCGCTCCGGTCGCCGCCGCGACCCCGTCGCCCTAAAACGTTCCACGTCGGCATCGCGCCGACAATGAAGGCCCGCGGGCCAAGGCGCCGCCTCCGATCGGGGCGGCGTTCTTCGTTTCAGAGGCCGCCGGCGCGCTCGATAGCCTGGTCGCGCAAGCGGTCCCACATGATGCCGGCGAGATCATATCGACGCCGCTTGCGAAAGAGCCGCAGCCGCCGGCGCCAGCTCTTGCTCGTCAGCCGCCAATGATCAGCACAGACCCACCTCGAGCCGGCCGGATAGCGCCTGGTGCCGTGCCGGCAGAACGGCACTTCGCACGCAATGCGGCTTGACGCCGGCGTGCGCTGGTCTATCTTGCGTTTCATAAACACCCCCCAGTGAAATGGGTTGCGGACGTCGCCTGCCTGATCAGCACCGGGGCGTTCCTATAGGACCCAAAAGCCTGGAAACCCCGCGGCGCCGACGAAGGGCCGCGGGGTTTGCCGTTTCATGGAAGCCGCGGCCGAGGACACTGCCGCGCTCGATTGAGATAAATCCGCGCGTTATGCCAGGCCTCTTCGCGATCGCGCGCGGTCGAGGACAGCACGCCGAGGTGAAACCAGAGCACGCGATAATGCAGCCACCACAGCGAGAGGTTCAGGGCTTCAAAGCCTTCCTCGACGGTGTTCGGGATTCGCCAGCCGCGTTCGTTCTCGACGTGCGACGCCGCGAGCTTTTGGTTGAGGTGATATTGATAACCGTGGATCATCCGGCCGCCGCGGTTCTCTCGTCTCATGTGGCGAGTCCCGCGGCCGCCGCGATCGCATCGAGCAGCTCGGACGACGGCTCGAGTCGGCCGTAGTCTGTTTCGCCCCACCATCGCCGCTTGAGCTCCGCCGGCAGCTTGTGCCAAATCGCCGGTATGTCCTCGCGCGTGATCATCTTCATCCGCCCCGCAGTAGTCGCTTGCCTTCGCGCTCGGCCCATAGGGCGACGCTAACGCATTTATCGAGGAGCCAGGCGGCCCAGCGCGGCCCGCGTCGTCGAGCCCTTTGATATTCTGCGGCGATCTCTCGGCGCGCGCGAACCGCTTCGTCTTGATCGTCTTGTGTCCAGTTCATCGCCGGCGCTCCCAGAAGTTTTCAAGCTCGGCGATGATCGCGAGGTACTCTTCGCGCTCTTGATCAGTTTCGAGCTCTTCCTTGCGCGAGCCTATGCGATCGTCCATCGCGTTGCGCCAATCGATGACGAGCTGGCGCAAGCGATTGAAGTTGTCGGCGGCGATCGCCATCAGTGCCTCGTTCTCGGCGTGGCCTCGCCGAAGTTGGGCGGCGTTTCCTCTTGGCCCATGCCCTCGGCGACCTTGCCGCACGCCTCGATCTGGCGCCCGAGCCAGGCATAGCTTGCGTCTTGAACGATTTGGTCGGAAGCCCAAACGCGCACCTTGCCGCTCTTAGCGATCAGCGCGACGCCGACAATCTCTTCGTCGTCGAGACCTTCGAATAGATCGTCCAAGCGAATGCGGCTGTTGTCCGACATGGCGTCACTTCCGAAGTATATAGACCGCCGCCATAATCAAGAAAACCGGCCATAGCACAACGATCAGAGCGGCCCAAATATACGGCACGAACGGCGGCATGCGGCGGCCGTAGATGGCGAGCGCCTTCTGGTTGGTGAAGCGCGCGACGTCGGCGAAGTTGACCACGCGGGTCACGCTGATGGTGATGAGCTCGCCAATGATGAGCCAGAGCAAGAGGCCGGTCATCAGTCGAGCACCATTCTCATATCGAACGAGACGAGCTCCCGATCGGCCTTCACCAGGCGCAGCTCTTTCTCCCATTGCGCCTGCTCTTCCGGCGAAGCGTCTTTGTGGAGACCGACGCACGGGATATAGGCGATGACCCGCGCGCCGTTGTATGTGCCGCGCCAGATGCGGCATTGCACGCGACCGCTCGCCTGGCTCACGGTCTCGAATGTGCCGGTCGGCTCGAGTTCGATTTTCATAGCGGCTTATCCTTCCACAAAATCCAACCGCCGTTGAACTCTTCAACGCGGTGCGTCGCCTGCCAAAAGGCTTCCATGTCGTCGAAGTTCTCAAAGCCGTCGAACACGGCGAAGCGATCGAGATCCGCGCGCGCGATGATGGTGCGCTTTGGCCAGGCCACAAGAGGCCGGCGTTTAAAGGCGAGACGTATCGGCAAGTAATCGACACATGTCTCTCGGCCGAAGAGATAGGCGCGCGGCGTGCGCAAGCCGGTGTAGAGGTGTATCTCGCCGCCGAGTTGCGCGTGGTCTCGGCCGTCTTTGCGGTGCGCACGAATAGTACCGCCCTTCCTGCCGGCGATGTAGGGCGGGACGAAACGAACCTTGCATCCGAACGCGGCCATCAAGCGGATTCCTTGTCGCGCCACCACGTCGCGGTTTCGAGATAGCCGGCATATTCGCCGATCTGGTTTCGCAGCACAGTTCGGCTGTCGTCGCCCGGTGCTTGAAGCTCCATGATCTCGCCGAGCGCCTGGTGCGCTTTCCACATTGCGACGATCGCGCGTTCGTAGCGGCGGTGTCTGGCGGTCTTATTGTTTGGCATCGGTCATCCTCCCCGCGGGCACCGCGTAGCTTTTGAGATACTCTGCCGTTTTTCGGCATCGCTGCGCGCCTTGTCGTTCGGCAAGAGCGTCGGCCTCTAATGCATTGGCGTGAACCTCGCGCTCGCGCGCCTCATTTTCGAGGGCGCGAATGCGGTACTGCAGATATGGTCCGCCCGCGGTGGTCATCCTATTCCCTGGGATGCATCCGCGCGGTCCTGGTGTCGCGCCAGCGTGTAGAGCCGGCCGGTGATGCTGTTCGGTCGGCGATTGCCGAGCGCGCGCGCGATCGCCGCTGGCTTGAGACCCTCGGCGGAGAGCTCGAGCATCTTCGCGTCCTCTTCCGGCGAGAATGGCCGCACCGTTCGGCCGTGCCGGGTGAAGGGCTTTGTTTGCGGTTGCCGCAGGACCGGAATTTTGCGGCCTGGCTTCTCGATGCCTTGCTTCAAGCAATACCAAGAGACCGAACCTTCGGCGATCTTGAGCTTGATGGCGATCCGCGCGTAGGACCACCCGCGGCCCTCGCGCAATTCCGCGATCAGATCTTTCTGTTCGTCTGTCAGGCTCGGCCTGCGTCCCATGGTGCACCTCTCTGTGATGTACCGAAGATATTCGGCGATTGCGGAAACGTCAACGCCAGACATTGCATTTGAAAACGACGGCTGCGCCATAGATGGCGGGCAGGCGCTCGGGGTCGAGCTTGGCGCGGGGGTCTTTCGAGTGCGCGATCATGTTCGCGCGGTAAATCTTGGTCGCGGCCTCGTTGCGCGGCAGACCCTTGGAAATCGATTGCTCGTCGACGAACATCGAGGCGTAAATTTCCTGGTGCTTGTCCCATATGCGCACGTGCTCGATTGAGCCGCCAATGAGCGGCGCGACCTTGGCGGCGAGCTCCGCATAGGCCGGTACCGGCGCCATCGTGAGCTCGAGGCGCCGGCGCTTGGCGCCTGGCGTCAAAACGTCGACGGGGAATTGCCTGGTTTTGGTGGCCGTGGGGCGCGCTGTTTCGTCGGACATAGGACGGTGCTCCGGTCGTGAAATAATCGCTGTGGCGGGCTGTGGCGGCCGAGGGTCAATCCTTGCCGGCCATTCGAGACTCGATGATCGCGGCATCGAGGCGGACGGTCGAGGCCGCGATAAGGAACCCGACCTGGCCGTTCAATTTGGCGATGCGCTCGCTTTTGTAGAGTTGATAGAGCTTGCGGGCGCGCTCGTCGTCGCCGAGGGCATCGGCCAGCATCGCGAGCGCGAGTTGCGCCGGCCCGCTCCCCTCATAGCCCCATCCGAATCCCGTGGGCGAATGGCGCGCCAGGTCCAGGCGCGGATTGAGATCGCGCATCCCGCCGGCCCAAACCACCTGGACGATGGCCGAGCCGCGCCGCGCGACATAACGCTGATCGCCGGCCGTCATGACGGCTCACCGAACTTTTCCGCGCCGCGCAGATCGCAGACCAGCGTGGCTGGCCTGTAGAGATAGCGATCGCCGGGATATTCCGCCGGCGCGACCAGGCGCACGCCTTCCGGCGTGATGATCAAATCCGGCACGCGCGGGCCGTCCCATTGAACGACAAATTCCATGTCCGGGATGCCGGCAATGTCGTCGCGATGGACGAAACAAACGAACTCGAGCACGTTCGGATTGGCGATGAGCTTGAAGGTGCCGAGCGCGACCCATTGCGTCGTTTCGTGATTGATCCTCGGCGCCTGCGACGTCGGGTGCTGCGTCGTTTGATATTTGATCTTCCAGCTGTTGGCCGAGGCCTCGATCACCTCGCCGATCGCGCCGCTTTCGTTCATGCGAATCCAGTTACCGACTTTCGCCGTCATGGCCTGATTTCCTCTTGCTGCCGAATAGCGGCACGACGTCGCCGCCGGGTGACGCACTGCTTGCCGCCATAAGCTGCTCTTGCAGCTTGCCGGAAGCGATGTTGAATTGCTCGCGGCCTAATGCGCTGAGATAACCCGGGTGCGGCGTAGAGCCGACGATGCGCCCGAGCAGCGCAGTCCATTCGCGGCCCGTCATGCGCACCGCAACCTCGCGATCGGGGAAAGGTGTCATGGCTCTTCCACCTCGACCATTGGCCAGCGCTCGGGAGTGTTGGGGCGGAGCGTCCCCATCATCGAGGTGACAGCGCGCAAATCCATCGCGATGGCGAGGTTTCGATTGTCGGGCTTGGCGAGATAACCGAGCAGGCGCTCGTCCGCCCACACCTGGATTGCGTGGCGATCGTGCTCGTTCTTGGGCTCGCGGATAAGGCCAACAGTGTAGCCATCGGCCATTGATGCGACGATGCGTTCGGTGCCGTGGTATTTCATGCCGACCAGCTTTTGCAGTGTCTTCATTGCGGGTGCCTCGCCTGATAGAGGAATTGCTCGCGCGCATGATTGAGCGACGGCGCGATGACCGCCACCTCGTTGATGTCGCCTGGACGAAAATTGGCCTGCCGGCAGATCTCGTCCGCCTGCTCTTTGGAGTAGCGACCGGCCATGTGCGTCAACGTCGTGTAGCCGCGGCCGCCGGGCGCCCACCAAGCCGCATGCTCATTGCTCCAAACGAGATAGTCAGTCATCAGTCGTACCCGAGATCGCGATCGAGCCGCGCGTGCGCCTCTTCGCGTTGCTCTTGCAGGCAATCGCGAGCCTCGCGCGCGCATGCTGGCGCGCCGCAATGGTCGAGCGGGTCAACCGCGATGAAAACGCCGAGTTCGGCGCCGCAGTTGAAACAGCGTTGCATCGTGGGAGTGCGTGCCATGGTCAGTCCTCTTCGTCTCGAGGGATGGAATCAAAGTAGGCGTTATCCTCGCGGCTCTGCTCAAGCTCCGCGTCGGGATCTCGGCCGGAGTGCACCGGGCACCAGGGATCGCGGATCGGCTCTGGCGGATCGATCGATGCAGAATGCGTCGTCGACATGGTGCACGTGCAGCCGGCGCAGCCGAACGTATCTTCAAAGTTATGCGGACCTGGCCGCTCTTCGTCGTCGCACATGGGTCACTTGCCCCGCTCGAGATCGTTGCGCGCCTCGCGCGCGGTGCAGCCGTAGCCGATGACCGTCGGCGCGCTATCGCGCCAGGCCGCGTACCGAAACCAGTTGCCGCCCGGTCCGCGCTTCCATTCGTCGGACGGCAACTCGCGCGTTTGAACGTCGTCGGCCATCAGAAAAACCCCTCTTCTTTGCGCAGCCACCGGCCGAGCTGCTGGCGCTGCTCTCCGATGCCGCCGACCACGTGAAAAATCCTGGCGTCGGGTTTGATCAGCCCGGCGTTAATCCACTCCGCAATGAAGTGCTGCAGCACGCGCCGATAGTCGTTGGCGCCGGCGCAGAGCACGCGATCGAACGGCTGTTGACCCTTGCGGCCTGGCGAGACCAGGACGTTGCTCGGGCATGGTCCGCCGTTGCTGCTCGCGCCGTGATGATCGTTGCCGCCCTCGACGCCGCGCGCAATCATGCGATCGGCCTTCGCGGACGTCAGCACGCCGTCATAGGTCTGAATGAAGTTGAGCGAGCTGATGAATCCATATTCGCCGGAGAGCACGAAGACGTTTTCCCACGGCATGTCGCCGAGGTGCTCGCGCAGCGTCTGCCACATGGGGCCGAGATAGAGGCGCCGCGGCTGGTCGGCGTGGTCGAGCTTCGTCGCGCTGCAGGGCATGAGCAGCAAGCGACCGTCGAATTTGCGGAGCGTCCCGTTTTGCATGTCAGTGGTGCTGCCTGACGCGCAACGGATTGTGATAGCCGGTCGGCAAGTAGGGCTGAAGGTCATGCTTGATGTAGTGCAGTTTCTTCAGCCGGCCGAGCTTTGCGATCATGCGCTCGGTGTAGTCGCGCCAATTGGTGACGGTCGTGATTTCCTTCACATAGTTGGCGCGCCCCACCTTGTAGAGATCGACGAAGGTGTGAGTCGCTTCCACGATCGCGAGCGAGGCCTCGACGTCGAGCGTCGGCTCGAGCGAGACCCAGGTAAAAATCCCCTTGTGGTGAAACGTGCGGAGTGCGTCGAGGCGGTCTGCCGGCAACGCGGCGTTGCGCTCCCACTTTTTCGAGAACTGCGGGTCAAGCGTGGTGAGTGTCGAGGCGAAGGCGTCGCGATCGGGACGAAACAAATCGATGTCCTGAAGCGCGCGCGTGCCGCCCTTGGTCAGTGTGCAGAAACCCAGGCCATGGTTGCGCAGAATGTGGAGCGCGGCCGTCGTCGTCTCGGTGTTGCCCGGGTGGTAGGGATCGGACGTGAAGGAAATCATCACCTGTGCGGTGATGCCGGCGCGCTGATATTTCTTGGCGTCGGCGTGCAGGCTTTCGAGATAATGCGGCCGCACGACGGCGCCGGCGTCGAACTCCGGCCGCGGTTGCTTGGTGATGAGCGGCACGTAGCAGTAGGCGCAGCCGTGGCCGCAGCCGCGATAGGGGTTGGCGGCGAGCGCCGAGTATTCGCCGGCCTGGCCCTGAGGCGGGTAAATGTAAGAGCACCCTTTGAGGGACACACCGTCCGGATTGATCTTAAGCTCGCGCATGATTGGCTCCATGGTTCGCCGATGATTTTAGGTGAACCGCCGACCCTTGTCGACAAAAAAGGAAACCTGTGCCTAAGCTGGCGCCGATGCTGGCGGAGACTGATTAGATGGCGAAGGCCAAAATAGAGCTCAACCTCGAGAACTTCGAAAAGCTGTGCAACATGTTTTGCACGCAAGAGGAAATCGCGGCGTTCTTCGGCGTGTCGCGTCATACGATCACGCGCCGCATTGCGAGCGAGCCGGAGTTTGAACAGGCTTGGACCAACGGCGAGAACTTCGCCAAGCAAAGCCTCAAGCGCTTACAGTGGCGCCACGCGCAGCTCGCCAATAGCGCCGGGGTGACGATGGTCATCCATATGTCGAAACACTACCTGGGACAGCATGACCGATTCCTCACCCCAACAGTCGAGGATCTTGACAGAGCCATCCGACAGCTCGAGCGGTCAGTGGCAGAAGCTGGTCAACAGCCTGCCGGCGACGCCGGAAGTGGTGGCGAAGCTCAAGCGCCTGCGCGAGCTGATGGAGGCGCGACAACGCATTGAGCAAGACGTCGAGGCCAACCGCTTCGGCATCTATGCCGCCGATCCCGTCGGGTTCATCGAGAAGGGTTGCGGCGGGGTTCTGTGGTCCAAGCAGAAACAGATTTGTCTTTCCGTCCGCGATAACCGCCGCACCGTCGTCACATCCTGCCACGATGTCGGCAAGACGTATGTGGCCGCCGGCATCGCGGCGTGGTGGCTCTCGAGTCACAAGCCTGGTGAGGCTTTCGTCGTCTCGACGGCGCCGACCTATGCCCAGGTCCGCGCGCTGCTCTGGCGCGAGATCAACCGCATTCACAAGGCCGCCCACCTTCCGGGCAAGGTCAACCAGATTGAATGGTTCTTCGGCAACGAGCTGGTCGGCTTCGGCCGGGCCCCAAAGGATGCGACGGCGTTTCAGGGCATCCACGCGCGCTATGTGCTGGTGCTGCTCGATGAGGCCTGTGGCGTCGACAAGACAATATGGAATGCGGCCGACACGCTGATCGCGAACGATGACGCGCGCATCCTGGCGATCGGCAATCCGGATGATCCCGATACCCAATTCCGCCACGTCTCGCTGCCTGGCTCTGGCTGGAATCACATCGCCATCAATGCTTTCGAAAGTCCGAACTTCACTGGCGAGGCGGTCCCCGATTGGCTTAGCCCGCTGCTGGTGTCGCGCACCTGGGTCGAAGAGAAGCGCAAAGATTGGGGCGAAGATCACCCGTTCTGGTCATCGAAGGTCAAGGGCGAATTTCCCGACCAGGCAGAGGGCGGCCTGGTGCCGCTGCGCTTCATCACGGCCGCGCTCGCGCAAGAGCTGCCGCCGACCGATCCGAACGAGCTCGGCGTTGACGTCGCGCGATCGGAGAACGGCAACGCGACGGTGATTTTCCACAGGCGCGGCGCCGTCGCGCGCAAGATAGACAAATTCCGCAAGCGCGACCTGATGCACGTCGTCGGCCGGATCGTCATCGCGGTGCGGGCGACCGGGGCAACGCGGGTCAAGATCGATGACGCAGGCCTCGGCGGCGGCGTGACGGACCGCCTGCTCGAGATGCAGCGCGAGGATAAGCTCAAGAGGCCGGATGATCCCGAACGCCTGCCGTCGTTCGTCGTGGTCCCGGTCAATGTCGGCGCGCCGTGCTTTGGCGCCAAGGAAAAACAGCGCTTCAAGAACCTAAAAGCCGAAATCAATTGGGCCGTGCGCGATATGTTCGTAGCCGGCGAGATCGACCTTAAGGACGAAGAGACCGCAGGCCAGGCGGCGGTTATCAAATACGAGACGACAAGCCGCGGCCTGATTCTCATGCAGTCCAAAGAGGACATGATCGCCGATAAAATCCCGTCGCCCGACGATTGGGATGCGCTGGTGCTGGCCTATGCGAACCCGAACTTCAAGGGCCGCGGGTACCTCGACTTCATGCGCGAGCAACAGGCCGAAATGGCAAAGAAGGCGGCGGCGATCGCGGCGGGAAATCTCGACGGGCGTCTAGCGTGATGATATAGCGCGATTGTCGCCTTGCTGGAGAGGCGCCCAAGGGGCCGCACGAAATGCCGGAGCCGACCGCTGGCGCCAAGCTCACGCTATTGGAATCCAGCTATGCGCTGAAGTATTCCTTGGGCTCGCGGGTGACGGCGAGCGCGCAATTCGGGTCGGGATGGTTCGGCCCGCTCGCGCCGTTTCAGCCGGCGACGCCGCCGGAGGTCAAAGGGCGGCAATACGATTATCCCGTCGCCTTCAACATCAACTATCAGCCGCGCGCGACCGAAGTCCTTCGCCCTTCGTTCGAGACGCTGCGCGCGCTCGCCAAGAACTGCGACCTGGTGGCGATGGCGATCTCGACCAGGCAAGACCAGGTCGACGGCCTCGACTGGACAATCCGCAAGCGCAAGAAACCTGGCCAGATCGCAACGCCGAAGCCTGGCGGCGATCCGCGCATCGAGGCGATCACCGAGTTTCTCCACAAGCCAGATGGGCAGGACGATTGGGCGACGTGGATTCGCAAGCTCGTCTATGAGCTGCTCACGACGGATGCGGTCACCATCTACCGATGGCCGAATCGGGGTGGCGGCCTCTTCGCGCTCGAGCTGGTCGACGGCGCGACGATCAAGCCGCTGATCGACGATGCCGGCCGCATCCCGCGCGTGCCGGAGCCGGCGTTTCAGCAGGTGCTTAAGGGCGTGCCGGGCCCGCTCTACACGACCGACGAAATGCTCTACGCGCCGCGCAACAAGCAAGTGAATGGCGTCTACGGTTATCCGCCGGTTGAGCAAGTGTTGATGACGGTGAACATCGCCTTGCTGCGCGCGGTGCACCAGATCCGCTACTACAAAGACGGCAACATGCCCGATGCCGTGATCGGCATGCCCGAGGCCTTCACGTCGAATGACATCAAGGATTTTCAGGCCTGGTGGGACTCGCTGCATAGCGGCGATCTCGCGGCGCGCCGCATGGGCCGCTTCGTTCCCGGAGGGACCAAGGTCTATGAGACGCGCCAGCCGCCGCTCAAGGACATGTACGACGAATGGCTCGCGCGCGTGATCTGCTATGCGTTCTCGATCTCGCCTGAGCCCTTCGTCGCGCAAATGAATCGCGCGACGTCGGAGAGCGCCCACGATCGCGCGCTCGAGGAAGGCCTCGGACCCATTCAGGTTTGGATTAAGCGGCTGATCGATCGCATCATCCGCGAGAACTTCAATTCATCCGATCTTGAATTTGCCTGGGACGAAGAGCGGGACATTGACCCCAAGGTGCAAGGGGAAATCGATGTTGCGCTTGCGGGCGCTGGCATCATGTCGATCGACGAAGTACGTGAGACGCGCGGGCTGCCGGCCGCCGGCGGCATGGCGGCGCGGCCGATGGTCAAGACGGCGACCGGCTATGTGTCGGTGGTCGACGAACCGGAGCCGCCGCCGGCGCCGATCATGATGCATCCTGGTGATCCCAATGCGCCGCCGCAACCGCCAGGAAAAACGCCGCCCGGTAAAACGGCGCCGCCGAAGCCTGGCGCCAAGACGAAAGCGGCGCTCGAAAAGGCGCTGCTGAATGGCTGGAATCAGCCGCTCGGCAAACGCGCCAAGCCCAAGACGCGGCGCCTGGCGCCGATCTCCGAGACGCGCGCGTTTCCCTCGCTCGCGACCACGCACCTTAAATCGATGTGGGCAAAGGCGCTGCAGAACGCGCGCGTCGCCACGCTCGAGCACGTGCGCCGCGAGCTGAAAGACCTGGCCAAGGCCGACGACGCCAATACCAAGCGCGGCCGCAAGGCCTCCGCGAAGATCGATTTTGGATTCGACGTGATCAAGGATGCGACCGAAGAGGTTTTGCAGAGCGTTGCTGCCGATGCTGGCAAGGCCGCGCTGGCGCAGCTCGGTGTTCTCGACCAGTCGGACCTGGTCGACCAGGTATTCGACCGCGCCGTAAACTATGCGAGCGACAGCATCGGCGACCTGATTTCGGGAATAGACGACACCACGCGCGACGTCGTGCGCGGCGTGATCTCGCGCGGTCTCGACGACAATATGTCGCTTGACGACATCATCACCGAACTGTCGGAGTCGACGACGTTCTCTGCAGAGCGCGCCGAGCTGATCGCGCGCACGGAAATCCGCAGCGCCAATTCGATGGGCGCGCTCGAGGGCTACAAGGTTGCGCGCGATGAGGCCGGTGTGCAGACGAAAAAACTCTGGTCGACCGCCGGCGACGACGATGTTGACGAAGATATTTGCGCCGCCAATGAGGAAGAGGGACCGATCGACCTCGACGACGCATTTCAATCCGGCGACATGGCACCGCCGGGTCATCCACGCTGCCGCTGCGCACTCGTTCCGATTGTCGAAGAGCCAAGCGACGAAGATCAACCCCAACAGGAGACCTGACCATGGCGATTCAAAGCTTCTTCGGCCCCGGCGTCCCCGGCTTCATCGATCGCGACGGCAACAAATATGCCCCGAACGCAAACGGCATATTCATCATCGATAGCAAGTATGCATTCGAGGCGCAGCAGGCCGGCCTTAGCCGCGCGTTCGCCGAGCAATGCGTCATCCTGGCGCCGATCGCCGCGGAGCTCGTCTCGATCAAGGCCGCGGCGATCGCCGCCAACGGCGCGATCACGATCGCCGCGCAACCGGATTGCGCGCGCAAGCTTCAAGTGCGGCAAGTCATCGTGACGGCGATCACCGGCGGCCTTCTCACGTTGACCGGCGTTGGCATCAACGGTCAGACACTATCGGAGGTGCTTTCGCTGATCGCCGCCTCGACGCAAACGCTGAAAACCGCCAACGCCTTTCTCAACCTCACCGCCGGCGTCGTCTCCGGACTGGTCGGTGGCGGCGATGGCACGCTCGGCATTGGTGTCGCTGCGGACCTGGCGCTGCCGACGCAATCTGGCGTCAATGGCGGATCGATGCAGGTGCTCAAGGAAAAGGTCGGCACCACCGCCGAGGCCATCGGCACGATCGACACGGTGGCAGGCACGATCTCGCCGACGTCGGCGCCGGATGGCACGAAGAATTTCACGATCAACTATCTCTGCTGATCGCGCGCAGCGTTCGGCGGTCCCGCAACAGCCGGCGGCGCCGGCAACAGGAGTCCAAGACATGTTCAAGCATCGCTATCGTCTGATGACGTCGGCCGCCGCCCTGCTCGCGATCGCGCCGATGATCCCGCTCGCGAAAGATGCCGGCCCCGCGCCTGGTGCCGATCGATTCGCCGGCTTCTTTCCCTTCACCAAGGTCGACGCGAAAACCCGCATCGTCGTCGGACCGGTCGGCATCGAGGTTGAGGACCGGTCGAAAGAGATCATGGACTATGACACCGCGAAAGAGGCGTTCCAGAAGTTCGCCGATGAGCAGACGGCCGCGAGCGGGGGCAAGAACTTCGGCAACCTGCGCGTCATGCACACGAAGAGCGCGGCCGGCCTCTTCGTCGAGGGCTATATTTTCGACGACGCCAACAAGCAGATTCTCGGCAAGGCGCACGTGGTCGACGATCAGGCGTGGGCGCTGGTCGAGGCCGGCGTGCTCACTGGATTCTCGCCTGGCGGCGGCTATGCCAAACGCTGGCCCGATCCGACGAACCCGCTGATCAAGCGCTACACGCCGGTCATTCAAGAAATCTCGCTGGTCGACCGTCCGTGCATTCCTGGCGCGACGTTCGAATTCACCAAGGCGGACGGCGTTGCGGAAACGCGCGCGCTCGGCCAGCAAGCCGGGCTCGTCAAGATCGGCGATGCCGAGCCGCAGCCGATCGGCCTGGTTGAGGGCAAGGCGCGCGAGCTCGCGAAAGCGGCCGGCAAAGAGGGCGCCGACGACTGGCATGAATATGTGACCGCGGCCGAGGCCGAGCTGCTCAAAAAGGTTGTGCCGATCGTGCAGCCGCCCGCCGACATCCCGCCGAAGGTCGACCCGGCCGCCGCTGCGATCGCCTCGCAGCAAGGCAAAGACGGCGTTCTGCAAAAATGGGTTGCGCGCGATAACACGACGCACGAAACGAAGGCCGCCGCGATCGCGCACAATGCCGAATGCGACGCCAAGGCGAGCGTTGCCGAAACCGTCAAGCCGCTGTCGGATCTTCTGGGCAAAGTGTCGGCCGCGCTCGATCGACGCGCCGAAAGCGGGCCGATGGACGGCGCCGCGCTCGCAGCGTTCGCCAAGACCTGGAAGGCGGGCGACGACGTGCCGGAGCGATTCCAGCAAGGCTTTGTCGCGCTGCGCACGACGCCCGACGATGGTCCGGTGTCGAAGGTCATCACCGAAGCAACGCAGGCCGATGGCTGGCCTGGCCTGATGGCGAAGCTCGCCACCGTCGTGATCGTGCCGCCGACCGGCGAGCCGGAAAAGCTAGCGAAAGATGCGCCGCCGGTGGTCAAGGTCGTGACCGCGGACGAGTTTGCGAAAGACCTGTCCGATGTCTCGCGCCTGGCGGGCCTGCTCAGTGAATTGAACTGGTTGCGCCAGAGCGTCGAAAGCGAGACGAGCCGCGAGGGGGACAGCTCCCCCATCCCGGCGCAGCTCAAGACCGCGCTGGCCTCGCTTTGCTCGGTGCTGCGCAACATGGTGGTGGAAGAGACCGGCGAGCTGTTCGTCTCGACCGACGCGCCGATGCTGGTCGGGATCCTGGAGCTTGCCGCCGGCAAGGTGAACTATCACCACTTTGACGCGCTGATGAAGGTTCTCGGCGAAGCCAACACCGAGCTCGCGAAAGCTGCCGGCGAAAATCCGCTGGCGAAGGCCTGGCCGCTGCTCGAGAAGGTCGGCGCGCGCAATTCGTCGGCCGACAAAAAGCGGATTCAGGGCATCCATGATGCGGCGAATGAGCTCGGCGCCGATTGCATGGAAAAGGCGGCCGAGGCCGGCGAGCTGCAGAAAGCCGTGGCGCTCAACAGCGAATTGTCGAAGGCCGTCGGCGATCTCACCGGCAAGCTCGGCGAGCTGCTCAAGCGTGTCGAGACCGTCGAGGCGATGCCGGCGGCGCCGAAAGGTTCGGTGCGATCGGTCGACCGCGAGGGTGACGGCCTGCCTGGTGTGGAGCGGCCCGATATGACGAAACTTGCCGCGCAGCTCGAGGCGATGCCCGAAATGGAGCGCGGGCTACTCTTGACAAAAGTTGCGCAGCGGACACCTATGCGCATCACGGGCTAGAAAGCACCGCCGCTCGCGACCCACGGGAGACCGGAGCGGCGGTCCTTCCAAAGCCAAGCCGCCGCGACCCACGGGAGACCGGGCGGATAGTGAACCGGCGCAGATGCGCCAATCACAATCACACGCGCGCCTGCAAGGCCGCGTTCGGTCGCTGGCTTGCAGGGCTTTGGAGTTTCACCACATGTCGAACTTTTCGGCCGAGACGCTCGCGGCAATTCGCGATGCGTTGAGCAAGGGCGCAGTGACCGGGTTGATTCCCGATGATCTGCTCAAAGCGTGGAATCAGTCCGCCTCTCAGACCACCGGCATTACCGCTTATGATCTCGAGGGACCGGCGAAATCTTTCGTTCCCGTCATCACTCCGCTGCGCAACCGCATCCCGCGCGTCGGCGGCGGCACGGGCATCGCCACGAACTGGAAAGCGGTCACCGCGGTCAACACCGGCAAGACCGGCCTTGGCGTCGCGCAGGGCTTGCGCGCTCCCGTGCAAGCGGTCGCGACGAAGGATTATACGGCGCCCTACAAGACGATCGGCCTCGAGGACTATGTGACGTTCGAGGCGGACCTGGCGGCCAAGGGCTTTGACGACGTCAAGGCGCTCGCGGTGCTCAACCTGTTGCGCGCCGTGATGATCGGCGAAGAGGGCTTGCTGGTCGGCGGCAATGCTTCGATTGCGCTCGGCACCGCCGGCACGCCGACGCTCGTCGCCTCCGCCTCGGGCGGCACGCTCGCCACCATCACGCTTTCCGTGATCGCGGTCGCGCTCACGCATGAGGCCTATGTTGCGGCCGATCAATCGCTCGTCTCGGCGACGTCGATACCTGTCTCGGGCAACCGCACGCTCGCCGACGGCAACGTGCAATTCTACAACGCCGGCACCGGGCAGAAGTCGGCGAATGCGACCGTCGCCGTCACCGGCGCCACCGGCAGCGCGACGGCTTCGATCCCCGCGATCAATGGCGCGGTCGGATACGCCTGGTTCTGGGGTCTCGCCGGCGCGGAAGTTCTCGGCGCGATCTCGACAATCAACAGCGTCAAGATTATCGCCAACGCGACGGGGACGCAGACGCCCGCGTCGTTCACCGCGGACTTTAGCCAAAACTCGTTCGTCTTCGACGGCCTGCTCTCGCAAATCTGGACTCCGGGTTCTGGCTCCTACGTTCTGCGTCTGGCGACCGGCGTTGCCGGTACCGGCACGCCGCTGACCGCGGACACCGAGGGCGGCGTGGTCGAGATCGACACCGCGTTGCAGTGGTTCTGGGACAACCTGCGTCTCTCGCCGACCGACATGTATATCGGTTCGGCCGCGCAATCCGCGATCTATAAGGCCATCCTGCAGGGCGGCACGAACACCGCGACACGATTCGTCATCAACGTCGACCAGGGCAACCTGAAGGGCGGCTTCATGGTGAAGTCGTACCTCAACAAGTTCACGATGGCCGGCGCGCAGGAAATCGGAATCCATCTGCACCCGAACATGCCGCCCGGCATGATCATGTTTTATACCGACCAGGTGCCGTACCCGCTTTCCAACGTCGCGAACGTGCTGCAGGTCAAGACCCGCCGCGACTACTATCAGCTCGAGTGGCCGCTCAAGACCCGCCGCTATGAGTACGGCGTCTATTCGGACGAGCTCTTGCAGAATTATTTCCCGCCGGCGTTCGGCGTGATCTCGAATATCGCCGGGGCTTAAACCCCCGGGCGATGTTGACGGATTAGCGCCTGGCGGGCACCGTGCCCGCCGGGCGTTGCCCCATCACGACGAACACGCGAAGGACACCGACAGATGAAACGAATCCGCACTGCCGAACCGAACCAGCCCTTTACCCATGGCCCGACCGGCGAGAGCTTCGTCTCTGACGAAAACGGCTATGCGTTTGTGCCGGACCTGCTCGCCAAGGAAATGACGGAAACGCACGGCGCGCGCTATGCGACCGACGACGAACGGGACTCGCTCACGGTCACCGAACCGAAGCCCGGGCAATTCGTCGTGACGACGGCGGACGGAACGCCGGTGCATGAGGGCTATTTCGATACGCGATCGATCGCGACGATGATGGCGCAGCACATGAAGCCGCCGACAGATTCGATGCCGATATCGAACCCGACACGCGAGCAGCGCGCGAGCGCGGCCGAGACGCTGGCACGCGGTACGCAGGTCGACATGCTCGAGAAAGCCGCGGCCATCGATGCGAACGCGATCGGCAACGAACAGCGCGCGCATGACGTCAAGCAGCAGCCCGAACAGGTGCCGTTCCCGCCCGACCCGCCCGCGGCGCCTCTCGCGCCGCCGGCGCCGCTCACACCCGTTCCGCCGCCCCCGCCGCGCGGCGAGTGATGATCAATGGGCGCGAACGATCTGACTACGCTGACCGCCGTCAAGTCGTGGCTCAAAGTTCAAAACGCGACTGATGACGCGCTGCTCTCTGGCCTGGTGTCCGCGTGCAGCATCGCGTTCCTGCAACAGATCGTTCGCGATACCATTTTCAAGCGCAGCGTGACGCGAACGCTGCAGGGTGTCGCCGGCAACTATGTCATGTTGCCGACGGCGCCCGTGATCTCGGTGAGCTCACTGATGATTGCCGGCGTTGCCATCCCGGCCGCGACGACGTTCGGGACCGCTGGATATCTGCTCGAGCCCTTCGACGGTCTGCCGCCGGCGAACCTGCAGCGCCTGACCTTGAACGGATTCGGCTTCTCGCGTGCGCCAGGCGGCGTCGTGATCTCCTATGTTGACGGCTATTTCATTCCGGATGAGCCGGCCACGATCGCCGCGGGCGCGGTCACGGTGAGCGCGTTGGCCGGGGTGTGGGGACGTGACGAAGGTGTGAAAACGGCCGCAGGCGTGACGATGACGCGCGTGAGCGGTACGCCTGGCGTTGGCCAATACCAAGTCGACGTCGCCACCGCCGGCAAATACAATTTCAACAGCGCCGACAACGGCACCGCGGTGCTGGTCTCGTACAGCTATATCCCGGCCGACATCTGGCAGGGCGTGACGGAATGGTGCGCCGAGCGATATCGATATCGCGATCGCATTGGGCAAACCTCGCACACGCTGCAGGGCCAGCAGACGACGGCGTTCGACAATTCCGGCGTGCCGAAGTTCGTCGCCGCGATCATCGGCCGATATCAAGCAAAGGTACCGGTCGGATGATCAATGCAGTGCTGGTCGGCGACCGCGAGCTGATGCAGCGTTTCACGCGCTACATTCCCGATAAGGTCCGTATGTCGCTACGTCGCAAGGTGACGTCGCTGGCTTTGAAGCTCGAGGCGCACATCAAGCTCAACAAGCTGTCGGGCCAGGTGCTGGGCATCATCACCGGCGATCTGAAATCGAGCATCCACTCCGAAGTGCGCGAGACGAAAGACGAGATCATCGGCCGCGTGTTCTCGGCGAATGTGAAGTATGCGGCCATCCACGAATTCGGCGGCACGATCAATCACCCTGGCGGCCAGCCCTATATGGTGATCGCGGGCAAGGGCGCGGTTTTCGTATCGAAGGCGAAAGCTGGATCCAAGGGCATCGCCGGCTATACCAAGGCGCACGTCATCAACATGCCGGAGCGGTCCTATATGCGCTCGGGCATGCGCGACCTTCAAACGCAAATCACGGAAGGTCTCAAAGACGCCGTGCGCGAGGGGCTCGCCAAATGATCGCCCGCGAGACCGCGATGGCTGCTCTGTTCACGCACGTCACCGGCCTGGTCGCGTTCAAGAGCGCGATGCGGCGCTTCGATCCCTGGGACAAGATCAACGACGCCGACAAGCCGGCGTTGCGCTGGCTCGAGGACGGCGAGACGAACACGCGCACCAATATCGCGGTGCCGACGTATCGCATCCTGCGCGTCAAGCTGCTGGTCTATGACTTTTACGGCGACTATGCGACAACCATCACGACGATGCGATTTAACGCGCTGCTCGAGTCGGTCGATGGGGCCTTTGCCGTGGACAAGCTGACAAACCGCTGCGATCTCGGCCTCTTCCCGCAAGTGCAAGATGCCTGGATTGAGGGAGACACGCTAAAAGACCCTGGCGACGTCGACGGGCAGGCCGTCGCCGTGGTGCCGGTTCATGTGCTAACCGTCTGAAAAGGGAGCGCGGATCATGTCTCAATTCTTCTTCGGCATCGGCACGCTGATCGCGAAGCGAACCGATATCGCAAACGCTCAACCGGCCTTTCTGGGTACGGTGCAAGAGGTGAGCGTCGATTTTGATCGGACGCTCGTTCCGCTCAACGGCCAATACAATCTTGCGGACGCGGTCGGCGGCGGCGAGCTCAAGGTGGTGTTGAAGGCCAAGTTCGCCAACATGAAGCTGACCCAGTTCGGCGACATGTTCCTGAACCAGACGGCGGCGACCGGCTCAACCGACATGGCGCAGGCCGAGACCGGCACGCCGACGGGATCCCCGAAGATCATCACCACGGTGAACGCGGCGACCTTCGCGGAAGATCTTGGCGTGTTCAATGCCGACGGATCGCAGATGACCCCGGTTGCCTCGGCGCCGGCGATCAATGCCTATAGCGTCGCCGCCGGCGTCTATACCTTCAACACCGCGGAGACCGGCCTAAAATCGATCTATTACAGCTATACGCTGGTGAGCGGGAAATCGATTCTGATGGCCTCGCAACTGATGGGCCCGCTCCCGACGTTCGCGCTCTATCTCAAAGAGCAATGGGTCGACCAGGGCGGGAATAAGAAGAACCTTTACCTGAAATTCAATTCTGTCGTCGCCGGCAAAGTCGCAATGCCGTTCAAAAACAAGGATTGGATGATCGAGGATTTGGACATGCAGGCGTTCGCCGACGCCTCGCGCAATCTCGGCACGCTCAACATGACTGAGTGACGGCAACGCGGCAGGACACGGGGACAATGGAAAAAAACGACGCGATCGACATGCGGGATGCACCGAGCATCACGCTCGGCAAGGGCGCGAACGCCAGGACGTTCAAGATACCGGAGCTCGCGGCGAAGCAAGCCGGCAAGGTCTCGGAAATCGTCTATGACATGATGACGGTTTTCGCGCACATGGCCGCAGCGTTGAAGAGTGGCGAGACGCCGCAAGTCAAGATCACTGAGGATCACTTCAATCGCATGGTCGAGGTCGTGTGGCTCGGCATCGTGCGCAACTATCCGGAGGTGACGCGCGAGGCGATGGACGATTGGCCGTTCGGCCTGCTGCAGCTCATCCCCGCGTGCATGACCGTCGCCAAGCAAGCCGGCATGTTTCCCGAAGAGGGCAAGAGCGTGCCAGGCCCTTTGGAGGTGGCGGAGGCGCTCGCGAGCGGCCCGATTGGCGCGGCGCCATCGCCTCCGTCTGCGCAAGAACAGGCTGGACCTGGGACTACGTAGAGAACACGCTGACGATCTCGCGTTTGCGTGCGCTTCAAGCGGAATGGCTCATCACCCCGCCGCTGAATGAAGTGGTCTTTCAATCTGCGCTGGCTATGGAGCTCATCCAAAAGCCGCGCAAGCCAAAGGACTACAGCCCGCTCGAGGATCTCGTCTCCATGTTTCCAACCGGGATGATTCAGTAAAATGGCCGATGACGTTGCCGTACAATTTGGCGCGCAGATCGCAGGCCTGACCAACGGCCTGGCTCAGGCCGGCACGCAGGTGTCGCAGTTCACCGATCGCGTCAAATCGAGCATCGGAGGCCTGCAGACACCGTTCGAGCAGCTCAACAAGGCAATCCTAGGCGTGGCCGCCGTGGCGGCGGGCGGCCTGGTGTTCAAGAGCTTTGTAGACTCCGCGACGACGGCCGCGAGCGAAGTGCTCAAGCTGCAAAAGGCGCTCGGCATCAACTCGGAGGCTGCGCAGCAATTGCGCGTGCAGCTCCAAGGTACCGGCAACACGGTCGACGATTATGTGAGCTCGTCGCTGCGCCTCGACCGCCAGGTGCGCCAGAACGAAGAGACCATCCGCAAGACCGGCATGGCGACGCGCGATGCTAACGGCGAATTCCTGAACGGCGATCGCCTGATGATGAACGCGATTGCGACGCTCAAGAATTACAAGGAGGGCACCGACCGCAATATCGCAAGCCAAGTCATCTTCGGCCGCGGCGCCGGCGACATCGCCGGCTTTATGAAGCTCAATGCCGCGAGCTTTGAGCAGGCCGCCAAAGACCTGAAGGAGCTCGGCCTCGAGGTGACGCCGCAGGCCGCGGCGAACGCGAAAGCTTACAAGGCCTCGATGCATGAGCTCGAGCTCTCGTTTATGGGCATCAAGGAGGCGATCGGCAACGCCGTGCTGCCGTACCTCACTGCGTTCGCGACCTGGTTCCGCGGACAGGCGCCGGGCCTCATTTCCGGCATGAAAGAAACCACCAAGACGATTATCGAATGGGCCTTCGATGTCGCCGCCGGCTTCGTCAAGTTCGCTGGCACGGTCGGCGAAGCGATTTTCAACGTCTTCACGATCTATCAGTACGTCCAGACGAAGCTCGGCAACCAGACTGAAGCCGGCGCGCATGCGGCGCTCGATGCGCTGCAATCCAAGCTCGATGCCTTCGGCAAGATGCGCAAGACCGCGCTCGAGGCGATCGCCAGCTTGAAAGAAACGACGCTCGCCGGCGGACCGAATGCGCCTATTCCGGATGCCAGTCCGGCCGGAACGAAGAGCGCGGGAGGCTTGACCGCAGGCGCAAACAAGGCGGGCGAGATTGCTAAAATCCGCCTCGAGGCGGAGCGGCAGGTTTCGGCCATCCAGCTCGAGCAGCAAAAGGAAAACCTCAACGCCCAGGTCTCGCAATACCAGATCACCGAGAACCAGAAAAACGCGATCCTGCTGCGGTCGACCGAAGAGCAGTATCAGACCTCGCTCTTGCTGCTGAATAAGGAAGCCGCGGCGCTCGCCGGCGATGCGGTCAAGCGCGAGCAGGTGCTGGCAAAAATCAAGGTCGCGCGCGCCAAGCACGAATTGGATATCCAAAAGATCAATAACGATTCGATCGCCAAGCAGCAGGCAAAATACGAGCAGCTTTTCTCGACGATACAAGGCGCATGGGATTCGCAGCTCAAGGGGTTGCTGTCTGGCACGACGACGTGGGCGCAGGCCTGGAAAAACATCCTCGCGGACCTGACGCTGCAATTCATCTCGTTCGCGGAAAAAACTGCGCTCAATTGGGCCGCGGCCGAGCTCGCCAAGACGACGGCGACCACGACCGGCGTTGCGACGCGCACCGCGGCAGAGACCGCCGGCGCTGCCACCGGGATATTCACCACGATCGCCAATGCGCTAAAATCAATCTTGTCGTCGGTCGGCATCACGATCGCGGGCGTCACCGCCAACCAGGCGCCGATTGTCGGGCCGCTCGCGCCGGCCGAAGGCATCGCCGCCGGCGCGGCGACGATGGCGGCGGCGACGGCGGTGCTGCCCTCGTTCGACGTTGGCGCCTGGCGCATTCCGCGCGACACGACGGCGACGGTGCACCGTGGCGAGACGATCATTCCTGCAGGGCCAGCCGCGGCGTTCCGCAAGATGCTCGAGAGCGGCAACGATGCCGGCGGCGACGTTCACCTTCACATCAACACGATAGACCAACGTGGCATGCGATCGTGGCTGATGGAAAACAAGGACGGCGTTGCGGCGGCCGGTCGCGCCGCCGCGCGCAACCTGAATAGGTGAACCCATGTCGACGCAGGTTTATCCGGTGCTCAATGGGCTTGGCTTTCCCGTCACGCGCTCGTCGGTGTGGAGCAACAACATTCAGCGCAACGTGTCGGGCAAGCGCGTCGCCATCGCACTGTGGTCCTATCCGCTCTACCAATGGGAGCTCACCTATAACTATCTGCGCGCGGCGATCGCGTTCGGCGAGATGCAGACGTTAGAGGGCTTTTTCAACAAGCGCCAAGGCAGGTTCGATTCCTGGCTCTTTGCTGATCCGGACGACAACGCCGTGACGGCGCAGGCGATCGCGACCGGCGATGGCGTCAAGTCGACGTTCCAGCTTCAGCGCACGTTCGGCGGCGCAACGATGCCGGTGCTGGCGCCGAACGTGCTCACGGCCGCGAAGATCAATGGCGTCACGCAGGCGGGCGTGACGATGACGGTCTGGGGATCGGCAACGCCTGGCATGATCACGTTCTCGGCGCCGCCCGGCAACGGGACCGCCATCACGGCGGATTTCTCATACTACTTCCCCTGCGAGTTCACCGACGACACGATGAGCTTTGAGAAGTTTCTCGCGACGTTGTGGAGCGTCAAGAGCGTCAAGTTTCAGAGCCTAAAATGAGACCGTCATCGCCCGCACTGCGCGACCTTCTCGCCTCGCGGCAATTCGTCACCGCGGCATTGCTCACCTTTACGCTCATCGATGGCACCAAGCTGCGCTATTGCACCGGCGATCGGGACATCACGTCGGCCGGCCACCTCTTCACCGCCGGCGGACAGACGGGGCCGTATTGCTTCACCGAAAGCGCCTTTCCCCAGGTCACAGAAAAGATCGGCACCGACGTTTCGACGCTGATGTTCACCGTGCTGCCGGGATCCTCGACAGTCGGCAGCGTGCCGTTCCGCGTTGCGATCAAGGTCGGATTATTTCAGGGTGCCGAATTCGACTACGAACGCGCCTACATGCCGATCTATGGCGATGTGTCGGTCGGCACCGTGCTCCGATTCTCTGGCCTGGTCGGTCAGGTCGACGTCGGCCGATCGGGCGTCTACTTCTCGATCAACAGCCATACCGAGCGGCTCAACAAGCAATTGCCGATCAACCTCTTCCAGCCAGGCTGTCTGAATACGCTTTACGATACCGGATGCACGCTCAGTCGCGCAGCCTTCGCGATTCCTGGCGTCGTGCTCGCCGGAACGACGAACCGGGTGATCGTGACCGGCGCGATCTCGGCGCCGGATGATCTCGATCTTGGTTCGATCGTGTTCAACGATGGCGTCGCCGCGACGATGGCGCGCATGATTCGAACCTTTGACGGCGTGGCAACTCTCATTCTCGCTTCTCCGCTGCCCGTCACACCGCAACCGCTCGACACCTTCACGGCGTACCCAGGCTGCGATAAGACGGAGACGCGGTGCACAAGCCGCTTTCTCAATCACGTCAACTTTCGCGGCGTGCCGGACATTCCCGCGGCGGAAACAGCAGTATGAGCGAAGAGGCGCAGCGCGCGAACGTGGTGGCGATCGCCGAGAGCTGGTTGCGCACGCCGTATCATCACCTCGGGCGCGTCAAAGGCGTCGGCGTCGATTGCGGCACGCTCCTGGTCGAGGTGTTCGTTGAGGCCGGCCTGATCACGGATTTCGAAGTGCCCTACTATCCGCAGGACTTCAACCTCAACCGCGGCGAGGAATTCTACCTCCAAACCATCGAGAGATTCGCGCGCCAGATTTCGGACGAGCCAAAGCCCGGCGATGTTGCGGTGTGGAAGTTCGGGCGATGCTTCAGTCATGCGGCGATCGTAAAAGAATGGCCGATGGTGATCCACGCCTACCGCGGCCGAACCGTGTCGATCGAGGATGCCGTCAGCGCAAGCTGGCTCAATGTCATGACGGAGGATCGATCCAATAGCTGGCGGCCGCGGCGCTTCTACAGCTATTGGGCGCCGCCGGCATGAGCTTCCTATTCGGATCAAAGCAGCCCGAAGCGCAGGCGAACAAGACGCAGAACGTCACCGGCGTGCCGGTGCAGACGAGCGCATTCGGCGGCGTGGTGCCGATCCTCTACGGCACGCAACGCGCCGCCATCAATTGCATCTTCTATGGCGACTTCACCGCGACGCAGCAGCAGAACGATGCGGCCGGCGGCGCCGGCAAGGGCGGCATCTTCGGATCGCCTGCGCCCGCAAGCCCGACATACACTTACAGCGCCGCGTTCGCCTTCGCGATCTGCGAGGGGCCGATTGCCGCAATGCCCGGCACGGTCTGGCAGAGCAAGGCCGTCACGACGCTGTCGGCGCTCGGCTTCTCGACGTTCCTCGGGACGTATCCGCAAACGCCGTGGGGCTATCTCACGACGAACCACCCGAGCCAGGCGCGCGGCTACAACGGCTTTGCCTATATCGCGGCGGCCAATTACCAGCTCGGCACGACCGCAGAAATGCCGAACCATTCGATCCTGGTGCAGGCGCTGCTCTATGACGCCGCGATCTCGAGCGGCGATAGCGATGCCTCGCGCATCATGGTCGACATCCTGACGAGCCCGCATTACAGCAACGTCTTCCCGGCCTCGCGCATCGCCGCGCTGACGAACTACCAAAATTATACGCGGGCCTCCGGCCTGGTGCTCTCGCCCGGCTATGGCGAGCAGCGCAGCGCGGCCGACATCGTCAACGAGCTGTGCCTGGTGACGAATTCGGCGGCGCGGTTCTCGTCCGGCGTTCTCGATATCGTGCCCTATGGCGACGAAGCGGTTTCGGGACACGGCTTTTCCTACGTGCCGCCGGCGACGCCGCAATATGATCTCGGCGACGATGATTTTTTCACCGACAGCCCGAACGATGATCCGGTCAAGCTGCTCACGCGCAGGCCGTCCGACATCGTCAATTCGATCAAGATCGAATTTCGCAATCGCGCGAAAGATTACAATGTCGACCTGGCGCAGGCGAAAGACCAGGCGCGCATCGATGCCTATGGCCTCATTCAGAATGCCGCGCTTCAGCAGCACCTGCTTTGCGATCCGGCCGTCGCGCAGCTCTCGGCGCATTTGCAGCTCCAGCGCCTGGCGGTCCCGAACGACTATGAGTTCATGCTTGATCAGCGGTATGCGCTGCTCGAGGTGATGGACATCGTGTCCCTGACCGATTCGGTTCTCGGCCTCGATCACCAATGGGTGCGCATCAGCGAGATCAGCGAGCGCGACGATGGGATTCTTCAGTTCAAGGCTGAGGAATATCTCGGCGGCGCCGGCACCTCGGCGCAGTATTCGTTTCAGCCCTCGACCGGATTCCAAGCCGACTACAGCCAGCCGCCCGGCGATATCAACGCGCCAGTGATCTTCGAACCGACGTCCGCGCTTAGCCAGGGTCTGTATGTCTATTTCGGGATCTCGGGCTCAAGCGTCGAATGGGGCGGCTGCGAGGTGTGGGCGGCGGACGATAGCGCGGGGCCATACCGACTCCTTGGCCAAGTCAACGGCAAGGCGCGCATGGGCACGATCGGCGGCTTGCCGGCCTTTACCGCGGTAGCCGGCGGACAGACGATCGACCAGACGAACACGCTGCACGTCGACCTTTCGCAGAGCTCCGGCGACCTGATGACGGCAACGCAGGCTGACGCGCGCGCCTACAACACGCTGCTCTATGTCGGCGGCGAATTCATCAGCTACGGGACCGCAACGCTCACGTCGTCGAATCAATATGATCTCACGTACCTGGTGCGAGGATCGTTCTCGACGTTCCCCGTGGTGCACGCGGCCGGCGAGCCGGTGGTGCGCATCGATAGCGGCCTGTTCAAATGGCCGTATTCATCGGATCGCATCGGCCAGACGCTCTATTTTAAATTCCCGTCGTTCAATCGTCACCGCGGCGGTCTGCAGTCGCTATCGAGCGTCGGCTTCCACGCCTATACGCTGACCGGGATCGGCGCCACTCCGATGAAAGTCGCCTTCGATAATCTGACCGCGCAGCTCCAAAGTTATATCGCCTTCCAGGTCGACGGCGCGCAGCAGTCGGCGGACTTTGCAGCCTTCGCTCACGACCGCGCCATATTTGCGCAACAGGACGCAGTCGCGCGCGTAAAGGTCGAGAGCGATACGCGCCAGGATGCCGATCAATCCATTGCCTCTCAGATCACCACCGTGTCGGCTGCGCTCTCCGGCGAGATCAGCGCGCGCGGCGATGCCGTGCAGACGCTGGCGAGCCAGGTGACGAGCGTCGCCGGCAGCGTGACAGTGATCTCCGGGTCACTGAGCGACATCACGGCACGGCTGGATTCGCCGACGCTCGGATTGTCTGCGCTCGCCTCTGCGCAGAACACACTCAGCGGCCGGGTCGGGATCGTCGAGGGCGCCGTATCGGCACAGGCCACATCGCTCTCCCAGGTGCAGACGACGGTCAACGGCGTCACGAACACGGTGCAACAGGAGATCACGGCGCGCACGAACTTCGATGGCTCGATGACCGGCTATTGGGCCGTGCGCATGAGCCAGGAAAATGGGACCGCGGCGCGATTCTCCGGCGTGCGTTTGATCTCGACGACGGGTGTCGATAGCACGCAGCTCTCGCAATTCATTTTCGAGATCGACAAGATACTATTCGCGCCGCCCGGTGGCGTGGCGACCGCGGTGCTGGTGCCCGGCACGGTGAACGGCGGAGCCTATTTCGGACTGCGCGGCGATATGGTGATCGACGGCTCGCTCACAGGCACCAAGATCGCGGCTCAGACGATAACCTCCCAGCACATTCAAGTCGGGTCGCTGACTGGCGACCGCATCGCGGCCCAAACGTTGACTGCGAACAACTTCCAGGCTGACGCGGCGCTCTATCAGCGCACCGCGTTTTTGCCGAACACCAACTTTGTTTGGAGCCCGAACGCCCCTTGTCCTACGACGGTGCTGCTCAATCGCTCGGCTACGATCCTGCGTGGCGTCGCAACCGTCTTCATGGGCGTGCGCGGATCAATCAATGCGTTCGCCGGCGATACGGGACACTTTTCCCTGTATATCAACAGTTCCGAGCTTTATAGGTTTGGCTCATTCGCGGCGCCGGCCGCGGGCGGTGTTGCCGGCGTGCAGAGCTTCATGATGGTGCAGATTCCAAATCTCCCGCCGGGAAATCATTTGCTGTCGATCGTCGCGAGCGGTGACACCGCCTCGCATGCGGTCGGCACCAACGTCAACATGATCCTGGCGGCAGATATCGTCGTGTCAGAACCCAGAAACCTGCTAGGTAGCGATTAGAGGGGCCCATGACGATCCGCCCATATATCTACGGCACCAACGCCGACAGCGGCACCGGCACTCACGCGACCGTAAACACCGGAAGCGATATCGTGACCGGCGTCGGACTGACAGCCTTTACCGGAATCAGTTTTGCGGACTGGTTCTCGATGGGCGGTGTGGCGGTCCCGGTTCTCGAGATCACGGACGATTCTCACCTCAAGCTTGCCTATGTCTGGCCCGGCGGCAACATCGTCGCGGGCGCCTACACGATCAGCGCCGGCATCGATCCGACCGATGCGCGCCGCTATGGCTGGTTCGTCGCGAACTATTACCAGCGCCTGCAATCGATCCCGACCGACACCGTGGCGTTCCGCGACCAGGCTATCGCGGCGGCGGCGGATAGTGCGGCCTCGGCGGTCACCAGTGCAAACTCGGCGACGCTCTCACAGGCTTGGGCCAACACTGCGTACAACACGAACGTTCCTGGTGCGGCGGGAGGCTCAAGATCCTCGCTGCATTATTCGGTGATCGCTTCGCAGCAAGCGACGGCGGCCACGACGAACGGCGCGGCGCAAGTCAGCCTCGCGGCCGCGCAAGTGGTGCTTGCCACGGCTCAGGTCGCGATAGCGCAAGCCTGGGCCTCGGCTCCGCCCAATACCGACGTGACGGCCTTCGGCACGCGCTCATCGCTGCATTATGCGAATGCTGCGCTCATCATCTACAACAACGCCGTCAACCTGCAAACGACGGTGCAGGGCTATGTGACGGTCACGTCGCAGAATGTCCAACTCTCGGCCGATTGGGCACAGAAAGCCGTCGGCCTGGATGTCAACGGCGTCGGCACACGCTCGAGCTATCATTGGTCGACGATCGCGCAAAGCTACTCGAACTCGGCGAGCAGCTTTGCCTCCAACTCCGCAGCGTCTGCAGCCGCGGCCGCAGCGAGCGCGCTAGTTCTCGGTAGCCCCGACTATGGTCTCATCACCGCGGCACCGACCGACTTCGTCGACTACGGTACGGTCCCTTAAGGAGCGCGATGCATGTCTATCCAAATCCAATTGCGAAGAGGTTCGGCCGCAGCGCATGCCACGTTCACGGGCGCGCAGGCAGAACCGACTTACGACACCACGGCGAAGAGCATCCGGATTCACGATGGCACGACAGCCGGCGGCTGGTTGCTGGCAACGCAATCCTGGGTCTCGGGACAATTGATCGCCGGCGTCGCCGATAGCACGCTGACGCCGGTAAAGTTCGCCGACACTGCGCAATTCACGATGCTGGGCCGCGTCCTGAGCGGCAGCGGCCCGCCGGCCTGGCTCAATCAGACCGACGCCAGGACCGCGATCGGCATGACCACGATCGGCTCGGGCGTCGCGATCGCCGGTACACCGACGGCCGCGGCCCTCGCGCTCGGATTTGCTCAACTCACGCAATTGGGTTGGATGCTTTCGCGCTAACCCTCAACCTCTGGAGAACTGAATCATGGCGGCAGCGGCAGAATACTTCGTCACCCCGAAATATGGTCGAGCTCTTGTCTCGAGCGCGAATGCAAACCGTGACGGTACCGGTTCGCTCTCCGCGGCCATTCTCACCGGCTCCGCCAATGGCACCAAGATTGAGCGCCTCAAGTTCAAGGCGCGCGATACGACCACGATCGGCATGGTCAGATTTTTCATCTTCGACGGCAGCGCGACCTATACGCTGATCGACGAGTTAAATGTCGTGGCTCTGGTGCCATCGGCATCCGTCAAGAGCGCAGAGGACGATATCGATTATTCGGTGCCGGAAAAATACACGGTCCTGCCGTCGGGCTATCAGTTGCTCGCCTCTACGCATAATGCGGAAGCGATCTTCGTGATGGCCTGGGGCAACGACCGCTAAAACCTTTGAAGGGCTGATCAGATGGCAAACTTCGGCGCGTTCGGACCCAATCAGGGGTCAGCGGTCATGAGCCTCGCGCGCCGAGCGCGCAGCTCCGGCAATGGACTTCTCGGCGCTCCATATTATCGGAGCGTCGCGCTCGGCACAGACGGCGTCTTGAACCTGGGCAAGGTGAGCAACTCGCGCATTCTCGCCGGCGTCGCGGGCACTGTGTCGTCATTCGGCAAGGGCCGGAATCTGATCAAGTTCGTCAAGTGGAATGCCGTGCAGACGATCACGCGCAATGCGGTTACGCTCGAGACGCCGACGCAAGCGAACATCACGACGTCCGTCGGCGCGACCGCCGTCGCGATGTCGGACGAGTTCGGCAATTGGGTGATCTTCGCCTATTCGAATACAGGCGTTGGCCTGTTTGCCGGCAACAGCCTTTCGGAGCTGATCGCGACGGGCTCGACCGCACGCGCGAACATCGGCGCATCGCCGCTCGATCCGATCGCGGAGCTAAATGACGTCGTCAATCCGGCGATGGAGGTTTCGCTTGAGAACGGCACGACCGGCGTCGTGCTGACGGCTGTCGGATCGCAGTCGGTCAAGTATACGGTCGATGGTGTATTCGCGGCCTACCGCGGCTCATTTGTCGCGACGATAGCGCAAGTGACCGATGCGCCGCCCGGCTTCAACAATTCGATCAAGATGACGGTTGGCACCGCGCAAGCTGCGATGACATCCAACGACTACATGCTTCTCGTTATGCCGATCGAGGGCATGCGCATCAGCAACGCAGGCTTCGGCGCCGCCGGCGCGGCCTCGGTGAGCTTCGGCGTGATGGTCAAGGCGCATCGCACCGGCAATTATTCGGCGGTTATCCTCAACGGTGCGGTTCAGGGCGGGGCCACCCGCTCCTATGGCGTCACGTTCGCGGTGAACGTTGCCGACACCTGGGAGCTCAAGACCTTCACGATCCCGGGCGACGTCACGGGCACATGGAATAAGACGAATGGCACCGGCCTTTATTTCGGCGTGGTCATCGCCTCGGGCAGCGGATTCACGGGCGCGGCCGGCGCGTGGTTTGCCGGATCATTGACCGGCGTCACGGGGACCACGAACGGGGTCGCCGCGACGACAGACACATTCCAGATCACGGGCGCGGTCATCATTCCTCGCATCGATCTCACGCAGTTCGATCAAACGCAGCTCAGTGCGCGCTGGCCATCGTTGATGCGGCCGGCCGATCAGGAAGACTTTGTTTGCCGGAGATATTTTCACTGGAGTGGTGGCGTGGGTCGCGCGGTCGGCGCCGCCGCCGTTGGCAGCCAGCGTTTCATCATGGCGGCCGGTGGCGGCACGGACATCCTAATTCACTTCTTCTACCCAAGGCCGATGCGAAACACGCCAACGATAGTGCCTTATGACGATGCCGGCACGGCGAACAGAATATTTCTTGAGACCGGCGCCAGCGCCGGCAACAACTATGCCGGCTATACGGTCCAGCAAGCCAACGAGCTCGGGTTCGGCATGTACTCACCGGGATCGTCCAACGGATTCCGTTTTGACTTCAAGGCAGATGTGAGGCTCGCATGAGACCGACACTCGACCAGTTCGGGACCTCCGTCAGGACCGACATCGGCGATATCCCGTGGGATGCAGCGAACAATCGCCCGCTCGATCATGAAGGAAAGGCGGGCTACGATTGGAAGGTGATCATGCAAGAGCATGGCATCACCACTCCCGATGCTTACGTGGCGCCGCCGGCGCCCGTGCCCGAGATCATCACCGACGTGCAGTTCTTCACCGCGCTCGCGCACGCCGGCAGCATCTCGGAGGCGGAGGCGATCGCAGCGGTGGCGACGGGCACAATCCCGGCGGCAATCCTCGCGGCTGTCAATGCGCTGCCGGCCGATCAGCGGTTCACCGCGCAGATGAAAATCAGCGGACAAACGCAGTTCATGCGCGCTTCTCCGATCGTGGCCGCGCTGGGCCAGGCCTTGGACTGGACACCGGAAAAAATCGATGATCTATGGCGGACGGCCTCCGCGCTCTGATGGAGGTGGCGAACAGGAACATCGCGCCATGACCGAAGTAAAGATCAACGCACCCCAACTTCCCGCCGATCTTTATCGAACCACGATCGGCCCTTTTCTCATTCAGACGCAGCCCGGCCGCCCGCTCATGTTCTTCGTTCAGGCCGGTCCGGATCAATGCATCGAGATCAAGCTTGATCCGCCGATTGCGATGGCGATCGCGCGCTCGCTCGAGGCGGCGGTCAATATCATGATGGCTCCGGTGATGATGGTGGCGCCGCAGGCGGATGGCATCACGCCAGATGACAAGGGCGATATTGCCGAACATGCCGAACGCGAAGAGGATGCCGGCGCGATCGAAACCCAGGTCTTGCAATAGAGGTGCACCGATGCATATCGCCGTAGATGTCCGCGCCGGCACCGTCAAAACGATCGAAGAGCGCGCCGGCGGCCTCCCCCCGATCGTGACAGAGTTTCCGGTGACCATGCCGCCGGTCCCCGAAGGTTGCGTGCGCGTCGGCTGGAATGACGATGAGCCGCATGTCGAAGCAATCGAGCTCGAGGACGGCGATGAGGGCGAACGCGCAAAGACCGTTCAACGCGGCAAGGGCATGATGACGTTTGCTGACGGCGAAGGCCTGCGCAACGAAGTGATCCTAGACCGCGCCGCCGTCGAGCCTTTCCTCGCCGTGCTTGATGCCGCGCGCGTTGCCTATGAGGCCAAGCAAATGGCAGAGGCGGCCGCGGGGACCACAGTTCGCATTGTGCCGCCACCTGGCTTCACGCGCTAAATGGCCGTCTCGAATATTTATGTTCAGGCTCTCCAGCCGATCAACGAGTTCGGTCACGTCTCGTTATCGTGGCAGGCGACCGACCCCAATGTGAGCGGCTCGACGTCGCTCCAGCTCGACCAGGTCGAGATATGGGCAGCGACCGTCAACGATCGGGCACAAGCCATAAAGATCGTCGAGGCCCGTAACGCTGCAATCCATGCCTCTGTCGTCGAGGGCGCCACGTATTTCTATTGGGCGCGAGCTCGTGATCTCTCCGCAAACTTCGGCGACTGGTATCCGCTGGGTGCGAATGATGGCACGCGATGCCGCGTCGTGTACGCCAATAGCGCCGCCCAGGACCTGGCGAACGTCCTGATCACTCAGTCAGTGAACGCGAACGCGCTCACGATCGCGCTCAAGACATTGTCGGGTGATGATCCGTCTCCGCTCAATCCGATCGTGGCGTCATTCCGCAATCCGGCCTTTTACGGTGGCGCGGTTGCCTATCGCCAGATCACGGCGCCGCTGTCTCTGGTCATCTCCAACGGATCGACACTCGGCGCGATCAATGCGACGCCATTCCGCGTCTGGCTCGAGCTGATCGACGACGCGGGCACGCTGCGGCTGGCGGCGAAGAATTGTTCAAATGCGCTCGCGATCTATCCCCTCTCCGAAGATGGAGTGACCAGCACCACGGCCGAAGGCGGCGCCGGTGCCGCTGACAACCTCGGCGTTGCCTATTCGGGTGTCGCGGTCACGAACAAGCCGTTTCGCATTCTCGGGTATGTCGAATGGTCAAGCGGGCTCGCGACGGCCGGCGTCTATAATGTTGCGCCGGATGGCGTGCAACTCTTTGGGCCTGGTGTGAAGAAGCCCGGCGACATCGTTCAGACGACATTGATCAGGTCCGCGGCCGTCGCGACCGGAACGACCATTATGCCCTATGACGACACGATTCCGCAGAACAACGAAGGGACTCAGTTTTTTTCAAGGGACATCACGCCGAAGTCGCCAGTAAACATTTTGCAAAACGAATACGTTCTGCGTTGCAGTGCCCCGACCAGCGGCGCCTCTTCTCCGAGGGTTGCGGCGGCGCTGTTTCAAGACAACATCGTAGATGCGCTTTCGGCCGTCTGGCAATGGGATCTGACCGGCGGCGAGACGCCGCTCAATCTGACCGGAGAATATCAACAGTTGGCGATGTCGACCGCGCAGACGACGTTCAAAGTCAGGCTTGGGAAAGATATCGCCGGCACGATGACTCTCAACGGCATCACGGGGAATCGGGCCTATGGCGGCGTGCTGTGGTCGCAGCACAAGGTCACCGAGCTCATGGGCTGATGATCGAAACTTGATTTATCGCGCGCACGCTGTCACGTTGCCGGTCTTATTCGGTTATCCCCGACAGGAGCTTTGAGCATGCCGACTGGAAACGTCGTCGATCTCTCTCACCACAACACCGTCACGGCTGCGGACTTCGCGGGAATGAAAACCGCCGGCATCCTCGGCGTCATTCACAAAGCGACACAGGGCGTTGGCTATACCGATTCGAAGTTTCACGAACGCAAGGCCATGGCGACCGATGCCGGCCTCATGTTCGGCGGCTATCACTTCGGTACGAATGAGGACGCGACCGCGCAGCGCGATCACTTCCTCTCGGTGGTCGATCCGTCGCCGGAGACGCTTCTCGCGCTCGACCACGAAGAGAACCAGGCGCATACGATGAACCTGGAGACCGCGCGCACATTTCTGACCGGGATCCGGGACGCCGTGCACCGGCCCGCCTGGTACTACAGCGGCTCACTGATCAAGGGGCTGCTCGGTAAAAAGGTCGACCCCTTCTTTGCCTCGCACCTTCTTTGGCTTGCGCAATACGGCCCGCACGCCGTCTCGCCGGCGAGCTGGGCAAAGCCGACGCTCTGGCAGTTCACCGACCGGGGCACGATCGCCGGCGTCGAAGGTCACTTCGATCTCAACCAGTTCGATGGTGGCGCCGCCGAGCTGGCGAAGGTGTGGGCGCTCGAGGGCGACCCTGTCGCGGCCGCCGCGGCCGCAGCGCCGGACCGGACGCAGATCGTCGGCACGGTCGAGTGGATTCAGGCGGCGTTGCACAGCCTCGGCGCGACGATCACGGTCGACGGCCAATATGGGCCGAAGACGTCAGCAGCCGTTGCCGAGTTTCACAAATCGGAAGGCATGAGCGTCGCACCTGGTACGCGAAGCTCGATCAACGATACAGTGGCGCGCCTCGAGCTGCGCCTGGCCGAGCTCGCCAAGACCGGCCAGCCTGGCTGATGCAATCGCCGACGCTGCGGGCGGCGACTATTCCCCGCGGCACAACATGACAGGAGCGCACTATGAGCTTTTGGTATTCGGACCTCTTCAAAGGGCTTCTTGGCTTTGCCGTGAAGGCGGTCGAGGATCCCGACGTTCAGTCGGCCGGCAAGACGGTGTTTCAGGGCATCGCGAAAAAGATCGCCGGCAACATCAACAATCCGGCCGAGCTGCACAATCTCGCCGCCGCTCTCGACAAGCATGCGCCCGAGCTGGTCGGCGTCGTCGTCGCGAACACCGATGCGGCCAAGCTCATTCCGCCCGAGCTGCTGCCGCCGCCCGACGCCGGCAAGAAGTAACGCGATGCCGTTCGGGCTGACATTCGCCCAGATGGTCGACCTTGGAAACAAGGTCCCCGGCCTGGTCGACGACGTGAAGAAGGCGGCGCCCAAGCTGGCGCCGCTGCTCGATCAAGGCGCCGCAATGCTCGAGTCGTCGGAGCTGCAGGCGCTGCTCACCAAGGTGCGCGATCTATTGTACGCGAAGGATACGCAGGCATTGCTCGCGCATGCCGCGGTGCTGATTGATCAAGCAAAGAGCGTGGCGCCGGAGCTGGCGCCGATCGCGCGCAAGGCCTCGGCGCTCTTGCATGTCATCTCGACCAGCGATTCGCACGCCGAGGCCTCCGCCAAGATTGCGGCGATGCCGATCGATCGCGCGACGTCGGGCACCTCAGGGTGAGCAATGTCACACACCGGCCGCTCTTTGATGTGCTCTAAGCGGCCGGTGCCCTGACATGCCGGTGCCCGTGCCGGGTTTTGATCTAAATCAGATTTTCACCGGGTTGCAGGCCTTGGGATCGCTCGCGGTGCCCCCGCTGGTTTGGCTGTACCTGACGGAGAAGGCCGAGCGCAAAGAGATGACGGCGAAGTTGCTGGCGACGATTCCGGTGATGACCGAAGCGATCAATACGGCGACGAACTCAATCAACATGCTGCGCGTTACCATCAGAGGTGACGACGATGTGCCCAGACAAAAATGAGGGGCGGCCGTCGCTGATGCAGAGGGTTCGAAAAATGCTGGGCTTCTCCCAATCGACGGACGCCGGCGCGATCGATGAGCAGCTAGACCAGCTCGGGCAAGGTGTGGACCGTCTGCGCGAACATGCCAGTGCTTTACAATCTGAGCTTGACGGATTGGGCGAAACCGGCGACGCATTGCGCACGCTGGTGCACCGCGCGAAGAACGCGCAGTTTCGCCGCAATATCGAACCGGGCAAGGTTGACAATGACTGACCCGCTCCCGCCTCTGCTGTACGAGTTTCTCAATTCACTCGTATCCAGCCTGGCGGTCCCGGTGGTTTTGATCTTGCTGCGTTTCTTCTATGTCGAGTTTCTCAACAACGACATGCGGCTCTTGCGCACGCGGATGCGCGTGCGTCTCGGCCTCGGGATTTGCGCGCTGGTCGCCGGCGAGGGGATTTGGCGCGGCTGGACCTGGTACGGTCGACTTTGCGAGAACACGAAAACCGATTGCACATGGATGACGTGGCCCTCGTTCGCCTACAGTCCGTCGCTCTGGGCCTCGCTCGAGGCGATCGGGATGCTCTGCCTGATCAAGGTGCTCTCGCCCGATGTGTGGGGCCGGCGCGCCTGGATCATCGCCGGGGTCTGCTCGGGGCTCTGGTCGCTGTGGTGGTTCTCGCCGCTGGCGCCCTATCGCCAGATGCTCTGGTATGGCTTGACCGGCCCATTCGGCGCCGGGTAGGGTCCGCGCTCTTCCCCCGATGAAAGCCTACGACTTGGCCGCCCCGGTTGACCCGGGCGCGGTCCTCTTTTTGGGCGGCGATTTGACCTAGAAACAGGGGTAGGAGCCATTCTGGCGGCTTCCCCCGTATGGTGGTAGCCGCCGGGACCGTTTATCGCATGGGCGAGCGCCTGTGAGCCTCGCGGGCTATTTCTTGGAACCGGCTTTTTTGGCCTTTTCCACCGGGCCGTCATAGTGAACCGTCCGGAACTCCCGCGGGAGCCATTTGGTCGCCGGAACCTTGGCGATCGCGGCGGCCTCGACCTCAAGCTTCGATTTGTTGGCAAGGCGCTGCTTTTCGCCGGCGCCAAGCGCAACCTCGATTGCCTCGAGCGCCTGCGCCTTGTTGATGCCGGCGAAATACATTTTCCAATCGATCGAACTGGCGATCGCCTCGCGCGCGTGCTTCACGTCGCAAGCCCTGATCAACGCCTCGGTGGCGCCGTCGTCGTATTCAGGCCGGTCGGCGCAATCGAGGTAGAGCGCGCCGCCGGCGATCTTCGCCAGGATCGCGAGACGTTCCGCAGGTTTCTTTTTCTGCGCCATCGCGAAGTAAAACTTGAAATCCTTCTTGGCGGCGCCGTCGTCGCGATTGGCGAAGCTGCCGCGGCCGTCGTGATGCACGCGCACTGGATCGCCGCTAAAGCCGCCGGCCATAAAACCGGCGATGAGCGCGCAGAGTGCGAGTTGCGAATCGCCCTCGACCACCTTCGCAATCGCCGCCGTGAACTGCACGGCGAGTTGCTTCTCGAGATTCTGGCTGATCGCATTGGGGTCTTTGGGCTTTGCGCTTGAGAGCGAGCTGCCCGCGCCGGCGCGCGCGCTCTTCGACGCCTTCGGCTCTTTGCGTGGATCCTTCACGCCATAGACAATATCCAGGCGGCCGACATGGCGATTGAAAGAAAGCCAGCAGCCGGATTCGCTTTTGTGCTTTTCGGTATAGGCCGCGAGCGTGCCGGCCGTCTTGATGTCCTCGACCTGTGTACGCAGCTTGATCGCGCGCTCGTCGTGGTAATTGAGCGGCTTCATTTTCTTTTCGAGCTCGGAGAGCGTTCCGACCTGCTGCGGCGTGTAAACCGGGCGCACCTTGATCTGCGTTATGAAATGCGGGCTGATGCCCGGCTCGTTGTTCATCTCGTCGGCGACGAACGACCAGCCGTTCTCGAGCAGCTCGGCGCGCTTGGATTCGATCCGACCATCGGCGAGCTTGTTCAAAAGCGAAATGTCGTCGGGATATTGCGCCTCGGCGAAGAGATCGGCCTTCACGGTGCCGCCGGCGGCGATGTATCCATCGCGGCCAACGAACTCGAGCAGCGCGGCGGATTGATTGCCGCCCTTGGTCAGCTCGTATTTGATCTGGCCCTCGCCGAAGTGACCGCCGAACTTTCCCTTCAACAATTTAAAAATGCGCTCTTGCGCCGCGTGATCCGGCTCGATCGTGAAGGCCTGCGCCTGGCCAAGGTTCATCTTGTCGTCGCGCAGCAATTTGCGGAGCACGGGCGAGAGATTGCCGAGCGCCAGGCGCTGGCGAACCATCTTTTCCTTCATGCACCAGCGCGTGCCGATCTCTTCAACGTTCATGCCCTCTGCGATGAGGCGCACGAAGGTCTCGAACTGGTCGACCGGATGCGGCGGCAGGCGATGGACATTCTCGGCGAGTGAAATCTCGAGCGCTTCGGCGTCGGTGACATCGCGCACGACGATGTCGATCATTTCGTCTTTCGCGATCGCGCCCTCGTTGGCGAGCAGCCGCAGCGCGCCGGCGCGCCGGTTGCCGGCAAAGACGCCATATTGCTGCGTTGCCATCGTACCGCGGTTGCGCGGCAGCGGCTTGGCGATTGGCATTTGAATAAGCTTGCAGTTGTTCGCCTTGATGAGCGCTGCAAGCTCCGGCACGCCTTCGTTGGGATCTCCGATCCGCGCATTGATGCTCGGGTTTAGCTCGTGACCTAGCACCAGGTCGGTGAGCGGGACTGAGAGCACCATATTGCCGCCGGCGAGTTTTGCATGCGTCGTGGTGATGGGCGCGAGATGATCAGAGCTGATGGTGGTATCGTTCATGCGTCGACTCCGTTGTTCCTGTCGTTATCGCCGGCGTCGCTTTGGCTTGGGTCCGGCGTATTCTGCGCGGTCGCGTTCGGCGGCCTCGCGAATGGCTTCCATCGAGGGTTCGATATCTTCGTCGGCGGTCGATCGACGCGCCGCGCGCATCATCGCCGGCGCGGTGTCGAAATCAGAAATCGTTTTCTGCGCGAAGGCGTGCACGTCTTCCGCCTTGACCCAAGCGCCGGCGAGCCAGACATAGCCCGGCTTCTCTGGCGGCTTCGGGAGTAAGCGGCGGCGGCGCATCAGTCACCCAGAACTTGGATTTCGTGTATCGCATTGTCGCGCGCTGCGTTCACGACCCCCAGCATGCCGCCAGGTCCGCCGTCGGCCTGATGCCGCGCGGCGAGCTTGACCCATGCACTGCGGATCGCCGTTGCATCGGAGCGCGGCGGGATGCCGAGAATTTCCCAACACGACTTCGGGCGCGGCAGCGCCGAGAAACCGGAGAACGCGCGCTGCACCATCGCCGCGCCGCCGTGGCGCTCGAGCGCGCGCATCCCGGCGATCGCGATGCCGAGCGAGCGCACGTTAGCGGCCGGATTATCGTAGGCATCGCGCGCCATGGCGAGCTGCTGGCCGTTCATCGTGAAATAGAGCGCGATGCCTGGCTCGCGTCCCCAGGTCGCGCCGGAGCGCGGCAAGCCGTCGGCACGCAAGGGGATGTTCGCGGACAGTACGACGTCGGTTGCGCCGAGCATTTCCAATTCGTCGAATAGCTTTTTGCGCGCGATGTCGAGTGTGATTGCGCGGCGATCAGTGCCGGCGCCTTGCGAAAAGGCCTGGCCGGCCGAGCGTTCCGCTGGCGGTGTTCGCGGCCACCCGGCCGGCCAAGCAAGAGGGTACGCGGTCGCGGTCATGCGATGCCTATGGCTTTCATATATCCGTCGTGGCGCCGCCGTGCCGCTCGCGCTTCGCGCACGATCCATTTGAAGGCCGCTTCCTGCGGATAGTGCCGCGAAGCGTAGCCGATGGCCCAAAGCGTGTAGTGCAGATCGGCCGTTGTGCCGGTGCATAGGCTGCAAAGCGTGTGCGCTCGATCGACCCAAGAGCATCCGGCATCGCAGCCGAACTCGTCTGTGCAATGACAGACACGGCATTCGCCGCTCTTGGGCCAGCGCGGTTTGTTGATGCCCATATCGTTGCGACGTCGCGCCATGTCAGCCTCCGAAGGTTTGAGAGATCACGCCGAACAGCTCTTCGCGCTTGTCGGCCGAGACGTTGCAGCGATCGCGCAAGCCCTTCTCGTCATCGCTAGACCAGCGCGCGCGCGCTTGCGTCGGCCCGGCGATGTCCGCAAGCCAGGCTTTGAAATAGGCCTCGTATTCGGATTCGCTGGTCGGTCTGTTGGCACGCTGGAGCGCGGCTTGATCCTCGGCGGCCTGCCTGCGGTGAAAGTCGAGACTCGCCGCCGTCGTCTTCCAGGTGTTGAGCTGATCGCCGCGAAAGCGCGTGCGGTCGGCTTCGGTGATGCTCGAGCCCTGCCACCATTCTTGCAACGCGGCCATGCCCTCTTTCGCGACGGCGTCGCCCTTCTCTTTGAGCGTGTCGCGTCGCCTGGTCAGATCTTCGTCGGCCGGCGGGTTGACATCTTCGGTCGGCGCGAACGGAGAATCGAGAACCAGGCGCGGGCCTGTTTCCTCCGGCTTGATATAGGACGAGCGCCCTTGCTCGTCGTGCGCCTCATCCATGCGCGCGGCCATGTGATAGCGGTTCGTATCGGCGGTGAGCGGCATCGAGCGCGGCAAGCGGCGCTTTGCGCTCTTGCCTGCCATCGCCGGGAATCCGATTGCGACGTCGTCCCAAGGCGAGAACCCGGCCGCGCTGGCTTTCGACTTCTTGCGGATCGCTTCGATTTCATCAATGCCGAGCAGCTCGACGATCGGCGGGCGATCGCGCGACTCGGCCTGCGCCCATGCGCCGATGATCTTGCCCTTGTTGCCGAGCTTGATTTTGTGATGAACGAACGCGCCGGTGCCCTGGCGATAGTCGATCTCGTCTCCCTCGCGGATGACCTGGCCCGTGATCGTGAGGCCGGCGCGCGCACCGAGCGTATTGTAGCCTTTGTATCCGATGAGCAGTTGCGCATCGACGCAGCCTTTTTTTGTATTCTTGAATGGCAGCAAGAAGGCCTGGCCGGTGACGCCATCGCACTCGAGCCCGAGAATCGCGGCCGACATGCTCGAGTTGAAAAGGCTCTGGCGCGTGCACGTCAGAAGCTGTGGCGTTTTCTCGGCGCACACCATCACCGTGCGGATGAGGCGTTCGGGCGGCATCATGCCGGCGAGCACGTCCTCGAACTGCGGACGCATGATGGCAAGTTGATTTTCCAAAACTTCGAGTTCCGATCCCACGGCATCAGCCTCCAAGGTCTGCGGTGAAGTCTTTAGCGATATTGCCGCGCGGCACGTCGTCCGGCACATACAGATCGGTGCGCGTCGTCTTGCCGGCGGGGACCATATAGCCCTTGCGGTCGGACTGCTTGACGGTGAACTTGATCCCGTGAATGAAGCGGCCTTCTTCGGCATCGAGCAGGAGCGCGCGCAACTCCGCCTTCAATTTATCTTCGGCCTTCGCGTGCCCGAGCCGCTCTTTGCTGTGATAGTTGAGCATCAGGCACTTTTCGGCGAGCTTCTCGGCGTCATCGCGCGTTGTGAAGTCCGTCACCTTCGCGAAGCGCGGCGGGAACAGCTCGGTGAGCAGCGGCATTTCCACCGGGTCGCCGATCCAATCGGGCGCCTTCTTGGCGGCGACGTCCTCATAAAACTGCGTCGTCTCTTTTTCGATCTGCGCCCAAAGGCGTGGCATCGGCTCGCGCTTCCAGTATTTCATTTCGCCGGCGATCCAACAGCCGAGCAGTCCCCAGGTGAATGGCGTCACGCCATCGCCGACCATGATTTGCTGCTGAAGCTGCACTTCGTTGTGGCGCGGCGGAGTGGCGCCCGAGCCCCAACTCTCGCGCCATACGCGATAGTCGTTGCACATCTTGATTTCCAGCGCGCCAGGCCCGCGCTGCGGATCGATGATCACGGCATCGCGCGTGCAGCCGATGCGGCCGCGGCGGATATAGACTTCCTTTCCGTCCGATCCGATGTTCGGCAGGACGTCGAGCTTGTGATCCTCGGCCGCTGCCTGCAGCAAGACGCCCTGCATGCGCTTGCCCCAATCCATGCGGTTGTTTTCCGGGGAGTCGATATCGACTCCGTTCGCAATGCGCTCGTACAGCATGCGCTTCGTGAGATAGGGCGAGGCGTTAAAGAGCGCCGGCGTTTCGGTCGCGGAGATTGACTCGCGTGTTGGGTCAGGCATCGGATTTCTTTTCCTCTGGAACGGTGGTCTGCATCGAGCGGGAGACGTAGGCGGCGGCAATCATCATCGCGCCGACCGCCTCCGCGGCGTCGGGCGTCATGAGGATTGTCGCCTTGCCGGTTTCAATGGCGACGCTGCCGGGCGTTGCGGTGGCGATCGCGTCGGCGGCGCGCCAGGTCCATTTCATCATTTCAATAACTGATTTTGGTGTGAGCGATCTTGCCTTGCGCGATCGCGACGACGACGGCCTTCGCGCCGTCTTTCGTCAGGCCCGCGTGCTGCTGGAGCGCGGCGAGAACCTCGCCGTTGATTTTCGCGTTGTGCTGCTTGTTCTTCTCGCGATCGAGCGCAGCCTGGTTCTCGCGCACTTGGTCAGCGGCAACGCGCGCGCGTTCGTCGTCGATCGCTTTTTGCGCCGCCGCCGCCGCGGCCTTCTCGCCGGCGATGCGATTCTCTTCGGCTTTCGCGATCGCGGCTTGCTGCGCTTCGACGGCCGCGACGCGCTCGCGCTCGAGGCGCTGACGTTCCGCCTCGACCACGCGATCGCGTTCGGCCTGCGCGGCCTCGGCGCGTTCCGCCGCTTCGCGGGCGGCGGTCTCATTGGCGAGCCGCACGCGCTCGGCCTCCGCGGCGGCGGCTTGCTCTGCAGCGATCCGCGCCTCTTCGGCCGCAACGCGAATGCGCTCGGCTTCTTCGCGCTGGCGCTGCTCTTCGGCGAGGCGCACGCGCTCCGCTTCCTGTTCGGCGGCCAGGCGCTGCTCTTCCGCGATCCGCGCGGCTTCGGCTGCGGCGCGCGCTGCCTCTTCATCGGCCGCACGCTGCGCCTGTTGGCGGCGCAGCTCCGCGAGCTCCGCAGCGTCTGACTCGCGTTTCTGGGCGCGCTTGAGCATGCCGCCAAGGTTCAAGAGCAGAGCGGCCCTGCGATCGGCGACCTGAGTTGAAAACTCTTGCCAGTCGCGCGCCGGCAATTCCTCAATCACTGCGATGCGATCGTGAACCATCTTGGCTGTCGGCTCGGCATCGTCGCCGAACGTGAAGACTCCGAGATCCTCGAGGACCGTGAGCGCATCGCGGTGACCCTGAATCCGTTTTTCCTCGTACTCTTCCCAATCGTCGACCGGCTTGCGCGCTTCATCGCGCAGCGCATCGAGGCGATCGCGGATTTTCTTGCGGTCGACGTCGACCACCTTCGCGGCTTTCTTCCATCCCTCCGTCAGCTCTTTGCCCATTTCGTCGAGCAGCGATTTGGTGCGCGAGACCTTGTGCGCGAGCGACTTGATTTCTCCGCGCCCCTTCTCCGTTGAAATGTCGCCCTTGAAGGCGCGCACCTCGGCCTCGAGGCGGGCAATGATCGCCTCCGGTCCGCCGGGTTGATAGACGAGCTGCGCGGTGATGACCGGCCGTTCGGCCAACACGACGTCGGTTGTGATGACGGCGGGCAGGTTTTCCGGCAGTGGCGGCAACACCTCGCCACCGCGCGATGATCCTGCAGGCGGCGGCGCGGCCTGCTGCGGGACGTCGTCAAAATCGCCCATCATGGCTTATGCTTCCTCATGTTTGGCGTTGTCGACCAGGCGCGCATTGTCGGCGCGCAGCTTATCGATGCTCTCGCCGATGATATTCACCGACGCGCCGAATTGATCGGCGAGCGTCAAGTGGCCCCGGATGGTGGCGCGAACCCGGGCGACATCGGTGAGCAGCTCGAGGCGCATCGCCTGCAGCCTGCCGATAAGTGAATCGATCTGCTGGACGGTCGCCACCGCGACGTTTTCCAATACGCCGCTGGCATGATTGGTGATCGCGTCGACATTGGTCAGTTCGTTGCGCTTCTGCTCTTCCTGCTGTTGGCCGGTGCGCGCGCCGAGCGGCGCGTCGTTTCCATTCGCGTTAGTCATATATCGGTCTCCCTTAATGTTCGGGTGGATTACTCTTGGATGAAAGCCGCGATGATCCGGCAAAGACGCGCGAACTCGCGGCCGTGATCGGGCACTATGGTCAACTTCCAAAGTGTATCGAGGGCAGCCTGGCCGTGCGGAACGCTATCGATACGCTCGATTGCGAGTTGACGCTTGCTCGCCGCGGCCTGCTCGGCATCGAGGCCGAGCAGATAGGAAACGGTGGTATCAAGACCGCTCGCTGCTTGGCGGATTGACGAGATCGGCATTTGATTGGTGCCCTTCTCGTATTTTTGCACTTGCTGAAAGGTGACGTCGAGTAGCTTGCCGAGCGCACTTTGGGAAATGCCTCTCTGCATGCGCGATGCTCTGAGCCGGTTTCCGATCTGGACCAAATAGGCCCGATCAATGGTGGCGCCGCGCGCCTTTTCGCGTTGCATGTGAATGTCCCTCTCAGGTTGCCCCACGCAACCAGGGCGCATTATGCCGAGAATTTTCGGTAGGGCAACCCTAATCTTGACCGCACCGAATTAAATCGGCTAACGTCCCGCCCCATGGGTAAACCGACGTCACAGACCGAAATTCTCCGCAGCCATCTTGTCGCGCTCTCGAGTGCTTATTGCTCCGCCACGGGCAAGAGCACGGCGACGATCGGCGAGAAAGCCACGGGCGATTGGAAGTTCTTCGATCGCATCAAGACAGGCGGCTTCAATGTCGAAAAGTACGACGAAGCCTTGCGCTGGTTCGGCGATAACTGGCCGGCCGGCGAGAATTGGCCGCTCGGTGTGCAGCGGCCGGCAAAGCTGAAGAAATCTGCCTGATACCGCGCCGCGTGGGGCGGCGTTCAAAATGGGGACGTTTCAACATTCCTTTTGCCTGATGCTGGCGCCCGAAGCGATTCGGCGTCACGCTGGCTCTCCGCAGCCCTCGCATAGTCCCCGCGAACGGTTGCGGCGCATGGTCCCCACCGGCCATGCGCAGCGTCCGGCCGGGTGCTTTCTTCCAAGTTTGTCACCCGGCCGGCGTCTTACACCGCGTACCCGCGTCACCTCGAACAGGAGCGCCAGGCCATGGCAGAACGCGCGAGCCCGAAAACACCAACGAAGCTGCCGAGTGCAGACACTTGGTCGAAACATCTCGACAAGATGGACGCCTTCAAAGCGAAGGCTCAATCAGCAACCGGATCGCTCGGCGAGCTGGTCAAGACGGCCGAAGAAACCCAGAACATCCACCGCGGCGTTGCCAAGATCATGCAGAAGCTGCGCAAGATGGACGGCGCCGCGCTCTATGCCTGGCTCGAGTCGTTTGACGACGCGCGCATAAAGGTCGGGCTAGACGATCTCTGTCCGCAAGACATGTTCGCCGATGCAAGGGCCGAACAGAGCGAGCGCAAGGCCGGCGAGCGCGGGGGTGATAACGACGAAGGCGGCGAAGGCGGCGCAGACCAGACCGCGACGGGTGCGGTCGAGTCCCCCGAGCAGCAGCCCCCGCCCGGCATGCCGCGGGAGGAATGGGCAAAGAAGCTTGCCGAGCAGAACAAGACGATTGACGACAGCATACGCGGCGGTTCGGTGGTGCGCATGCGGGGCGATGAGCCCAAGCCGCCTGGTTCGAAGCTCCCGCACTGATGCGAAAAGCCATTGGCCTGGATCTCGCAAAATTCGCGGGCTGGTGCCTCGGCGCGCCCGATGAAACGCCGCTGACGGGAACATTCACGCTTCCCGAAACCGGACGTGACGTCGGGCGCTATCTCAATGCCTATGCCGATTGGTTCGAGATGATGCTGGACTACGGCAAGCCGGCGCTGGTCGCGTTCGAAGCGCCGTTCCTCTCCAATAAATCCAACCTCGCGACGTCGCGCAAGCTGATCGGGCTGTGCAATGTGACGGAGCAAGCATGCTCGAGGCGCGCGATCGCATGCACCGAGGTGAGCGTGCAGACGGCGCGAAAGTATTTTACCGGACGCGGCAACGCAGAGCCGGCACAACGCATTGCCTGCGCGCGCATGTTTGGCGTTGCGGCAACGAATGAGCATGAGGCCGACGCCTTCGGCATCTGGGCTTATTCGCTGGTTGCGAAAGTCCCCGACATGATGAGCCGCTTCAATATGGGCCTGCTCGGCATGGCGGCGCGACGATGACTGTGCGGGCCGGCCGACTGCTACGAAAACCAACACGCCACTCGCAGCGGCATTTGCATCGAGGCAAGAAAGCAAACCCGCTCAAGGCGCAATCCTGGGAGCCTGAGCAAGATGGCCACTACGTAGAACCGACCTGGGTCAACGTCGCTTTCTTCAAGGCCGAGACATTCGAGGGTCCGATCTATGATCCGTGTTGCGGCTTCGGCCGCGTCGTCGAGGCGGCGATCGCCGCGGGTCTCTCGGCGATCGGGACCGATATCGTCGATCGAGGTTTTCGCAAGTTCGGCGGCAAGCGCGATTTTATGAAGGTCACGACGCCGGCGGCCAACATGGTTTTCAATCCGCCGTTTCATATTCTGGCAAAGTTCGTTGCGCATGCGGTGCAGCTCACGAAGCGCAAGTGCTGCGTCGTGATGCCAGCCAGGCGTTTCAACGCCGCGCACAACTGGCTGCCCTTTCTTCCGCTCGCGCGAATCTACTATCTCACGCCGCGGCCATCGATGCCGCCCGGGCACGTCATCACCAACGGCGGCAAGACGACAGGCGGCACAAACGATTTCGTCTATCTCGTTTTCGAGCGCGGCCACATAGGCCCGCCGGTACCGTTCTGGCTTCATCGCACGCATGGAGTCATCGCCTTTAACCAGCTACCGAAAAAACAAGGTTCACGAAGCGTTCGCGTTGCGCAGCGATAGCGAGTCGCGCGAAGCTGCGGCGCGTGCGTGGGGCACGTCGAGGGGATAAGAAAAATGCCCGAAGGGGCAACACCGGCTATTGAGGAATTGGCGCGGCGCCTGATGGGCGAACCGAACGCCGAAAAGTCCACCGCAACGAAACTCTATTTCGGCCCCGACGCGGTCATCAAGGTCGACACCGAATTCGCGCGGTGGTTCGACTACATCCAGGAGATCGGAGGCGGCGCCGAGCAGCTCGCCGAGCATGTCGCCAGCGTATCGGACGACACGCGATATTTCTGGCTGATGCTGCGATCGCCGAAAAAATCGAACGGCTCGAGCGCCGATCATGCCGGCGACCTGGTGACGATCGCGCAGACCGCGGAGCCAGGATCCGCCCCAGGCGAACGGACGCAAATGCCGGCGCCTGATGATAGCGAGCGCGAGCTCATCGGCCTTTTGATATCGCGATCGACCCAACCTGGCCTCATCGATGCGGTGCTGGAAGAGGTGCGCGCCAGCGATTTTTCCTTTTTCCTTCACGCCGATATTTTCGATGTGTTCTGGGACGCCGCGGACAAAGGCTATGAGCTAAAACTGCCGGTCTTGATCGCGGCGCTTGGCGGCGAGACCGGACGGCCCAAGGTCGCTGATCTGACGCTATCGCAGTACATCGCGCGCGTTGTGGCCGAATCCTATGTCCCGGATAACGACGAAGACGCGGTCCTGATCGCGCGCAATTGGGCGCGTGATGTGCGCCAGGCGGCCGAGATCGCGCGCGGCGAGCTTGATGACGGCGCGTTAGATGAGGTTCCGGACAAGCCGGCGCAGCCGTGGGAATCCAAGCTCGGGGCGGTGTTCTGGGAAAACATGCATCGGCCGCGACCGCGCTACGAATGGACGATCAAGGGGATCATTCCGCGCCGGCAGACGGTGCTCATCTATGGTGCGCGCCAATCGGGCAAGAGCTTCCTGGTATTCGATATGGCGATGTCGATCGCCCGGGGCCTCGAGTATTTCGGGCGCAAGGTAAAGTCTGGCCTGGTGGTCTACTGCGCGGTCGAGGCGCAGGAAGGTTTTGTCGACGTGCGCATGCCGGCCTATGAGCTCGCGCACGGCATGGCCAAGGGCGAGCGCATCCCGTTCGTGTGCATCACAAAGCCGTTTAATCTATTCCGCGACGATGCAGGCGTGACGATGCTGATGGAAGAGCTCCGGGGCATAGCAGCGCACTTCAGCCTGCCGATCGAGGTTGTCATCATTGACACCTATAACCGCGCGACGTCCGGCGCCGACGAGATCAGCGGCAGAGACGTCGCAATCATCATCGATCGCATCGACCGCGTGCGCCACGAATTCAAGTGCGGCTTGTGGCTCGTCCATCACGTCAATGCCGGCGGAACCATGCGCGGCCACACCAGCCTCGGTGACAACTTTGAAACGATGATCAAGGTCGCGCGCACCGGCGAGCCGATCTTTGATCAGAACAAGCGCGAGGTGCGGTCCGCCGGGCTCGACAAGCAGCGCGAGGGCGCGGACGGGGTGTCATGGGATTTCGTGCTCAAGCAAGTCGTCCTCGGCACTGATGAGGACGGGGAGGACATCACGTCCTGCGCCGTCGAGGCGCCCTCGACCGGCGAGCTGTTCACCGCGCCGGCCGTCGGCGAGCCGAAAAAGAGAATCGATCCGGGGTTTGAGATCCGCAGCGATCGCCTGCGCCTTGCGTTCTCTGGCCTGCAAAAGGCGCTGATGACCAAGGGCGGGCAGGCGCCGCGCGAATCCGGTCTGCCGCGCGATCTATGGGCGGTTCACCGTGACCATTGGGCCGATGCCATGCGCGAGATTGGCGCCTATGCGGGTGATGATCCGGGCAAGCGGGCGGACAGCATCAAAAAGGCGATACAGTTCGCCATGGGCAAGCTGCAAGGCGCCGAGTTCCGTTTGATCGGCGTCAATTACCCTTGGGTCTGGCGCACCGATCGAAAGGTTGCGGGCTATCCTCCGGCACCGGTGCTTAAGCCGATCGATGACGAGCTCTTGCCGTGGGACCAAAGTTGACCGGGAACGATTTGCTTTTGCGATTATCGATGGTTAGGGAAAATCGTTCCCGGCGTTCCCGCCTCGTTCCCGGCAATCGTTCCCGGTAAAGTTCCCAAACTGGAAACCGGTTTTAAAGCCCGTGGGCGCGTTTTCCTGGGTCCGGCCGTATGAGGGTAGCCGGGAAGGCCGCCGGGCGCATGGTGGCGCGCCTGGCGGCGATTGGCCAGCCGGAGAAACCCTAGTCCAGGGCCAAAAACGTTACCCGGGTTTCCAGGTCTGGACCGAAGGCGCGGACCCTGGCGGCGACCGCCAGCAGGGCCGCGGGGTTCGGGAGCTCGGGCAGCTTGCGCAGATTGGGGACCGGACCAGGCGCGCGGGTGATGGCCATGGTCGGCGGACAGATTCCGGCCCGCATGTCGGCAAGTATCGCGATCGCGTGATGCTCGATCGTGAAGTCGAGCTGCTCGAGCATCTGCAGGACGTCGGCCGGGACGTCCCACCGGCCGGCGATCCATCGGTTGACGGTGCGCTCTAAGTTGCCGGTGAGCTGCGCGACGTCGCGCACGGTCTGGCCGCAAGCGGTCATCAGCACCAGGAACAGGCCGCGGTTCTCGCTGGCGTGGAATCGTTCGGCTTGCGCGGTCATGGCGTTTCCTTTGTGTGGTCTTCGATCGCGAGCGGGATCTCGGCGTCGGCGATCGCCGAGCGCCATTGAGCCGAAACCGTGGTGACGAGCTCGGCATCAAACTTCACCTGGCGCGCGTGGTTGTCCAGCGTGACGGCGCAAGACGCGATCGGCGGGACATCAATCCAGCCGCTTGCAGCCAGCAGGCGCGACGAGCCGAACCGCCGGCGGGCGATTCGAAAGCGATAGGCTGCGATCGCGACGCGCACGCCGCGCGCGATGTTGAGCGGCTTGCCCTTTGCGGTGGCGAAAGACATGCGGACGATTTCGCCGTCGGCAAAGCTGCAGACGATGACCGGCCCAAGGTCGACCTGGCGCCAGGTCACCGGATAGTCGGCGAGCTGCGGCGCGGCGATCGCGAGCAGCTCGGGCGTCTGGCGCGTTACCGCGATGCCAGCCGGCGAGCTTGCCGGCTCGAGCGCGGCGCGAAGCTTCAGCGCGACCGCGTGCCAGTCGGGCATTGCCTGGCTGGCCTCGAGCTCGAACGCCTCGAGCGCGGCGTTTCGTTTCGACGACGCGCGCGGCGCCGGCGCATAGACCTGGCCATCGGCCGCCGCTCGAGCGCGGCGCGTGATCCAGGCGCGTTGCGCGGGCGAAAGCGCCCTTGATTTGTCGCCACCTTCAACGTAAGACATCGCTGGTTCCTGTCGTGTCGTGTGCGCGTTGAGAGTTGAGAAGGCCGCGGCGTTCATAGCGCCGCGGTTTTCTCGTTCATGGGTATAGCGCGATAGCCCAGACCGCGATTGCGAGAATGAAAGCGCCGATCGCGAGCGCGGCGGCGATTTCCTGCAGTGCGATTTTGATCACGGCTTTTCTCCGAACTCTTTGGCCTCGAGGTTCAAGTCTGCCTGCTCTGCGGCGAGCGCCTCGAGCTGCGCGGTCAATTCGTCGATGCGCTCTTGTGCCGGCACGGTCGATTCCGCGCCGTCCAGCTTTATGCAAAGCGCATCGATCTCGTCATCGTTAAGACCGTCGTGCGCGCCGGCCTCGGTGAAAATGTCCATCACCTCGACGTCGACACCGCGGCGCTGGATCATGCGCAGGCCGGCAAGAACGGCGGCCAGCTCTGCGCTGTCGAGCGGTTCGGGCGCGGGCGCCGGAGGCACTTTCGCGTCGAGGAACCGGCGCGCCAGCGTTACATCGCTTTCGACGCGGGACCGCAGCATCCAGCATCGATTGCATTCGCACGTGCTGGTGAACGTGGTCGGCGTGCCGCAGTGCTTGCACGGCACTGTGGGCTCAACATATGTCGATTCGAATATCGCCATTTCAAAACCTCCCCAAAGTCCCGAGGCCCATCGCCTCCCGTTGCGCCGGCGACCGCATGCCGCCGGCGCAAGAGGTGATGATCAGGCCGCGACCTTCTCCATGATCTCGCCGGCGGCGAGCTCGAGCACGTTGCGCTCGTCACCGTTCGGAAGGTCGCGCGCAACTTCAGTCAGGCCACCGTTGAAACCCCAAATGCTATTCGGGTTGCCGTACCAGTCGACGCGCTGCTCTGCCTTGTCGTATCCGCTTTCGATCGCGCTTTTCGTCAGGCCGACGATTTTCATTTTCGCGACCGCGCCGACGACTTCCGCCTTGTCTTTGCCGAGCACCGTCGTGCGCAATAGCTTGATCTTGGCTTCGTCGTCCTTCGCGCTGGCGCCGGCGTA
>Ga0137409_10000176_pt1 | contig 63980 bp, 56 predicted proteins | sample CZODoug1_16funga_FD_122059 | JGI IMG/M metagenome (GOLD analysis project Ga0137409, IMG submission 122059) | Vadose zone soil fungal communities from Angelo Coast Range Reserve, California, USA - CZODoug1_16fungal (Hybrid Assembly) | ecosystem: Environmental > Terrestrial > Soil > Vadose zone... | reverse complement strand
CGTCCGTGACGAGCTCCGGAAGCCCGCCCGAGCGCGCGACGATCACCGGGGTCCCCGCCGCCAGGCTCTCGACGACGGAAATTCCGAACGTCTCCGGCCACTCCGAAGGATAGATGGAATAGCGGGCGCCGCGAAGCAGATCGAACCGCCGCGCCCCTTCGACGAACCCCATGAATTCGACATGCGTCATTCCGCGCGCGCGGACGTGCTCGCGCATCGCGGCTTCCTCGGGGCCGGCGCCGGCAAACCGGAAAGGGAAATCCTTGCGACGCTCCAGCGCCTTCAAGAGCATCCAGAGGCCCTTCTCCCGCGACAGTCGGCCCAGGTACAGGCCGTACTCCCCGGGCGCGTAGGAGGGAGTTTCCTCCGGGAGCCCGAAGTTGCCCTTGACCACGATTCGCCCGTCGGGGATGCCGATCTCGAGAAGCCGGCGGCGGACGTGATCGGAAACCGCGATGAAGACGTCGACATGACGCGCGAAGACCCGGGTCGCCCGGGCCAGTCCCAGCACGGCGGCGTAGAGAGCCGTGAACGCGTAGCCCTCCGCATGGCAGCGCCGGGGGATGGAATGGAGGAAATTCCCGTGCCGGCAGAGCGTGCACACCCGGCCCCGCGTGTAGTAGAGGCCGTTCACGCACATCATCCGGTAGTCGTTCACCGTCTGCACGATCGGAATGCCGTGGCGCCGGATCGCCCCGTACACCGAGGGGGAAACCAGCGGCACGAAGTTGTGGACGTGCGCGACGTCGATGCGAGTGACGAGGTAGCCGAGAACCGCGACCGCGACGACGATGCGCATCGTCGCGATGACGACCCGTCGCGCGGCGCTTCGGTCTCCGCCCGCAGACGCGTCGGTCCGCTCGTCCCCACCCTGCACGCCATCACCCACGACGCAAAAGCGTAGCCGATTCCGCCGCGCCACGCAGCGCCGATTCCGCGCCGTGGCGCACGTCGCCCTCGCGTTCTGGCGCGTGGCTCGCTACGATCGGCGTCCTGCACCACACGCGGGGTGGAGGAAGACGATGGGGCACACCGAGCCGCAGCCGATCGCGACCGAGCTGAAAGAAGCCGCCGAGGAGCGCTACCTCAACTACGCGCTCTCCGTCATCACCGCGCGCGCCCTGCCCGACGTGCGCGACGGCTTGAAGCCCGTCCACCGGCGCATCCTGTACGCCATGTTCGAGCAGGGCATGCTGCACAACCGGCGCTATTCGAAATGCGCCGGCACGGTGGGCGAGGTGCTCAAGAAGTACCATCCGCACGGCGACGCGTCCGTCTACGACGCGCTGGTCCGGCTGGCGCAGGAATGGAACCTGCGCGCGCTCCTGGTCGACGGGCAGGGGAACTTCGGCTCCATCGACGGAGACAGCGCCGCGGCCTACCGGTACACGGAAGCGCGCCTCACCAAGCTGGCCGAGGCGATGCTCGCGGACATCGACAGGGAGACCGTCGACTTCGTCCCCAACTTCGACGACTCGACCACCGAGCCGACCGTCCTGCCGACGCGCTTTCCGAACCTCCTGGTCAACGGGTCGGCGGGCATCGCGGTGGGGATGGCGACCAACGTTCCGCCCCACAACCTGGGCGAGGTGATCGAGAGCTGCGTCCACCTCATCGAGCACCCCGAGGCGCCGCTGCGGGACTTGCTCGACCCCAAGCTGGGCGGCACGTTGCTGGGAGGCATCCAAGGGCCCGACCTGCCGACCGGCGGGATCATCATGGGCGTGGCGCCGATCCGCGTCCTGTACGAAACCGGCCGCGCGATCCTGCGCATGCGCGCCAAGGTCGAGGTCGAGACCGACAAGAAGACCGGCCGCGACACCATCGTGGTCACCGAGGTGCCCTACCAGGTCAACAAGGCCCGGGCCATCCAGGCCATCGCCGAGCTGGTCAAGGAGAAGAAGCTCGAGGGCATCAGCGATCTGCGCGACGAATCCAGCCGCGAAGGCATCCGCGCGGTGGTGGAGACCAAGCGGGACGCGGTCACCGGAGTGGTGCTGAACAACCTCTACCAGCACAGCGCGCTCTTCCAGGACAGCTTCGGCGCCACCATGCTCGCCATCGACCGGGGGCAGCCGCGCACGCTGGGCGTCAAGCCGCTCTTGGAGCGCTTCATCGCTCACCGGCGGGACGTGGTCACCCGGCGGACGCGCTACGACCTGCGCAAGGCGCGCGAGCGCGAGCACATCCTGCTCGGCTACAAGATCGCGCTCGACCACATCGACGAGATCATCGCGGTGATCAAGGCGAGCGCCAACCGCGAGGTGGCCGCAACCCAGCTGCAGACGCTCTACGGGCTCTCGGAGATCCAGGCCAAGGCGATCCTCGAGATGCAGCTCCAGCGCCTGACCGGCCTGGAGAAGCAGAAGATCCTCGACGAGCTGGCCGAGGTGCAGAAGCTGATCACCCGCCTCGAGGCGATCCTGAGCAGCGAGGAGTTGCTGCTGAGCGTGATCAAGGACGAGCTGCGCGAGGTGAAGCGCGACTTCGCCGACGCGCGACGGACCGAGATCGTCGGCGAGGCCAGCGACCTGTCCGACGAAGACCTCATCGCCGACGAGGACATGGTCGTGACGGTGAGCCATACCGGCTACGTGAAGCGCAACCCCGTCTCGCTCTACCGGGCGCAGAAGCGCGGCGGCAAGGGCAAGACCGGCGCGATGACCTCGGACGACGACTTCATCGAGCAGATCTTCGTCGCCTCCACCCACGCCTATCTGTTGCTGTTCACCAACAAGGGACGCGTCTTCTGGCTCAAGGTGCACGAGCTGCCGCAGGCGGGGCGCGCCGCCCGGGGGAAGGCGATCGTCAACCTGGTCCCGCTCGGGGCGGAGGAGAAGCTGGCCGCCCTCTTGCCGGTGAAGGTGCTGCCGAAGAAGCTCGCCGAGGTGGACGAGGCGGAGGTCGAGGAGGCCGCCGAGGCGGAGGCGCCCGGCGCCGAGCCCGAGCAGCCCGGGAGCCCCCAGGAGGCGGCGCGCGCGGCGGCCGAGGACGCGATTGCCGTCAGCAAGGGTCCCTACATCGTATTCGTCACCCGCAACGGGCTGATCAAGCGCACCGCGCTGTCCGCCTTCTCGCGCCCGCGGCCGAGCGGCCTGAAGGCGCTCTCCATCGAGGAGAACGACTCGCTCGTCAGCGTGATGCACGCGCGGGGGACCGAGGACGTGGTGATCGGCACCGCGAACGGAATGGCCATCCGCTTCGAGCAGAAGGAAGCCCGCGCGATGGGCCGCACGGCGTACGGCGTGAAGGGGATCACGCTCGAGGACGGCGATCACGTGGTGGGAGCCGAGCTGGTGCACTCCGGGTCGACGCTGCTCACCGTCACCGAGAACGGGTACGGGAAGCGCACCACCGTCGACGAGTACCGGCGCACGCACCGCGGAGGCAAGGGCATCATCGACATCAAGACCACCGAGCGGAACGGCAAGGTGGTCGCGATGCTGCAGGTCACCGACGCGGACGAGGTCATGATCATCACCAACAAGGGGATGATCATCCGCACGCGCGTCGCGGAGGTCTCGCTCATCGGCCGCAACACCCAGGGCGTGCGGCTGATCGATCTTCGCCAGGAGGGCGAGAAGGTCGTCGCCGCGACGCGCGCCCCCGAGGAGCGCGAGGCGGATGCGGCCGCGGAGGTCGCATCCGAGCAAGCCGCCGCGGGCCACGAGGACGACGACGGCAGTCCTCCGGACGGCTCCGAGGAGACCTGACGGACTGTCGCACACGGCACCACAAGGACGCTGAAAGCGCACCTTTCATTCGTTGCGGGGTTCGTCTGAAACTGGTAGCGATTCTCTTGATGCCGCACGGATCGATCGCGTTGGGAATCAGCGCCGCCCTGCTGCTCTGTGCTTGCGGCAGGAGCCCGGCGGCAAAACTGGAGCAGGCGCGCGACCTCGCGCTCGCCGGGCACCACAACGCGGCGCTGATCGAGGCGCGCGCGGTCCTCTTCCAGCTGGGCGACGACCGCGCCGACGGGGCCGACGACGTCCGCCGTGGCGCCTTCAAGCTCGCCGGTGACCTCTGCGCCCTGCACCTCGACAAGCCGCGCTGCGCCGCGCAGGAGTACCGGCAGTTGGTGAAGCGGTACCCGACCGCGCCGGAGTCGTTCGAGGCGCGCGAGCGGCTCGGCGACCTCGACCTGCGGCTCGGCGACTTGCGCGGGGCGCTCGAGGCGTGGCGCGACCAGGTCGCCGCCGCCCCCGACCGCCCTGGGGCCGACGTCGCGCAGTTGAAGATCGCGCGGGCGCAGAGCGACCGGGGCGACTATCCCGAAGCGCGCGCGGCGGCTGCGGAGCTGCAGAAGCGCTGGCCCGATTCGAAGCTGGCTGCGGCGGCCGCGCTCCTCGCCGCCTCCACCTTCCATCTCTCCGGACGGCACGCCGACGGCGTCGGCGCCTACCGCGGCGTGAGCCAGCAATATCCGGGCACCAGGGAAGACGCCGAGGCCCGGTTCGAGATGGGCAATTGCCTGGTGGAGATGGGCGACGACACCCACGCCGTGCAGGCCTTCACCCAGGCCCTCCGCACGCACGACTCGCCCGACGTGGTCCAGTTCGCGCTCGAGCGGGCGCAGCGCCGCCTCGACATGGCCAAGGCCGTGGACCCGCGGAACCTCTCCGCCGTGTTCGACCGGGGCCTCGCAAGGAACGGACGGACGTCGACGCATTAAGCCGACCGCTCTGCCAATCACACACGCTCTTTGATCCGGCGCCTTCGGCGCCTCTGCGAGGGGAGCTCGCTCCCCCCTCGACCCCCCAAGAGATCGCGGTCAGCTGACGCGTCGCCGGCGCGCCGGCGACCGTGCTACTTCTTCCCGCGACATGAAGACCGCGAAGTCGCAGAAGGAGTTCGCGCGCGCGCGCGGGCTGTTCCCGGGCGGGGTCAACAGTCCCGTGCGCGCCTTCCGCGCCGTCGGCGGCGAGCCGCTCTTCATCGCGCGCGGCGAAGGCGCGCACCTGGTCGACGTGGACGGCAACCACCTGGTCGACTACGTGCTGAGCTGGGGCCCGCTCTTGGCCGGGCACGCGCACCCGGAGATCGTCCGGGCCGTGGCGGACGCGGCGGCGCACGGGGCCAGCTTCGGAGCGCCCACCCCGCGCGAATCGGACCTGGCGGAGAAGGTGCGCGCGCTGGTGCCCTCGATGAAGAGGATGCGCTTCGTCTCCTCGGGGACGGAGGCGACCTCGTCCGCCCTGCGCGTCTCGCGTGGCTTCACCGGGCGCGAGCGCGTGGTGAAGTTCGAGGGCTGCTACCACGGGGCCGCGGACAGCCTGCTCGTCCGTGCGGGCAGCGGGGTCGAGACGCTGGGGTTGCCCGATTCGCCCGGGGTGCCGGCGGCGCTGGCGAAGCTCACCACCGTGCTGCCGTTCAACGACGTCGAGGCGGTGCGCGGGTTCTTCCGCTCCCCGGAGGGCCGGGAGACGGCCTGCGCCATCGTGGAGCCCGTGGTCGGCAACATGGGGGTGCTCCTGCCCAGGGCAGGCTTCCTGGAGACCCTGCGCGAGGAGACCCGCGCCGCCGGGGCGCTGCTCGTGTTCGACGAGGTGATGACCGGCTTCCGGGTTGCGCGCGGCGGAGCGCAGCAGCGATACGGGATCGAGCCGGACCTCACCTGCCTGGGCAAGGTGATCGGCGGCGGCTTGCCGGTCGGCGCCTATGGCGGGCGCGAGGACGTGCTCGCGCAGGTGGCGCCGGACGGGCCGATCTACCAGGCCGGGACCCTCTCCGGGAACCCGATCGCGATGGCGGCCGGCTGCGCGATGCTGGACCTCGTCCGGCAGCGCGGCTTCACCGAGCAGATCGAGAAGCGCGCCGAGGAGCTGTGCGGCCAGCTCCGCGAGGCGTGCGCGGCGGCGAAGGTGCCCGCCCAGGTCAACCAGGCGGGCTCGATGTGGACGCTGTTCTTCGCCCCTTCCGAGGTGTTCGACTACTCGAGCGCCAAGCGCTCCGACGTGAAACGGTTCGCGGCCGTCCACCGGGCGCTTCTCGAGCGCGGCATCTACCTGCCGCCCAGCCAGTTCGAGGCCGCCTTCCTCTCCAGCGAGCACGGGGGAGAGGAGATCGATCAGACCGTGACGGCCCTCCGCGAAGCGCTGCGCGCCGCCGCGTAGTCGAACCGGGCTAGCTCACGGGCCTGCTGGCCGGCGGCGCCTGCCCGAGCCGGCCGCCCACCAGATGATCGCGAGCACGATGATGGCGACGATGATCCACCACACCCACGCGCCGCCGCCGCTCGCGGACGCGTCGCCCGCGCGGCCGGCGGGTCCCGCGCCAGTCCCGGCGGGAGCATTGCCCGGCGAGCCGGGCGAACCCTGGCCGGCCTGCGCGAGCGCCATCGCTGGAGCCCACAGGAGCATGGAGAGGAACGAGAGAATCGAGCGCACCATGACGACCTCCTTGTGCAAGGAAGTCTCGCCACGACCGGGCGCCCTGTGAATTGTAGGCGGGCGTCAGCCCGCCAGGTCGGCGACCGTCAGCAGCAGCGCGGCAGCCCAGGTTGCGAGCAGCATGGCCCTGGCGAACTTGGGGCGCACCGGTGCGACCGGCGGAGCGCCGCGCAGCATCCGCGAGACGCCCAGGAGCGAGACGCCGACCGCCGCGAGGAACACCAGCAGGCCGGTGCCGGAGAAGTGCGCCCGCCCGGCCACCAGGCGCGCAGGCAGGTCGAGGGTGAGGTAGGCCGCCACCGCGTAGAGGAGGGGCAGGCCCAGCATCAGCAAGAGGTCCGCAGCCGTGCCGACCAGGTCGGCGACCGCCACCGCGGTCTTGCGCGTGACCGCTGCGGCCAGGCGGACCACCTCCAAGCGCAGCGTCCGTCGCTGCGCTGCGCGGGAGGAGGCGAGCAGGGACCCGGACGGCCGGAGCATGGGGTCAGGATACCACCGCAGCCCAAGGAAAAATCGCGAGAGGTTCCCGTTCATTGACGGCCTGAACGGGGCCATGCTATCAGGCCCTGCCATTTTCCGGGGGCGGGCGGCGATTTGCTGGAGAAGCGGCCCAGCGAGGGTGCGGAGGAAGACGCCGCCGCGTCGTACCGGCGGGCGGCGCCCTACCTCGACGCCAGCTGGCAGTTGATCGGGTCCGTAGCGCTGTGGACGGTGGTGGGCTGGTTCGCGGATCGCAAGCTGCACACCACGCCCTGGCTCCTGGTCTCGGGAGCGGTGGTCGGGACGGGATTGGGGTTCTACCTGTTCTTCAAGTCCCTGCTGGCGATCGGAAAGAAGAAGTGACGCAGGCCGCAGCCTCCGCCCCGACCCGCCCGGCCCTCCTGCCGTACGCGCTCGCCTCCGTGGCGCTGTGCGGGCTGGGCCTCGCGGCGGCGGCGCAGACCGGGCAACCGCGCGCCGCTCTCTTCGGCGCCGCGGCCGCGGCTGCCTCGGCGCTGTGCGCGCTCCCGGCCCTGGCGCTCGGCGCGCCCCACGGCACCAACGGCATCCTGGCCGGCTTCGTGGCAGGCTTCTTCGCGCGCATGCTGGCGGTCGCGGCCGGCCTGATCCTCTCCGGCGTTCGCGGCGACGCCGCGCTCGCGTACGCCTCGTCATTTTTCATCCTGTACGCGCTCACGCAGGCGGTGGAAGTCGCCTACGTGTGGGGCTCGTCGCGCAGGCGCCGGGCCGGAGCCTGAACGATGCCCATCGCGCTCGCCGTAGCCGTCCTCCTCGCCCAAGCCGCGCACCCGGCCGAGCCTCCGCGGGGCGAGGTGCAGGAGCAGAAGCCGGCCCCGGTGCCCGACAGCGAGAAGCCGCGCGCCACCGGGCACGGCGTGACCCTGGGCAAGCAGGAAGCCGCGCCCGCCGCCCACGAGGCGCGCCAGCACCCCGAGGGGGAAGGAAAGCCCGGCGAGGCGCACGAAGAGGGCGGGGTCGCCGAGCACATCTTCCACCACGTCGCCGACGAGGTGTGGGTCCCGCTCGGCTTCTGGATCGGCGCGCACCACATCGACCTCTCCATCACCAAGCACGTGATCAACATGTGGATCGCCGCCGGCATCCTGCTGCTCGTGCTCGCCGCGGCGGTACGGCGGCGGGCCATCGTGCCCAAGGGCGGCTACAACCTGCTGGAGACGTTCGTGGTGTTCGTGCGCGACGAGATCGCCGAGAAGAACATCGGGCACCATGCGCCGCAGTACACCCCGTACCTGTGCAGCGCGTTCTTCTTCATCCTCTTCATGAACTTGACCGGGCTCCTGCCCGTCCCCTCGATCGCCGGGAAGTTCCCCGGCATCTCCACGGCAACCGGCAACCTGGGCGTCACCGTGGTGCTGGCGCTGTTCACCTTCGTGATCACGCAGATCGCCGGAATGCGCGCGCAGGGCGCCCTGGGCTATTGGACGCACCTGGTTCCGGCGGGCGTGCCGAAATGGCTCTTCCCCATCATGGTGCCGGTGGAGGTCCTGGGGCTCTTCACCAAGCCCTTCGCGCTCACTGTCCGCCTCTTCGCCAACATGGTGGCGGGGCACATCGTCATCTACTTCCTCATCGCGCTGACCGTTCTCATCTCCCCGCTGATCGCTCCGGTGTCGGTGGCGTTCGCCCTCGGCATCTACCTGCTGGAGCTCTTCGTGGCGCTCGTCCAAGCGTACGTCTTCACGATGCTTTCCGCCGTGTTCATCGGCATGACGCAGCACGCGCACTGACCCTTTTTTGCAGCACGCGGGCAGGGCCTTTGGCGGCCTCGGGTCCTTACCCCGCGACAATCCGCCTCTCCCGGCCGCCCGGGCAGCGAGGCAATCGAAGGAAGCAGGAGGAGTCACGTGAACCAGTTCTCTCTCGGCTACTTGGCTGCAGGTCTCGGCGTCGGTCTGGCGCTGCTCGGCGCCGGATACGGCATCGGCAAGGTGGGCGCGGCGGCGATGGAAGGCACGGCGCGCCAGCCGTCCGCGGGTGGAGACATCCGCACCACCATGATCATCGCGGCAGCGCTCATCGAGGGCGTCACCCTGTTCGCCGAGGTGGTCTGCATCATCCTGGCCACCAAGGCCTGAAACGAGCGCGGCCGGGCCGGGAGCTTTTCGAGTAAGCTCCCGGCCTCCGTCGGAGGTCCAAGATGCTGGTCGCTGCAGGTCTCACCGACATCAACGTGGCGCTGGTCGTCTGGACCACGATCACCTTCGCGCTCCTGATCGTCGTCCTGGGCAAGTTCGCCTGGGGCCCGATCCTCCAGATGATCGAGACGCGCGAGAGGACCATCGCCGATGCGATCGAGTCCGCCAAGCGCGAGCGCGCCGAGGCGGAGAAGGCGGCGGCGGAGATGCGCGCGTCCCTGGAGAAGGCCCGGGTCGAGGCGGCCGAGATGGTGCGCAAGAACCAGCAGGAAGTGGCTGCCGCCAAGGCGGAGCTGATCGAGCAGGCGCGCAAGGAATCGGAAGAGCTGCTCAAGCAGGCGCGGGCCACCATCGAGGAGGAGCGGCGCGCGGCGGTGGCCGAGCTCCGCTCGCAGGTCGTCGACCTGGCCATCGAGGCCGCGGGCAGGCTGCTCGCCACGCAGATGGACGAGAAGAAGCAACGGCAGCTGATCGAGGAGTACCTGGAGAAGCTGCCCAAGGAAGCGCGCGTCTAGCCATCGCCGCCGAATTCGGCGGCCCCGCGCTTTTGAGGGCGCGGACCGGGCGGACGAGCTGTGGCCTCAGCTCTCCTTGATCTGCTCGGCCAGGTAGTTCTGCTCGCCGACCTGCCCGATCAGCTCCTTCTGGGCCTCGAGCCAGCTCACGTGCTCCTCTTCGTCGACGAGCATGTGCTCGAGGATCTCGCGGCTGCCGCTGTCCCCCTTCGCGCGGCACAGCTCGATCCCTTCGTTGATCCGCTTCACGGCCTGGTACTCGACTGCGAGGTCGAGCTGGAGCTGCTCGGGCACCGTCTGCCCGACGTCGACCTTCCCCAGCTTCTGGAGATTGGGCACGCCCTCGAGGAAGAGGATCCGCGCGACCAGCTCGTCCGCGTGCTTCATCTCCTCGATGGATTCCTCGCGAATCTTCTTCCACAGCCGCTGGTAGCCCCAGTTCTCGCACATGCGGCCGTGGACCCAGTACTGGTTCACCGCGGTCAGCTCGGCGGTGAGCACCTCGTTGAGCAGCGCGATGACCTGCGAGTCGCCCTTCATGGCGGGCCCCTGGAGAGGACGCCGGCCGGCGAACGGCCGGGACGGTCAGTGGGGCGCGGAGGCTAGCGCGCCGGAGGCGGACCGGCAATCGGAGGCGCCGCGCAAGGGGCAGGCCGCGCACGAGTCCTCGATCCGCGCCTCGATCGCGTCGCGGCAGGCGCCGCAGTCGGTGCCCGCGCCGCAGCAGGCGCCCACCGCGTCGGCGCTGCGCGCGCCCGCGCGCACGGCGGCGTCGATCTCGCGGTCGGTGACTGCCCGGCAGATGCAGAGGATCATGGGTGGTCAGCTGATATTGAGACTGATTCTCAACATCAACCAGAGACTACCAGCGCCCCGGGCCCGGAGCAAGGGGCGCCGTGCGGCCGGAGCAGCGCGGGCGTGACGAGCCCATGACAATCGAGGCGCACATCCTGCGCCAATGCGTGCCCTCCTGGTGCACCCCCGAACACCTCCGACCTACTGGGGTTTCCAGCACAGCCTGCCGATCGCGGGCAAGGCTGCTTCCTTGCCCCCCTTGGGTCTGTTGAGCCTCGCCCCCCTGCTCCCCGCCGGCTGGGAGCTGCGGGTGGTGGACGAGAACACCGAGCCGCTGCGCGACGAGGCGCTCCGCTGGGCGGACGTGGTGCTCCTCACCGGGATGATCATCCACGCCCCGGCCATGCGCGAGGTCCTGGCGCGGGCGCGGCGCTTGCGCAAGCGCACCGTGGTCGGCGGTCCGGCCGTGAACACCGACCCGGGACTCTTCCCCGAGGCCGACCACTTGTTCCGCGGCGAGGCCGAGGGGCGGACCGAGGGCCTGGTGCGCGCGCTCCAGGCGCCCGCGGAGAAGGCCCCGCGCGTGCTGTCGCCACAGACCGAGGAGCGCCCGTCGATGGAGATCGTCCCGCGCCCGCGGTTCGACCTCGTCGACCACAAGCGCTACGCCTCGATGAGCGTGCAGTACTCCCGCGGCTGCCCCTTCCAGTGCGAGTTCTGCGACATCATCGAGGTGTTCGGCCGCAAGCCGCGCACCAAGACGCCCGCGCAGGTCACCAGCGAGCTGGATGCTCTGCGCGCCACCGGCTATCGCGGCAGCGTCTTCTTCGTCGACGACAACTTCATCGGGAACCGGGTGGCGGTGGCCGGGATGCTGCCGCACGTCAAGCGCTGGCAGGAGCAGCACGGATTCCCCTTCGAGTTCTATACCGAGGCGAGCGTCGATCTCGCCACCAAGCCCGAGCTGATCGACTCGATGGTGGGCACGGGCTTCACTTCCGTGTTCCTGGGGATCGAGTCTCCTTCGCCCGAGTCGCTCAAGGAGACCCACAAGTTCCAGAACCTGCGCCTGGACCCGGCGGAGGCGGTGCGCCTCATCACCCGCGCTGGGCTCCAGGTCTTCGCCGGGTTCATCGTCGGGTTCGACAACGACGGGCCGCAGATCTTCGAGCTGCAGCGCGACTTCATCTCCTCGGTGCCGGTCCCGGTGGCGATGATCGGCGTGCTCACCGCGCTGCCCGGGACGCAGCTCACCCGGCGCCTCGAGAAGGAAGGCCGGCTCCGCATCGTGACCACCGGCGACCAGTTCGACCGGCCGAACTTCAAGACCACGATGGACGAGAAGACCCTCCTGGCCGGATACGCCGACCTCCTCGGGCAGCTGTACCAGGCCGACTCGTTCTACAAGCGCTGCGAGCTCCTCATCGACACGGTCGGGCGACCGAAGGCGCCGTTGCACTGGCGGCCGGGCGGGCTCCGCGTGCTCCTGCGTACCCTGTGGACCATCGGGGTGCGCTCCCCCCGGCGCCGCGAGTTCTGGCGGCTGGTCGCGCGTACCCTGCGCCGCGCTCCGCACGCGTTCCCCCGGGCGATCGAGCTGGCGATCCAGGGCGAGCACCTGATCCGGTACACGCGCGAGGACGTGCTTCCGCGGCTCGGGCGCGCGCTGCAGGCGATCCGCGCGGAGCCGCCTCCGGGCGCCCTGCCGCTCCGCGCGCAGGCGGCCGCCGCTCAGCCCTTGTAGAGCGCCTCGTACTGCTCGGCGGCGCGGTCCCAGGAATGGTCGCGGGCCATCGCGCGCTGCATGGCGGCGCGCCAGGCGGGCCGGTCGCTCGACAGCGCCAGCGCCCGATCCACCGCCGCGAGCAGCCCCTCGAGATCCTCGTTGTCGAAGCGGAAGCCCCATCCGTCCGGGCCCTCGCGGATGGAGTCGTTGAGCCCGCCCACCGCGTGCACGACCGGGAGCGTTCCGTAGCGAAGCGAGTAGAGCTGGTTCAGTCCGCACGGCTCGAACCGGCTGGGCATCAGGAACACGTCCGCGCCGCCCTCGATGCGGTGGGCGAGCGCGTCGTCGAACCGGATCTGCACCGAGACGCGGGTCGGGTGGCGTTCTGCGAGCGCGCGGAACTCCTGCTCGAGGATCGAATCGCCCATCCCGAGCAGCACGAACTGCACGTTGCGCTCCAGCATCCGCGGCAGCGCCTGGGCCAGCAGGTCATATCCCTTCTGGTGCGCGAGCCGCCCGATCGCGGCGGTCAAGAGGGCGCGCTCGTCGACCTCCAGGCCCAGCTCGCGCTGCAGGGCCGCCTTGTCGACCGCTTTTCCGGAAAGGTCCTGCGCCGAGTACCGCTGCGGGAGCGCCGGATCGACCTCGGGGCTCCAGCGCGAGTAATCCACCCCGTTCATGATGCCGAAGAGGTCTTGCTGGCGGTGCCGCAACAGCCCCTCCAGGCCGGCGCCGGTCTCCGGGCTCTGGACGATCTCCCGCGCGTAGGTGGGGCTGACGGTGGTCAGCTTGTCGGCGAACACCAGTCCCGCCTTCATGAGATTGAGCTGGCCGTAGAATTCGAGCGCGTCCGGGTGGAACAGATCGCCGGGCAGGGCGAGGTCGCTCATCGCCTCCCGCGGGAACACGCCCTGGTAGGCGAGGTTGTGGATGGTGAACACGCTGCGCGCCTTGAACGGCGCCGGCCGCCCCGCCCAGCCGCGCTTGAGGATCAGAGGCGTGAGAGCGGCCTGCCAGTCGTGCGCGTGCACGCAGTCGGGCAGGAAATTGATCTGCTTGGCCGCCTCCAGCGCCCCGGCGCAGAGCAGCGCGAAGCGCTTGTGGTTGTCGCGGTAGTCCTTGCCGGACTCGCCGTACAGCTCCTTGCGGTCGTACCAGGGATTCTGCAGCAGGATGTGCCGGAGCCGCTCCGCCGGTGCGGCGACGTGCACCGAGGCGGAGGCGTTCAGGTGCGGGAACTGCACCTCGACGCGCCGTCCGGTGTCGCGGATGTTCGCCGCCGACGCGTCGATCGCGCCGTAGCGCGGAAGCACCACCAGCACGTCGTGCCCGCGCGCGGCCAGCGCCCGCGGCAGCGCGCCGATCACGTCTCCCAGCCCGCCCGTCTTGATGAAGGGCGCCGCCTCGGACGCGACGAACAGGATCTTCACTCTACGCCTCCGTGTGGCGGAGGAAGGCGGCGGCCTCCTCCGGCGGGGTAGGGTTGATGAACAAGCCGCTGCCCCACTCGAATCCCGCCGCCAGAGCGAGGACCGGCCTCACCTCGAGGTGCCAGTGATACCAGTCGGACGGCGGTTCGCGCAGCGGCAGCGTGTGGAGATAGAAACTGTACGCCGGCTTGACCAGCGCAAGGTCGAGCTTGCGGAGGGAGAGGCGCAGGGCCTCGGCCAGCCCGCGCACCTCCTGGGCCGTGCTCTGCTCGTAGATGGACCTGTGCTCGCGGGGGAGGATGAGCAACTCGAAGGGAGCGCGGGAGGCCCAGGGCGAGAGCACCATGAAGCCGTCGGTCTCCAGCACCACGCGCGAGCGCTCCCTCGCTTCCTGGGCGACGATGTCGCAAAAGACGCAGCGCTCCTTCTCGTCGAAGTGCTTGCGCGCCCCGGACAGCTCCTGCTGCAGCTCCGGGGGGACCAGCGGGAGCGCGGCGATCTGCGAATGCGGGTGCCTGAGGGTGGAGCCCGAGGCCGCTCCGCTGTTCTTGAAGAGGAGCACGCTGCGCAGGCGCACGTCGCGTGACAGGTCGAGCATCCGCTCCTGCGCCGCCCGCAGCATCTGCTCGACTTGCTCGGGGCTCTGCTGGGGCAGCTCGCGGGCGTGCTCGGGAGTCTCGATGATCACCTCGTGCGCGCCGACGCCGCCCATCACGTCGTACATCCCCAGGCCGGCGCGCACCATCCGCTCCTCGGTGCGCAGGGCCGGAAACCGGTTGGGCACCACCCGCAGCGTCCAACCCGGGCCGTTGCCCGGGGCGCCGTTGTCGCGGTGGACGAGCAGCTCCGGCGGAGTCATCGCCTCGTGCCCGGGGCAGAAGGGACAGCCGGCTGGATTGTCCTGCTCGGCCAACGTGCGCACCAGCGCGTTCGGCCGGTCGGCGCGCTCCGGCGCGACGATCACCCAGCGGCCCACCACGGGGTCCCTGCGCAGCTCCGGCATGGCCGCGCACCATAACATCCTCGCGGGAGGAGGAGCCTGGATCGACCCCTCTGCCCACGGTGGCACGCTCTTCGATCCGGCGCCTTCGGCGCCTCCACGAGGGGGAGCTCGCTCCCCCCTCGACCCCCCAAAAGATCACGTTTGCATCGATCGGGCGTTTTAGGTCAGACGCGCCAATTCGCGAGCTCGAACTTGCGATCGGGGACGGTCAGCGCGATCTCGCCATAGCGCGGGAGACGGTCCACCTCGACCTCGTCCCGCAGGATCCGCAGCGTCAGGGCGATCCGCTCGCCCGGCTGCAGACCCAGCGCCTCGCGGGGGAGCGCCAGCTCCACCAGGACACCGGTCCGCCCGGCCCCGCACTGCGCCCCCCGCTCGTCGGTCGCCGGGGTCTCCGGTCCGCCGGCGACCAGTCGCATCCGCACCGTCTTCTCGTCGCCACCGCCCGGTCTGGAGAGGAGGACGCGCAGCTCGCCGGTGAGATCGGCGCCCTTCGCGGGATCCAGGCGCAGGTAGAGGTGCGTCCGGGAGAACCCGAACCACACCTGGGTGAACGCGCCTTGGCCGCGGAACATCGACCCGCCGCTGGTGGTGCCCGGGCGGTAGTAACCGGCGCCGGACCATTCGTAGTACCCCTTGGTGTACCCGTCGATCGCCGGCTCGATGAGCCGCGAAGGCTGGACGACGACGGCGGCTGCATGGGCGGCGTCCTTGTGGGGCGCGATGATGGGGCGCCCGAGCCGTTCGGGCGGCGGCAGCCCGAGGGCGCGCCAGGCCTGCGCGACGCGGCGGCGGAAGAGCGCGTCGAACTCCGGCGCGTTCTCGGTGGTGAAATCGTCGCCGTACCACCAGAACCAGTCGCTGCCTTCGGCGACCAGGAGGTGTCCGCGCGCCTCCTCGAGTTGCGGCCGCGGCAGCTCGCCCTTCTCCTCCGCTTCGGCGAGCGCCGCGCGCGCCTCGCCGAGCAGCGTCCAGGCGGCGTTGTCCTCCGGGTGTCCGATCCAGATACGGAAGTTCGAGTCGATCCAGCTCCCGGAGTGGATGCGCGCGATGCGGGCGCGCGCCGGACGCTCGCGCAGCTCGTCGCGCGGCAGCACCGTGCGCACCGCGTCCCCGGAGAGACCCTGGTAGAGCGCTTCGAGGAAACCCTCCCCCGAGCTGGGGTAATGCTCCCAGGGGTTCTCGCCATCGAGCGCGAGCGTGACCAGCGCGTCCGGCTCGGTGTCGGCGATGCGGGAGATCAAGTCCTGCGCCGCCTCGCGCGGGTCGGTCTTCGCGTACCGGAACCCGATCCGGTCGGACAGCTCGCGGTCGCGGAACAGCACGGTCACCGCATGCTCGGCGCCGGCGAGATACGGGTGGTAATGCGCCGGGTAGCCGTCGGGCAGCGTGGACCCTAGCTCCAGCTCGCTGCGCTCCAGGACGCCCTGATCGGTGGCGCACCAGCGCACGCCGCAGGCGGCGAGAAGGTCGATCGCCTCGGGCGAGACCGAGCCTTCCGAGGGCCACATTCCGTGCGGAGCCTGGCCGAAGGCGGCCCGCGTGTGCTCGATTCCGCGCCGGACCTGCTCGCGCGCGTCCTGCGGATGGGAGAATCGCCGCGGCAGCGAGGCGGTGGGCATCGCGCGCCGGGCCGAGTCGCTGTCGACGACCAGCGGCAGGATGGGATGGTAGAAGGGCGAGCAGGTGATCTCCACCTGCCCGCGGTCGGCCAGCGCGCGCCAGCGCGGCACGATCCGGGACGCGATCCGCCTCTGGGCATCCACCGCCGCGATCTTCTCCTCCTCGCTGTACCCGCGTTCCTTGGCGACCAGCTCGGCGATGCGCGGCTCCTCGCGGCGGGCGGCGAAGCCCATCCAGGAGAGCACGAAGTGGACTTGCAGGTCGCGGAGCTCCTGCGCGGTGAAGGCGGCCTGCCGCTCGAGAAGATCGATTTGCCGCGGGTCGGTGCCGCGCTTGTCGAGCAGCTCGGAGTAGCGCGAAACCGGCCGCACCCAGACGTTCCAGTCGACGGAGAAGCCTTCCCGCAGCACGTGGGCGCGCTCCTCCGGCGTGAGCGCCTCGGCAGGCTTGCGCGCGAGCTCCTCGTCGGCGTCCTGCGTGCCGGCCACGTACGCCTCGAGCTGCGAGAGGAGCGAGGGCGCCCAGTTCGCCACCGCCTTCACTTCCGGGTACCGCTCCAGGGCGGCGGCCATGTCGGTGTAGGCGCGCGAGGCGTGCTGCCGGACCCAGGGCAGGATCGGCCGGCCTGTCTGCGGATCTCGGTAGTCGGGTTGGTGCAGGTGCCAGAGGAACACGGCTCGGACGGCCATTTCACCTCGTCAGTCGGAGAGCCGCATTCCCTTGGGCACCACCACGATGCCTTGGGGGCTCACGAAGAACCGCTTGCGATCCTCTTCCGGATCGTAGCCGATCCGAACGCCCTGCGGGATGTCCACGTTCTTGTCGATGATCGCGCGCCGGATCTGGGCGTGCCGGCCCACGTTCACGCCCTCGAACAGGATGCTCTCCTCCACGTCGGCGAAGGAGTTGACGCGCACCAGCGGGGAGAGGACCGATCGGTTCACCCGCCCGCCGGAGAGGATGCACCCCTCGGAGATGACGGAGTCGGTGGCGGTCCCGACCCGTTTCTCGGCCACGTTGGCGAAGACGAACTTGGCCGGGGCGCCGGTGTGGTTGGGCGCGGTGAAGATGGGCCACTGCTCGTTGTAGAGGGAGAGGGTTGGATCCACGTCGCACAGGCCGATGTTGGCCTCGTAGTACGTGTCCAGATCGCCGACGTCGCGCCAGTAGCCGATCTCCCTGGGTCCCTGTCCGGGCACCTGGTTCTGGGCGAAGTCGTACACCGACACGCGCGACTTCTTGAACATCTCGCTGATGATCGACTTGCCGAAGTCGTGGGCCGAGTCCTTCCCGGCGTCGCGCACGATCTCGCGCACCAGGGCCTCGGTGGTGAACAGGTAGTTGCCCATCGAGGCGAGGACCTTGTTGGGATCGCCCAGCATCGGCGTGGGGTTCTTGGGCTTCTCCTGGAAGTCGACCATGCGGCCGGAGTCGTCGGCGGTGATGACGCCGAAGGAGGATGCCTCCTCGATGGGCACCGGGATGGCCGCGACGGTGCAGTCGGCCTTCTGGCGGACGTGGAAGTCGAGCATCTGCCGCACGTCCATGCGGTAGATGTGGTCGGCGCCGAAGACGAACACGTAGTCGGGCTCCTCGTCGGTGACGAGGTTCAGGTTCTGGTAGATCGCGTCGGCCGACCCCCGGTACCACTCGGGCCCGGTGCGCTGCTGCGCGGGCACCGCCTCGACGAACTGGCCCAGCATCGAGCTGAGGCGCCATCCGCGCGAGATGTGCGTGTTCAGCGAGTCGGACTTGTATTGCGTGAGCACCTTCATCCGCAGGACGCCCGAGTTGGCGAAGTTCGAGAGGACGAAGTCGATGATCCGGTACCGCCCGCCGAACGGCACGGCAGGCTTGGCGCGTTCGTGCGTGAGCGGAGCCAGCCTGCGGCCTTCGCCGCCAGCCAGGATCATGGCGAGGGTCTTGGCGGACATGCTGCGACGCTAGACCCGGCCGCGGCCCGCTGCAACCGCCGGCGGGGCCTTCAGCCGCGCGCGGTCCGGGCGGCGGCGCGGGTGGGAGTGGCGGCCGCGCGCTGTCCTTCCTGCGGCAGCTCGGCCCCCTTGCCGAACCGCTCGAGGACCTCGCCGATCTCCTGCTGCGCCCGGCGGACGAGCTGCGCGCGGTCGTGGAAGGTGAGGAACGCGCTCTTGAACCCCGCCACCAGCACGTTGCGCACGTCGGCCACCGTGAGGTTGAACTGGCGCGCAAGGACGGCCAGCTCCTTGGTGAGGGTCGTGTTCGTGATGAGCCGATTGTCGGTGTTCACCGTCACTCGAAGGCCGAAGTCCAGGTAGAACTTGAACGGATGGGTCGCCATGTCGACCACGGCGCCGGTCTGCACGTTCGAGGACGGGCAGCATTCGATCGGGATTCGGTGGTCGTTGACGTAATTGAGCAGATCGCCGTCCTCGCGCAGCCGCACGCCGTGGCCGATGCGGTGCGCGCCGCAGTAGTGCAGCGCCTGGGCGATTGAGGGGGGCCCGTAGGCCTCGCCGGCGTGCACCGTGCAATTGACGTTGTTGTTGAGGATGAGCTGGAACGCCTCCTGGTGGTCCTTGGCCGGGTTCCCGTGCTCCGCGCCGGCCAGGTCGAACCCGAGCACGCCTTTGTTCTTGTAGGCGACCGACAGCTCGGCCAGGCGGAGCGAGGTCTCCGGGCTCATGTTGCGGATCCCACACACCAGCACGCCGGCGATGATGCCCGTCTCGCGCTCGGCCTTGCGCAGCCCTTCGAGGACCGCCTCCACCACGACGGTCGGCTTGAGGCCCTTCTGCAAGTGGAGCACCGGGGAGTAGCGCACTTCCAGCAGCCGTACGTTCTCGGCGGCCGCGTCCATGGCCAGCTCGTACGCGGTTCGATAGAGGGCGGCCTCGGTCTGCAGGACGCTCAAGGTGATCTCGAAACCCTTGAGGTACTCCTCCAGGCTGCCGTGCCGCTGTCCGATCTTCATCGCCCGGGCGAGCCCCTCCTCGCTGTCGGCGGGGAGCCTTATCTTTTGGTCCTCCGCCAGCTCGAGCATGGTGCGCAGCCGCAGGGACCCGTCGAGGTGGCAGTGCAGGTCGGTCTTGGGGAGCGCATGGAGCAGCGCGTCGGTGACCGGCACGTCGGGCGTCATGGATGGGATCTAGCCGATCCGGGGGCGCAGATCACGAATCCTCGCCGGCCGTGTGGTAGCGTGTGCGCATGAGCACGGTCGGCGTGCTACTGGTCCGCTGGCTGATCCACGCCATCGTGGTGATGGGGTCGGTGGCGCTGGTCTCGCCGAAGAACCCGCGCAACACGCTGCCGCGCGCCCTGTTCGTCACGTTCCTGGTGGCGCTGGTGGTGACGCCCTTCGCCTTCTTCTGGTTCCTCATCGTCCCCGGGCTCATCGCCCTGGTCTGCTGGATCCTGGTGTTCGTCATCGCCTACGACATCAGCGCGGGGCAGGCGATCGCGGTGGGCATCGTGCAGGCGGCGATCGGTTTCCTGGTCGACCTGTTCCTCATCCACGGTCGGTTGGGCTGAGAGACCGTTCGTAGGGTCCTTTGGCCGTTGCGCATTTTCTGGAGCGCTTGCGCCGAAGTCGGCTCGCCGCTAGCGTGCGCTCGGCTTTTTCTCTTTCGTCGTGAGGGATACGGTCCGATGCTGACGCTGATGCTGAACACACCGCGGGAAGTCCAGCTTCTCCGCAGCCTCTTGCAGAGCCGCATCGACCAGCTCGACAAGGAGGCGGACGGCGAGTCCGCCGGCGCGGCCGCGCTCCACCGCCGGCAGGCGCAGGAGTTGCGCGAGATGCTCTCGCGCGTGCAGCTCGACGGGCCGGTGGCGAGCGCCGGCGTCAACTGAGGCGAGCTTCAGGCCTTCTCGACGAAGCGCGCCAGCACCTTTTTGAGACCGACTCCGGGAGGGAACCGGACCGTCAATTTGAGGTTCGGCCCCTGGCCGTCGGTGTCCTCCACCGTACCGATCCCGAAGTTGGGATGGCGCACGCGCGCGCCGGGGCCGAGCCCCTCCATGCCCGGCGCGGCCTGCCTGAGCGGCGGCCGCGAGAGCGGGTCGTTGCGCGATTCCCGGGCGCGGTTGCGCGCCGGCATCGGCGCCTCGGGCGCGCGCTGGCCGAAGGGACGCTCGTCCTCCGCCCAGCGCGGGCGCTGGTCGAACTCGTAGTCGTAGACCACCTCGCCCTCGCGCTTTCCGCCCCAGCCCCGCTCCCATCTTCCACCCTGCTGCGGACGGGGCTCCGCGGCCGCGAGCGCGCCCAGGCCGGAGGCGAGCTCCTCCGGGATCTCGCGCACGAACCGCGACGGAGGATTGAAGCGCAACTCGCCGAACAGCGACCGGCACCGGGACAGGGTGAGCGTCAGCTTCTTCCGCGCGCGCGTCATGCCGACGTAGCAGAGGCGCCGCTCCTCGGCCATCTCGTCGGGGTCCTCCTCCCCCGATCCCCCGGCGCCCTGCCCGAGCGAGCGCGCGTGCGGGAATACCCGTTCCTCGAGGCCCGTGAGCCACACCGCATCGAACTCGAGTCCTTTGGCGGCGTGCAGGGTCATGAGCGAGACCCTCTCCCCTCCTTCCGCCGCATCCGCATCCCCCACCAGCGCCAGCTGCTCGAGGAACCCGAGAAGCGGCGTATCCGGCGTCCCTTCATCCAGCTCCGGCGACGCCGCCGCCAGCGCAGCCAACACGTCGGGCCGGTCTCCCGGCTCGTCCTCCGCCGTGGGGCTGCCCAACGCCCCTGGCGCCAGCACACGTGCCGCCCTCCGTATCCCAGTCGCTGTCGGACTCGCTGTCGCTGTCGGACTCGCTGTCGTAGTCGCCGTCGCTGTCGTAGTCGCCGTCGCTGTCGTAGTCGCTGTCGCTGTCGTAGTCGCTGTCGCTGTCGCTGTCGCACGTCCCCCAAGCGCCAGGGTGAGGTCCCGCAGGAACACCCCGTCGCCCTCGGTCTGCGCCCGTACGGTCGCCAGCAGCGCCCCGTCCTGCAGGGCGCGGACCTCCATCTCCGGCTTCACTCCCGCCACCCCGCTCACCTCGACCCGCAGGAACTGTCCCGGCTTCGCGTCGCGCACCTCGACGCGATACCAGTCCTCGTCCTCCGCCCACCCGTACGTCCCGAAGACCGGCTTCCCCACCGCGACCGCGGTCGCGTCGACGGCCCGATCGTTCGGCTCCAGCTCGTGGCCCTCGACCGGCGCGGTGCCCACCACGCTCAGCTTGTAAGGTCCCGCCTCCGCGCTCGAGGCGCGCACGAAGCAGGACTCCATGCAGGCGATCGCGGGCACCAGCAGCGGCTCGCCGTCCGTGCGCAGCTTGAGCATCCGGTTGCGGTCCCGGTCGAGCACTTCGATCTCGGCCGCGTGGGGTGGCGAAAGCTCCACCCGCAGCGCGAGCGTGCGGCCCGGGCCGGGCGCGACGCGATACCAGTCGTCGTCGGCCGACCGCGGCCGCGGCGGCGCGAAGCTGCCCGTCACGACGGCGCGGTCCGGAAGCTGCTGCGCGTGCAGGTAGTCGTTCGGCTCGTGCTCGGCGACTTCCTCCGGCGGGGGTGGGCCGGGAGGGGGAGCGGGCGGCGGCGGCTCGGACCTGGTGCACGCAAAGAGCAACGAGGCGGCGGCGAGCAGGCTGCGCGCCGCCACTCGCGCGGGAGCGGCGCCGCGCCAAGCTACCGATGCGATGCGCCCGCTCCGGCCTGGCGCGAGGAGAACTCGCGGAAGAACCCGACGATGCCGGCGATCATCTCCTTCGCCGAGTCGCCGTCGGTGGCGAAGTCCGCAGACTCGAGCCAGATCCCGCCGCAGCTCTCGCACGTCTCGTACACCAGCGGGTTGCGCTTGTGCTGGCTCTCGATGGCGAGCAGACCGACGTTGTCGACCGGACACTCGCCGGTGTCGGAGTCGGGATTCGCGCGCCCGCTCATGCCCTCCAGCGTGGGCAGGCCGGCGTGGAGGAGGATCCGGTTCAGGTCCGCGACGTCGAGCCAGAGACCGCCGCACTCTCCGCAGCGGAAGAGGACACGGTCCCCTCCCTCGGTGAGCTCGACCATCTCGACGCTGTCTCGCGGGCATTCCATGGTGCTCTGGCTCCGATCTTGGGGATTCCGGGAGTCTAGCAGGCCCCGTGCCCGGCAGGCTACCCGAGCGGCGCCGCGCGCCTGCTACCGCCGCGCGACCTCACGGGCCCCTCGCTTGCACGCGACGCACCCGGGCGCCCAGCGACCGCAGCTTGCTCTCCAGCGCCTCGTACCCGCGGTCCAGGTGGTAGACCCGGTGCACGGTCGTCACTCCCTCGGCCCGCAGGCCGGCCAGCACCAGCGAGGCGGAGGCGCGCAGGTCGGTGGCCATCACCGGCGCCCCGGACAGCTTCGGAACCCCCTTGACCACCGCGGTGTGTCCGTCCACGTGGATCTCGGCGCCCATGCGCGACAGCTCCTGCACGTGCATGAAGCGGTTCTCGAAAACGGTCTCCACCACGCGCGCCGCGCCGCGCGCGACCGTCATGCACGCCATGAGCTGGGCTTGCAGGTCGGTGGGGAACCCCGGGAACGGCCCGGTCACGAAGTCGACCGCCTCCGGAGTCGCCGGAGCCCGCAGCCGGAGCCCGTCGCGCTCGGGCACGATGGCGGCGCCCGCCTCGCGCATCTTGACCAGCAGCGCGTCCATGTCCTCGGCGCGGGCCCGCCGGACCAGCACGTCGCCGCCGGTGATGAGCGCGGCCGCGAGCAGCGTGCCCGCCTCGATGCGGTCGGGGATCACCTCGATCTCGACGGGCCGCAGCTCGCGCACTCCCTCCACCGCGATCATCGAGGTGCCGGCGCCCTCGATGCGGGCGCCCATCCGGGTGAGCACGGACGCCAGCGCGGTCACCTCGGGCTCGCGCGCGCAGTTTTCCAGCACGGTCCGCCCCTCGGCGAGCGCCGCCGCCATCATCAGATTTTCGGTCCCGGTCACCGTCGGAAGGTCGAAGACGACCTGGGCGCCGCGCAGCCTCTTCGCGCTCGCCTCGACGTAGCCGTGCGCCAGCTCGATGTGCGCTCCCAGCGCCGCGAGCCCCTTGAGGTGCTGATCGATGGGCCGCGCGCCGATCGCGCAGCCTCCCGGCAACGAGACGCGCGCGCGCCCGAGGCGGGCCACCAGCGGCCCCAGGACCAGCACCGACGCGCGCATCGTCTTGACCAGCTCGTAGGGCGCCTCCGGACGGGGCAGGTCCGTCGCGTCCACTTCCAGCGTGTGCCCGCCGGTCCCGGCCTCCCGCGCGACCTTGGCGCCCAGGTGCGACAGGAGGCGCCCCATGGTGCGGATGTCCGCCAGCTCGGGGACGTTGCGGAAGACGCTGCGCCCCGGCGCGAGCAGCGCCGCCGCGATCTGCGGCAGCGTGGCGTTCTTCGACCCGCTCACCTCCACCTCCCCCTTCAGCGGAACTCCACCCTCGATCTCGATCGCATCCATCCGGGCTCCTATGGCTTGCTCGCCACCACGTGACGGTCGAGTCCGGCGAGGTCCTTCACCGCGCGGACGCCGGTGAAGCCGGCCTGGGTGCACAGATCGCACACCTTCACCGCGAGCGGGGGATCGATCTCCACGCCGAACAGACCGCCGGGCAAAAGCCAGTCGCCGGCGCCGGCGACGATGCGGCGGATCACCGCCAGGCCCCCTTCCGGGGCGAAGATCGCCTCGGCCGGCTCATGGTCGACGATCTCCGGCGCGAGGCGCGCCCGGTCGTGCTCCGGGACATAGGGCGGATTGGCCACCACCGCCTGGTATCGCTCGCGGGCGGGGAGCGCGGCGAACAGATCGCCCTCGAAGACGCGCACGCGCCCGGGCGCCAGCGCCTCGGCGTTCTCGCGCGCCGCCGCCGCCGCTTCCGGCGACCTCTCGACCAGGTCGGCACCCGCCCCCGGCAGCTCCGCGGCGATGGAGACGCCCACGGCGCCCGAGCCCGCGCACAGGTCCAGCGCGCGCCCGTCCGCCGGGAGCGCTTCGATCGCGAGCTGCACGAGCAGCTCGGTCTCTGGCCGGGGGATGAACACGCCGGGCCGCACGCGGAACCGACGACCGTAGAACTCGCGCGCGCCGAGGATGTACGCGACCGGCTCCCGCTTCCCGCGACGTCGCAAGAGAGGCTTCACGCGAGCCAGCTCCTCGGCCGAGAGCGGCTTGTCGAAATCGACGTACAGCCGGGTGCGCGAGCAGGACAGCGCGTGCGCGAGGAGCAGCTCGGCGTCCAGGCGCGGCGACTCGACTCCCCTCTGCGCCAGCCATTCCCGCGCCCAGGTCAGCAGGGCGCGCACCGTCCAGCTCTCCGCCATCACGGCTTGCGCGCCGAGACGACGCGCTCCACTCCCTCCGCGTCCCGGTGCGCGCGGCACTCGCGCATGCCGGTGCGCTCGAGCAGCGCCGCCACCGCGGCGACCTGCGAGGGGTCGCATTCCTGGGCGTACGCGCCTCCCGGCCGCAGCCAGCCGGGCAACTCTTCGATGAGGCGCCTCACCACGTCCAGCCCGTCGGGACCGCCGAAGAACGACACGTGCGGCTCGTGGTCGATGACCTCCTGCGGGAGCTTCGTCCCGTCCGGCACCCAGGGCGGGTTGGCGGTGATCAGCGCGTACTTGCCGCGCCGCTCGGGAGGCAGCGGCGTGAACAGGTCGCCCGCGAAGCAACGCCCGCGCCCCGGGACGAGCCGCTCGACGTTCTCGCGCGCCAGCTCGATCGCCTCCTCGGACACGTCGGCGAGATCGACCTGCAACCCCGGCCGCGCCTTGGCCACGCAGATGCCGGCGGCTCCGATGCCGCAGGCGAGGTCCAGCGCAAACCCCTGCGCGTCCTCGCGCACGCGCGCGAGCCCTGCGCCGATCAGCACCGGCAGGTCGAGCCGGGGGATGAACCCGCGGCCGTCCACCTTGAATCGCACCCCGAGGATCTCCACCGCGCCCACCAGGTACCCGGTCGGCTCCAGGGACAGGCGGCGCTGCAGGAGCCGCAAGAAGGCGCCGTGTCCGCGGGCGTCTAGCCGCTCCCGCGCCATCTCCCGGAGCTGGGCGGGCAACACGCCCAGCGCATGGGCCAGGAGCTCGCGCGCCTCCTGCGCCGGGTCCTCGCTGAGCAGCTCCGGGGCGCGCATGCGCTCCGTGGTTGCGTCGAGCAGCTCGGCGACCGTGGGCAAGCTCACGTGGCGGCCGCCTGCGCCCCGCCTTGCATCTGCTGCCGCAGCGCCTCCGCCTGGAAATACGTCCGGCAGGCGACGATCACGTCGTCGATGTCGCCGTCCATCACCGCCTGGAGGTTGTGCCGGGTGAGCCCGATGCGGTGGTCGGTCAGGCGATCCTGCGGGAAATTGTAGGTGCGGATCTTCTCGCTGCGGTCGCCGGTGCCCACCTGGCTGCGGCGCGCGGCGTCGCGCGCCTGCGTCTGCTTCTCCAGCTCCATCTCGTACAGCTTGGTGCGCAGCATGTTCAGCGCCATGGCGCGGTTCTTGATCTGCGATTTCTCCTGCTGGCACTTCACCACCACGCCGCTGGGCTTGTGGGTGAGCCGGACCGCGCTGTCGGTGGTGTTCACGCTCTGGCCGCCCGCGCCGGTCGAGCGCATCACGTCCATCTGGATGTCGGCGGGGTTGATCTGGACGTCCACGTCCTTCGCTTCCGGCATCACGGAGACGGTGACGGTGCTGGTGTGGATGCGCCCCTGCGCTTCCGTGGCGGGGACGCGCTGCACCCGGTGCACGCCCGATTCGTACTTGAGGCTGGAGTAGATGCCCTCGCCGGAGACGGTGACGGTCGCGTCCTTGAGGCCCCCCGCGGCGTTCTCGCTCGAGTCCACCACCGTCGCCCGCCAGCCCTTCCGCTCGGCGTAGCGCAGATACATCCGCACCACCTGGGCGGCGAACAGCCCGGCCTCGTCGCCTCCGGCGCCCGCGCGTACCTCTAGGATCACGTCCCGCTCGTCGTTGGGGTCCTTGGGGAGGAGCAGGATCTTGAGCTTCGCCTCAAGTTGCTCCGCGCGGGCACGGAGGCCGGGAAGCTCGTCCTTCGCCATCTGGCGCATCTCGGCTTCCGCGTCGTTCAGCGCGGCCTGGTAGTCGGCGATCTCCGCGCGGAGGAGCTTCAGCTCGCGAAATGCCTTCACCAGCGGCTCGAGTTGGGAACGCTCCTTGGTAGTCTGGCGGTATCGCGCCTGATCGGAGAGCACGCCCGGGTCGCCCAGATCGGCTTCCAGGCGCTCAAATGTGTGCTCGATTTCTTGCAGCTTGTCGTCCACGGCCCGGCCATCCGCTCCAGAGGGCTGCGGACCGTATCCGCGCACCTGCCGGAATGCAACCGCCGTAGCGGCCAGGGCGGCGCCGCGATTTTCGTTCTATAAGTCCCCGTTCCGCCGACAAGGAAAGCGATGCCCCTCGACACGCAAGTCGTCTCCGCCAAGCCGATCTCCCACCCCTGCGATCTCCTCGCCGTCCTGGTGCGCGAGGGCGCGGTGTCGGATGGGAAGATCTCCGACGCGCACCTGGGCGATCTGGACCGCGCCCTGGGGGGCCTCCTCGGCGCGGTCGCCGCGCAGGAGGAGTTCACCGGCAAGGAAGGCCAGCAGCTCGCGCTGCACACCCACGCCAAGGTGGCCGCGCAGCGCCTCCTGGTCCTGGGCGTCGGGAAGCACGGCGATCCCGACCGGGCGCGCGACGCCCTCCGCGCCGCCGCCGCGCGGGCGGTGAAGGCCGCGCGCCTTGCCGGCGCTCGGACGCTCGGCCTCGTCTGGCCGCACGGCGAGGCGGTCCGGTCGGAGAAGGCGGAAGGTCATGACGGCGTCGAGCGAGACGTGCAGGCGCTGGCCGAGGGCGCCTCGCTGGGGGGGTACTCCTTCGACAAGTACAAGCGCGAGAAGAAGCCGCTCAAGCTCGCGCGGGTGCAGATCCTGGCCCGCGACGAGCGCGCCGCCCGGCGCGGAGGCGAAGCCAAGGCGCGCGCCGGGCTCTCCGCGGCAGCCCGGCTGGGCTCGCGCATCGCGGAGGCGACCTGCCTCGCCCGGGACCTGGTCAACGAGCCGGCCGGGCGCGTGACGCCGGGCGAGCTGGCCGCGACCGCGCGAGAGGTGGCGCGCGCGAGCGGGCTCCAGATAGAGGTGCTCGGCCCGCCGCAGATCCGGAAGCTGAAGATGAACCTCTTCCTCGGCGTCGCCCAGGGCAGCGCCGAGGAGCCGCGGCTGGTCCGCCTGAGCTACGTCCCGCGCGGCAAGGCAGCCGGGAAGCCGGTCGCGCTGGTGGGCAAGGCGATCACCTTCGACTCCGGCGGCCTGTCGCTCAAGACCGCGCAGGGCATGGAGGACATGAAGACCGACATGGCCGGCGCCGCCGCCGTGATCGCCGCCATGTCCCTGGTGCCCGAGATCGCGCCGCCGTTCCCGGTGCACGGCTATTTCGGCGCCTGCGAGAACCTGCCCAGCGGTACCGCGTACAAGCCGGGCGACGTGCTGGTGGGACGCAACGGCGTGTCCGTCGAGGTGCTCAACACCGATGCCGAGGGCCGTCTGGTGCTCGGCGACGTCCTCGCCTGGGCGGCGGAGGACCAGCCGGCGGCCATCGTCGATCTCGCCACGCTCACGGGCGCCATCCTGGTCGCGCTCGGACCGTGGACGGCTGGCCTCTTCTCCAACGACGAAGGGCTCGCCGGCGAGGTGCAGGCCGCCGCCACGGCCGCCGGAGAATCGGTGTGGCGCATGCCGCTGCCGCCCGAGATGGAAGAGCTGATCAAGAGCCCGGTGGCCGACCTCAAGAACACCGGCGGCCGGTACGGCGGCTCGATCAATGCCGCGCTCTTCCTGCAGCATTTCGTGGGCAAGACGCCGTGGGCGCACCTCGACATCGCCGGACCGAGCTCGCTGGACAAGGAGAAGGGCTACAACCCTCGGGGAGGCACGGGAGCCGGGGTGCGCCTCGTCGCCGAATGGCTGAGGAGGCGGGCCACGCAGCGGCATTGAAAGGCGCCGGTAGGTAGGAACGCTCAAGGCGGTGGCGCCAGCAGCGCCGGGACGGAGCGCTGGGGCTCGCCGCCGCGGACCTCTACTCTTCCGCCTTCCAGCAGGCACACATCGACCTCGCTGCGGATGCCGAAGCGGTTGCCGAGGTAGATGCCCGGCTCGACCGACGAGCAGGTGCCGGCCAGATGGCGGCGGCTGTCGCGCGTCTCGAAGTCGTCGTTGTTCACGCCGTCGCCGTGGACGCGCACGTCGATGCTGTGCCCGGTGCGGTGCAGGATCTGCTCGCCGAACCCGGCCCGCTCGATCACCTCGCGAGCAGCGCGATCGACGTCCGCGCCGGTCACCGGGCGCGTCGCGGGCCAGCGCTGCCGCAGCAGATCGAGGGCCGCGTCCCGCGCCTGGAACACGACGGCGGCCACCCGCTGGATCTCGTCCGGCACGCGCTCTCCCAGGAAGTACACGCGCGTCAGATCGCCCTGGATGGCGTGCGGACCCGTGCCGAGCCGGCCGGTGAAATCGAGCAGGAGCAGGCTGTTCCGGCCGGCGATCCCGTCCTGCGCCTCCGAGTGCGGATCGGCTGAATGCGCGTCGACGGCGACGATCGCCCCCGCCTCGGCGAGGCCCTGCTCCGCCATGCGCTGGCGGGCGAACTCGCCCAGCTCGCGCTCGGTCGCCGGCTGGCCCGCGCGCAGCCGGCGCGCCGCTTCCTGCGCGGTCGCCTCCTGCGCCTGGGCCAGTAGCTCGGCGGCGATCGCCTGCGAGGCGAGCTCCTCGGAGGTCAGCACGCTCCCGATCTGCGCCACCAGCTCGGCGCTGGAGACCACCTCCGGGCCCATCGCGCGGACCAGCTCGACCGCGCCCGCGTCGACGCGCGACACGGTGGGGATCTCGTTGCGCGGCGAGTACTGCATGGCCACGCGGCGCGCCCCGCGCAGGATGCGTCCCAGCTCGCGGTCGCGCACCCGCCACGACGCGTAGGTGGCGGCCGGCCCCGGCACTCCCTCGAGCGCGTGCGGCTCGATCGCGTGCACCAGCTTCTGCGGCTGCCCGCGCGCGGGCACGAAGCAGTACCAGCGCCGGGTGCGGATGCCGCGCGGGTCGAGGCCCAGCACGCGGTAGGCGATCGGGTCCGAGCCGCGGAAATCGTAGAAGAGCCAGCCGTCGAGCTTCTGCTGCTGCAGCGCCGCCTGGATGCGCGCGAGCTGCTCGGGCGCCAGGCCTGCCGGCGCGGCGGGCGCGCTCGCGGGCGGGGTTGCGGTCGGGATCGGGGTCGCGGTCGGAGTCGTCGTCGCCTGCGCGATCATCGCCGCGACGAAGAGCGCGCTCATTTCTCCTTCCCGCCCGTCCCCGCGAACCCGTCTTCCCGGTCTCGGAACAGCACGTTGAAGGTAGTGAGCGACCCGTAGCAGCCGGTGATGTACGCCTGCAGATCGAGCTTCTCCGCGTCGGTCAGCTTGGGGTTGGCGTTGATCTTCTGCTCGAGCACGCGCAGGCGGTCCCGGATCATCACCACCTTGTGGAACAGCGACTCGAGCGGCAGCTCCTTCTGCTGCAGCGCGGGGTCCCCCGGCTTGAGCACCGCCACCCCCCCTTCCCACCTCGGCGCGAGCGGCGCGACGCCCCCGCCGCGCTCCTCGTCCATCGCTTCGCGAATCAAGTCCTTCAGCTCTTCTCGGGTCATCTCGACGACTCCAACGGGTCCGTCCGGGACCCTGGTCCTCACCTGCGGTTGGGGCTCCCGGCGGAGGGGCGCGGCCGCCTTCCTCGCGAACTGCAGCGCGACCGGAGCATCCGTCGGGCGCCCCTTGGCATCCGGAGCGCCCGCGCGCGGGACGTATGCGTCGCAGATCGGCGCCGTGCAGGGGAACTCGCCGCGATCGACGCGGATGCGGCAGGTGCCGAGCAGGAGGCCGCGTTCGGTCTCGATCACCCGGTACACCGCGCAGGTCCCGCAGATCGGCCCGTAGACGCAGACGCGCCCGATCTCGCTCGGGTCCGCGACGCAGTCCTCCACGTCGGGGCAATCCGCCCGCGGCGGCACTGGCCTCTGCGTCACCGGCTCCACGCAGGCCGAGATCGCCCGCGATCCGGCCTTGCGTCAAGGACCGGCGTACTCGACCACGCCTCCGACCACGGTCGCGGCGATGGGGACCTCCGGCAGCTCGTCGACCGCCACCTCGAGCACGTCGCGCTCGAACACGGTCAGGTCCGCGTCGTAGCCCTCGCGGATCATGCCGCGCCGCCCGTCCGCGTGCTCCGCGTACGCCGCGCCGGCGGTGAACGCCCGCAGGGCCTCGTCTCGCGTCAGCCGCTGCTCCGGCATCCAGGCCTGGCCGCCCGAGGTGCGTCGGGCGACCGCGCTGCGCAGGCCCGGTCGCGGATCGATGCTCTCGATGGGAAAGTCCGACCCGAAGGCGAGCGGCGCGCCGGAGTCCACGGCCTGCCGCCAGGCGTACGCGCCTCTCTGCCGCTCCGTCCCGCGCCCGAGCCGCGACTCGGCCCACGGGGCATCGCTGGTCGCATGGGTCGGCTGCATCGATGCGACCGCGCCCGAGGCGCGCAAGAGCTGCGCGTCGCGCGGCCGCAGGAGCTGCAGGTGCTCGACGCGCGGCCGGAGCGGCCGCAGCTCGGGCCGTGCTGCGTACGCCGAGAGCACCTCCGCGCAGGCCTGGTCGCCGATGGCGTGCACGCACGGCTGGAACCCGGCGGCCGCCACCGCGGCGATCCGCCGCCGCAGCTCGCCCGGCTCGGTCAGCCAAAGGCCGGAGTTGCCCGGGTCGTCCTGGTACGGCTCGAACAGCTTCGCCCCGCGGCTGCCCAGCGCGCCGTCGGCGAACATCTTCACCGACCGCACCGTCAGCCGGCCGATCTGGGGAGTGCGCCGCCACAGCTCCATCTGGGCGGCGAGCTTCTCCATCGGCTGCTGCCCGTCGAGCATGGCGTACACGCGCACGGGCAGCCGATCCTCCTCGGCCATCTTCCGGTAGACCTCGAGAGAGTCGCGATCCACCCCGGCGTCGTGCACCGAGGTGAGCCCGACCGCCGCCAGGGCCTTGAGCCCGCGGAAGATCAGCGCTTCGACGTCGGCGGGCGCGGGCCGCGGCATCGCCTGGAAGACGGCGCGCATGGCGTTGTCGACCAGGACGCCGGTCGGATTGCCCGCCGCATCGCGTACGATCAGGCCACCCTCCGGGTCGGGCGTCTCGCGGCCGATCCCGGCGTGCCGCAGCGCCAGGTCGTTGACCCACAGCGCATGCGAATCGCCGCGCGCCAGCGCCACGGGATGGCCGGGCACCACCGCGCCGAGGGAGGCGGAGGTCGGCAGCCGCGGCTCGCGCCATTCGTCCTGCTTCCATCCCACGCCGCGGATCCAGGTGCCCGGCGGCACTCCCGCGGCAGCCCGGGCGGCGCGCGCGGCGCACTCGGCCTCGCTGGCGGCGCCGGAACAGTTCACCTCGCCCAGCGACCGGCCGAAGAACTGCACGTGGCCGTGCGCGTCGATCAGGCCGGGCGTGGCGCAGCCCGCGCCCAGCTCGATGAAGCGCACCGACGACGAGGCGCGCTGCTCGCACTCGTCGCGGGTGCCCACGCACGCGAATCGGCCGCCCCGGATCAATGCCGCCTGCGCGCGGGGCCGCGTCGGATCCTGCGTGTGCAGGGTGCCGACGACGAGCAACTCGTCGTGCATCCCCGGGCTGTAGAGCGACGGACGGGCGGCGTCAAGCGGACAAAGAGACTGCACCACGGAGCACACGGAGGGCACGGAGATTCGGTCGCGAAAAACCCTGTCCTCCGTGAGCTCCGTGCGCTCCGTGGTGTCATTGTTTTGGCCCTCGCGGCGGGCTCCTCGCGTTATGCTCGATCCATGGACCGCGCGGGCCATCACCTCGACACGCCGCTCCTGGTCGCGCTCGCGGTGAGCTTCGTCGCGGGGCTCGTCTTCTGGACCGCCTGGCCCCTGTGGCCCTTCCGGCTGCTGGTCGTCCTGATGCACGAGAGCGGGCACGCGGCGGCGACGCTGCTCGTGGGCGGCTCCGTCGAGCGCATCCAGGTGAGACCGGACGAGGCCGGCGTGACGCTCGGCCGCATCGTGCCGTCGATGTGGCGGCAGATCGTCGTCTCCAGCGCCGGATACGTCGGATCCACCGTCTCGGGTTGCGTGCTGCTCTGGCTCGCTGCGCGCTCGCGCACGGGGCGCTGGCCTCTGCTTGCGCTGGCCGCGTGGACCGGACTGGTGGCGATCCTCTGGGTCCGCGACGGCTTCACCCTGCTCTTCGTGGGCGGCGCGGCGTTCGCGCTCGGCATGGTGGCGCGCTACGGTCCCTCCTTGCTGCGCCGCGCGCTGCTGGTGTTCCTGGCCACCTTCAGCGTGTCGTACGCTCTCTACGACATCAAGGACGACCTGCTGCACCTCGCGTCCCGTGGACCGAGCGACGCCTCGGCGCTGGCGCGCGTCACGTTCATCCCCGCGATCGTGTGGGGGGTCGGATGGGGCCTTTTGTCGCTGGGGCTCGTCGCGCTGACGCTTCGCCACATCCTCGCCTGGGGACCGCCCGGGCGTGCCCTGGCTGCGGAGACTTCGGGAGCCTCGGAGCATTCCGACAGCGCACCGCCGCCGGAACCGGCGGCGACCGGGCCTACGGAATGGTAAGACAGCTCGATGGCGCGCCCTTGGACCGTCCTTCCCCACGGCCCCCTGGAGAAGCTGGAGCCGAACCTCTGGGCCGTCGAGGGCACCATCAAGATGCCCGCCGGGGAGCTGTCGCGCCGCATGTGCATCGCGCGCCTGGGCGACGGGCGGCTGCTCCTGATGAACGGCGTACCGCTTCGCGACGAGGCGATGCGCGAGGTGGAGGCATTCGGCAAGCCCGCCTTCCTGCTGGTCCCGAACGGCTACCACCGGCTGGACATCGCCGCCTACAAGCAGCGCTATCCACAGCTGCGCGTACTGGCGGGAGAGGGGTCCCGGAAGCGAGTCGAGGAGAAGGTCCCGGTCGACGGCAGCTGGAACGACGCTCCCCGCGATCTCGACGTGTCGGTGGAATCGCTGGGCGGCACCAAGGTGGACGAGGGGGTGGTCTCGGTGCGCAGCGGGGGGCGCGTGTCGCTGTGCTTCTTCGGCGACGCACTGATGAACCTTCCGCACAAGCCGGGGCTGGGCGGGCTCCTCTTCCGCCTGCTCGGCTCGTCCGGGCGGGCGCGCGTCACCCCTATCGCGCGCTGGTTCATCGTCGGCGACCGCGGCGTGTTCCGCGAGCACCTGCTGCGCCTCTCGGGGCGGCCCGGCCTCAAACGCCTGGTCCCCTGCCATGGCGGCCTGGTGGAGGACGACGCACCCGCCGTCCTGCGCCGCGCCGCCGAGGAGCTTTAGCGGCTCATTTCGGGGGACGCATGCGGTACCCGACGAACTGCGGCAACGACCCCAGACGCGCGAAGTAGGGGTTCTTCTCCCGCTCCCTCGCGATGCTCGAGACCGGCACGTCCCCGTAGTCGTGGCCCGGGTAGAGCTTGAGGGTCGGATCGAGCTCCGAGATCCGCTTGAGGCTCTCGTACATCTGCTCCGGATCGCCTCCGGAGAGGTCGCAGCGCCCGCAGGCGTTGACGAACACCGTGTCGCCCGAGAACAGGCCGCCTTCCGCGCCCTCCACTTGCCAGCACGTCGAGCCCGGCGTGTGCCCGGGCGTGTGCAGCGCCCGGATGCGCATCGGCCCGACCTCCACCGCGTCGCCTCCGCGCAGGGCGGTCACCTCCCCTTGCAGCTCGGCGGGCAGCCTGGGCACGTCCGCGGCGTGCGCGTGGACACGGATGCCCCGGGCGGCCAGGAGCGCCGGCAGCCCGTTGACGTGGTCGAAGTGATGGTGGCTGACCAGCGCGTGCGTGACGGTGCGGCCGTCCTCTTCGGCCGCGCGCAGCGCCGCATCCACGTCCCAGGCGGCATCGACGATGGCCGTCTCGCGCGAGCCCTCCGCGCCGACCAGGTACACGAAGTTGTCCATCGGCCCGAGCTTCAGCTGGCGGACGTACATGACGCGTTCACAACCACACCGCGGGGCTCGCTGCAAGCCTGCCGCCGGACGGGCGAATGCCTATCTGGACGGCGTGGATCCCATCGCGCTGCTCCGGGCCCGCCTGCGCCGCGACCGACGCCTGCGGGACGCGGTGCGAGGCGTCCTGCACGCGCGACTCCCCCCGACTCGTCTCCACGGCCTGCTCCTGGCCGAACGGTCGCTGCGGAGGGTCGCCTGGGACGAGCTGTCGCGCCTGCTCTACTACCAGCCCTTGTTCGAGCTGCAGTGCGAGCGAACGGGAGAAGGCGGTCGCCTGGAGCTGGCGCCGGAGTCGAAGCTTCCGTTCGTGGACAATTGCGCGCTGGTGCTCGGCTCCGGCTGGCGCATCAGTGCTCGCACCGCCTTCCAGGGGGCACGCAACGCTCCGGGCAAGGCGCGCATCGAGATCGGCGACACGGCCTATCTGGGCTCCCGCGTGGTGGTGCGGGCCGGCCTGGGGATCCGCGTGGGCCGGCACGTGACCATCGCCGCCAACGTCGTCCTGTCCTCCGATCCCGGGCACCCGCTCGATCCGGTGGCACGCCGCACCGAGGCGGCGCCCAAGGCGGACCTGGGCCAGATGGTCATCGGCGACGACGTGTGGGTCGCTGAAGGCGCCACCCTCCTGGGTGGGATCACCGTCGGCGACGGCGCGGTCGTGGGCGCGCACGCGGTGGTGACCAAGGACGTACCTCCGCACACCGTGGTCGCCGGGAACCCGGCACGCGTCATCAAGCAGCTGGACGCGGCCCGCCTGCAGTCCGCCTGATCGGCTCAACTTCACGCCCGGCGTGCCGATTCGGCGGAGGTGCCGCTGACCGTCTCGGCCTTGTCCGCGCTGCTCGCGCTCTTCACGGGCGCATCCCTGGTGCTGATGCGCCGCTGGAGGGCCCTCTCGGCCCTCTCCGCCCGGCTGGAGGCGCGCCTCGAGCAGCGCTCCCTGGAGCTGGAGCAGGCGATGCGCGCCCTCTCTCGCACCGAGAGGCTCGCCACCGTCGGCCGCCTCGCGTCCGGAGTGGCGCACGACATCAACAATCCCGCCGCGGCGGTCTCGGGCAACCTCGAGTACGTGCTGGAATGGCGGGCGCGCGGGGGTGAGCTGCCCGACGATGCGGCCGAGGCGCTGACGGACGCCCGCGACGGAGTCCGCCGCATCGTGGACATCGTCCGCAAGCTGCTGGCCGGGACCAAGGCTGCCCGGCAGGAGGACGCGAAGGGATTCCCCGTCGCCGGGGCCGTGGCCGCCGCGGCGGACCGCGCACGCGCCGGTTTGAGGCGCGAGGTCGAGCTCGTCGTCGAGCCGCCCGCGCAGCTGTCGGCGCTCGGCAGCGCGGCGCTGGTCGAGCAGGTCCTGGTCGACCTGGCGAAGAACGGCGTGGACGCGATCCCGGAGGGCCGCGCCGGTTCCGTGCGCATCTCCGCGGTGAAGGAAGCGACCAAGGTGCTGGTCCGGGTACGCGACGACGGTATCGGCATGGACGAGGCGACCGTGGCGCGCCTGTTCGAGCCGTTCTTCACCACCGGGCCCGTGGGCAAGGGCACGGGCCTCTCGCTCGCGGTCTCTTTGGCCCTGCTCCGCAGCATCGGCGGCGACCTGCGCATCGAGAGCGAACGGGGCCGCGGCACCACCGCCACGATTCTCCTCGAGGCAGGTCCGGCCGCCGGCTAGACGTCCAGCTCCTGCACTTCGCCGGCGCGCTCCATGATGAACTTGAAGCGGGCCGAGACATCCTTGCCCAGCAGGTCGTTGATGACCTGGTTGGTCTCCTGCTCGTCTTTTGGCGCGACCGTCACGCGCAGGCTGATGCGCTTCTTCGGGTCCAGGGTGGTGCTCTTCAGCTCGTCGGCGGTCATCTCGCCCAGGCCCTTGAACCGCATGATCTGCGGCTTGGCGTTCCCCTTGACCTTCTCCTTCAGGATGCGGTCCCGGTCGGCCTCGTCGAGCGCCCACCACGTCTCCTTGCCGATGTCGATCCGGTACAGCGGAGGCTGGGCGATGTACACCGCGCCGGCTTTGATCAGCTCGAGCAGGTGCCGGTAGAAGAACGTCAGGAGCAGCGTAGCGATGTGGTGCCCGTCTGAATCCGCGTCCATCAAGAGGAAGATGCGCCCGTAGCGCAGCTTCCGTACGTCGAAGTCCGCTCCGATGCCGCAGCCGAGCGCGCTGACGATGTCCTGCAGCTCCTTGTTTTGGGCTACCTTGTCGGTCGAGGCCTGCTCCGCGTTGAGCACCTTCCCGCGGAGCGGCAGAATGGCCTGCGTGCGCCGGTCGCGCCCCTGCTTGGCCGAGCCGCCGGCGCTGTCGCCCTCGACGATGAACAGCTCGCTCTCCGAGGGGTTGGTGGAGGCGCAGTCGGCCAGCTTCCCGGGAAGGTTCAGCCGGTGCGAGACCGCCGTCTTGCGCTGCACCGCCTGGGAAGCGGCCCGCGACGCCTCGCGCGCACGCGCCGCCAGGGTGATGCGCGCCACCACCGCCTCGGCCACCGTGCGGTTGTCGTTCAGCCACTTCTCCAGGGCGGGACGCACCACTCCGTCCACCTGGGCGCTGGTCTCGGGGTTGTTGAGCCTGCCTTTGGTCTGGCCCTGGAACTGGGGCTCGATCACGTAGACGGAGAGGATCCCGACCATGCCCTCGCGGATGTCCTCCGCGGTGAGCGTCACGCCCTTGGGCGTCAGGTCGTGCGTCTCGATGTAGTTGCGCACCGCCTTCACCACGCCGCTCCGCAGGCCGGCCTCGTGGGTGCCACCCTGCGCGGTAGGGATGCCGTTCACGTAGCTGCGGACGTGCTCGTCGGTCGCCTCGGTCCAGAGCAGGGCGACCTCCATCCGTGAGTCGCCTTCCGAGGAGCGGTAGAACTGCGGGCTGGCGCCGTTCTGCGGAGGGACGGTCGGCTTGCCGTGCTCGGCGACCACCTTGGCGAGGAATTCCGCGATGCCGCCGTCGTGCTTGAAGGTCACCTCGGCGGGCGGGTCCGCGGTCTGATCGCGGAAGACCACCTCCATCCCGCGGTGCAGGTAGCTGCGGGCCTCGAGCCGATCGCGGATCATTGCCGGGTCGAACTTCAGCTTCAGCCCGAAGATCTCGGCGTCGGGCTCGAAGGTGATGCTGGTCCCGGTCCCCTTCGCCTTCCCCTCGGCCTTGAGCTTCGAGAGCGCGTGTCCCTTCGCGTAGGTCTGCACCCAGCGCTTGCCGTCGCGCTTCACCTCGGCGACCAGCTTGGAGCTGAGCGCGTTGACCACGCTGGACCCGACGCCGTGCAGGCCCCCCGAGTGGATGTAGTTCCCCTGGTCGAACTTCCCGCCCGAGTGGAGCGTGGTGAGGATCACCTCGATGGCAGGCTTCTTGTACTTGGGCATGACGTCGACGGGGATGCCCCGCCCGTCGTCGGTCACCGTCACCGTGCGGCCATCCTTTTCGAGGGTCACCTCGATGCGGGTGGCGAACCCGTTGATCACCTCGTCGACCGAGTTGTCGAGGATCTCCCAGAGCAGGTGATGGTAGCCGGTCGTATCGGTGCCGCCGATGTACATGGCGGGCCGCTTGCGGACGGGCTCCAGCCCCTCCAGCACCTGGATGTCCTGCGCGGTGTAGCTGGTCTTCCGCGCCGCCATCACTTCTCCTCTTTCGGCTCGGGAAGCGGGACGAACGCGATCTGCCGCTGCGCCACCTTGACCTTGTCCTTCTTGACCATCTCGCGGCCCTTGCCGCCGCGCGCGGCCAGCTCGTAGGTCTTGACGCCCAGCGAGACCTTCTTGCCCTTGCTGCTCTCCAGCTCGATCCGCTGCTCCTTGTCGGTCGTGCAGAGGAACGCGATGACCTGGTCTCCGGCCGGCACCTTGATGACCGTGACGCCGCGGCCCGGCCCGGCCAGCTCGTTGACCTCCTTCACCTTGCAGACCAGCGCGTGGCTCGACTCGGTGACCACCGCGAGCAGATCCCGGTCCTCGGCGGGGACCACGCCGATCAGCTCGTCGTCCTTCCCTGGCTTGGCGTAGCGGCGGCCCGCGCGCGTGGACAGCTCGGCATGCGGGGCGAGCGGGAAGCGCAGGCCGTACCCGCGCCTCGAGACGCCGACCAGCTTCTCGGGCCGGGCCAGGCGAGGGTCCAAGGACAGCCCGCCCACCACGCGCTCCTGATCGTCGAACTTGAACAGCTTCTGCACCGGGTCGCCGTACCCGGTCGAGGCGGGGATGTCGTTGAACCGGGTCACGTAGGCGGTGCCGAAGTTCGAGAACAGCACCAGGTTGGACTTGAGCGACCCGGCCAGAACGGCCAGCACCTCGTCGCCCTCGCGCAGCCGGGTCGAGGAGGGGTCCTTCATCTCGCGGACGCGCTTGAGCCACCCGTCGCGGGTGAGCACCACGTGCGCGTCCTCGTCGGCGATGAAGGCTTCCTCGGTGTACTCGACCTCCTCGCGTCCGCCGCCGATTCGGGTGCGCCGCTCGTCCTTGTACTGAGCGGAGATCTCCTTGATCTCGTCGCGGACCACGCCCCAGCGGGCCTTGTCGGAGGCGAGCAGCGCCTTCAGCTCCTTCTGCTCGGCGCGCTTCTCCTTCGTCTCCTTCTGGACCACCAGGATCTCCAGGCGGGCCAGCTTGTAGAGCCGCATGTCGAGGATGGCGTCGGTCTGGATCTCGTCCAGCTCGAAGCGCTTCATCAGCTTCGCCGCCGCGTCCTCCTTGCCGTCGCTCTTGCGGATGATCTTGATCATCTCGTCGAGCGCGTCGTAGACCTTCTCGAACCCTTCCAGGATGTGCAGCCGCTTCTGTACTTCCTGCAGGTCGAACTGGAATCGCCTGGTGACGACCTGGAAGCGGAAATCGAGGAAGTAGCGGAGGATCTCCTTGAGCCCGAGCCGCTGGGGGGTGCCCACCTCGGGGTTCTTGCTGGGCACCAGGCAGGTGAGGTTCACGTTGAAGCTCATCTCCAACGAGGTGTGCTTGTAGAGGTACGCCATGACCAGGTCTGGATCGGCGTCGCGCTTCAGCTCCAGCACGACGCGGACGTCCTTGGTGGACTCGTCGCGCACGTCGACCAGCGGGGGCAGCTTCCGCTCGCGGACCAGGTCGCCGAACTTGGCCACCATGGAAGACTTGTTCACCGTGTACGGGATGCTGGTGACCACGATCTGCTGGCCACCCCGTGGCAGCTCCTCCAGCTTCCACTCCCCGCGGATGCGCAGCGACCCCTGGCCGGACTCGTAGATCTGGCGCAGCTCGGCGCGGGAGTTGAGCAGCTGCGCGCCGGTGGGGAAGTCCGGCCCCTTGATGAACTTGAGGAGGTCCTTGGTCTCCAGCTTCGGGTGGGCGATCAGCTCGACCAGCGCGTCGCACAGCTCCTGCACGTTGTGCGGCGGAATGTTGGTCGCCATGCCCACCGCGATGCCGGTGGTGCCGTTCATCAGGAGCTGGGGCAGGCGGGCCGGAACGACGATCGGCTCGAACATCGTGCCGTCGTAGTTCGGCCGGTAATCGATGGTGCGCTTGCTCAGCTCGGTGAGCAGCTCGGAAGCCAGCGGCGCCAGGCGGCATTCGGTGTAGCGCATCGCAGCCGCGCCATCGCCGTCCAGCGACCCGAAGTTCCCGTGCCCATCGACCAGCGGGTAGCGCAGCGAGAAGTCCTGCGCCATCCGGACGAGCGCGTCGTAGATGGCGACGTCGCCGTGCGGATGGTACTGGCCCATGATGGTGCCGACCACCTTGGCGCACTTCTGGTACTTCGCCTCGTGGGTGAGCCGGTGGTCGTTGTACATCCCGAACACGATGCGGCGCTGCACCGGTTTCAGGCCGTCGCGCACGTCCGGCAAGGCGCGGCTGGTGATGACCGAGAGGGCGTAGTTCAGGTACCGCCGGCGCGCCTCCTCGTGCAGCGGCGCGGGCACCGCGTCCCCGCCGCCGCCACCTCCGCCTTCGGGCGCGCCCCGGCGCCTCCGCGGCGGCGGCTTGTCGCCCCCCGCAAAGTCGAGCTCCTCCTGCCGCGCCTTGCGCGCCGTCGCTCTCTTCATCGCTCGGGCTTCGTAGCAGCGGGATCGGCCCGGAACAAGTTTTCAGTCCCGCGCGCGAGAGCGGAACGCCGCGCCATGAGCGCGCCCAAGCTCCCGAATTCGCGGGACTTCCTGGCGGACGAGGGCTGCCGCGCCGGCGGCAGCCACCTCGCCCCGACTCACAGAAAAAAAATTATTTTTCCGCGCTCGCCCCGTCAGGGGGGCGTCAGCTTGCGGATGGCGAAGTTGCCCTGGTCCGCGACGTAGAGGACCCCGTTCCGGCCGTCGCGCGTGATCCCGAAGGCCGCGCTGAAGCGCGCCGCGCCGGCGACGCCGTCGGCGAAGCCCGCCGTCGTCATGTCCCCCGCGATGGTGACCACGGCGTTGGTGGCCAGGTCCATCCGGCGCACCGAGAACACGTCACCGATGAAGAGGCTTGTCCCGTCGCTCACCGCGCGCCGCGGCTGGGCGAACAGCGCCTGCCTGCCCAGGCCGTCGGTGCTGACGAACCCGACCTGCGGCGCGCCCGCGACGGTGAGGACCGAATCCTCCAGAAGCGAGATCCGCCGGATGAGCCCGTAGCCGACGAAGATGTCCGTGTCTACCAGGTAGAAGAGGTCGTCCCCGACGAAGGGGAACACCAAGCCGTTCGGCCCGGCCAGGTGGGCGCCGGCCACCGTGCCGTCATCGGTGCCCGGCGAGTCCGGGACGCCCACCACCAGGCTGATCACCGGCGGGGAAGAGGCGAGCGCGACCTTCCACACCGCGAAGTGGGTGGAGTCGGCCGCGTACACGTCGGTCCCGCGCACGACGAGATCCAGGTCCTGGTCCCCCAGCGTGCTGACGCCCGGCCGGCAGTCCCACCGGCTGGGATCCGTGGCCAGGCGGGTGCCGACCAGCGTCGTCACGTTGAACGGCGGGGTGGTGCTCATCGACCGGATCGCGCACCGGTCGGCGATGAGCAGGTTGTTGCCAAAGAGCGCGACCGCGAAGGTTCGGCTGAAGCGCGCCGTCGCGCCCGGCCCGTCCGCGGTGCCGGTCGCGGTCAGCGAGCCGGCGATGGTGCTGACCGCGCCGGTGGCGAGATCGACGAGGCGGATGGCGATGCCTTGCGTCGCGCCGACCGTGCCCAGATTCCGGTCGCCGACGAAGAGCTTGGTCCTGTCGGCACTCAGCGCCGCGCTGTTGGGACCCGCGAAACGAGCCGCTGCCCCGATGCCGTCCGCGGTGCCCGCAACGCCACCCACGCCGGCGATGGTGCTGACGGTGTACGCATCGCCCCTGAAGTTGGCGCCGACGACGGCGGTCGTCCTCGCGTGGAAGTTGAGCTGCACGGAGACGGGCGGCCCGGGGCTGACCTGGAGGGTGTTGTCGTCGGCGATCCAGGTCGGCTCGGTGCCCACGACGACGAAGCCGCACGGGACGTCGAAGGCCATTCCCGAGAACAGCACGGCGCCCGTGGGTACGCCGTTCATGACCAGCGCCGCGGTGCCCTGGCCCGGCGATACGCTGAACGTCTTCGTCGCGGTGCGCGACGGCGCCGACGCGACGAGCTGGATGCAGGCGACACCGGTGGGCGTACTGAAGAGAGCGTCCACCCGCGCCTCGGAAACCTGGAGCATCTTCTGTTCGGAGCCACTGCAAGCGCACGCGAGCGCAGCCGCGCCCAGCGTGGCGAGAGAACGCATCGACATGTCGGAACCCCCCGATTGAAAGTACGGCGCGAGGATTGGAGCCGAATGCCCAATCCGATGCAAGGACCCGCCGGCCCAGGAGACGATCACGTTCGGAGATGCGGTTCAGAATTTCAAGGCGATCGCCGCACAGGGGCTGCCGCCATGGAAATCGGGCTTGAGCACCAGCGGCACCGTGTCGGCAACCGGCCACCCCTGCAGCAGCCGGTCGAGGGGACGCGGATTCTCTAGCTTGTCGGCTGCCCGGACCACCACCTGCGGAGCCGGCTTCACCGCATCCATCGGCGGCCGGGCCACCGGCTTCGGTCCACTGACGGCCACGGCAACCAACACGGCCAGCACCAGACGAAGCTAGTCACTCACTGTCGCGCAGCCAGGCCCGGCTTCGCCCTAGGCGCGGCCCTTCGGATGGTTGGGGACCGGCTCACCCTTGCCCTGCTCGGCCCGGCGCTGCTCCAGCACCTTGTGCGCCTCGTGGGTGGGAACCTCGTCGTAGTGATCGAATTCCATGGTGAAGTAGCCCATCCCCTTGGTCAGGGACCGCAGCTCGGGCGCGTAGGTGCGCAGCTCCGCGTGGGGCGCCTGGGCATGGATGAGCGTTCCCTTCGAGGTCGGCTCCATCCCCAGGATCTTCCCCCGCCGCGAGGTCACGTCCGCGATCACCTCGCCCAGCATGTCGTCGGGGACGACGATCTCCAGCCGCATCATCGGCTCGAGCAGGACAGGCTTGGCCGCGGCGAGCGCGTTCTTGAGCGCCATGGATCCGGCGATGCGGAACGCCATGTCGGAGGAGTCCACCGTGTGGAACGATCCGTCCACCAGCCGTACCCTGAAGTCGACCAGCGGGAAGCCACCCAGCGGCCCTTCCTTCGCCGCGTCGCGGACGCCGTGCTCGACCGAGGGAATGAACTGCCGGGGGATGACCCCGCCCACGATCCCGTCCTCGAACTGCACCCCGGATCCGCGGGGCAGCGGCTCCAACTCGATGTGGCAGTCCCCGTACTGCCCGCGCCCGCCGCTTTGCCGCTTGTACTTCCCTTGGGCCTTGGCGCGGATCAGCACCGTCTCGTGGTAGGCGGGGTGCGGCAGCTCGAGGTGAACGTCCACTTCGAACTTCCGCTTCAGCTTCTCGACCGCCACCTCGATGTGCACCTGCCCCATGCCCTTGAGCAGCGTCTCGTTGGTCTCGGGGTCGCGCGTCAGCTCGAGGGAGGGGTCCTCCTCGAGCAGCTTGTGCAACGCCACCCCGGCCTTCTCCTCCTGATCGCGGTCGATCTTGAGCGCATAGGAGATGACCCGCTGCGGCTTGCCGATCAGCTCCAGGCGCATCGGCGCGTCGGCCGCGGTCAGGGTGTCGCCCACGTGCACGTCGCGCAGCTTCATCAGGCCGATGATCTCGCCCGCAGACGCGGTGGGGATCTCCGCGGTGCGGTTCCCGTCGATGCGATAGAGGTGGGCGAGGATCTCCTCGGTGTTGGTGCGCGGGTTGTAGAGCTTTTGCCCGGTCTTCACCTGCCCCGAGAAGACGCGGCACGCGCTGAGCCGCCCGACGAAATGGTCGACCGTGTTGCGGAAGGCGAGCAGCGTCGGCGCCTGGTCGGCGCGCGCCGCCCGCACCATTTCTTTTCCGTGCCCGTCCTTGCCCTTGATCTCGCGCCGCGAGGTGGGGTCGGGCAGGTATCGCACGATGGCGCTGGCCAGGTCCCGCACGCCCACTCCGGGCCGCGCCGCGCAGGCCAGCACCGGCAGGAACCGCCTGCCCAGCACCGCGTGCGCGAGGGCTTCCTGGATCTGCTCCTCGCCGGGCTCCTGCCCGTCCAGGTACTTCTCCAGGAGCAGGTCGTCGGTCTCCGCCACCGCCTCCACCAGGCGGGTGCGCAGCTTCTTCGCGTCACCCACGAGCTGCTCGGGGATGTCCTCCTCGATGTACCCGCCGAATTTCCCGTCCTGCCGGCGCGCGTAGGTGTGGGCGCGCATGGTGACGAGGTCGACGACCCCGCCGAAGGAGTCGCCCAGCCCGATCGGCAGCTGCAGCGCGATGGGCTTGGCCTTGAGCGTCTTCTCGATGTCGTCCAGGGCGCGGAGGAAGCTGGCCCGGTCCTTGTCGAGCTTGTTCACGCAGGCGATGAGCGGTAGCGAACGCTCCGCCGCCATTTCCCAGTGCGCTTCCGTCTGGTGCTTCACGCCGCTCACCGCGGAGACGAGCAGCAGGCCTCCCTCGACGACGGCCAGGGATCGGTCGGTGTCGGTGAGGAAATCCGAGAACCCGGCGGTGTCGAGCAGGTTGAGCAGCACCCCCTCGTGCTCGGCGTAGGTGACGTGCGTCGCCACGGTGAAGTTCCGCTTGGCCTCCTCGGGCTCCGCGTCGAGGTGGCTGGTCGACCCGTCCTTGCTGGCCCTCGCGGGAGCGTCGTGCCGGAGCAGGGCTTCCGTGAGGGCCGTCTTTCCAGCCCCGTCGTGCGCAATCACCGCCACGTTGCGAATCTGCTTCGGATCGAGCATGGGAGTCTCCGGGTAGGCCTCTACGCTAGGATCCATCCCACAACGCCCCCTCTCTGAAAAGCACAGCGCCGCCTCACCGGCCTCCGAGGGCACAGCGCCGCCCCGGGGGCCAGCGACTGGCGGCGGCCACTGGTACGGAGGACCCATGAGACCTGTTCGGGTTGCGGCGCTCGCGCTGGTATGCGCCTCCTCGGCCGCGGCCCAGGAGCGCTCCCCCACCTCGGGGATCCCGCTGCCGTCCGGGAGCTTCGCGCTCACCGACGACGCCACCGCGCTGGCCAGGAACCCGGCCGGCCTCGGGTTCGCCCGGGGGGTCCTGCTGGAGTACGCCAACGAACGGGGCTACCGCGACGGCATGCCGCGCGCGGACGGCGGGTACTTGTCGGTGGGCGGCGGGGGCGGCACGAACGACGCGTACGCGCCGGCGGGCGCCGCGATCGGCGCCTCGCTCGAATGGCTGCACGCCGGGTCGGAGTGCACTCCGGTGACGCCGTGCTCGCGAAGGTTCACCCTGGGCGGCGCGCTCCGCGGGAGGTTCCTCTCCGTCGGAGCCGCGCACCATGGCTTTTCCAGCAGCGAGAGCGCCGACCTGGACCAGCTCGGTTCCTGGGACCTGGGGGCGCTGGCCCGGCCGCTGCGCTGGCTCTCCCTGGGGTACACCGCGGTCGACCTGAACGCCCCGCGGCTGGGCACCGTCCGGCTCCCGCGCCGACATGTGGCGGCGATGGCGGTCCGCCCGCTGCGCGAGCAGCTCACGCTGGCGGCCGACGCCACCTTCCGCTCGTGCACCGGCGACGGGCGGCCGTGCGGGGCCGAGCATCCGGACTGGGTGTTCACCGGCGAGGTTCGCCTCGTCCAAGGCCTGCAGCTCGTCGGCCAGGTAGGCCTTTCGGACGGCGGGATCTTCTCCGGACAGGTCGGGGTGCAGCTCGACCTGGCCCGGTTCGGGGTGCGGAGCGCAGCGAGCCTCCCCGGCGCGGGCGCGACCGGCAGCCAGCTCACCGTGCTCCGCCTGTCGTCCTCCGAATACCCGGGGTTGCGCATCCCGCGGCGCCGCGCCGTGGAGCTGGACCTGGACCGAACGCTCCGCCGGCCAACGTCCGGAGTGGTCGGCGTGCTGCTCGGCGAGACCCACCGGGACCCCCTCGCCCTGACCATCGAGGAGCTGCACCGGCTGGCCCACGACCCCGACGTGAAAGCGGTCGTCCTGCGGTCAGGCGGGCTCCCGCTCGGCGCGGGGCGAAGCGAGGAACTCCAGAGCGGAATCGAGGAGTTGCGCGCCGCCGGGAAGAAGGTCGCCTTTTACTTGGAATCGGCCGGAGACCTCGACTATAGTGTCGCTTCTGCGGCCGACAGGGTCTATGCGGCCCCGCAGGCAGTCTTGGCGGTCAACGGTTTCTCCGCGACGGCGCTCTTCGCCGCCGCGGGCCTCGACAAGCTCGGTGTGAAAGCGGAGTTCGTCCGCGTCGGCGCCTACAAGAACGCGCCGGACCTCTTCACCCGCAGGGACATGTCGAGCGAGCAACGTGAGGTGGTGAACGCTCTTCTGGACGACGTCTTCGGCCGCTACGTGCGGCGCGTCACCCAGGCGCGGCACCTCGACGAGGAGAAGTTCCGGCGCCTCCTGGATCGCGGGCTCCAAACGCCCCAGGAAGCGCAGGCGCAAGGGCTGGTCGATGGGCTCGTGTACCCGGACCAGCTCGAAGAGGAGGTAGGGAAGCTGGCCGGCGGGCACGTCGCGCTCGAGCAAGTGGGGACGCACCCTCCCTCGGTGCGGAGTCCCCGCTGGACGCCGCCGCCCACGGTGGCGGTGGTGCGGGTGGAGGGAGACATCGCCCGCGGCGAAGGCGGAAGTGACCCGCTGGGCCTGGTGGAGGTGGCAGGCTCGGAGTCGATCGCGCGGCGCATCCGCCGCCTCGCGGACGACCCGTCGGTGAAGGCGATCGTGGTGCGGATCGATTCGCCGGGCGGCGACGGCAGCGCCTCGGATCTCATCTGGCGGGAGCTTCAGCGGGCCCGCAAGGAGAAGGGCAAGCCGGTGGTGGCGAGCATGGGGGACGTGGCTGCATCGGGTGGCTACTACGTCGCGGTGGGGGCGGACGAGATCTACGCCGAGCCCTCGACGGTGACCGGCTCGATCGGCGTGTTCGTGGGGAAGTTCGACTTGGAAGAGCTGTACCGGGAGCTGGGCCTGAAGCTGGTGACCAACAAGCGCGGGAAGAGCGCGGACCTGTTCTCCACGGCGCGCGCCCTGACGGACGACGAGCGCCGGACGCTGCAGGGCTGGGTGGAGGCGTTCTACGACCAGTTCGTGGATCGCGTCGCCGAAGGGCGGCACCTGCCGCGCGAGCGTGTCGACGAGCTGGGCCGCGGCCGGGTGTGGACCGGCCAGCAGGCGCTGGAGCGCGGGCTGGTCGACAAGGTGGGCGGCCTGCGCGAGGCAATCGAGGCCGCCAAGGCGCGCGCCGGCCTCGCCCCGGACGAGCCGGTGCTGCTCGACGACGAGGGCAAGCGCGAAGTGAGGTTCCTGCCCGCCCTTCAGCTCTTGCCCGGCTCGCTGCGGCCACTGTCCGCGCGGGCCCTGCGCGCGCTCTCGCTCCTGGGGGAGCCGGGCACGCTCCGGGCGGTCCTGCCGTTCGATCTCGAGGTGAACTGAGTGCCTGCATCGGTCCTGATCGTCGAGGACGAGGAGAGCGCCTCGCGACTCATCGCCACCATCTGCTCGGAGCTGGGCCTGCGGACGCAGGTGACGCGCTCCGGGGTGCAGGCGAAGGACCTCCTCGCCCAGGCGGCGCACGCGAATCAGCCCTTCTCCGCGGTGGTGCTCGACCTGGTGCTGGCCGAGCTGGACGGGTTCCAGGTGGGCCAGTTCGCGCGCGGGCAGCCGTGGGGGACGCATCTCCCGTTGATCGTGGTGAGCGGGATCTACAAGCAGCCAAACGCGGAGCTGATGGCTCGCCTGAAGCCGCACGCCTACTTTGCCAAGCCGTTCGACATCTCGCACGTGCGCGACGCGCTGGTGAAGGCCTGCAACGTGCAAGGCGTGGCCACCGCGGTGGAAGGCGACCTCGCCCACAAGCCCGCGGCCGCGCTGTTCGTCGAGCTGGTGCGGCAGAAGGCCAGCTCACTGCTGACGCTGACGCAGGACACGACGGTGCGCCTGATCCATTTCGAGAAGGGCCAGGTCCGGTTCGCGCAGAGCTCGGTCAAGGGCGAGCTCGCGGGAGCCGCGCAGGTCGCTTCGGGCGCCGTCAAGCAGGCTTCCTTCGACCGCGCGGTGGCGTTCGCAAAGCAGAACAAGGTGGCCCTGCACGAGGCGCTGGCCTACTCGCGCGTGCTCACGCCCGAGCAGCTCAAGACGGCGCTCAAGCAGCAGACGGTGGAGGCTTCGGTGAACGGCCTTCTCTGGACCAAGGGGACCTTTCGCGTCGATCCGCGGTCGGCGGAGCAGCTCGCCGCGGTCCCGGAGGCGCGCACGAGCCCGGTGGCGCTGGTGCTCGAGGCGGCGAAGCGGTCCACCGCCGACGGCGCCGCGCGCGCGTGGCTGGAAGCGCGCGCGCAGCAGCAGATGAGCCGCTCGCCCGAGCTCGAGCGCGAGCTGTTCGCGGTGAAGACGGCCTGGCCAGCCGAGGGCGTGACCTCGCTCGCCACCAACCAGCGGCTCCTGCGGGAAGCGCTCTCGCGGGTCAAGCCGCCCGAGCTGCCGCTGCTCCTGTGGCTGTGCCAGAGCGGGCTCGTCGCCCTGTCGGACGGGGCCAAGGCCGCGTCCCCTTCGGCCAGGGCGGCTGCTCCCAGCCCGGTGGACGAGGACGCGGGCAGGACGTTCACGCCGGACGAGGATTGGTCCCGGCGGGTGATCTTCGCCGAGCGCGATCGACTGCGGGATGCGAATCATTACGAGGTCCTGGGCATCGAAATGGGAGCGGCGCCACAAGAGATCAAGGCCGCCTACGTCGCGGCGGCGAAGCGGTTCCACTCGGACGCGTTCGCCGGCCGGGAGCTGGGCTCGGCGCGGAGGGCGGCCGAGGAGCTGTTCGCGAAGGTCAGCGAGGCCAATGCCGTGCTCGCGAACCCGTCGAGCCGCGCGGATTACGACGTCTACCTCGATCGCAAGTCGAAGGGCCTGCCCACCGACGTGGGCGCGATCCTGAGGGCGGAGGGCATCTTCCAGAAGGGAGAGACGCTCTTCAAGTCGGGCAAGTTCGAGGAGGCCGAAAGCGTCTTCCGCGAGGCGATCGCGCTCAATCACGCCGAGGCGGAGTTCCACGCGTACCTGGGGATGTGCATCTACCGGGGGCGGGGCAAGGCGCAGGAGGCGCTCGAGCTGGTCGGCAAGGCATTGGAGATGGACCCGCGGCTGCGCAGCGCGACCGTCTTCGCCGCCCAGTTGCACGAGGCGATGGGGGACGTGGAGAAGGCGAAGAACCTCTTGCGGAAAGCCATCGCGAAGGATCTGGAGTTCGACGCGGCGAAAGGCGAGCTGTCGCGGATGAAGCGCGCTCCCGCGGAGCAGAAGAAGGGTTTCCTCGATCGTTTACTCAAGAAGTGAGTCCGCGGCTCGAAGACGAGTCGCGCAAGGTGGAGTGACCAGATGAACGGTGAAGGACAGCGGCCCCCCAACAACGAGCCCCAGGCCCAGGCGCACGACGCGCCCGAGCCGGGCAACGCGCGTTACCCGCAGCACGCAACCAACGGCCAGCAGCAGCAGCAACAGCAGCAGCCGCCGGGTGAAGGCGGCGGCGGGCGGCGCCGGTTCCGCCGGCAGCGGCGCGGCGGGCGCGGGCGTGGACGCAACAAGGGGCAGCACCAGCAGAACGTGCCGGCCCCGCTCGATGCGCAGGGGCGCATCCTGGACGTGGAGAACGAGCTGGCGACCGAGGAGGGCGGCCCCGACGCGGTCACCCAGCCGGGCGAGCCGCAGGCGCTCGCCGGGGCGGGCGAGCCGCAGGGGTCGCAGACGGGCGCGGACATCGCCGGTGGGCCTTCCGCGCCACCTCAGGGCGGAGCCGAGGCGCAGCAGGGCCAGTCGCAGAGCGGGGCGCAGCCGCGGCCGCAGCAGCAGACCCAGCATCGCCAGCAACAACAGAGGCCGCAGCCGCGGCAGGAGCCGCCCGTCGCCATCGAGGGCGTGCTGGACGTCGATCACCGGGGCGGCGGGCGGCTGCGCAGCGCGAAGCTGAACTTCCTGCCCCAGCCCGAGGACGCGGAGGTGCCGCGCCACCTGATCGAGCGCGACCGGCTGCGGGAGGGGTCGCTGATCACCGGACAGGCCGTGCGGCGCAACGGCCGGCTGCAGCTCATCCGGACCGAGACCGTGGAGGGGCTCCCGCCGCAGCAGGCCGCCGCCCGCACGCTCTTCCAGAACCTGACCGTGATCGATCCCGACGACCGCCTGGTGATGGAGACCACGACGAAGGAGACGCTCACCCGCGTCATCGACATCGTCTCGCCAATCGGCCTGGGCCAGCGGATGCTGATCGTCTCGCCTCCCAAGGCGGGCAAGACCATCATGCTGCAGAAGATGTGCCTCGCCATCTCGGCCAACCGGCCCGAGGTCATCCAGTTCGTGCTGCTGGTCGACGAGCGGCCGGAGGAGGTCACCGACTTCCGGCGCACCGTGAAGGCGGAGGTGTTCGCCTCGTCCGCCGACCGGCCCACCGAGGAGCACCTGCACGTCGCCGAGATGGTGCTCGAGCGCGCCAAGCGGCTGGTCGAGGGCGGCAAGGACGTGGTGATCCTGCTCGACTCGATCACCCGCCTCTCGCGCGCCTACAACAAGGAGGTCGAGTCCTCCGGGCGCACCCTCTCGGGAGGCGTCGACTCCCGCGCGCTGGAGCGGCCCAAGCGGCTCTTCGGCGCGGCCCGCAACGCCGAGGAGGGCGGCTCCTTGACCATCCTCGCCACCGCGCTGGTCGACACCGGCTCGCGCATGGACGAGGTGATCTTCGAGGAGTTCAAGGGGACCGGCAACGCCGAGATCAACCTCGACCGCCAGCTCGCCGAGAAGCGCATCTGGCCGGCCATCAACATCCAGACCTCCGGCACCCGCAAGGAGGAGAAGCTCTTCTCCCAGCACGAATACGAGAAGGTGAAGAAGCTCCGCGGGGCGCTGTTCGCGCTGAAGCCGGTCGAAGCGATGGAGCGGCTCCTCAAGTCCGTCGGCGAGTTCAAGTCCAACGCGGAGTTCTTGGAGGCGATCTAGCCGCCGCCGACGCGGGTGACGGTACGCTGCGGAGAGGCTCCGAGCGGCTTGACGTCCCAGATGTAGCCTTCGATGCGCAGCGCCGATCCCGCGTGCGCGATGACACTGGCCGGTGCACCCTTCGGCTCGGGTACGGCGGGGCCGCCCACCGCGGCGGCGGCTGTGAGCGCAGCGACGATGGCTTGAAGATCGTCGTGAGTGCGCACGGTCGTGGGCGGCAGCCCATAAGTCGTGACGAGCGCTCTCAGGTACGGCGCGAGCTCCGGTCGCTTCGCTTTGCCCGGAAGCGGCATCAACCCACTGGAGCGCCATGCCGAGGTGGGAAAGCACTCGAGAACGAGGTAGGAGCTCGCCGCCTCCGCGGCGGCTGGGTCGGCGAGCACGACACCCGGCTTGGCGAGCAGCTTCGCGAACACATCCACGCAGAACTCGATCCACGCCCGCTGCGTTCCCGGAAACGTCCGCGGATACACGCCGGTCTTCCCCTGCGTCCTGCACTCGTACTCGCAGCGCCGGCCGACCCCGGGCATTTCCTCGACGGTCGCCGGGTCCCGCCATCCCTGCGGCCCGTCCAGCGCGACGGCGCACACGCGCTCGCGCCGGGCGAACGCGTCGATCGCATCGGCGAGCGCATCCGGCGTCAGCGGGATCGCGGGCGAGGTGATCGCACCCGCAACGACGCGCGTGAAACCGTCCGCCTCGTCGTCGAACTCGATCATCGCGCTGCCCACCGAGCTCCACTTCGAACTTGCGAGATCGATCCCCAAAACGGTGCGGATCATCCGGCCCTCCTCGTCGCGCCTCCGCGCACCCACCCAACGCGAAGGAGCCACGTGCGTGGCTCGACTACCCCCGCGCGCCCATTGAATCAGGGCAGATATTACCGAAGGGGTCTGACATCGTTACCGGCTCGCCGCAAATGAATCAAAGAGCAGGAGCAAGGCGACGCGCGCGCGTGCCGAGACCTGTGCCGCCAACAGCTCAGCGCTAAGTTCGCGCCTACCGCCGGAACGCCGCCCGAATGCCCGCGCGGACCACCGTGGCCGGGTGGAGCAGCAGCATGCCCAGGCGGCCGCCCAGGGTGGTCGGCTCGGAAAGCACGCCGAGTTGCCGGAGGACGGTGGCGCGGTCGTAGTAGACGCGCTCGCCGAGCAAGCGGTCGTTCTTGTCGAAGGTGAAGACGACGCAGAGGGGAAATTCGAGGTGGCGGCCGGTGGCGGGCAGGCCGCGCCAGGCGCCCAGATGCGTGCCCGTGATCAGCAACTCGAGCACGATCGCGCCTGCGCTGACGTGTCGCTTCTTCACCTCGAAGTGCACGTCCGGCGTGGCGCGGAACAAGCTTGCGTAGTATTCGCGCACCGCCCCCAGCCCGTGGTGGCGCTCGCCCCACGGCCCATCCTCGCACACGGCGTCGTCGCCGAAGGTCGAGAGCACGCCGTCCAGGTCGTGCCGGTTCTCGTGCCGGACGTGCTCCTCGACCGCAGCAATCCGCAGGTCGTCGCGCGCTGACTGCGTTTCCATGGCTCGTCCCTTTCAACCGGGCGGCACGGGCGCGCGCTGCAGCTTCCGCTGCAGGAACGCCGCCGCGGCGGCGGTCATGTAATCCCGGTTCTCCTTCTTCTGGAAGCCATGCCCCTCGTTCACGCCGAGGAGGTATGGCGCGTCCTTGCCCCGCGCGCGCAGCGCCTGGACGATCTGCTCGGCCTCGCTCTGCGGAACGCGGGGATCGTTCTTGCCTTGGATGACGAGCAGCGCCGCCTCGATCTTGTCCACCGAGTTGAGCGGCGAGATGCGCTCCTGCACGGCGCGCACGGCGGGATCCCGCTCGTCGCCGTACTCCGCCCGCCGCAGGTCGCGCCGGTAGGCCTGCGTCGTCTGCAGGAAGCTGACCAGGTTGGAGATGCCCACCACGTCGACGGCGGCGCGCACGCGCGCGCCGTGGAACGCCACCGTGGCGAGCGTCATGTACCCGCCATACGACCCGCCGTACACGCCGATGCGCGCAGGATCGAGATCGGGCCGCGAGGCGACGAAGTCCAGCGTCGCGCCGATGTCGCCCAGCGCCTGCTCGCGCTTCACGCCGTTGTCCATCGCCAGGTAGGGCTTGCCGTAGCCCGTCGAGCCGCGCACGTTCGGCGCGAGCACCGCGATGCCCAGCTCCTGCGCGTAGAATTGCCAGATGGGCTGGAAGGTGGGCCGCGTCTGTCCTTCCGGTCCGCCGTGCCAGAGGATGACCACAGGCGCCTTGCCGTCCGCCCTCGGCGGCTTCCACAGGAACGCCGGGATGACCAGGCCGTCGGCCGCGCGGTACTTCACCAGCTCCGGCTCGACGAACGACGCAGCATCCACCGGACCGGCCTCGCTCCGCGTCCAGCGGGTCATCTTGCGGTCCTTGAGCGAGTACGTCCAGACGTCGTTGGGCGAGCGGGCCGTCTGCGCCCCGACGAACAGCAGATCGCTGCGCTTGTCCGGGAACCGCAGCGTCGAGACGATGCTGCGCGGCAGGTCGAGCGGAGTGGCGCGCCCGCCGCGCAGGTCGAGCAGGTACACGCGGGACCAGCCCTCCTCGTTGGTGGCGAAGGCCAGGTGCGCGCCGTCGGGCGCGACGGTGAGGTGCTCGACGTCCCACTTGATCTGCGGCGCGAGCGGCTCCGGCTTGGCGCCCGGGCGCGAGAGGTCGATCCGGTACAGCGAGTTGAAGTCGGAGTACCGGTCGGTGATCAGGTATACCGACTTGCCGTCCGCGCTGAAGCCGGCGTCTTCGACGCTGCCTTTCCCCTCGCTCGGAGTGATCTGGCGCAGCTCCCCGGTCTGCAGGTCGTACAGGTGCAGGTCGGAATCGTCGATGGCCCGGAACTGCCCCACCAGGAGGCGCTTCCCGTCGCGCGAGAACTCGACCGGCTGCCAGGCCCCCTCGCGCTCGCTCGCGCGGCGCGCTTCGCGCGGACGCGCGGTCTGCGCGACGTACACGTCGGTATCCTTCCCGTTCCTGCCCGTCCCGGAATAGGCGAACCGCGTTCCGTCGGCCGAGACGATCAGGCCCTCGTGCCGGCTCTTGCCGTCGGTGAGCAGCTCGGAGCGGCCCGTCCGCCGGTCGAGACGGAACACCTGGTGGAACTCGCCGCCACCGACGTCCTGCAGGTACAGCAGCCCGCGCGGGTCGCCCGGCACGAACCGGGCGGAGCTGACGGGCTCGTTCCCGAACGTCAGCTGCGTGCGCATGCCCATCGGCTGCTCGACCACGTGCAGCTGGTTGGTGGAGGCGAAACGCGTCGAGATCAGGAGCTGGCTCCCGTCGGCGGCGACGTCGAGCGCGTTCGCCGAGCGCGAGTTCTGGTACTGCTCGATGCGCGCCCTTATCTGTGGTGCAACTTCGGGCATGCCGCTCTCCAGGAGCGACGGAATGCCCGCCACCGGCTTCATGTCCGGGACCTTCGAGACGGGGGCGGCGGCCTGCGCGACGAGCAACGCGACGATCAGCATGGGAAACCTCTTCTACGGCCAGCGGAAGCGGCGCAGGGTCAGCCCCTGGGCGTCGGCGAAGAGCGCGGCAGCGTACCCGTTTCCCGGGTCGAGGGGGAACACGGAAAACCGATCCGCCGCATCGGGCAGCCCCTTGGCCCAGAGGAGGCGCGCGCCGGCAGGTCCGAGCTCGACCTCATACGAGCGGGTCGAGCGGGACAGTCCCTCGCCCGTCACCTTGAGGAACGCCTCCTTGCAGGTCCAGAGCCGGAAGAAGGCCTGCTCGCGTTCTGCGGGCGGCAACGCGAAGAGGGCCTGCTGCTCCCCCGCTGCGAAGAACCGCCGGGCGATGTCGTCGGTGCGCCGCTTCTTGAGGTGCTCGACGTCCGCGCCCACCTCGACGCGCGCCAGCGCGATCAGGGCGCGGCCAGCGGAATGCGACAGGTTGAAGCGCAGCTCGCCCGCGCGCGGGGCGCAGGCGGGATCCAGCTCCGGCTTCCCGTGCGGGCGGTACCGCAGCGCCACCGCGCCGGGCGCGATGTCCAGCGCGCGCCCCAGCACCTCGCGGAGCGTGCCGCGCGCGGCCGACCAGCGGTTGCGCCATTCGTCGGTGGCGAACGAGGCGGCGCGCTGCCGCTCGCGCTCGGTGAAGCCGAGGGTCAGCCGGAGCAGGCGGTCGGGGGTCACCGCCAGGTCGGCGAGGACGGCGATGACCTCGCCGGGCCGCGGCATCGGGTCTGTGGGTGGGGCCGGCCAGGACTGCATGGCGCGGGATGGTAGCCGAACGGTGTCCCGGAAGGTGTCGAACGTACTCCCGCTCGCTCGCCAGGATGCACACCTTGGCGGCCGTGCAAGCCACTAGCAGCGCGGCGGCGCCGAGCGTGATCCGGGTCCTCCACCTCATCCATCGCTTCTACGTCGGCGGCGCCGAACGGCAGTTCATCGAGCGGCTCCGCGGGCATCCCCAGGGGTTCGAGCCTGTGGTGGGCTGCCTGGAGATCTCCGGCGGGAACCTGGCCGACTTCCGCGCGCTGGGCCTGGGCGAGCCGCACCTCTTCCCCATCCGGCGCTCGCTCTTGCGCCTCAACACCGCCGTCCAGGTGCTCCGCATCGCGGCGCTCGTCCGGCGCCTCGGGGTGCGCATCGTCCACGGAACCGATTTCGTCACCAATTTCTTGGGATTGCTCGCCGCCCGCCTCGCCGGAGCGCGCATGGTGGTGAGCCGCGTCGACCTGGGCCACGAGCGGCCCGGCTTCGGCCCGCTGCACCGCCGCGTCGAGAAGCTGGTCGCGGCGCGGGCCGACGTCGTCTGCGCCAACGCCGCGGCCGTCGGACGCCTCTGCATCGCGGAGGAAGGCTGTGCGCCCGACCGCGTGGCGGTGGTGCGCAACGGCATCGATCTGCGGCGCTTCGACCAGCTGGCCGCGCGGGCGCCGGACGGTCCGGTCCCGGACGGCGGCCCGGTGGTCGCCGTGGTGGCGAACCTCTGGCCCGTGAAGGACCACCGCACGCTGGTCGAGGCGGCCGCGCTGGTGCGGCGTCGGATTCCCGACGTGCGGTTCGCCCTGGTCGGCGACGGTCCCGAGCGCGGGTACCTCGAGCGGCGCATCGGGGAGCTCGGCCTGGGCGACGCGGTGCACCTGCTGGGGACCCGCTACGACGTGCCCGCGATCCTGTCCCGGGCCGCGGCATTCTGCCTGCCCTCGCGAGCCGAGGGTCTCTCCAACGCGATCATGGAAGCGATGGCGGCGGGTCTGCCGGTCGTGGCCACCGACGCGGGCGGCAATGCCGAGCTCGTCCAGCACGGCAGCTCGGGCTTCGTGGTCCCGGTCGGCGACGCCGGCGGCATGGCCGGGCGCCTGGTCGAGCTGCTCTCGGATACCGGTCATGCGCGCGCCATGGGCCGCCGCGGCCGCGCCGCCGCCGAGCGGGAGCTGTCCCTGGACCGCAAGCAAGCCGCCTATGCCGACCTGTACTGCCGTGTTCTCGACAGAGCGCTCGCCCCCCTACCCGGAGAGCAGGACCGTACCTAGATCGCGGTTCGGAAAGATCCGATGGCATCGCAAGGCGAGGCGAACGTCGCAACGGTCGAGGCTCCCGCTCCGGAGCTCTCCCCGCAGCGTCCGTTTTCGGACGAGGCGCTGCTCCTCACGGATGCGCCGGTTCCCGGCCGGCCCGCCCCGCCCGCGGCCGCGGATCTCCAGACCGAGCTGGTCACCGACTGGTCCCGTCTCGAGGCGCTGGAGCAGGAGTGGCAGGACCTCGCCGCGGGCGCCGTCGAGCCCAACCCGTTCTACGAGCCGTGGATGCTCCTCCCGGCCCTGCGGGCGTACGCCCCCGGAGCCCGGGTCGAGGTGCTCGTCGCCTCGGCCACGCATCGCGGACGGCGCCTGCTCTGCGGCCTGTTCCCCATCGCCTGGCGACGCGGACGGGCCGAGCTCTGGAAGCACCGCAGCTGCTACCTGTCCACGCCGCTCTTGCGGGCGGGGTTCGGCCAGGCGGCGCTGCGCTGCTTCTTCGACCATCTCGAGCGGCGCACCGGCTTGGTCCGGCTGGACGACGTGCCCGGCGACGGACCGTTCCACCTGCACCTGGTCGACGAGCTGAATCGCCGCGGCTGGCCCAGCCTGGTGTCGAGCTGGTACACGCGTGCCCTCTTCCGGCGGGCCGGCAGCGGCGACGAGTTCCTGGAGCGCGCGCTGAACGCCAAGCGCCGCAGGGAGCTGCGCCGGCAGCGGGCGCGCCTCGCCGAGCAGGGCCGGCTCGAGCTGTGCGAGCTCTCGCCCGGCGAGGACCCCACGCCCTGGATCCGCGAGTTCCTCGCGTTGGAGGCGGGCGGCTGGAAGGGCGCCGCGGGAGTCGCCGCCGCGCTCCACCCCGCCGAGCGCGCGTTCGTGGAGGAGATGGCCGCGCGCGCGCACCACCGCGGCCGGCTGATGATGATGGGACTGCGCCTGGACGGCCGGCCGATCGCGCTCAAGTACAACCTGCTCGCGGGGGGCGGATCGTTCGCGTTCAAGATCGCCTTCGACGAGTCGTTCGCCCGCTACTCGCCCGGCGTGTTGCTCGAGGTGGAGAACATCCAGCGGCTGCACCAGATGCCGGAAGTGCGCTGGATGGACTCGTGCGCCGCGCCGAACCGGTTCATGATCAACCACCTCTGGCCCGAGCGGCGCGAGATGCAGACGGTGTTCTTGTCCACCGGCCGCGCGCTGCCCTCCCTGTTGCTGGCGCTGGTGCCGCTCTTCCAGTTCGCCCGCGCGCGCCTGCGCCGCCGCAGGAGGTCAGCGTGAGCGCAGCGCCGATGGTGGAGGTCGACCCGCAGGTCTTCGCCGCCTACTTCAACCGCAAGCCGTTCCGCATCCAGCATTCGCTCGGCGGGCATCCGCTCTTCGAGCTGCCGCGCCTGCTGCAGCTCGCGCGCGCCCTGCCCGAGCGGTTCGTCGAATACAACGCCGGCGCGCTGCCCGTCGGCGTGCGCCCCGAGGAGACGCCGCGCACCGGCCTCTCCGCCGAGGAGACCATCCGGCGCATCCAGGAATGCGGCTCGTGGATGGTCCTCAAGCGCGTCGAGCAGGATCCGGAGTACGGCGCGGTCCTCGATCGGTGCCTGGACGGAATCGCGGCGCACGCCCGCGGGCTGGTCCCGCCGATGCAGCGGCGGGAAGGGTTCATCTTCCTCTCCTCGCCCGGAGCGGTGACACCGTTCCACATCGATCCCGAGTACAACTTCCTCCTCCAGGTCCACGGCAGCAAGACGGTCAGCATGTGGGATCCGGCCGATCGTTTCGTCCTGCCCGAAGAGGAGCTGGAACGTTTCTATGCCGCCTTCGTGCACCGCAACCTGCCCTGGCGCGACGTCTTCCAGACCACCGCCTTCGTGCTCCCGCTCGCCGCCGGCGAGGGGCTGCACTTCCCCGTAACGGTGCCGCACTGGGTGAAGAACGGGCCGGAGGTGTCCGTCTCGTTCAGCATCACCTTCCGCACGGACGACTCCGCGCGCCGCGAGCTGCTCTACAAGGCGAACGCGCGCCTGCGGAAGCTCGGGCTGTCGCCCACGCCCGTGGGTCAGTCCATCCTGCTCGACCGCACCAAGCAGCTCGCCTTCGGCGCCGCGGCCAGCCTGAAACGGCTGTGGGCTCCTGTGGCGTCCAGGAGCACCTGAGTACCCCGTGTAGGGGTTCGAGCGCCTAGCCTCTCCCCGAAGACGCTCGCTACTACTGGTCTCATGCTGGAGACCAAGATCGCTTGGATCTCGAAGATCGAGACGCGGGACGATGCGCTCCAGGTGGTGAAGGTCGCCTCGTACGCCTTCTTCTTCCTCGCCGCCTTGCAGCTCGTGCTGTACCTGGTGCTGAAGAGCGCCGGCGCGTTCATCGATGCCGCGATCATGGTGGCGGGCGCAGTGGCGGTGCTCTGGCTCCACAGCCGCGCCGCCGCGGCCGTCCTCTTCGCCGTCTCCTGCGCCGAGGCGCTGGTGACCGTCGCGAACATGCTGGGCGCCCACCTGGGCGTCGGAAGGAACGTGATCCTCGCCGGCCTCATGGTCTGGGTGGCCGTCCGCGCCGTCCAGGCGACCCGTGCGCTCGAGCGCATGCCGGACGACGAGGAGGAGGAAGACCTTCCCTCCGCCGCGCGCCGTTGAGAAGCAGCGCTGAGATCTGTGAGATCTGGGGACACCATACGTAACTCGGCGGTCGCTGGAGTTAAGTATGGTGTCCCCAGATCTCACCACAAGTATGGTGTCCCCAGATCTCAGATCTACGGATCACTCGTCGAAGTGACGTTCCGGGGGCAGCTCGCCGTGGGAGAGCACGCGGAGCAGCTTGAGCGTCCCGACGCCGTCGCTCTCCGCCACTGCGAGGACGTGGCCCGCGGAGTCCACCAGCCGGACGCGGCGGCCGCGCGGGTAAGGCGGCGCGCGCAGACGCGACAGGTCCGCCGGTCCGGGAGTGTGCCCGTGCGCCACGCGGCGCGAGAGCTGCGGGTCCAGCTTCAGCTCAGCCAGCCCCTCCAGGGCGCGGTCCAGCGGCTTCAGGTACCGCGCCAGCTCGTCCCGGCCCTGCTTCGCCGCGGCCATCAGCTCGTCGAGCCCGACGGACTCGTCGATGCCGAAAGACGCCACCCGCACGCGGCGCAATTCCCGCAGGTGCGCGCCGAAGCCGAGACGCGCGCCGAGGTCGTGCGCCAGCGTGCGCAGGTACGTGCCCTTCGAGCAGCGGACGAAGATGCCGCAGTCGGGCGGCTGGAAGAAGGTCATGCGCGCTTCGTCCACGTTCACGGTGCGCGGCTCGCGCTCGACCTCCTCGCCGGCCCGCGCCAGCTCGTAGAGACGCTTCCCCTCGATCTTGCGCGCCGAGTACATGGGCGGGGTCTGCTCGATGAGCCCGACGAACGAGCGGAGCGCCTCGCGAACGCCCTCCTCGGTCAGCCCCTCCACCGGCCGCGTCTCCAACACGCGGCCCGCCGCGTCCTGCGTGTCGGTGACCTGCCCGAAGCGGACGGTGGCCTCGTACTCCTTCTCGCCGTCGGCGATGAACCCGGCCACCTTGGTCGCTTCGCCCACGCAGATGGGGAGGACGCCGGTCGCGGTCGGATCCAGCGTGCCGGTGTGGCCCACGCGCTTCACCTTGAACAGGCCCTTCACGCGCCGGACCACGTCGAAGGAAGTCGGCCCGCTGGGCTTGTTCACCACCACCACGCCGCTCAGGTCAGGCATCCAAAGGCTCCAGGGCCTGCGCGACCTCTGCCGCGATCCGCGCGCGAACCGCGGCCTGGTCGCCCTCGATCGCGCAGCCCGCCGCGTTCTTGTGCCCGCCGCCGCCGAACCGCTGCGCGATGGCGGACACGTCCACGTTGCCGCGCGAGCGGAAGCTGACGCGCCAGGCGCGCGAGCCGTCTTCCGGCTCGCGGAAGGCGGCCGCGACCTCGACCCCGTCGATCGAGCGCGCGTAATTGATGAAGCCGTCGGTCAGGTCGAGGTGCGTCCCGGTGCGGGCCACCATCTCGCGCGTGATGGTGATGGTGGCGAGCTTGCCCCCCGGCGCCACCTCCAGGGTATTCAGCACCTCGGCGAGCAGCTTCATGCGCGCCAGCGGCTGCTGCTCGTACACGCGGACGGTCATCTCCCACGGATCGACTCCGCGCTCGAGCAGCTCGGCTGCGATGCGCAGGCACTCCGGATCGGTCGACGAGTACCGGAAGCAGCCCGTGTCCGCCAGGATGCTGGCGTAGATGCATTCCGCCGCGTCGCGGCTCAGCGGGTGCCCGAGCCCCTGGATGATCTTGTAGGCGAGGATCCCCACCGAGGCCGCCGCGGGATCGACGTAGTTCAGATCGCCGAACGGCTCGGTGGTGATGTGGTGGTCGAGGTTGAGCAGCAGGCCGCGGCGGGGAGGCGGCGGCACGTCCGGCCCCAGCCGATCGGCGCTGCCCGCGTCGGTCGCCACGGTCACGTCGTAGGCCGCGTCGTCGGGGATCGATCTGGCGACCCTGTCCGCGCCGGCCAGGAAGCGGAAGTTGTAGGGCAGCTCGTCCGGATTGTAGACGGTGACCTCGCGCCCCATCTCGCGCAGCGCGCAGCCCAGCGCCAGCGCGCTGCCCAGCGCGTCTCCGTCCGGACCGCGGTGCATGGTGAGCAGGACGCTCCTGGCGCCCCGCAGGGCCTCGACGGCGCGAGGGAGGTTCTCGGCCGGCCTCCACTCTCGCGCGTTCTTGACGCCCCGGTTCTTGGCCTTCACCCACACCCCCCGTGCGCGCGGAGGCGCACTCTACTCGTCTTCCGGGGCGGACGGCGCGGGGTCCTGCCGCCGCGCCTCCTGCTCGCGCACCTCGTGCAGGAGCCGCTCGATGCGGTCGCCGCGGTCGATCGCCTCGTCGTAGGTGAACTCCAGATTTGGGACCACCCGCAGCCCGAGCGTCCCGCCCACCTCCCTGCGCAGCCAGCCGCTCGCGGCCTCGATGCCGCGCGCAGTCTCCTTGCGCACGTCGGGCTCGCCGTGGACGGTCCAGTAGACGCGCGCCTCGCGCAGGTCGGGCGACATCTTGACCCCGGTGATGGTCACCAGGCCCACGCGCGGGTCCTTGAGGCCGCGCGCGAACAGCTCCGCGAGCCTCTGCTGCACGAGGTGTCCGACTCTGTCCGGCCGGCTGTGGGTGGCCATCAGGATTCGTCCTCCCGGACGGGGAGGTCCTCCTCGCGGAGGTATTCGCGCAGCGCTTCCTCCTCTTCCCGGCGGGCGGCCTTTTCGTCGGCCGGCTCGGGGTCGAGGCGCGGCTTGTCGAGCAGGTCGCCGTGCATCGTCGAGTACGTCTCGATCTCCATCTCGCGCGAGACCAGGTCGGCCACGCCCAGCATCTCGACGTCGCGAACCACCTTGTCCAGCACCTCGTTCACGAAGCTGCGGTCGTTGGCGACCGCCGTCACCCCCAGGACGGCGCGCTGCCAGACGTCGTTCTCGGCCACCTCGGCGATGCTGACGTTGTAGCGGGCGCGCACGCGGTCGGTGATCTTGCGCACGACGTGGCGCTTCTCCTTGAGCGACCGCGCCCCGGGCACCACCAGCGTCAGTCTGAGCACTCCGACAACCATGGTGTCTCAGTCGCCAGCCGTCGCAGCGGAGCCTCTCCAAAGCACAGCGCCGCCCCAGGGGCGGCGGCTGTCAGGTCAGGCTCGGCCTGATCGTCTCCAACTCGTACGCCTCGATGATGTCGCCTTCCTTGAGGTCGTTGAAGTTCTCGATGCCGATGCCGCACTCGAAGCCCTTGTCGACTTCCTTCACGTCGTCCTTGAAGCGGCGGAGGGAAGCGATCTTGCCGGTGAAGATCGGCTTCGAGTCGCGCAAGAGGCGCACCATCGCGGTGCGCGTGACCTTGCCGTCGGTGACCGAGGAGCCGGCGATGGTTCCGAGCTTGGGCACGTTGAAGAGCTGCTGCACCTTGGCGTGGCCCACCACCTTCTCGCGGATGATGGCGTCGAGCAGGCCCTCCATGGCGAGCTTCACGTCGTCGAGCGCCTCGTAGATGATCGAGTAGTGCTTGATCTGCACGCCTTCCGACGTGGCGCTCTCGTCCGCACCCGACTCGCTCTTCACGTTGAAGCCGACCACCAGCGCCTTCGAAGCCGCCCCGAGCATCACGTCGCTTTCGGTGACGTTCCCCACGCCGGAGTGGATCACGTCCACCCCCACCTTGGGAGTGGCGAGCCGGGTGAGGGCCGCCTTGAGCGCCTCCACCGAGCCCTGCACGTCGGCCTTGACGATCACCTTGAGCGTCTTGGCCTGGTCCTTCTTGCCCCTGGCGAGCAGGTCCTCCAGCGAGAGCTTGTTCGACTTGGAGAGGTCTTTCTCGCGCGCCTTGAGGGCCCGGTGCTCCGCGATGGTGGCCGCGGCGGTCTCGTCCTCGACCACGTTGAACTCGTCGCCGGCGCCCGGCGCTCCGTCCAGGCCCAGCACTTCGACCGGGAACCCGGGCGGAACGTCGTCCACCTGCTCGCCGTGCTCGTTCATCATCGCGCGCACGTGCCCGGAGTGGATGCCGGTCACGATCGGGTCCCCTACGTGCAACGTGCCGTCCTGCACCAGGACGGTGGCGACCGGCCCGCGGCCCTTCTCCAGCTTGGCCTCGACCACCACGCCCTTGGCCGGGCGCCGGGGATTCGCCTTCAGCTCCAGGACCTCGGCCTGCAGCAGGATGGCCTCGAGCAGCTTCTCCAATCCTTCGCCGGTGCGCGCCGACACCGGAATCATCATGGTGTCGCCGCCCCACTCCTCGGGGACCAGGGCGTGCTCGCTGAGCTGCTGCTTGATCCGGTCGGGTTGGGCCTCGGGCTTGTCGATCTTGTTGATGGCGACGACGATCACCACCTCCGCCGCCTTGGCGTGGTTGATCGACTCGACCGTCTGCGGCATCACGCCGTCGTCCGCCGCGATCACCAGCACGGCGATGTCGGTGACGTTCGCGCCGCGGGCCCGCATGGCCGTGAAGGCCTCGTGGCCGGGCGTGTCGAGGAAGGTGATGTCCGCCTCGCCCCCGTCGGAGCCGACCACCTCCACCGAGTAGGCGCCGATGTGCTGGGTGATTCCGCCCGCCTCGCCCTCCGCCACGTGCGCCTTGCGGATGGCGTCGAGCAGCGAGGTCTTGCCGTGGTCGACGTGGCCCATGATGGTGACCACCGGAGGCCGCGACTGGAAGTCCTCGGGCTTCTCCTCCACCTCGGGCAGGTAGTCGACGATCTCGAAGCCGGTCTTCTCCACCTTCCAGCCGTGGTCGACCGCGAGCACGCTGGCCGTGTCGAAGTCCACCGCCTGGTTGACCGTGACCATCTTGCCGTTCGTCATCAGCTTGCGGATCAGGTCGGACGACTTCACGCCCATCGTCTGCGACAGCTCGGCGACGGTGATGGTCTCCTCGAGGCGGATCACCTTCTTGTGCTCCGCCATCTCGGTAATCTCGGTCTGCTTGCCCTTCTTGGTGCTGCGCTTCTTGTGGCCGCGCACCGGCACGTAGGCCCGCTGCTTGGCCAGCTCGATCAGGTCCTGCTTGGAGAGGGACTCCACCTTCTCCACGCGCGGGCCCTTCTTGCCCTTCTGCTTGTCCTTGGTGACGTCGATGAACTCGCGGCCGCGGCCGGGGCCGCCGGACACCACCGCCAGCTCGCGCACCTCGCCGACCGGGCGGGGACGGAACCCTCCGCCACCGGGGCCGGGGCGCGGCGGCGGCCGGGCGATGGGGATCAGCGGACGCGAGAGCACCACCGCGCGCGTCGCGGTCGGGCGCGCCCCGGCCGGGTCGGACACCTGCACCGACTGGGTGCCTCCGGGACCCCGGATGATGGGACCGCTGGGTTGCGCCCCGGGGGCGCGCCCGGCGATGCGCGGCGGCGGAGGCGGGGCGGGCTTGGCCGCCACCTTCTGGACGCCGACCGGGACATTGGACACGTGGCTCTGCTGGGCTGGCTTCACGGGCTCGGGCCGGGCGGGGGCGGCGGGGGGAGGGGGAATGG
>Ga0137409_10000175_pt1 | contig 63987 bp, 62 predicted proteins | sample CZODoug1_16funga_FD_122059 | JGI IMG/M metagenome (GOLD analysis project Ga0137409, IMG submission 122059) | Vadose zone soil fungal communities from Angelo Coast Range Reserve, California, USA - CZODoug1_16fungal (Hybrid Assembly) | ecosystem: Environmental > Terrestrial > Soil > Vadose zone... | reverse complement strand
CGGCGACAGGCGCGTAAGCCAGCGCGCTTCCCTCGCGCAAGGCGAGGATTCGCGCGGGCAGGCCGGCTTCTCCCATGGGAACGGCGACAAAATTTTTGGAGTTTCGCGCCAGCCGCAACATTCGGACGCTGTCCTGGATGGTCCGCGCTTCGGCCGCAATCTTCACGGCATCGACCCCGCCGTGGGCTGGCGGGTTCATTCTTCGGGGCAAATCCGGCGTGCGCTCAAAGTCGTGTAAGGAAAGCAAGACGCGCGGAGGCACGGGATATTCCCGAACGGACTGACCGGGAAGTTTGCGCAAGGTTTCCACTTCGAGATCGCACCATTGGCAACCGGCTTCGCGGGCCTGAATCAGCCAGTAGAGTTCGCGATCAACAGGCCCGGCAAATTTACCTCCGCCTTCGCGGCGGCGGCAGGTCGCGAGAAATGTGGCACTCCGAGGTTGGCGCTTTCTGAGCCAGTCGAGGAATCGCGCACGCTCGGCATCACTGCTCAGCCAATCGAGGCGCAACTCGACGGTCCTGGTTTGCTTTAGGGCGGAGCGCACCATCCTCGACATTTCGTCCGCCGTGGAGGCTGCCACGACCGCGCAAATCCGCCGCAATCCTGTACCAAAGAGGGCCATAAGCACGCCTTTGCCGCCAATCTATTGAAAATACAGGGAGTAGTATGCCGTATTCGCCGCGTGCGCCCGTATCAAAAGTGTAAAGCAGCCTCTGGCATTTGGTTGACGGGTGGATTAGGCCCTGATACTTTCGCTAGGAAAAGTCCATGCACGGCCCGTAGGGCGTGTTTTCGAAGGAGTTATGGAATGCGCGCTAGAATCGCTGTCTTGTCCCTATCGGTCTTCCTGGGTGCTGCGGTAAGTTCGGCACAAAACGCCCCCCAGGCGGCTCCGGCAGTTTCTCAAATTGACTTCAGCACGGTAAACTGTTCAGGTTTCATCTCGCAGCAAGGAATACCGGAAGAGATCCAGATCGTCTCCGGGGAGCAATCAGACTACAAGATTACCTTTTTGCGCGGCGACTATGTGCACATCAATCGCGGCATGGATAAGGGCATTCGAGTTGGCGACCGGTTCTCGGTTGTGCGGCCGGACCAGGATCCCACTGACGTGCCCTGGTTCAAGTGGCAGACAAAACTCCTGAAGGCCATGGGCACGCCCTATTTGGACGCGGGACAGGTCCGGGTGGTAAACGTTCAGCCCAAGGTTTCTGTCGCTCAGGTCATATTCTCGTGCGGATACATGCAGCGCGGGGATATCCTCCAGCCTTATCAGGAACGTCCATCACCGCCGTTGAAGGATCCTGCCGCCTTCGATCACTTTGCGCCTGTGAGCGGCAAGCCTGTGGCCATGGTGGTGGCTGGAAAAGACTACGGACAGGTCTTCGGTAAGCTCAGCGCGGTCTACGTAAACCTCGGGGCCAACCAGGGGGTCAAGGTCGGCGATTACTTCCGAATCTTCCGGTATCAAGGCGGAATGGCAGAGACCGTGCCACAAAACAAGGGTTATCAGTACTCCATGTACGGCTTCGGGAGCGCGCCCATGCGCTACGAATGGAATGATCTGCCGCGGGAAGTGCTCGGCGAAGGAATCGTCATTAATGTGAACCGCAATGCATCGACGATGGTGATCACATTCAATTCAATCGAAGTCTACGCGGGCGACTACGTCGAAATCGAGTAGACCCGGCACCCCTGAATGGTTTAGGCCCGCTGCGGTTTCTCCGCGCGGGCCTTCTGTTTTTACCCCGCTGTTCGATTTCGAGCTTCGGCCAACCCATTAGGCCCTCTCGTGATGTGAACTCTCGGAAAGGATTTCACAAGTGAATCCAAAGAGGCGAGCTTCGGGATCGCGCCAGGCTTCGCGAGGCAACCCCGCCTTGCGGCAGGTCTCCTCTAGGAATTGCTCGCGCGTCAGCCGATGCTCGATGGCAACCTGGGGGAGAAGCAGCCCGCGCTGCGCGTGTAAACGGACGAATAGCCCGTGATGCCCGATTTCGATTGATTCAGGGGCAATCTGTTCCATGGGTGAAAGCAATGAGATTTCAATGTTAAGTTCAGCCAGCTGGTCTGTCCTCATGGGGGCGAACCGTGGATCTTCCAGCGCCGCGCTGGCAGCACAGTGAATAATGGCCTCTCCCAAAGGTTCGTTCGCCTCGATGACGCCGATACAACCCTGCAGGCGATTGCGCACGTGGAGGGTCACGAAGACGCCGCGGCGCTCTGCGAAGATTCCTTCGCGAGGGAACACATCAGGAAGTTTGCGGTGGGCGATGGCTTCGACAACGGCTGTCCGGGCTAGTTGCAGAGCGGCGCGCCGGTCCGCTTCAGAGAGGAACGGCATCCTCGGACTTCTTGCGGGCTTCGAGCATGCGGAGCCGGCGGCGTTTCTTGATGCTGTCGTCGACGTGGCTCCAGAAGCGCCGGAAGTACTGAGCGGCGGAGACGAGCGCGCTAATCACAACGAGCCAAAGCAGGATTTGCGCCAGCGGTTTCAGCGACGGGTGCCGCGCCGCAACGATGAGTACCGCAACCGCACACACCTGCAAAACCATCTTCGTCTTTCCAAGCGTGGATGCTTCGATCGTGAATCCCTCGGCCGAGGCGATATTCCGAAGACCGAGAACCGTGAATTCTCTGCCGATGATGATCACCACCATCCACGGGGGCACAAGGTGCATGTCCACCAGCGAAATGAACGCCGCTGAAATCAAGAGCTTGTCGGCAATGGGGTCGAGAAGAATGCCAAGGGTCGTCACCTGCAGGCGCCGCCGAGCCAGGTATCCATCCGCCCAATCGGTCGCCGCAGCCAGGAGCAGAATCAGCACGCCCCAGACCTCGAAGTGCATGGAGAAGCCCCAGAAGTCGACGTTGGGACTACGGGTGAGGAGGATCACGATGAGGACGGGAACGAAGAAGATCCGCAACAGCGTCAGTGAGTTAGGAAGATTCATGGGCGCATGACTGCGGGGGTGCCGCCCCGTGGCTTCAGCCACCGCAGTTTCACTATAGACTTGGTGTAAGGATGCGTCAACACGTCAGAGGCGGTTCGGAGAGCGCCCCGGGGAGCCCCAATCCATTGGCATTTTGGTCTTGCGTAGTTACTCCGGGATTAACGCATTCCCACAGGTACAAACATAGAACAGAGATACTCATTCGTAATGCCCCTGCTGCAAATCTGTGCAAATGTAGAAAGTGCGCCTATACGACGGAGCAGGCGAGATGTGGAGTCCGATTGGCGTAGAAGTCCCACTAACTTATTTAATTTCAATGTGTTGCGAGGATATAGATTTTTACTTCTCCGGCACATCAAGCAGGGTGCATGGGCCAATCTGCAGGAATGGGCCACAGTTTCCACAGCGTTTTCCACAGAGGTTGGGTCTCGAGCCTGAAGGAAGAAGAGCTCCGAGGGCAGCCGCAAGTGAGTAAAAACAGAGGTTTTACGCGCCTTTACTCCGCAGTTAGCAGGTCCAAATAGCGAGCCACGCCGCTCAAATGGACCGCGGACCGCGAAGGAGCCTGACTGGAAGCATGAAGATGGCGCTGAAAAGACCGAGAACTCCATGGACGGCGATTCCCACAAGGCGGAAAGGCAGCGTCAGCAGCCAAACGATTGGATACAGCACGAGAGCAAGCAGCGCGAGCGGCCAGCACAGGATGAACAGGATGATCCACAAGAAGAAAGCAGCCATGGCAACCTCGTTTGTGACGGCCGCAAAGCGGTCCGTGCGGATGAGGACCGCAGAGCCGCCGGCCTCTATTCTATATTACGAGATCGCGCGCGGAAATGTTTCTCCGCGGCATACTCTTTGAGCCGCAGGCGCTTGGCGATGGACGCGGGTACTTCCGCATCGAGACGCATGTGCGAATCATCAATTTCCGAGTGGAGAACCCGTCCCAGCGCATGAATCATGGCAAGCGTGCGACCTTCGGCCAGCGGCAACCGAATTGAAAGCGTTACAACGGGATCGGTGGGCATCTCGGCGTCCATGCGCCGCAGCAATTCCTCGATCCCTTCGCCCGTCAAAGCGGACACCAACACGGGCACGCCGCCCGTGCCAGCGCCTCGCTCTGCGCCGTTGCTGATGGCTTTTCGCTCCTCAGGAGTAAGCCGGTCCATCTTATTCAGCACGCGCAGCCTGGGGCGGCCGTCGACGCCAAGTTCCCGCAAAATCTTGTCGACTTCCTCGTCGAGTTCGTGGTGATGCGGATTGGAGACGTCGCTGACGTGCAGTATCAAAGCGGCTTCCTGTACTTCCTCAAGCGTCGCGCGAAAGGCCGTCAGCAATCCTTTTGGCAGATCGCGGATAAACCCGACGGTATCGGAAACCAGCACGCGGCGGTTCGAGGGAAGGCGCAGCGCGCGGATCGTGGGATCGAGCGTCGCGAACATCCTCGAGGAAACCAGCACCTCGGCGCGGCTCAGCGCATTGAACAACGTGGACTTGCCCGCGTTCGTGTAGCCCACCAGGGCGATGGTGCCGAGAGGAACGGCATTGCGCGCCTCACGCCGCAGCGCCCGCTGTTTGCGGATTTCGTCAATACTGGTCTGGATCTTGCCGACGCGGTCACGAATCCGGCGGCGGTCCGTTTCGAGTTTCTTTTCACCGGGGCCGCGCACGCCGATGCGTCCCGCGCCGCCACCCGCGCCACCGCCGCCGCTCTTGCCGCCGAGGCGCGACATCGCGGTTCCCTTTCCGGTCAGGCGGGGCAGCATGTAATTCAATTGCGCCAATTCGACCTGCAACTGGCCTTCGCGGCTTCGCGCATGACGCGCGAAAATATCGAGAATCAACTGCGTGCGGTCGATCACTCGGCGTTCCGTCGCTTCTTCAATGTTGCGCTGCTGCATGGGCGAGAGGTTGCTGTCGAAAATAATCAACGGCGCTTTGTGCGCCGTGGCTTCGGCGCGAATCTCATCCAACTTGCCGCGGCCCACCAGCGTTGCGGGATCCGCGGCATCGCGCATCTGGAAAACGGTTCCAGCGATCTCCGCGCCCGCGCTGCGCGCCAGCTCCACCAGCTCCGTAAGCGATTCGCGACCCTGCTCGCCCGCAGGCATGCCGGGAAAGCGAGGCGCACGCTTCCATCCAACGCCTACTAGCAAGGCGCGCTCTGCTGTCGAGACTTGATGTTGCGCTTTCGTCACTGAGATCGGCCGGGAGTCATCGTGCGGACTTGCGCATTTCTGGCGGGGCTCACCCCGGACAATTATACGCCTCTCTCCCCAGCCCCGCGACCCGTCTCCAACCCTGTGAGGCTTGCGCGGATCAATGGGGGTTTACGAAGCCGGTAGACCCATGGGAAGATGGGTCCATGCGAAAATTGACTATCACCGTGGTAAATCTTTTGGCGGCCGGAATGATGCTGATTGGGAATGCCCAGGCGCAGCAGACACCGGCGGCGAAGGCCCAACAACCTCCCGCGGCGAAGGCTGCACCGGCCCCCGCTGCTGGCGCTCAGAAGGCGCCTGCGGCGAAGACGGGACCAGCAGCCAAGCCACGGACCCAGAGTGTCCTGACGCTCAAGACGCAGAAAGACAAAGTCAGTTATGCGCTCGGAATGAATCTCGGGACCAACCTGCAGAAGCAGAGCGTCGAGGTGGACCCGACCATCGTTCTGCGGGGCCTGAAAGACGCCCTCGCCGGCGGCAAGATGCTCGAGACAGAAGACGAAGCGCGAGCCGCGCTCACGCAACTGCAGACCGAGGTACGTAACAAACAGCAAGAGAAAATGAAAGTGGCCGGGGAAACAAACAAGAAAGAAAGCGTCGAGTTTCTGGCGGCGAATAAAACGAAGGAAGGCGTTGTCACGCTGCCCAGCGGTCTTCAATACAAGATTTTGACCGAGGGTACGGGACCGAAGCCCGCGGCCACTGACACCGTCGTTTGCAATTATCGAGGCACGCTCCTCTCCGGCGCGGAATTTGACAGCTCCTACAAGCGCGGCCAGCCGGCATCATTTCCGGTAAATGGAGTCATCAAGGGCTGGACGGAAGCTCTCCAGCTCATGCCGGTGGGATCGAAGTGGCAACTCTTTGTTCCATCGGAGCTGGGCTATGGCGACCGCGGAGCGGGCGCGGACATCGGCCCCGGCGCGACTCTCATCTTTGAGGTGGAGTTGCTTTCCATCCAGGACAAAGCCAAAACAGAAGTTACGCCAAAATAGCTTAGCGAGAAAAATAAGATTGCCGTCGCTGGAACTAAAGAATTCGGCTTAGCCGAAGAGTTTCTCTTGTTTCAGGCCTTCTGCCTGAAGCCATTCGATAACGCCGGCTTGCACCCCGGCATCATCGCCAAATCCTGAAAACCAACGTACGCTCTGCTCCTTTCGAAACCAGGTGAGCTGGCGTTTGGCGTAGCGCCGCGTGGCCTGCTGAATCGCTCCCCGCGCTCCTTCCAAAGGAATTTCGCCCCGCAGCACCGCGCGCAATTCGCGGTAGCCGATAAAATCGAATGGCTTCGAATCCTCGCTCAGGCCGCTCTCGAGCAGCGCTTGCACTTCGCGCATCCATCCCTGCTCGAGCATGGCGTCCGTTCTGGCGTGGATGCGCTCGTTGAGTTTTTCGCGCGGCGGCATCAATCCGGCTTTTAGAACGCGCCATCCTTCCAGGGGAAGGCGGCCGGTTCGATGCGTTTCTGAAATCGGCTTGCGTGTCAGAATGCAAACTTCGACGGCGCGGATGAGCTTCTGCTCGTCCCCAGGCGCGATTTTCGCGGCCGCCTCCGGGTCGAGCCGCTTCAAGGCACGATGCAAGTGGCCGGGCGGATGTTCTTGAACGCTTGCGCGGAGCCGCTTGCGCAGTTCTTCCGAGCGCTGCGGAACGTCCGCAAGACCCTCGAGCAGCGCGCGCAAATACAATCCTGTGCCGACGGTGAATACCGGCAGGCGTTTGCGCTGCCGCAAGTCTTCCAGAATCTGCAAAGCCAACTGGCGGTAGCCTCCCGCGGTTGCTTCGTCCTTGGGCCCAAGAACGTCGATCAGATGGTGCGGAATGCCGTGGCGTTCGGACGGAGTGGGTTTAGCGGTGCCAATATCAAAGCCGCGATAGAGCTGCGTCGAATCGCAGGCCACAACTTCCCCGCCGAGCTGCTCCGCGAGCTTCACGCCAAGCGCCGACTTTCCAGATGCCGTCGGACCGACGATGGCCACGAGAGGCAAGAGCACTTTATTTTCGCTCATCGAACCAGGAGATGACGCGCGCGAACAAAAAGAAAGATGAGCAAGAAAAGTACGAGGAGAAGACTGCCCAGAACCTGTTGGCGCGGGAGTTTCACTGGTAAGCGGCTTCGATGGGCAAATTATACAGGAAATAAAACCGCAGCTCGATGTACGGTCCGCTGAATGCCGGTGGCAGCGGTTCGAACGGATTCGACGAGCGAATGGCAGACACGGCCGCGCGGTCGAGCGGTTCTTTTCCGGAACCCAGTAGCCGCACCGGCTCTCCGTCTGGCACACCGCCATTCTTCATGATGCGGAATTGCAGAGCAACGCGCCCACGGTCGCCAAGCTGCGCCGATTCAGGCATCACTGCATACCAATTCCGCCGCACCGCCGCGACTACACGCGCCATGTAATCACTGAAATCCACGCCCTCGGTGGGCGTAAGAATCTCATAGCCATTGCCGTAAGTGCCCCCAGAGCCTTGTGATCCGCCCCCGCCGAGCGCCCCGCCCGACCGCGGCATCGGACCAATCACCGCGCCGGAACGGCCACCCGCCGACGGGCTCCTTGCCGCCTCACGGATCGTATCTTGGATCGATCGGCTGGCCGAATTCTTCGGCAAGATCAGCCCATGCTGAGGCTGCGGGGTATCCGGCGCTTCGAGTTTTAGCGCTGGCTTTGGCGCATCCGTTTTTGGCGTTGGCGCACTGGGCTGCGGCTCCGGCTGAACGTCATTCGGCTTGGGCACCGGCGCGTTCGGCAGCTCTCTCACTGGACGTTCTGGTTGAGGCGCCGGCGTTGGAGCGATGGGCGGCGCAACTTCCCGCAACACGCGCGGATCGACATGCACTTTGGGGGTGGGTTGAGCCGGACGGGTCGAGGGCTTCGGCGATTCGAATTTCCCTGGCGGAAGCAGCAACGTCAGTTGCTTGCGCGCGAGATCAACATCGGCCTGGGTCGGCTCATGCGGTGGGAACAGCTTCGATTGCAACAAAATCAAGGTAATCAGCAGGGAGTAAGCCAACAAAAGCCGCATGGTGACTTGCCACCTGGCCTTTGCTCTTTCCTCCTTATGCTCGGGAACGGTCAGATTGACTTCGCCGGTAATGAAAATATTAGGGTCGACGAGGTCTTCCGGAACATGCAGCGGATACGAGCTCATTTCCGGCGGTGCGGCGCCCGCCGGCACGGCGATGCGCTCGTCCAGGTCCGTCGGTTGCAGCGGCGTCGAATGGTCTTCCGTGACGCTGTAGGCTTCGCGATTCACATCGCGGGGCACGACGACGCGCGCCGCAATGGACTCGAGGGGCAGATTCGCGGGAATGGTGGAGTGCCCGTCCAACTGCACGATGGGCAGCATGGCCGGCACCAGCGTGCGTTCGTCCATGGTAGTGGGACGGCGGCGCTGCGTTGGCGCATCCACCGCCGCGGGTGGACGAGCATCGATCGGAACCAGAATCCGTGGAATCATTTTGTTTTGTCGTGTGTGGCGAAAGCATCCAGGCCGGCCGCCTTGCGATCGCCCAGGACGTCGGCTGTCTTGCGGCCGCCTAAGACATTGACGCGCGCGGCGTGCTCTTGGATGCTTGCCATGACGCGGCCTGCCAATTCGAGCGCCGCGCGCCCCGCTGCTCCGTTCGTGCGCGGCTCCTTGCGCGAGCGCACGGCATCGACGAATGCTTCGAGTTCCGCGTGCAATGGCTCGACCGCGGGGGCGTTCAGTTTTTCAAACCCAAACTCAGGCTGCGGACCGGGCTTCTTCACGGCAATGCGCAGGGCATCGCGCCGCGCATAATCCAGCGAAATGTACTCGTGCTGCTGGAAGAAGCGCATCTTGCGCACGCGTTCGGTGGAAACCCGGCTGGCGGTGATATTGGCTACAGCTCCTCCCGCAAATTCCAGGCGTGCATGCGCGATGTCCACTTTGTCCGTCAGGACCGGAATCCCGACGGCTTTGACTTCCGCCACCGGTTCATTGACCAGCGCCAGCAAAATGTCGAGATCGTGAATCATCAAATCGTAAATCACGTCCACGTCGAGGCTGCGCGGCGTGAAGACTCCCAATCGATGCACTTCGAAAAACAGCGGCCGGTTCAGGATCGGCTCAACCGCAATCACGGCAGGATTGAAGCGTTCGACGTGGCCCACCTGCAGAATCCGTCCATTTTTCTTCGCTGCATGGAGCAGCGCATCGGCCTCCGCGAGATTCACGGCGATGGGCTTCTCAACAAGAACGTCGAGTCCCATTTCCAGCAGCCGGCAGCCCACCTCCGCATGCGCGGCCGTCGGGACGGCGACGCTCGCGGCGGCCGCGCGGCCGCGCAATTCATCCAGACTCTTCAAGATTTGCGTCTGAAATTCCGCCGCAACCGCCGCGGCGCGCTCTTGATTCTGGTCGAAGACTCCAACGAGTTCCGCGCCTTTGAGTTCCCTGTACACCCGCGCGTGGTTGCGTCCGAATTCGCCAGAGCCCACAACGGCGACACGGATCCCCTTCGGCTCTCCCGCCGCCGCGCTCATTCTTTGTTCATTCCCTTCGGCGCTTCATTTGGTTCCGGCACGGCGAGCGGAGGGAAAGCCCGAATCGCGATTCCCGCTTCGTCCGCCAATTCGATCAGTTTTGCCCGGTCAAAAAGAAGTGTCCGCCCGGCGTCCAGGGCAAGAGCGGTCGCACCCGCACCCCTCATCTGTTCGATGGTGGGCAAACCGACCACGGGTACATCAAAACGCATATCCTGCCCTGGCTTACTGACCTTCACGACAACCAGGGGCTTGCCGCCAGTGATTCGAGCGGCGCGTGCGATGGTCTCATCGGTGCCTTCCATCGCCTCCACGGCGACGCAAGCGCGATCCGCGATCACGACGGTTTGTCCGACGTCAATGCTTGCGATTTGCCTGGCCACTCCCAGCCCATAAGCAATGTCCTCCGCTTCGTGCTCATTGGGCGCGCGCCGCGTGAGTACGCCGGGATCAGGCACCAGCGGCTTGAGGAACAGCGTCGAATCCACCAGGCGGATACCTTCCTCCTCCAACACGCGAGCGACTGCGCCGATCAGTGCATCCGTATTCTTGCGAGGCAGTGAAAACAGAAGCTTCGCCAGTTTCCAGTCCGGCCGGATGGAACTGAAAATTTTGTTGTGTTTCACCTGCCCGGCCATGACCGCCTGCTTCACGCCCTCCTGATGCATCAAGTCGATGGTTTTGCTCAACTCGCCGAGGCTCACCCAGTGCAGCCGCTTTGACAGTTTTTGCAGTTCCGGCGATGCTTCTTCCTTCAGCGCAATAACCGCCATGTCGATTCCTTGGCTGCGCGCGCCTTCCAGCACCAGAAACGGAAATCGCCCGTTTCCTGCGATGAGTCCCCAGCCTGTCGTGTTGTTATTCGCGTCCGGCATGAAATCAGCAGTCAGAAGTTACTTCACGATGCCGCGCTCGGCGCTTTCGATAAACTTGATCAATTCCTGCACGTCGGCGGAATCTCCCAGCGATTTCCGGATTTCGACAAGCGCCTGCGACGTATTCAGCTTCGCGCGCACGAGCAAACGATAGGCACGCTTCAATGCCTGCAAACGCTCCGGCGAAAATCCTTTGCGCTCCAGGCCAATTGCATTGATGCCAAAGCTTTTCGTCTCGCGTTCAGTGACGATTTTCGAAAACGGCGGCACATCCTGGGTGATTACAGTCGATGCGCCGATGTACGCGTAACGGCCGATCCGGCAAAATTGGTGCACCGGTGAAAACGCGCCAATCGTCGCGAAATCCTCCACCGTGACATGTCCCGCGAGGGTTGCGCCATTTACAAACAGGGTGTTGCTGCCGATCGAGCAATCGTGCCCAATGTGCGAATACGCCAGAAGAAAATTGCCGTCACCCAGATGGGTTTTCCCGCCGCCTTTTTGCGTGCCACGGCTTACGGTGACGTATTCGCGGAAAATGTTGCCGTCGCCCGCAACCAGCTCAGTGCGCTCACCTCGAAAGGTATAATCCTGCGGGTCCCCGCCGATCGCGCTGAACGAATAAAACGTATTGTTCTTTCCGAACTTCGACGGTCCCCCCACCATCGCGTGGGCGTGCAACACGCAGCCATTGCCCAATTCCACTTCCTCGCCAACCACGGCGTATGCGCCGATTTTTACTCCCTCGCCAAGCTTTGCGCTCGCCGCAACCACAGCCTGCGGATGAATTTCGCGCATCGTCATTTCGCGGGTTCTTCGGTCTTGCCCGGCGGTTCACGATCGATCATCTTGCACATCACCGTGCCTTCCGCAGCCAGTTGTCCGTTCACCGTCGCCTTGCCTTCCAGCTTGCAAAAGTCGCCGCGCCAGTTGAGGACGTTGACTTCGATGCGCAGTTGATCGCCGGGCACCACGGGACGCCGGAATCGCGCCCCATCGACGGCCACAAAATAGAGCAGTTTATTCTCGCGATCGGGAACATCCAGCAACAGCAAAAGACCGCCCGTCTGCGCCACGGCCTCAAGAATCAGCACCCCCGGCATGACAGGCTTTCCGGGAAAATGCCCCTGAAAGTAGTACTCGTTGATCGAGACATTCTTAATGCCGACGATGCGCTTGAGGCGTTCCACTTCCAGAATCGCGTCCACCATTAAAAATGGATAGCGGTGCGGCAGCAGTTTCTGAATTTCCACGACGTCCAGTATCATTCGCGCTCCCCGTCGCCGCAGACCCCTTCAGCGGCGCCTGGCCCTTCCCCGGCAAACTTCTAATTATATGCGAACCCCCGCCCTCCGCGATACGCGCTCCGTCTTCTGGGGCATGTTATCTTGGCGTTTGAACCCGGCATAGTTGGACCAGAGCTTTTTCACCGGTGAGGAGGGTACGCTTCGTGAGAGAAGAGGCTGACAACACCATTATTAAGCGCCCATGGGAATACGAACTCGTCGAATTCTGCTACCGGAGGCCTGAGGATGAGGGTGAACCGTACCTCGATATCGTACTTCAAAAAGGAAAAGAGAAGAGGAGACTTCGCTTTTTTTCGCCACGAGACATACGAATTTCCGGAGGTCCAAGCCCATCGGCGGTCGGCCTGACAATCCTGGACGTTCGCAACCGACAGATGGACGGTCTTGGGATTCGAGTTGAAAGCTATGAAGCATCGAATGGGTCTCCACAATTCTGGGCACGCGCAGGGGAAGAAATCTATCCAGGGCCGTAATAGCACAACGAAGTGCAGTTAGATTGCTCTCCACTTTTGAGATTGTTAGCATGTCGGCACCATGTCCGACGTAAACCTCCCCAAAGAATGCTTGCGCCTCCTGAAGCCGCGCCTGCCGCAGATGCTCGCGACGCTGCACCGGTTCGTGACTGCGGAATCACCCAGCCTGGAAAAAGCCGCCGCAGATCGTTGCTGCAGCGTCATCGCCGAAGAATGGAATAGGCATGGCGCGCGTGTGGAACGAATCGCGCAGAAGCATCGTGGAGATCTTCTTCGCATCACTCAAGCGCCGCACAAATCTCGCCCTTCGGGCCAACTTCTGATCCTGGGCCACTACGATACGGTCTACCCCACCGGAACACTCGCCAAGATGCCTTGCCGCCTGGAAGGCGGAAAAGCCTTCGGCCCAGGAACTTTTGACATGAAGGCCGGAATCGTTCAGGCACTTTTCGCGCTGCAAGCGCTTCAGCAATCGGAAATACCGCTTCGCAAACGCCTCGTCTTCCTGTGGACTTCTGACGAGGAAATCGGCAGCGAATCCTCTCGAAAATTCTTCGAAACGGAAGCGCGCCGAAGCGATGCCGTTTTCGTCGTCGAACCTTCCTTCGGCCCGCGCGGCCTGCTGAAGACCGCGCGCAAAGGTGTCGGCGAAGCCGAATTGATCGTGCATGGCCGCGCCTCGCACGCGGGTCTCACACCGCAAGAAGGTATCAACGCCATCCACGAATTGGCGCGCCAACTCGCGCGCATCGAAGGATGGAATGATTTTCGCCGCGGCGTCACCATCAACGCCGGCATCGTCGAAGGCGGCACACGCACGAATGTAATTCCCGAACGCGCGCGCGCCGTTCTTGATCTTCGTGCCATGAGGATTTCCGACATGCGCGGCATGGAGCGCCGTCTGCACGCCCTGCGCCCATTTCACAGGGGAGCCCGCCTGGAGATCACCGGTGGCTTCGACCGCCCTCCGCTCGAACGCAAAATGAGCGCATCCCTCTTCGCCCGCGCCAAATCATTCGCGAAGCAAATGAATCTCTCCTTGGGCGAGTGCACCGTGGGCGGGGGCTCTGACGGAAATTTCACAGCCGCGCTCGGCATCCCCACCCTCGATGGCCTCGGCGCGGTGGGCGACGGCGCGCATTCAACGCGCGAGCACATTCTCATCAACACCATGCCCGCCCGCGCCGCACTATTAGCCGCTCTTCTTGCCACTATGTAGCGCTGTGCGACTTGCGGACAGCAAACATGATGTTGAGGGCGGAGTAAGCAAACGCCCGCACGGAGGAGGCTCAGCGCCCGTAGGTCGCCCGCAGATATTCCGCCGTGGATTGCATCACGTCGTTGTAGTCACTGTGCAACACTTCCCGCAGCGCCGCCTCGGTGGTCATTCCCGCCCCGATGCGGTCGAGGATTCGTTCAACGTCGCCCATCCCATCGGCATGCACGATGTATTCGATGTTGGCCAGCGCCCAGGCATACGCATAACGCGCCGCATCCCCGCTCATATTTAGCCACGAGCCTTCGAGGCGGTTGAGCGGGATGGCTCGACCCCCGCTGTAAATCTGCAGAAGCACCGCGGCGTCCTCTCCGCTGCGCTGGCCCTCCATCCATTGCGCCAATCCTTCTTGAATCCAAGCCGGCGCGTGAATCCCGCAGCTCGCTGCCAGACCCATGCAAGCGCTGCGCGTCTTCTGCGCAATGAAGCTGTGCGTCAGCTCATGTTTCAGGACGCGCGACAATTCCGAGTCCACGCTCGCCAGTCCCTGCACCGGCACGCGGATGCGTCCGTCGTTCACCGCTCCGGCCCACGCCGGCGCCTTGGTGATATCGCTGAAGGCGTCTTGCGTGTAAAGAATCACTCCGATCAGCTCCGGTGGCGTAAAGTTCAGCTCGGATTCAATCGCCGAAAAGTGCCTCTCCAGCGTTCGCAGCATGTCCCGCGCCAGCGCCGGCGCGGCTGCGCCGCTGTAGCGCAATTTGAAGTGACTGCTCTCGTTTTCCTTGTAGCTCTCTTCTTCCTTCTTATCAGCCAGTGCCTTGTCCAGCGCCACCTGCACTTCTTTGTCCGGCCGCAGCGCCTGCGCGCGCTTCCACTCGGCAACCGCCTGGTCCAGTTTGTTCAAACCGTAGTACGCCCAGCCTTCCAGCTTTGGCACATCCGGATTGTCCGGCGCAAAACGCCGCGCACGCTCCAGGTATTCCAGGGACTCCTTAAACTCGCTCCGCCTGAGAAGGAGGTAGCCTACGTTCATGAGGAACACCGGCTCTTCCGGCGCATAGGTTAATGCAGTTCGCGCGTCGATGAACGCATGCTCCATGTCGCCGCGAGACAATTCGAAATTCGCTGCCGCATGATGCCCTAGCGCCGCGCTCTGATCGGCCTGCCGCCCGCCCGAGTGAGCCGCGCTTTCCAGTTTCGCAATGTATTCCCGGTCGATCGCCCCGTCGTGGACCGCCCCGTGTTCGACCTCGGTGATTGCTTCGTTCGATTCCATCGCCGGCGGAGCAATCGCCAGGATCGCGGTATCCGCTCCCGGTGAACCGGCCGTCCGCACCGAGCTACCTCTCTCAATATGATCAACAATGGATTTCGGCAAGCTTAATTCGCCGGCGGAGGTCAGGTACTTCACCTTTTCGCCTTCTTCGGAGGCACTCAGAGCAATGATGCGCCGGCCGTTTTTCAGGACAATCGTATCCGCCGCTGCCCGGCCGCTCAAGGAAAGGAGCGCGACGCCCAGCAAAACTGTGCGAATTCGGAAAGATAAAATCATGCCCCGCGTCTTTCCATCTTAAACCGCGGGCAACAGCCTGCGCGGTCCGCCTTGTTCCCTCATGCCGAATGTGACTACACTTCTTGTATGAGGGTGTGGGGAGTCTTTTTCACGTTGTGGTGTCTCCAGGCGCCGCCGGTTTTTCCAGCCACGGAAAGATCACCGCATGTATTGTATGATGCGATCAAGGCACTGCGCATCGATCCCTCAAATGTCTATCGCATCGCTCCCGTCCATCACATCCAGCTGCGCCGCGGTGATGCCGTTCTATCCTTTGACGAGGGTACGCTCGCCTTTTTCTCACCGCTCGATGGACAGATCACCGGCGCCGTCTTTTCCGGGCGCGGTCACGTTCTGGCGGCCCCTCGCGATCCGGTCGAAAAACAGCAGATGGGGCGTTTTCTCGGCGCTCCCGTCCTCGATCAGCAATTCTTCAACGGTTATCTCCGCTTCACGGACGATACCGCCGGCGAACTTCTCCGCCAATTCCGCGCCGCGAATCTTGCGGTTCAGACGGATGCTTCCGTCGGAGCGCAATGGGATTCCGCTATAACTCAGCTCAATCCCAGTTACACCCTTCGTATTCTTTATGATCGGCTGTCCCCCAACCCTAAGCCCTGCTTCTACGCCGGGCTAGCAGGCGCGGCCACCGGCCCGTTCGATGTGGTGCTTGACGCGCAGCGTGACGAGCAATTCCTCCTCGGACAAGTTCACAAAGCCAGCGGCAGAACTTTCTACGATGTCTGGACCTCGCATCGCGTTCCGGACTCTCCCGTTCTTCGGGTAGCCTTTCGCGCATTGCACTACTCCATTGAGACAACGATTTCCTCCAACAACTCACTGGATGCCACCGCCAGCGTGCGTTTGCGCGCGGAAACCGGAACGGAACGCGTTCTCGTTTTCCAACTTTCCCGGGCTCTGACGATCGACAGCCTCACCGGCGAGCACGGTGAATCCCTCCCCTTTTTTCAAAATGAGGGCATGAGCCTCCAGGAGCGCAGCGCGCGCGGCAGCGACTACTTGGATGTCGTTCTTCCGCAAACTCCGGCGGGTGGCCAGGAATTCACGCTTCATTTTCACTACCGGGGCGACGTCATCCAGGCCGCAGGGAACGGCGTGTTGTTTGTCGGCGCGAGGGAGAGCTGGTACCCGCACCTTGGTGACAGCGCGGAATTTTCTTCCTATGACTTCCTCTTGCGCTGGCCGCGCAAGCTTCGCTTGATCGCCACCGGCTCCAAACTCGAAGAGCACGAGGAAGGAGAATTCCGCGTTGGCCATTGGAAGACGGAGAAGCCCATGTCTGTTGCAGGCTTCAATCTTGGCGAATACGCCTCGGCCTCCGTTTCCTCCGGAGCTTATTCCGTCGAGGTTTACGCCAACCGGGAACTCGAGGAAGATTTGCGGAAGCGCCTGTCCGCTCCAGGCGCTTCCGCCCTCTCCTTCCCACCCGCGCGATTCGGTTCTGCCGCAACGGGGCGCTTGGTCGAGCCGCCTACTCCCACTCCCAATCCCGCCGATGCTCTCAAGCAACTTGGCAAAGAAATCGATTCCTCGATCCATTTTTACGAAACATTCAGCGGTCCCTTTCCTTTCCATAACCTCAACGTCTCGCCGATTCCTGGAACCTTCGGGCAGGGCTGGCCCAGCCTGCTCTACGTTTCCACCTATTCCTTCCTGCCTTCCGAAGCCCAGCAGCGCGCTGGGCTGTCCACCGCCAGCCAGGAACACTTCACCGAGCTGGTTCCTTATCACGAAGTTGCGCATCAATGGTGGGGAAACGTCGTCGCGTGGTCGAGCTATCGCGACCAATGGATTGACGAAGCCATCGCAAACTATTTGGCGGTGATCTTCGCCGACACCAAGAAAAACCCGGACCACACTCTGCACGTCTGGCTAACGCGCTACCGCCAGCAGCTCGCTGAAAAATTGCCAGGCGCCACCGAAGCAGCGGGAGATATCGGCGCGCTCACCCTGGGCACTCGCCTCAATTCCTCGAAGTCCCCCACCGCCTACGAGGAGATCATCTACAGCAAGGGCTCCTGGATTATTCACATGCTGCGGGAAATGCTGCGCCAGCCCGGCGCCAGGAATCCCGACGCGCGGTTCACCGCTCTACTGAAATCGCTGGTGACAAAGTACGCCTACCGCGCCCTCTCCACCGATGACTTGCAACACGAGGTCGAAGCCGTCATGACGCCTGGCATGGACCTCGAAGGCGGGCGTTCCATGGAATGGTTCTTCGAAGAGTGGGTGCGCGGGACGGGTATTCCGCATTATCGCGTGGAGTTCACGGCTCACCACACGGAAATAGGCTATCAGATTCGCGGGAAGCTCTTTCAGACCGGCGTACCGCGTTCGTTCGTCGCCAGCGTTCCGCTCTATGCCGGCGGTGCCGGGCACGGCGCGCTCCTCGGCACGGTCGTAGCGGCCGGACCGGAAACATCGTTCCACTTCGTCGCTCCGAATCTTCCGCGCAAAATTGTCATTGATCCGCAGATGACGCTGCTCTGCACCTCGGAATAATTGAACCTACCATCCACTTGGAATATGGCAGCCGCGCTGCCGCTTTTGAGGTTCCTCCGCAGCTTGAATTTCGATTTTCAGTCTGGAATCTCGAGCAAGAGGAATGCATCTACGAGCGGAGCTTACTTGAAACGATCGAGCAACAACTGTTGTTCGAGGAGCGGGCTATCCAGATTGAGCTCCGCTTTTCCGTCCTCGCCGAAAATGTAAGCGAAACCCAGAGGATCACGGGGAATTCCGGGGAGCAGCCCGGTATGGACCATCTCGTTCATGCGCGCAGGGCGTTTGCCGTACCGCTTCGCGTATCCATCGGCCAGCGCATCGAGCTGCTTGCAGTCTTCTTTCACCTTGAGCAACTGCAGATGCTGTAGAGCATTCTTTTTGATCGAGGGATCGGGCGTCGAATCGTAAATGTCCTTCCACAAAAACATCGAGGTTGCGAATGACTCCCCTTCCGCCGCAACTTTGGCAGCCATCACTTTCATCCACACCTGCGCGTTTGGTCTCTTGCTGCCTTCCAGAAAAGCTTCCGAAGCCTTCTGGTAATCTTTCAAATCGAAGTAGTAGACGAATCCCAGGTCTTCATAGAGGCGCCAATAATCCGGATTCTCTTTGATGCCGCGCTGGATCAGTTGCACCGCCAGGTCCGGCCTGCCCGCGCCGGCCGGTGCCGCCTGGCTGAGAAACAGCGCGCCGAACCGGTAGGAAATCAGCAGATTCGGATCGAGCGTCGTCGTGATATCCAGAAGCGGCCAGAGCAATTCGAGGTTCGCCTGGCCTCGTACGTGTTTGTTCCCGTAGTATTGCACCACGCGCGTCCAGTAGATATCCGCCAGCAGCGGCGCATATTCCAGGCTCATCACTTTCACGAGCCTTCCCGAACGCAGCAAGACGTCGTCGCGCTCCTGGCTTAGCGACTCGCGTTGCGCGTCGATGCTGTGCTGCAGCCGCCAGATGCCTGCAAATCCAAGCGGCAGGACCAGCAACAGTACCCACGCGATGGTTTTCTCCGATTTCATTTCAAATCCCGCCGCGAAAACACCACGGCAGCTGCGGTCAAAACGATCGTGCAATAAACCACCGTGTACAACGTGTTTTGCAGGATCAATGCACCGGGAACCGCTCGCCCGTGCGCGGCCATGGCCATCACGTTGAAGTTCTCAAAATTCGGAAGCAGATAGGAGAGCCATTTCGTGAAAGCGGACATCGCCGGACTCATCACCTCGACCGGCAAATTCCGCAGCTCCTGCACGTACAAACCTACGATGTACAATCCCACCGTGAACAGAATCGCCAGCAGAGGCGTCGTGAAGCAGGAAAACAGCAGCGCCAGCGCAACGATCAGCGCCAGCTTCAGCAGTATGAAATACACCGCCACCAGAACCACGGCGTCGCTTCGCTCCAGCGCGTGCTTCACGTAGATCATGACAAGCAGTAGTCCCAGCGCCATCGCCGCCGTGTTCACCGCCAGCGTCAGCACCAGTCCCGCGAATTTTCCGAGCAGGAATTCCCATCGCCACACAGGCTTCGCCAGCAGCGCGTAGAGCGTGCGCTTGTCCATTTCCTTGGAGACCAGCGCGACGCCGATGAAAATCGAAATCAGCAGCCCGATCACCGAAATGGCGCTCAGCCCCAGACTCACGATCACCGTCTGCTCGATCCCGACCGAAATCTGTCCCACCGCGATGGCCGCCGCCATCATCAGCAGCGCGAAAAACACCAGGTTATACAGCACGCGGTCGCGCACTGCTTCGCGAAACGTATTCAACGCCACTGCGCCGGCGCGCCTCATTTCCCGCTCACTTCCACTGCCGATCCCTGCGCGCGGTCCGCCTCCACCAGGTTCATGAAGAATTCTTCCAGCGTCGCCTTCACTTGCGACACGGAGAGGATTCGTCCGCCGGCTGCTCGCAGTTGTTCGATTGCCGCGTACAGCTCTTCCTCAGCCACTTGCAGCCGGTAACAGTCGCCCATGCGCGTCGCCTTGGAAAGCAGCGGCGCATTGCTCGTCCCTCTCAACTCAAAAACAATCTCCATTCCCTGCGTTTTCATGTCCACGAGAGTGCCCGGCGCGCCAACCCCGCGGAGCTTTCCGCCAGCAATCACGCCCACGCGGTCGCACAACATCTCCGCGTCCGAGAGAATGTGCGTGGAAAACATCACCGTCTTTCCATCCCTCTTTAACTCCAGAATAATGTCGCGCACCTCGCGCCTGCCGACGGGGTCCAGCCCCGACATCGGCTCATCCAGAATCACTACTTTCGGATCGTGCAGGATCGCCTGCGCCAGCCCCACGCGCTGCAGCATCCCCTTCGAGTACTTGCGTAGCTGCATCTTGCGCGCGGTTTCCAGCCCGACCTTCTTCAGCATGCGCTCCACGCGTTCTTTCCGGTCAGCCGCGGTCAGATCGTGAAACCGCGCGAAATAGTCGAGCAATTCCGCCGCGGTCAAATAGTCGTAGAAGTAGGGTTGCTCGGGCAGGTATCCGATGTCCCTGTGCATTTCCACGTCGCTGATCGGCTTGCCAAGGATTCGCGCGCTCCCCGCCGTCGGGAAAATCAGCCTCATCAGGAGCTTGATGGTCGTCGACTTACCGGCGCCGTTCGGGCCGATAAAACCAAACACCTCGCCCATCTCCACCTGCATGTTCAGCCCTTCAAGAGATGTTTTTTTCTTGAGGTGCAGAAACCCGAAGGGATATTCCTTGGTCAGATTTTCAATTTCAATCGCTGAACCTGGCATGCCTTCATTGTTAGCAAGCCGGGCTTGACCGTCAATCCCTCAACAAGAGGATGTGTGCGGAGAGAAAATACAAAGAAAGCAACAGCTCAGATTCGACCTTGCGAAATCAGGAGTCGCCGCGGACCTGCCCGATCTGCACCAGCTCCACTTGCGGGGTTGCCGGCGGTGTCATTGGCATCGGCTGGAGGTTCTGCGGGTCGCGCCAGTTATCGAGAATGCCCACCTGCTGCACGCACGAAACCGTGCACTGCGCCGCGCAAAACTTCTTGGTAGAGTACTCGCGGTGGCGCATCTCCGGCGTGTACTGCGTAAGCGGAATCCCTGGATACCCGCGCTGTTGCGAGCACCAGTGCACCAGCCCATCTTCGCAAATGTACAGGTACCGCGACCCCGAGCGGCAGCGCCAGTTGTGTTCCCGCCCGCGAGCCATGTTGTGCTGAAACTCGTTGAATCGCGAAAACGAGCGCTTTCCCAGTGCCATGACTTCTTCAAATATTTCCTGCTCGTGCTGCCCCAGCGGTTTCAATTGCCCGTTGTTGTCATGAATAATCCCCACCGTGCTCGTGAAGCCCAGCTCCACGGCCCGGTGTGCGATCTTCAGCGCGTCCTCCGGATCTTTCACGCCGCTGCCCAGCACTGAATTAATGTTCACCTGGAACACCGCGTACTGCGCCAGCATCACCAGCCGGCCATCCAGCGTCTTCAAGCTTTTCTTGGAAACTTCGTCCGGCACCACGTTATCAATGCTGATCTGCAAATGCTCCAGCCCCGCCTCGTTCAACCGCTCAATGCGTTCCTTGTTCAGATAGAAACCGTTGGTGATCAACCCGGCGATCATGCCCCGCCACCGCATATGCCGGATCACTTCATCCAGATCCGGATGCATCAGCGGCTCCCCGCCGCTGATCGTGATGATCGACGTCCCCATGTCCGCCAGAATATCCAGCCGCTTCTTCATTTCCTCCAGCGGCACCGGCTTCGAGAAATCGTCGAATTCGTTGCAGTACGTGCACGCAAGATTGCATTGCCGCATGGGGATGATGTGCACCAGGATGGGGTGCTTTGTCGACACGAGCGCCTTCCCGACCATCTTCAGCTCGCGTGCGCGCGTCCGCATGAACCGCAGCCGTCTCCGCAGCCGTGTTTTCGCGCTCGCCCTCACTACCTTTGTTTCTCCAGCCATGGATGAAGCGGGATCCCCTGCCAAAAATTATACATGACCGCGCCGAACGCTGCTGCCCTGTTGCCCCACTCGTACTATTGCCCCCCGCAATTCAGCCACTTAGTCTGATCCCAAGGAATCCCATGAGCAAGGAACTGTCCCAGGAACCGTCCCAGGAACAAAGCGCTTCTCAGGGAGAAATTCGCCCCGAGACGCCTACCATTGGAAAAAGCCGGTTGGTTTTCCTGGTCATTGTGTTCGCCCTCACTCTTTTCGCCGCCGTGAATCCTGCCCCCATCAAGGCCGCCTGGGCGGAATTCGAGCGCATTATTCAATTGAAGAGCAACCCGCTCCCCGCCTCTCCCGCCAAACTCTCAGACCATGAGACCGAAGGTCTTTCCGCCATGGCGCCGCAACAGCAAGCCCAGCTCCTGATGGAGCGCGCCATCAACCACTACGAAGGCGCCATCGAACTAATCGACAGAAGCATCCCGTCTTGGTACGGCCAGCTCGATGTGCAAAAGGGGCCGCTCGCCGGTTTGCTCTATACCGCCATCAATGCCAACGATCTGCGCGTACGCGCCGCCTCCCTGGAAATCACTCTAGCCGGATACAATCTGCACAAGTCCCCGGAAACCGTGGAGAACCTTCTTGTGCGCTTGCAGGACGAACCGGAACATCGCGTGTGGCTCCTGTGGATCCTCGGCGTCCTGGGCAATCGTGGCGTGGAAACCGCGCGCCTGGAGACCGTGTTTCTCGATCGCATCCACGATCCCGATGAAACGACTCGTACCTATGCCGTCATAGGATTGGGACTTCTGGCCACAGACAGTTCCATCGCTCCCCTTCTCGGCGTTTTCCGCGAGGATCCCTCGCCCCACGTGCGCGAAGGAGCCGCCTGCGCCATCGCGCAATCCGGCATGTTCAGAGAGGAGCAGCGCATGGGCGCCGTCCCCGACCTCCTCAGGATGATGGACGACGCCACCCTCGACGCCACCACCCGCAGCTGGGTCTTTCAGGCCTTGCAAGACATCACCGGCGCCGGGCTCGGCTCAAACCCCGCCGCTTGGCGCGACTGGTGGTCGCACCACTCTCGTGGCTAGACCGGCTGCATAATTTGCAAACAAAATATCGGCTTGTCGAGGCGAGTTTATCTCGCTATCTTTGTTTGCATTTGACTCTATCTTTTGCGTAGGTAGCTTAGTCATTTTTCCCATAGCTCTTAACCAACTCATTGTATCGCCTTAGTTCGTTCAATTGAGGCTGGCCCTGCTCCTCACGGCAATGACTGAAGGGACTACTCCCGCGTTGTCGTACAAGGTCCAGGAATCCGCCAGCGGCCTGTAGTGGACCAGGAAATTTGTGATCGATCGGTCAAATTGCCGGCGCACAACGGCCTCAGGCACGTCATGTCCACCCTGCAAAACCCGTCCTCGGACTCGCGAGAGGGCCAGCTCGACGCTCGGCACCCACAGGTAAAAAACGTGAACTTCCTGCCGACGTTGCTTAAGTCCGCGAATCACATTCAAATGGCTTCGACCGGAAAGCGTGGTCTCGAAACCAAAGTCATCTCCGTGCCTTGCAAACGCTTCCATTTCTTCGAGCATCAGCCGCCACGCGCGGAACGCCGCGGTTTCCGGAGAAAAGGGCGACAGTCCCTGCGCGATCAGGTCCGCATTTACAAAATTTCGGCAGTCCGCGTACTTAGGCAGGAATTCCCGCGCAAAGGTAGTCTTGCCCGCGCCATTCGGTCCCGCGATAATGTAGACATTTGGGCTCACGAGAATTCAGAAGCCTACATTCAGCTACCGCGGTTCGCAAGGCAGGTTCGCCTTCTTAACCGGAGTGCGAACTAGAGTTTGAAGCGTCGTCGTCCAGACTGGCTCTTTACACACCCTCTGCCACAGGTACTCTCGGCATCGGGGGTCAAATTTTCGCTCTCTCTCGCCAGCAATTCGCACAAATGCCCTCCTATCCCTCAACATGCAAACGACTTAGCAGTAATTAGTTGACAAACAGTACGGATATGCTATAAAGGGGGTGTGTTAGGTTGGCACCATTCAAGGGTGGCTCTCCTCTATGGGCGCCTGCCAAGCGGTCCCTCTAATTCCTCCAAGATCTTCCCGTCCCTCCCAGTTCCCTTCTCGCCAACACTTCGCCCCCCCTAAGTCCTTTAACTGCAACTTATGAATCTCCCCGCAAGTGTTGCAAACAAAAGACTTACAACAGAGCTAAGCTCTTTAGATGCAACTTACAAAAAACAGGTGGCGGGCCCGTTATGATTAACCAGCCATTCCGTCCGACACCTTGGCTACCCAGTCCAAGGAACGTCTCTTCCATCAGTCACAGGCCTGCCCCAACCCGGTCGGGGCCACTCTCACTGACCGATGAGGGTATCGGCCGGGTCGCTATGCTAATTCTGATTTATTTTTTCTGCGTTCAACTTTCAACTTTTAACTTTCAACCTTCCCTCCCTTGCCAGTCACTAGTCAGCGGCCTGCCCCGACTTTGTCGGGGTCACTTGCTGGTAGAATCTTTCAAGCAGCCTTTGAAGGAGTCCCCCATGTCTGAAGCCGCCAAGCCAGCAGCCTCCAACCCGACCCGCACCGAGTCCGACTCAATGGGCAAGATCGACGTCCCCGCCGACCGCTACTACGGCGCGCAAACCGCCCGCTCGCTCATCCACTTCGCCATCGGCAAGGACGTCATGCCGCCCGAGCTGATCCGCGCCTTCGGCATCCTCAAGAAAGCCGCCGCGCTCGTTAATCAAGACCTCGGCAAGCTCCCGCCGGAAAAGGCCAAGCTAATCACGCAAGCCGCCGATGAAGTCATCGCCGGAAAACTCAACGGCCACTTCCCCCTTAGCGTCTGGCAAACCGGCAGCGGCACGCAAACCAACATGAACGTCAACGAAGTCATCTCCAACCGCGCCATCGAAATCGCCGGCGGCGAAATGGGCAGCAAGAAACCGATCCACCCAAATGACGATGTAAATATGTCGCAGTCCTCCAACGACACTTTCCCCGCCGCCATGCACATCGCCGCCGCCTCGGAAACCGCGCGCCGCCTCCTCCCCGCGATCAAAACTCTCCGCGACGCCCTCGACACCAAAGCCAGGGAGTTCGCGGACATCGTAAAAATCGGCCGCACCCACTTGCAGGACGCCACACCGCTCACGCTCGGCCAGGAATTTTCCGGATACGTGAATCTGCTCGACCGCGACGGCGGCCGCGTCGCCGTGGCTATCGACGGCCTCTACGATCTCGCCATCGGCGGCACCGCTGTCGGCACCGGCCTCAACGCACATCCCGAGTTCGCCGAGCGCGCGGCCCGCAAAATCGCCGTGCTTACCGGCCTCCCCTTCCGCTCGCATCCCAATAAGTTCGCCGCGCTCTCCGCGCACGACGAACTCGTCTTTGCCTCTGGCGCATTGAAGACGCTGGCCGCCTCACTCATGAAAATCGCCAACGACATTCGCTGGCTCGCCTCCGGCCCGCGCTGCGGCCTCGGCGAGCTCACTCTCCCCGAAAACGAGCCCGGCTCCTCCATCATGCCCGGCAAAGTAAACCCCACGCAGGCCGAAGCGGTCACCATGGTCGCCGTGCAAGTCATGGGCAATGACGCCGCCATCGGCTTCGCCGGCTCCCAAGGCAATTTCGAGCTCAACGTTTTCAAGCCCGTCATCATTTTCAATTATCTGCACTCCGTGGAACTCCTCGCCGACGCTTGCAATAGCTTCGTCGAACACTGTGTCAACGGCATCCAAGCCAACCGCGAGCAAATCGAACATTACGTCCGCAATTCCCTCATGCTCGTCACCGCCCTCGCCCCCAAAATCGGCTACGACAACGCCGCCCAAGTCGCCAAAGCCGCCCACCACGCCCGCATCAGCCTCCGCGAAGCCGCCCTCAATCTTGGCTACGTCACCCCCGAAGAATTCGACGCGCTCGTCAAGCCCGAGGACATGACTCATCCCTGATATGAACTCAAGCACGCAAAATTTCACGTCAGAAGAGACCTGGCGCGGCGGCTTCTACGAAATCGAGTTTGAACTTGGTGTTCCCTCTGAAGAGCGGCTCGCGCTGGCCTTGCAAACTGTTTGGTCCCATCCTTCTCTGGAAGGCTGCTACCTGAGTCGAGAGCAGGAGCCACACGCTCAAGTACGGGTAAATCCTCGGCAGTGTGCAATCGAAGGCCATCTTTACGGAATTGCGAATCTTCCGAACAGTGCGAGAGCCGCCTGCGGCACATCCGTGTGTAGGCTTCAAGATGAGAACGGGGCACTGTTGCGCGATTTCTTGGCGTTCTACCTACCGCATGGGGCACTCGGCCGAACATATCCGTTAGGAGGGTACCCATTCGCTGATGCTGATCAAGCTGCGACATGGAGAGTGCCGTTAGATGAATGGCTCGTGGAGTTGGGCCGCTATCTGTATGAGCGAGTCCCGTTTAGACTTGCTCTGTTAGGCTTTGAGGTGGACTTTCCCAATGTTAGTGCTGACTTTGTTCAGCGGAATGGAATTCCAGCAGAACGATTTGACGGTTATCGGTGGCAGGCAAGAGATCAACTGGAGTGGCATCCTCCGACCAATTGGAATCTCGTTCGCTTCCCTGGCGAAGATACGCCGACGGGACAAAGTTCGACGCCCTAGTCCGCCCGGAGGACATGACCAACTCCTAATAGGAGCGCGAGCGAGGATTAGAGACTATGGAGTCGATTCATTTTGGCCGTTGGCAACTAAACTTCGATCCGGAGTCCACGAGGAAAGCATATGCGGCAGTGTCTATGGGCGGTCCCGAAGAGTGTGGTTGTGAACCTTGCCTTAACTTTGCTGCCGCCCGGGACCAAATCTACGTGCCACAATTAGTCGCCCTATTGGAGAAGCTGGGTATCTCACCTCATCGCGAGGTCGAAATCGACCATATGGCTCGTTTGAAATCGGCAGACACCTGGACGGAGGCTGGTATCATTTCGTCGGTTCGATCATTTCGGGCGCTGACGCGGCCGAGCAAGTCGCGAAGAATGTCTGGCAGCCAGATCTTGAGGAAACAAGTGAGTATTTCAGTTTGGGATTCAGCTCGTGTCTCGGACTTGTTCGAGAACCATTTGCGGGCCTTCCCCTCGTACAGCTTGAGTTCACCGCCAAAGTGCCTTGGGTTTTCGCGACCGGAGAACCTAGTTAGATGGGTGCCATGATTCTGGGAGATCGCATGACTAGCCGCGCAATCTTGTTGGGTTTTGGGACTCTACTTTCGGTGCCTTCGCTCTATGCCCAGCAAACGAGTGCATCAGCGACCCACACGCTGAAGCCGACGCCGAAGACGGTGGCTTGGGGTTACTACGATGCGAAGGCGGCGGCGGTGTTGCGTGTCAAGTCGGGCGACACGGTGGAGATTCAGACGCTGATCACGAATAGCCCGAAACGGCTGGAAGATGCGGGCCTGCCGCCGGATCAGGTCGAGCAGTCGCTGCGCGACATCACCGACGAGGTGAAGGACAAAGGGCCCGGCGGGCACATTCTCACTGGGCCGATTTACATCGAAGGCGCGGAAGCCGGCGATGTGCTCGAAGTGAAAATTCTCGCCATAAAACTTGCCATTCCTTACGCGTACAACGGCTTCGGACCGGGCCGCGGCTATCTGCCGGACGATTATCCTTACGCGAAAATGAAGATTATTCCGCTGGATGAAAAGCGCATGGTGGCGAAATTCGCGCCGGGCATCGAGATTCCGCTGCATCCCTTTTTCGGCAGCATGGGCGACGCGCCGCCGGAGAGCGCGGGCCGCTTCAACAGCGCGCCGCCGTGGATTATGGCGGGGAATCTGGATAACAAGGACCTCGTCGCTGGCACGACGCTCTATATTCCCATCCATGCGCCCGGCGCGCTCTTTGAAGTGGGCGACGGTCACGCCGGCCAGGGCGACGGCGAAGTGGACATCACCGCGCTCGAAACTTCGCTCATCGGCACGTTTCAATTTGTGGTGCGCAAGGACATGCACCTGCGCTGGCCGCGCGCCGAAACGCCCACGCACTACATCACCATGGGTCTCAACGATGACCTGAATGCCTGCGCCACGCTCGCCGTCCGCGAGATGATCGATTTCCTCGTAACGGAAAAACACCTCTCCCGCGACGATGCCTACATGCTCGCCAGCGTCGCCGCCGACCTCCACATCACCGAACTCGTCGACGGCAACAAAGGCGTCCACATGATGCTCCCCAAATCCATCTTCGTTTCCTCGGCGCCCAAATGAAGACGAGTCCGCTTCTTCTGACGCTCTCTCTGATGGCGGCTTACTATTCGTCGCCGCAGTGTCTCCGTGTCCTCTGCGCTCCGCGCTCTGCGCTCTCCGTGTTAAATCCTTTTCTTCCGATAGTCTCGGCTTCCCTTGTAGTGGCGCAGCCTGCTGCGCCACTACAACCGGAGTTGCAAGTGGGCATGCAAATCCCGGAATGGTGCCGCGCGCTGCCACGCCCGGAATACAAATCGCTCCAGCGCGTTCTTCCGGACGATCCATGGTTCGAGGTCTACAAAGTCGTCCCCGGAGTCTTTGCCATCTACGAGCCGCATCAAGCGGAAGAAGTTATCTCCTATCTCATTGTGGGCAACAAGCAAGCGCTCCTGTTCGACACCGGCACAGGCATCGGTGACATTCGCAAAGTCACCTCCAAGTTGACGTCGCGTCCGGTCGTCGTGCTCAACTCGCACACCCACAACGATCACGTTGGAGGCAACTGGGAGTTCACTTTCGTCTACGGCATGGACACCGAGTTCACGCGGACGAATGCGAAAGGTTCGCGCGACGATGCGCAGGCGGAAATTGCTCCCGACCAGCTCTGCGGCGATTTGCCAAAGGGGTTCAATCCAAAAACGTATGCGACAAAACCCTGGAAAATCTCCCGCGCGATTCTCGACGGCTTCAAGATCAATCTCGGGGGCCGCACTCTGGAGGTTGTATCCACGCCCGGCCACACGCCCGACGCTATCGCGCTGCTCGATCGCGGCAATGGACTACTCTTCACGGGCGACACTTACTATCCGGGCCCGATCTGGCTGTTTCGCCCGGAAACCGATCTCGATGCTTACGTCGACTCAGGAAAACGGCTTGCGGCACTTTCACCAGAATTGAAACTCGTGCTGGGCGCGCACAACATTCCGGTTGCGCAACCGGATGTGCTTCCGAAACTCGTTGAAGCGATCCAGGCAGTTCGGTCCGGCCAGGGCGCCGTCAGGCCCGCAGGAGAAGGTAAGGCCACCCACAATCTTAACGGCTTTACTTTTCTTCTCGCCGCTCCCCGCAAGGAGTAAAATTTCCTGGGCACGGCCGCCACCCATGCGTTTCCGGGACTACAAAATCGCTGTTGTCGCATTCCTGATTTTTCTCGGTTGCGCTCCAGGCGCGTCTCTCAGCCAGGCAAGACGCAGCAAAACGGTGTGGAGCTATGACGGCGGCGTTTTTTTTGCGACCGATGGTTCGCTACCCAATGGCGTCTGCTTCCGCGTCTCCGGCGAGATGAATGCAGCGGAGTTTTTCGACCATCTGAAGCGTGTCGATGATGAGCACGGCACGGTCTTCCGCCGCGGCCCGGAAACCGTCAGTCAGTTTCCGGAAGCTCTCGCCGTATCCTTCGCCATTCGCGATCTGCCGTGCACGCCCGGCCTCAACGACATCGGACCGCGGACTTACTTAACCCGGGAAATGATGGGTCAACTGCAGCTGATGATCTATTGGAAGAACGGTGTGGAACTTCGCCCTGTGAAAGACGTAAGGGCGGTCCAGACCCGCGTCGAACGAGTTTATCCGCACGCCACGGCACTCGCGGAGGAATTGCCTCAGCGCTTCGAGTGGTCCTATCAGTTGCTGGTCCCCAGCGCCGGGGTGCCTCTTACGGACAGTCTTGTATTCGTGTTCCGGACGGTTGAAGGCCGCATCGCCGCGCGCGTCGCCGCGCGGCTGTAAGTTTTCAGTGAACAGTTTTTGGTCGTAAGTTCTCGATCAAGAAGAGCAATGCGGCAAGGCAATGGAGAATAGAAAGTGGAAAGTGGAAAATAGAAATTGGAAGATAGAAAGTGTAAATTGGATTGCAAGTGTTCGCGATTCCAATTTCTAATTTCAATTTTCCGGCTCCTGAGTTAGTCATCCCATCGAGCTGACTTTTTGCGGCTCGATTTTGTACGTTACGCGCACTTCGCCCGGTTTCCGGAAAGGGTAAACTGGATTTCCCAGATATTTTTGCGAGAGTTTGTTGATGTGGTCGTCCGCGCCTTTTTCGATGATTTCCACGACCTTGCCACGGATTTCCAGATAGCGATAGGCGTTTGCGGGATCCTGTATCGCAATCGAAACGCGAGGATCCCGCCGCATATTTTTATCCTTCACGCGGCCTTTCGCTGAATTGATGCGCACGAATTTCCCGTCGTAATCCAGCCACACAGGTGTTACCTGCGGGCTTCCATCCTTCATTAGCGTGCCTAGATTTCCGAACGCCGGCTTCTCCAACAAATCCGCATAGTTTTCTGGAATCATTTGGCTCATTTAGGCCTCCTCACAAAATCAAGCGAAAGTCATCTCCGGAGTTCGCTGCCGGACGATCAATGGTGCGCCGGTCAACGCCTGTATTTCCTCCGCCGTCCAACCGCGCGCCACTTCGCGCAAGAGCAATCCTTCCGGCTGCACGTCGATCACCGCCAGATCCGTAACGATGGTATCCACGCATGCCAAACAAGTCAGCGGATACGTGCACTTCTTCACGATTTTTGGCGCCCCGTCTTTCGTGGTGTGCTCCATGCAAACGATCAATGTCTTGGCGCCAGCGGCGATATCCATTGCGCCTCCGATACCGCCGGAGCCTTTCGCGCCGGGAATTTTCCAGTTCGAAAGATCGCCCTTCTCCGACACTTGGAACCCGCCGAGCACGGCGACGTCCAAATGCCCGCCGCGCGACATCAGGTGTGCATCCGCCTGATGAAAGAAAGAAGCTCCCGGGATCAGCGTCACGGGCACTTTCATCGCGTCCACCTGATCGAAATCTTCTTCGCCAGGTCTTGCGCGGCGTCCCATTCCTAGAATTCCATTTTCGCTGTGGAAATAAACGGTGATCTCTTTGGGCAAATAGTCCGCGATGAGATTGGGAATTCCCCAGCCGAGATTCACGTACGCGCCGTCCGGCAATTCGAGGGCGGCGCATTGCGCGATCTGTTCCCTGGTCAACCGTGACTTAGCCGGCAATCTGACGTTACCCAACATGACCTTTTCATGTATGCCGTTACCCGGCATAGCGGAGTCCTTTCGCTTGCACGATGCGATGAACGAAGATCGCCGGTGTCATGACATGTTCCGGATTTATCGTACCGACCGGCACGATTTCTTCCACTTCGGCGATGGTCGTCTTCGCAGCCATGGCCATGATGGGATTGAAATTTCTTGCGGCCAGCCGATAGGTCAGATTTCCCAACTCATCGGCTTGCTGAGCTTTGATCAAGGCATAGTCGGCATGAATCGGAAATTCCAGAATGCAACGCTTGCCTTCAAGGAAACGCTCTTCCTTTCCTTCGGCGACTTCGGTGCCCACGCCCACGGTGGTGTAGAAACCCTGCAGACCAGCGCCAGCGGCACGCATTCGCTCGCACAAAATTCCCTGAGGGACGAGTTCCAGAGTCACTTCCTTCGCCGCGAACCGTTCTTGAAAATAGTTGGCGTGAGGTCCGGGAAAAGAGGCAACGACATGCTTGATCTGATTGTTCTTGAACATCAGCCCAAGCTCGCCTTCGCGCGTCCCGCAATTGTTGCTGATGGCGGTGATGTTCTTCGCCCCTTTCCGCGCCAGCGCCTGAATCAGGTTATTCGGAAAGCCCGCGCCTCCGAACCCTCCGAACATAATTTGCGCGCCGTCGGGAATATCCGCCACAGCCTCGTCGAGGCTCGCATACAGTTTTTGTTTCATCGCGCGCTCATCGCTCCCGCTCGCGCGTTTGGCAGGAACTTGGCCGCGACGCCGCTCGCGCGCAGCCAACGTCCCGTTTCCGTTCCGTTCAGATCATGCTCCAAGAGGGTCCGCAGATCCCCTTCGTCGTCTACGTCCATCTCCAGCCGGGCATTGCGGCGCAACACCACCCGCGCATGGGCCTGTTCCGCTTCGGCAAGATGCTTCGCGAAACTTCCGCTCCCGAAATGTGAGGGAAACAACGTAGGCGGGGTCCGCAGCATGGCGTTCGTGCCGGTTCCGTCGCGCGACGGCACTATTACCAAAGCTGGCGCTTGGCACTCAGAGGTAAGGAGTTCATCGATGTCGCTCGATTGGATGAGCGGCAGATCGAGCGGAAGGCGCAGCAATCCGCTAACGCCCCTTTGTTCGCAGATCCTCGAAGCGGCATCCACGGAATGGCTCTCGGAAATTTGCTGCTCTTCCCGCAGAATCTCCCAGCGATTTTCCTCGGCCAACTGCATGACCGGCTCGTAATTGGTGACAACAAAAATTTTCTCAGCGCAGCGCACGCCTCGCACCGCACGAATAGTGTCCGCGAGCATAGCGCCGGCCAGGCCAAGCCTTTCCTCCGGCGTCAACACGCCTATCAACCTCTTCTTCGCATTGTTCAGGTCCTTGACCGGTAGGAGGAGTGCTCGCATGAGAATCGCTCAGTAGGCGCCTTCAGTGTATGTCACGTGGCTTTCCGTCCGCGCCATCGGGAGTTGCGACGGCACTGTGCGTGGATCATTTTCCGGCTGTTCAAATATGCGCCGAATTTTGTAGGTCGTCGTGCGTTCCGCCGGGACTCGCCCAATCGATCGAATCCTGGCGCGAAATTCTTCCGGCGGCACATATTCTCCGAACGTTGCGCCGGCGGCCTTGGAAATACTCTCTTCCATGAGCGTTCCGCTGAAATCGTTTGCACCTGCTTGCAAGCACGCGAGCGAAGTTTCGAATCCCAGTTTTACCCAGGATACTTGCAAATTCTTGATCGCCCCGTGCAACAGCACTCGAGCCAATGCGTGCACTCGCAAATGCTCTTCCCGTTTTGCTCCCGGCCTCGCTCCACCATGACGGTAGAGCCGCGTATTCTCGTGGATGAATCCCAGCGGGACGAACTCGGTAAATCCACCGGTGCGTTTTTGCATCGCGCGCAAGAGGAGCATGTGCCGCACCCAATCCGCGGGCTCTTCCACGTGTCCGTACATCATGGTTGAAGTCGTCGGAATGCCCAGTTCGTGCGCTGCAGTGATGATCTCCACCCACCGCGCGGCCGGCAATTTGTTCGGGCTCAGTTCCTTCCGCACGCGATCATCCAGAATCTCCGCCGCTGTGCCGGGAATGCTGCCGAGCCCCTCGTCCTTCATCATCCGCAAGTAGTCGCGCAGTGCCATTCCTGTTTTCGTCACGCCGTAATCAATTTCCATGGGCGAGAAGGCATGCACGTGCATCTCGGGAATCGCATGCTTGATGGCGCGCAACAGGTCGCGGTAGAAAAATCCGTCGAGATCGCGCGGCAATCCGCCCTGAACGCAAACTTCCGTGGCGCCGCGTTCCCAGGCCTCGCGCGAGCGACGCACCACTTCTTCGAAAGAAAGGGAATAAGCGTCTGCCGCGCCAGGGCCGCGTCCGAAGCCGCAAAAACTGCATCCCACGAAACAAACGTTCGTGAAGTTGATGTTTCGATTCACGACGTAAGTGATGGCGTCTCCGACAGTCTGTCGCCGCAACTGGTCCGCGACGGCCACCAGCGCTTCCAGCGCTGAACCTTCCGCCGTCGCCAGGAGCAGTCCCTGTTCGAACGTCAGCTCTGCGCCGCTCGCCGTGGCGCGGAGAATCTCGCGAACTTCCGCCGGACAGGTTTCCACTGCCGTCAAAGCGGTTCCGTTTATCGTGGGGGGCGCCATTTCATGAATATCCTACCAGAGGAAACCGCTTGCGGGGCTACATCCGCGCCTTCTTCCAGTCCGCGCGCCGCTCTTCTGAAAATGCCCGATATTCGCAGACGGCTTCGATTCGAATAGCACGCACTCATTTTACATCATAGGAAAATAGACGCCTTCCCGCCATTCTCTTTCGCGCCGAAGTTGGGCACGCGACGGGATGAAGCGGTGCAGAGTTGTCACGTCAGCGCCGAATGATTCGCCGCTAGCCGCTCCGGCTATCATCCATTAACATATTCCCAGGGCCATGAAAATCAGAACCCTCGTGATCGCCATCGCTATAGCGCTCCTCGGCGTGGTTGTCGCTATGGCCGTCTCCATCCTGCATGACGGCCTCAGTGCTCGCGCCACTCCTAATCGATTCGAAATCATGCTCGCTCGCAACGCTCGTCATCTGGCGATCCCTTGGAATGCGCGACTGGCCCAGAATCCGCTGCTCGCCTCGCCGGAGGATCTGCGCGATGCGCGGCTGCATTTCGCGGATCATTGCGCCGTCTGCCACGCCAACGACGGCAGTGGGCAGACCATGTTTGGCGGCGGCCTCTACCCCAAGCCACCGGACCTGCGCTTGCCGGAAACGCAAAATCTTACCGACGGCGAACTGTTCTGGATCATCGAGAATGGCGTGCGCTTCACGGGAATGCCGGCATTTTCCAATGGCGGCGAACACGGAGGCATGCAAAGCAGTTGGAAGCTGGTTCACTTCATCCGCCACCTTCCCCATCTAACCACCGCGGAACGGATCGAGATGGAGCGCTATAATCCCAAAGGCCCCGACGAACGGGCAGAAGAGCAGCAGGAAAATGATTTTTTGAATGGAGCAACACCACAACGGAAACCGGAATCACAAGATCATAGGTAGGAATGAAGCCGGATCACGCCGGCCTTCCATTCCGATCGGAGACGCTCATGAAAGTTCGCTTATCATTGCTGGCTTTATTGTTCGCACTCGCTACGGGCACGGCCTTCGCTCACGGCAATAAAGTTCACGTCAGAGGCACGGTCGAAAAAATCAGCGCCGATTCCGTGGTCGTAAAAACAGCGGACGGGAAGTCCGTGGAAGTGAAAATCGCCGCTTCGAGCGTATTTCTATCGAGAGCGAACAATGAAGACAAACCAGCCAAGGCTGGCGACCTCGCCGCCGGCGACCTCGTCGTTATTCACGCCACGCCCAAGGACAACATTCTTGAGGCCGACGAAATCACATTCTCTGTGGCGGCCGCGGCCAAGCGTGCAACGCCGGCTCCAACGAAGCCGAAGCCTTGAAACTTTTCACTTTCTAAGTTTTTCTTCTATTCCACCAAGTGGCACGAGTGCGTTTTCAAGACCAGCCAAACGCGATGCCCCGCCGATAGCTCCAGCGCCCGCACTGCCCCGGGCGTGACGTGCACAACGAACGCGACGCCACAATCCACGCGCGCAATGGCCATGGTCCCGCGCTGCTCCAGCGAAACGATACGACCTTCCATCACGTTTCGAGCGCTCAATCCGTGGGGCCACTTCGTCGCGAGCAAAATATCTCCCGCGCGAACTGCTACCTGCACACGGTTACCGGACGTCGCATAGCCGAGCGGCACCTCGATCTCGCATGCGCTCTCGCCCAGGCGAACGCGCATCACGCCATCGGCTTCGCGCAGATCGAGCACCGTAGCGCCCAGCAGATTCTCGAATCCCGCCGCTTGCGCCAGTTTTTTCCGGCGCGGGGCGTCCAGAACATCCATCGGCGCACCGGCACTGGCGACGCGTCCATTGTCGAGCGCGATCACGCGCTCGCCCAACGCATCCACTTCTTCGCGGCTGTGCGTCACGTACAGAATGGGGATTCCCTTCGCCGCATTCCACGCGCGCAAGTCGTCCACAATCGCCGCTTTCAGCTCCGCGTCCAAGCCGGTCAACGGCTCGTCGAGCAACAACACGCGCGGCTCGGTCACCAGTGATCTCGCAAGCGCGATTCTCTGCTTCTCGCCTCCGGAAATCTCGCCTGGTCTTTGTTTCCGCAATTTCTCGACGCGAAAGGCTTTGAGAATTGCTTCTACTCGCTCCTGCCTTTCTTCCTCGCCCAAATGCATCAAGCCGTATGAAACATTTTCTTCCCCGCTCAGATGCGGAAATAGTGCCAGGGTCTGAAAAACGTAGGCGGTTCGCCGCTTCGGCGCGGGAAGATTGATTCCGCGCGCGGAATCGAACAGTACATCGCCGCCGGCCACGATTCGTCCCTCGTCCGGCCGCGCCAGCCCCGCAACGCAATCCAGGAGCGTGGATTTGCCGGCTCCGGAAGGTCCAAAGAGAATCGTAATGCCGGGAGAAACCTCGATGCGCACATCAAGGACAAAGGAGGAAGCGCCCGCGCCGCGCCGCTCTTTGCGGATTCGCGCGATGAGCATCGTCGCGTTTACTTCGCCGGCCACGGGGTCCACACGCGGCGATTCACCGCATAGACAAGGGACAACACGGCGAAGGAAATCGCCAGAAGGAGCAGCGCCATGCGGTTGGCCTCGCCGTATTCCAGGGACTGCACGCGATCGTAAATGTCGATCGAGACTGTTCGCGTCACGCCTGCCAAATTCCCGCCTACCATCAATACCACGCCAAATTCTCCCAGAGTGTGCGCGAAACTCAGTACCGCTGCCGTCACCACTCCGGGCAGCGACAACGGCAAGATCACCCGGCAAAATGTCCTCAGGCCACCCGCGCCAAGGACGGCCGACGCGTCCAGCAGTCTTCGATCGACTCCCTCAAAGGAAGCGACCAGCGGCTGCACCGCGAACGGAAAACTGTACAGCACTGACGCCAGAATCAGTCCGCCGAACGTGAACGCCAGTCCGTGGCCGAAGAGGGCGATCCACAGTTTTCCCAGCGGCCCGCGCGGGCCCATCGCCACGAGCGCGTAAAATCCGAGCACGGTCGGCGGCAGTACAAGTGGCAGCGCCACCAGCGATTCGAGCAAGAATTTTCCGCGCCAGTTCGTATACGCCAGCCAATACGCCACCGGCATACCGATCACGAGCAATATCGCCGCCACGCACGCCGCCAACTTCATCGACAACCACAGTGCTTCCATTCGCTGTCCTTTTTTCTACTTCCCTCTGAGCTCTCGGCGTCTCCGCGTCATCCTTTTTCTTCTTTCCTCGTTTTTTCCGGAAACGCAAAACCATACTTTGCCAATATGGCGCGCCCTGCCGAACTCTTCACAAATTCCAGAAAGACTCGCGCCGCTTCCTTATTCTTCGCGTCCTTCAAAACGATCGCTCCCTGCTCGATCGCCGGATGCATCTCCGCCGGAATGTCCCAGCGTTTCCCATCCTGCATCGCGGGCGAAACCGCCAGCGACATCGCTACAATCCCCGCCTGAGCGTTTCCCGACTGCACAAACTGCGCCGCTTGCGAAATATTTTCTCCGTACACCAGCTTGGCTTTGACGGATTCGTAGATTCCCGCCTTTTGCAACGCAGCCACCGCCGCGCGTCCGTAGGGCGCATGCTCCGGATTCGCAATCGCAATCTTCTCGACGCGTGCATCCAACAGGGTCTTCCATCCGTGTTTGGTAACATCCACGTTCGCATCCGCAGGCGTCCAAATCACGATCCGCCCTACGGCGTATTCGTATAGGGTCCCCGGCTCCGCGAGTCCCGCCGCCTCCAGCTTTTTCGGATACTCAATGTCCGCGGAAAAGAACAGGTCGAAAGGAGCACCATTCTGCATTTGCGAGAAAAAATTCCCGCTCGATCCGTAAGTCACATTTACTTTCGTTCCTGACTGCTTCTCAAACGTTTCCGTTAATTCTCCGATCGCAAACTTCAGGTCGGCCGCTGCCGCTATGCGGATTTCCTTTCCCTGGGCTCGCACCTCATGATGGGCAAGGAAAACATAAAAAATGAGTCGGAGGACGCGGAACCACTTGCACGAGCTTGTTTTTCTACCAGTCATCAGTCACCAATCGGAAGTCGTTGCTTTGTCACACCCTCAGGATCATTACTTCGGTTGATTTGATCAGCGCCGCGGCCCGGTCCCCGAGCTTCAGCCGCAATTCCTTCGCCGCATCCGCCGTGATGATCGAGGTAATATGCTGCTCTCCGATCGCCAACGTGACCTGCGCCAGCAGCCCGCTGAATTTGATCGCCACCACGCGTCCGATCAACTGGTTGCGCCCGCTGATCTTCCGCCGATTTCCCCGCCGCGTCTCGATGTCCCCGCGCTCCAGCTTCTTCGGAAACAGGCGGTCGATCTCGCTCTCCGGCACGCGATGGTGCCCGCCGGGTGTTTTCACCGACTTGATCTTTCCGTGGTAGATCCATTGCTTCAAGGTGGGATAGCTGATGCCCAGAATATTCGCCGCTTCCCGTGGCGCGAGCAGCTTTTGCACGACAAGCCTCCCGAAAACGTCAGCTTATCGTATATTGAATCGTTATATCAATACGTTTTTATCCGATTAGGTAGAAAGGCGAGATGGAGATTCAGCTAGTTTTGTGTGTTGGGTGCACTGATCCTCCAGCTAATTCCGCAGCGGCTTGCCGGTTTTGAGCGTGTGCGCGATGCGCTCTTGCGTCTTTTGCTCGCCGCAGAGCGAGACGAAGGCTTCGCGCTCGAGATCCAAAACGTACTGCTCGCTGACCAATTGCGGTGACGTCAGCGGCCCTCCGGCGAGGATGTTTGCGAGCTTACGGCCCACGTGTGCGTCGTACTCGGAGGCATAGCCGCCGCGGAGCATCATGTGGATGGCGAGCTTCGCGCCGGCAAGAAACTGTTCGCCGAGCACTTTGATCTGCGTGGTTTGCGCGCCTTCCTGCCAGCTCGCCGCCAGCGGCTTGTAGCCGCCGCGCACCAGCGCCAGAGCGGCCTCCTTGGCGTCCGCGACCAACCTGTCGCGGTTCATGGAAACGCCATCTTCGCGGCGCAAATATCCCAGCTCGCGGCATTCCTCCGCGCTTGTGCCAACTTTGGCCATCGCAATGGCTTCGAAGATGGGCTTCAGGGCGTGGAAAAGATCGAGGTCGGATTCCGGAGAAGAGGACGGGCTGAAGCCTGTCCCACCTGCGTGTTCGTTCGCGCGGATCAGCATTTCCTTCGTGCCGCCGCCACCGGGAATCAACCCCACACCCGTTTCCACCAAGCCGATGTATGCCTCCGCGGCCGCTTGAATCTTTGCCGCGTGCAGGTTCACTTCGCAGCCTCCGCCCAGCGCCAAGCCCTGCGGCGCCGCCACCACCGGCTTTGGCGCGTATTTAATCGCCAGGTTGATGTTTTGGAATTGCTTCACGGCCATGTGCAATTCGTCCCACTCCTGCTCCTGGGCTCCCACCAGAACCAGCATCAGGTTCGCGCCAACGGAAAAATTCACCGCCTGGTTTGCAATGACCATGGCGTCGAAATCCGTCTCCAGCCGCTTCAAGCCCTTGTGCAGCATGGCGATCAAGTCCGCGCCGATGGCATTCATCTTGGCGTGAAATTCGCAGCACACCACGCCGTCGCCGATATCGATCAGGCTCGCGCCGGAATTACGATCCACCTCGCGGCCCGCATCTTTCAGCGACTTGAGAATGATCACGCCTTTTGGCTCTTCGATCTTCTTCGCCCCACCACTGCCAATATCGAAAACGGTCGTCGTGCCTTTCTCCGATTCGTAAAATCCCTTTCGCCCGCTCGCCAGCACTTTCTCGATGACCGCCGGCAGCGTGCGTCCTTCTTTCCGCGCTTGGCCAGCAAACGCCCTTAGGCCGATCGCATCCATGATTTCGAACGGCCCGAGTTCCCAGGCAAAGCCCCAGCGCATCGCGCGGTCAACGTCGACAACGTTGTCGGAAATCTCCGGCACGCGTCGCGCCGCGTACAAACACATTTCGGAAAGCGCGCCCCACAAAAACTGCTGCGCCTTGTCACCCTTCTGTCCCTCTAACACCGGTCCCACCAGCGCGCGCAATCGCTCCCGGGTGTCCTCAATCGCTTTTCCCATTTCGAGCGAAGCGAATTTCGCTCTCTGCCGCGCGCGATACTCCATGGTGTTCACATCGAGCGTCAGGATTTCCCTTTCGCCTTCGCCCTTCACCTTCTTATAAAAACCCTGCCCCGTCTTGTCGCCCAGCCAGCCGCGCTTGACCATCTCTTCCACCAGCGCCGGTACTTTGTACATAACCCGCGATTCATCGGTCGGCGCCGTCTCGTAAATGTTCTTCACGACGTGCACCAGAACATCGAGACCCACTATGTCTGCCGTTCGAAACGTCGCCGACTTCGGCCAGCCCACTGCAGGTCCCGTGCAGGCATCCACCTCTTCCACCGTCATGGCCAGCGTGCCCATCAGGCGCAGCGCATTCAGCATTGAAAATGTTCCGATGCGGTTGGCGATGAAGTTCGGCGTATCTTTTGCCACCACCACGCCTTTGCCCAATCGCCGGTCGCAAAACTCGCTCAACGATTCGACCACGTCGTTCGAAGTCTTCGGCCCGGGGATCACTTCAACCAATTTCAGATACCGCGGCGGATTGAAAAAATGCGTCCCCGCCCAGTGCTGCTGAAATTCTTCGCTCATGCCCTCGGCAATCAAGTGCGCGGGCAAGCCCGAAGTGTTGGTGGTTACGATGGCTCCGGGCTTGCGAAACTGGGCCACGCGAGCCAGTAATTTGCGTTTGATTTCCAGATTCTCCGCGACTACTTCGATGATCCAATCGGCTTCCGAGCAGCGCGCCAGGTCATCCTCGAAGTTCCCAATCGTGACTTTTTCCGCGAGCGCGGGGGTAAAAAATGCCGCCGGCTTCGACTTCTTCGCCGCTTCCAATCCAGCGCGTACGATATTGTTGCGCTCCCCGGCCGGCGCATCCACGGGCAAATTGGACGGGACAATGTCCAGCAAAATGCACGGCAGCCCGGCGTTCGCGAAATGTGCCGCGATTCGCGAGCCCATTGTTCCTGCTCCCAGCACCACTGCCTTTTCGATGCGACGTTTCATGGCACGCCTTTTTAATGGATTTACAGGCCCGCTTAGTTTGATGGGACAGGTTACAAAACCGGCATGCGCGGGTCAAACGGCCGGCTGATCCGCGGATATAGTACTAAAATGGACAAATGACAGAAGAAGGCAGAATCTCCAGCACTCTCGGCTGGTTTCGAACGGCAAAGGACAAGTTCCGCGCCTTCGCCTACGGCGAGCAAAACGATCGCCGGGAGCGCCCGCGCGTGGGCTTGGCACTTGCGGGCGGCTTTGCGCGCGGTATAGCGCACCTCGGTGTTCTCCGCGTTTTGCGCGAAGCTGAAATTCCCATCGATTGCGTGGCCGGCACGAGCGTCGGCGCACTGATCGCCGTGGGCTACTGCGCGGGAGCATCTCTGGAAGCGATGGCCGACGTTGGAGCAGCTACGAGCTTCACGGATTTCGGACGTTGGACGCCGTCCTGGCTTGGGCTGGCCACCAACCAGCGCATGGAAAAGTACCTCGCGCGATACACTCCTGTAAAAACGTTCGAGGAATTGAAGACGCCGCTGGCCATCGCCACCACGGACATCAATGCGGGCGTTTCCGTCTACTACTCCCACGGTGCGATCGCGCCGCCGCTGCGCGCTTCCTGCGCGTACCCCGGCCTTTTTGTGCCCATTCAATTTGAGGGGAGGACGCTGGTAGACGGATTCCTGACCGCTCCGGTGCCCGTTGAGGGTACGCTGCTTCTCGGAGCAGACGTGGTCATTGCGGTGTACCTGGAAGCAGGTACCGTCGAGCAGCCGCGCACATTCACCGATGTCCTCAGCCGCGCGTTCAACATCGTGCAGCGGCATTCAGACCTCTCCTGGCGGACACAGGCGGACGTAGTCATTGAGCCGGACGTGAAGACTTTTGTGTGGGACGATTTCAGCAAGACGCCGGAGATGGTTGCAGCAGGTGAAGCGGCGGCGCTTGCGGCATTGCCGCAAATTCGCGCCCTGCTGCGCGGAGAAAAACGGGATTCCGCAGCCTAGAGCCGTTCTTCCCGTGAGCGGTACTCTCTTGGAGAAATTCTAAGAGTTTATTCGCGAGTGACGAGAACTAGTACGGGCTGGCCTTCGCCTTTGCCGCGCTGCGTTAACCAAGCGGCGAGGCCTTCCGAGAAGCGTTCGGGAGTGAGGCGGAAACTGGCTTCGACCCTGCCATCAGCCACGGGAAGGGTATCGTCGAAGTCGGCGGAGTTGGTGAAGTTGCGCATGCAGAATTGATCGAGCCAATCGAGCGGGCAGGCACGGGTTTCGCCGCGAATCACGACGTTGACATTGAATTTTTGTGCGTACATGAAGTGCAAGATGCGGGGTAAGGCCCGCTTCTATAGTTTAGGACAAAGCGCGAGCCGGTGGCACGCCACGGGCTACGACGCGCGGGGGCGCTTGACGGAGTGGGCCAGGCCAACGGCTTCGAGCATCCAGATGAAATACCAGCCGATGTCGGTCTGATACCAGCGAAGGCCAAGGCGCGCGGAACCAGCGTGCGTGTGATGGTTCTGGTGCCAGTTCTCGCCCCACGCGGTCAATTGGAACGGGCCAAGCCACCAGACGTTCATGCTGGAATCGCCTTCCTCGACATGGTTGAGATGTGTGAGGCTGTTCACCAGGCACTGCATATGCAGCGAGTAAACGAGGCGGATAGCGCCCATCCAGAAGAAGCCCATCCAGCCGAAGCCGAGAATCAGGCCGATGAAGATCGAGAAGACAATGACGGGCGTTTCGGCCCAGCCCCAGATTTTGTAGATGCCACCGGTGAGCTCGGGAGCCCAGCGCTTTTTGTCAGCGGGCTGAGTTTGATAGAGCCACCGAAGATGCGCCCACCAGAAGCCGCCTTGCTTGGGACTGGAGATGTCCTCGGGCGTGTCGGTAACCGAGTGGTGCAGGCGATGATACGCGACCCAGCTCGCAGGGTGGCCGGAGCCGTTGAAGACGGCCCAAAAGATCAAAATTTGCTCGACGACCCGGTTGGTCTTCAGCGTCTTGTGGGCAAGCATGCGGTGATAGCATACGGTAGTGCCGAGACCGCCAAAAGCAATACTGAGCAGCGTCATGCCAACAACCTTGAGGCTTGGTACCGGGAAGAGGATCAGGCCGACGACGGCAAGAACGTGAATGAGAACGAGATAAGCGAAGACGCCTTCTTTGCCGTGAACGGGTTTCCAGAAGGGTCGGTCCCAGGGGCGCTCTTGTTGCGTTGCGATCAATTCCATGTGCTCTCCGGCGGTCTGCTTTGTTTGCTGCGCGAATGCCCGGTGTGCAGAACGTGATAGGCAATCATAAGAATACCATTTTCCGGCGCGGCGCGCTGCAAGGCTATACAGAAGCGAACACAAAAGGTGACTAGCCTTTAGGACAGGTTTATGGAGTACGAAATACTGGCCTTGTGTCCCTCGGCCTCCCCCCTTGCCGCTTCAGCAAGTGTCACCCTCGTGAAAAGTCGAAAGGTGAAGAGGTCTGTTGAGGGGAGCAGCAGGAATCCATTAGCTTGCTCTAAGAATTGAAAGACCCGTCTAACTCCAGATCTCTCAACGATTTTCCCCGCTGCCAGCTTCGCTCCCCTTGCCGAGCGCTGCAGAAATGAGGCAGCCGCGGGTGGCTGAGCTATGCGGGGCGAAAAGAAATCGTCAGGTCTGTGGAGTTTTGGCGGAGCGGAGTTTCCAGAAGATTTGGCGGAGGATGCCGAGGGTAAGGTCGGCATCAGTGGCGGATAGGTGCAGTCGGCGGACGAGGCGGCGGATTTTTTCTTCGGTGGGAGCGGCGGTACGCCTGTTCTAGGAGCCGATCGGACTCGATTTCAAATAGCCACTGGAGCGGAGGGCGTCAAGCAAAAGCGCTGTGAGGCGCTCGAGATCAGCGGCGGTGGCGGCGATATGTTTGTCCGGTTTCAGGACGGCTCGGGTATCGCGGGCGAGTTCGTAGAGGCACACGGCTACGGCTTGGCCGAGGTTCATGGAGCGATGCTCTTCGCGGGTGGGGATACGCAGCAGCCAGTGGCAGTGGCTGAGGTCTTCATTCGAAAGACCACGCTTCTCTGAACCGAAGAGAAGGGCGACGGGGCTGGTCGCAAGGCGTTTGCGGATAAGGGGGGCGGCCTGCTCGAGGCGGCGGACCGGGTGCTGCAATTGACGGAGGCCGACGGAGGTGGTTCCGACGACGAGTGTGCAATCCGCTACGGATTCGGCGACAGCCTTGAACTCTTCGGCGCGGGCGAGCAGAGGCGCGGCGCCGACGGCGGAACGCGCCTCGCGAAAAGCCAGTTCGTACGGGTTCACCACGCGAAGATGGAGGAATCCGAAGTTGCTCATGGCGCGAGCGGCAGCGCCGATGTTGAGGGGATTGCGCGGACTAACGAGGACGACGCGCAAGCGGTCAAGTTCAGGGTGGGCAGACAAGGGAGACGAGTTTACTGCAGAAGAGAAGTAATGAAGTAAGGAAGTAACAAGATAAGGATAAAGGAAAATTAAGGTGCCGCAAGGAAGGCGGCGCTACGAGACAGAGGGCGGCTTGCGCGAGCGGCGAGGGGTAACATAGACTGTGGCGGATAGAAGCAGAAAGCCTGCCAGGCTGGCCGGAAGTTCCCGCCTTTGCATGGGCCCGTTGGCATGGCCGAGTCCATTCGTTCCACGACCGCCTTGCGGTCCTCATCTGGAGTGCTGCCAGCGCCGCAAGCGGCGGGGGCGCCGCACTTTGGACAATGTGGCGGCGAAATGCTGGACCGACGGGGGGATCAGAGTGGCAACTCCACTGGAAAGCTGGGTCGATGAAGCGGCGAAGCTGACGAAGCCGGCGCGCGTGGTGTATTGCGACGGAACTGAAGCGGAGTACCGGCGGATGATCGGGGAGATGCTGCGCGGTGGAGATACATACACGCTAAACGAGAAGACCTATCCGAATTGTTACCTCCATCGTAGCAGTCCGAATGACGTGGCGCGGACGGAGCACTTGACGTACATCTGCTCGCCTGAAAAGGAAGACGCCGGCCCGACGAACAACTGGATGGACCCGGGCGCGGCGAAACATAAGGTAGGTGCGCTGCTGGATGGAGCAATGCGGGGTCGGACAATGTATGTGGTGCCGTACGTAATGGGGCCGGTGAGCTCGCCGATCAGCAAAGTGGGTGTGGAAGCCACGGACAGTCCGTATGTGGTGGCGAGCATGCGGATCATGTCGCGGATGGGCAAAGTGGCGATGGAGCGGCTGGGGGCGTCGAGCGAGTTTGTTCCCGGGTTGCACTCGCTGGGCGACCTGGACCCCATGCGGCGCTACATCGTGCATTTCCCGCAGGAGAAATTAATCTGGAGCGTAGGGTCGGGCTACGGCGGAAACGCGCTGCTGGGGAAAAAATGTTTTGCGTTGCGGATTGCGAGCGTGATGGCGCGCGAGCAGGGCTGGATGGCCGAACACATGCTGATCCTGGGGCTGGAGTCGCCGGGAGGCAAAGTGACGTACATGGCCGCGGCTTTTCCGAGCGCATGTGGAAAGACGAACCTGGCGATGATGGTGTCGGCGCTGGAGCGCCAAGGCTACCGCGTTTGGACGGTGGGCGACGATATCTCCTGGATGAAAATCGGCGAGGGCGGATACTTGCGCGCGATCAATCCGGAAGCCGGATTTTTTGGCGTGGCCCCGGGTACGGGAATGAAAACCAATCAAAACGTAATGGGAGCGCTGCACAAGAACACGTTATTTACAAATGTGGCGATGACTTCGGAACGGGAGCCGTGGTGGGAAGGAATTGGCAGCGAGGCGCCGGCAGGGCTGATCAATTGGAAGGGCGAGGCATGGGATCCGTCCAAAGGAGCGGCAGCGCATCCGAATGCGCGGTACACCGTGCCGGCAAAACAGTCTCCAAGTATTTCGCCGAAGTGGGAAGCGCCGGAAGGGGTGCCGATTTCAGCGTTCATTTTTGGGGGGCGGAGAGCACGAGTGGCGCCGCTGGTGTACGAATCGTTTGACTGGCAGCACGGAGTGTTTGTTGGCGCCACGATGGCGAGCGAGACTACCGCCGCCGCGACAGGCGACGTGGGCGTCACGCGGCGGGACCCGATGGCCATGCTGCCCTTCTGCGGCTACAACATGGCGGATTATTTTTGCCACTGGCTGGAGATGGGGAAGAAAATACCGAAACCGCCGAAGATTTTTCACGTGAACTGGTTCCGCAAGGGCGCGGATGGAAAATTCCTGTGGCCCGGTTACGGCGAAAACGTGCGCGTGTTGAAATGGATACTGGAGCGCGTGGAAGGCCGCGGCGCAGCGCAGGAGACGCCGATCGGGTACGTACCAACAAAGAACGGGCTGACACTGGACGGACTGAAGATTTCCGAGGAAGCGGTGAACGAATTGCTGCGTGTGAACCCAGAAGATTGGGAAAATGAGATGGATGATTCGAAACAGTTTTTCGGCAAGTTCGGCGAACGACTGCCGCGACAAATTCGCGAAGAGCAGGAAAAGCTGGCGCGACGATTCCAAAGTGTAGTAACGGCCTAAGAAATCGCCTTACTCTCAGTGATGGCCGCCGCGGCGCCCTGGCGAACTGATGGGCGGCATATCCTCCGAATCAAAAGCTGTGGGTCCGCGCTCGAAATGAAAGTCGGGCCGGCTTTCCAGTAATCGGACGCAACGATTCCAGCGGAGAATACTGTCGTCATTGCCGGCCGGCCGAATTTTTTCAGCTTCCGCAAAGCAGCCCATGGCTTCTTCCACTAAGGGCAAGAGAGTATGCGGGGCATAGCCGACCATGAGCTGTGTCTTGGCATGGCGTTCGTGCAATAAACCGGTGTAGTAAAACTGTTCGTAGGGGTCGCGCAGACCCTGAAAGATGGACTGCACCTCGATATAGCGATCGCTGGCGGCGCCGATAAATTGGTCGGTGATGGCAAGACCGAGCATGCGGCGAGCGAGCTGATGTTCGGGGTCGACGGCGAGGATGTCCCGGCAGATGGATTCAGCCTCTTCGGGCTCGTTGAGATAGCGGTAGAGCTCGACCTTGGCGATGGCTTCGGGGATGCCGGACTTGGAGATGGATTTGAGTTGGTGCTCCATAAGACCTCCTGTTTCGTGGCCCGTTGGTCAAAGCTGACAATCAAAGAATTCTTGCCCGGCAAGCTCACCGAGCTTGCGCGGCACAGCCAAAAGGCTGTGCTACCGGCCGCGGATCTTGCGGAAGAACATGGTCAACGGATCGTAGAATTCGTCCACCACGCGCTCTTTGAGAGGGATGATGGCGTTGTCGGTGATGCGAATCTCCTCGGGACAGACCTCGGTACAACATTTGGTGATGTTGCAGAGACCGAGGCCGAGCTGATCCTTGAGAAGGCCGGCGCGGTTGTGGGCGTCGAGGGGATGCATTTCGAGGCCGGCGATTCGAACGAAGAAGCGCGGGCCAGCGAACTGCTCCTTCTTGTCGTGTTCGCGAAGGACATGGCACACGTCCTGGCAGAGAAAGCATTCGATGCACTTTCGAAACTCCTGCACGCGGTCCACGTCGAGCTGTGAGATCTTCCATTCGACGCCGGAGCGCGGAGCGAAAGCAGGGATTTTCCGGTTGACACGGTAGTTCCAGGAAACGTCGGTGACAAGGTCTTTGATTCGGGGAAAGGATTTCATGGGGAGGACGGTGATGGGCTGGTCCTGCGGGAGCTCGTCCATGCGCGTCTTACAAGTCAAGCGCGGGCGGCCGTTGACTTCAGCGGAGCAGGAGCCACACTTCCCAGCTTTGCAGTTCCAGCGGACGGCGAGGTCCGGAGCGAGGTACCCCTGAATGTAATGGAGCGCGTCAAGGACAACCATGCCGGGCGCGACGGGCACGCGATAGTCGATAGTCTTTCCATTGTTCGAATCGCCGCGAAAAACGCGCAGGGTTGCTTCGGCCATCGGTGATCTCCGCCCTTCTTGTTGGCTCAGTCCTGAGCCAGAATTCGCTTCAACTCCTCGGGTAATTCTTCAACGGGCGATTCGCGGCGTTTCATGGCGCCGGATTCCCGGACAATGATGTTGTGTTTCTTTTCCCAGACTGTGTCGAGATTCGGATAGTCGATGCGGCTGTGCGCGCCGCGGCTTTCGGTGCGCGCCAACGCGCTGTGAGTGACGGCCTCAGAGACAATGAACATGGCTCTCAGATCGTAAGAGAGGTGCCAGCCGGGATTGAAGAGACGGGAGCCTTCCACGCCGGCTTTTGCCGCAAGGGCTTTCAGCTTTTCCAGTTCGACGAGCGCCCTCTGCAAATCCTCTTTTGTGCGATAAATTCCGACAAGATTCTGCATCACTTCCTGCAAGTCTCGATGAATGGCATAAGGACTTTCCGCGCCGGTGCTGGAAAAGGGCGCGAGCAATTCCTTTTCGGCTTGCTCGATCTGCACGCTATCGATGGAAGCGGGGGAGGCGCGCTTGGCATATTCGGCCGCAAATAGTCCGGCGCGGCGGCCGAAAACCAGAAGATCGGAGAGCGAGTTACCGCCGAGACGATTCGAGCCGTGAAGGCCAGCGGCGGCTTCACCGGCTGCGAAAAGACCGAGAATGGTGGATTGCGTCGTTTCGGCGTCGACACGGATGCCGCCCATCATGTAGTGGCAGGTGGGGCCGACTTCCATAGGCCCCTTGGTGATGTCGACGTCGGCAAGTTCTTTGAACTGGTGATACATGCTGGGGAGTTTTTTCTTTACGTACTCGGCGGGCTTGTGAGAGATGTCGAGATACGCGCCGCCATGTTCGGTGCCGCGGCCTTCTTTCACTTCTGTGTAGATGGAGCGGGCAACGACGTCGCGCGTGGAGAGTTCCATTCGCTTGGGGTCGTATTTTTCCATGAAGCGCTCGCCTGCTTTGTTGCGCAGGATGCCGCCTTCCCCGCGAACTGCTTCAGTGACGAGGATGCCCTGGACGCCGGGCGGCCAAACCATCCCGGTGGGATGAAACTGGACGAATTCCATGTCCATGAGCTCGGCGCCGGCTTCGTAGGCGAGAGCCATGCCGTCGCCCGTGTATTCCCAGGAGTTGGAAGTGATGCGCCAGGCCTTGCCGATGCCACCGGTGGCGATGACGATGGACTTGGCTTTGAAAACGATGAGGCGGCCAGTCTCGCGCCAATAGGCAAAGGCGCCGGCAACGCGGCCGCTGTCAGTCAAAAGCCGAGTGACGGTGCATTCCATGTAGACGTCGATGCCCTGCTGCACGCCGCGGTCCTGAAGAGTGCGAATCATTTCGAGGCCGGTGCGGTCACCAACGTGGCAGAGGCGTTTGAAGGTGTGACCGCCGAAAGCGCGCTGCAGAATGTCGCCATTTTCGGTGCGGTCGAAGAGGGCGCCCCACTGTTCGAGTTCGCGGACGCGATCGGGAGATTCCTGGGCGTGAAGCTGGGCCATGCGCCAATTGTTGAGAAATTTTCCGCCGCGCATGGTGTCGCGAAAATGCGTTTTCCAATTGTCCGCGGCATCCACGTTGGCCATGGCTGCAGCGATACCGCCTTCGGCCATTACGGTGTGGGCTTTGCCAAGTAGCGATTTGCAGACGACCCCGACGGAGGCGCCTTGGGCGAGCGCTTCGAGCGACGCCCGCAATCCCGCGCCACCGGCGCCAATGATGAGAACGTCGTGCTCGCGGGTCTCGTAGTTTGTGGTCACAGGAGCCTCAGGTCACGGATCGCACCGCTGGCCAGCATGCGGACGTAGAAGTCAGCCAAGCCAACAGAAAAGAGGCTGCACCAGGCGAAGAGCATGTGGCGCTCGTTCAGAAATGTGGAGACGCGCCAGGCAGCGAAGCGATACCGGCCGAAGTTCGCGCAAGAGAAGCAATCAAGCTTGCCGCCGGCAAGATGACGGAGCGAATGGCAGGAAAACGTGTAGAGAGAAAGAAGTGAGACGTTGAGAGTGAGGACAAGTGAGCCGACACCCACGCCGAAGCGGCCGTCGAAGAAAAAAGAACGGAAGGCGTCGTACCAAAGAAACGCGATAAAGAGAACAGCAAGGTAGAAGAAGTAGCGATGGACATTTTGAAGGATGAAGGGAAAAGCCGTTTCGCCGAGATAATTCCGGCGAGGAGACTCACCGACGGCGCACGCGGGGGGATCGAGGAAAAACGCGCGGTAGTACGCTTTGCGGTAGTAGTAGCAGGTAGCGCGAAAGCCCAGCGGGCCGGCAAGAATCAGGAGCGCGGGCGAGAATGGCCACCAGCGATGCTGTGGGTCGATGAGCGGCGAGTAGAAGGGCGATAGGTACGGACCCCAGAAATAGTAGGCATTTTCGAAGGCGCGAAGCGTGGCATAAACACCAAAACCACCGAGCACAACGGCGACGGGGAGAATCTCCATCCACCAGGGGTCGCGACGCAGAGTACTGCCGAGTCGGGACTCGGGCAACAGGGTCGGGGAACCAGACATCGGGCCACCTCCGAAGTGGCTGTAGGGTAGTCAAAAAACAGATTTTTTCAAATGAAAATAATAGCGGGGACGGATGAATGGAGTCTTAAAGAATCGTTTCGATCTCGGCGTCGAGGGAGACGTGGGTGACAGGGATTCCGTTGATCGAGAATTTCTCGCCCCCGGCTTCAGAGAATTGGAAGAAACGGCTGATGTGATAGTCCTCATCGTAACCGGAGAAGAGGCGTTCCGTTTCTGCGTTCGTCAAACCGAAGACAGAAAGAGCAACTGGCTCACCAAAATTGCCAGCATGAGCGCGGTATAAACGGACGAGATTACGCAGAGGCATGATGGGAGGGCGATCGGCGGCCTCGGCGCTCATACGGTTCTCCTGAGGAGAGTCTACTTCCGAGGACAAAAAGAAGGAACGAAATTAACGTAGAGTACGGGAGCATCGCGTAGAAGAGCGGAGAAAAAGACGGGAAAAAAGGCAAGATTGTGATGAGCGGGGAGAATGACGCAGAAATTTGTAGCGTCTCTCAGGGATGGTAAGATACCTAGTGAGATTTGCGAAACACAGGAGGAAAGAGTATGAGTATCGCGGTGGGACAGACGGCACCGGATTTTATGCTATTGAATCAGGAAAAGAAGGAAGTGAAGCTTTCGGATTTCGCGGGGAAAAAGAACGTCGTACTTGTGTGGTACCCTTTGGACTGGAGCCCGACGTGCACGAACGAGCATGCCTGCTTCGTCAATGAGATGAAGGCGTTCGAAACGCTGGACGCGGAAGTGCTTGGCGTCAGCGTCGACAGCATCTGGTCGCACAAGGCCTATGCGGAGAAGATGGGGATCAAGTATTCGCTGCTGGCGGATTTTCATCCGCGGGGAGCGGCGAGCGAGAAGTACGGCGTGTATCTGGCGGACAAAGGCATTACGGGCCGGGCGATCGCCATCGTGAACAAAGCCGGAAAAGTGGCGTGGTTCAAGAACTATGACATTCCGGTGGTGCCGGATTTGAAAGAAGTTGCGGCCGCGCTGGGGCAAGTGAAGGCGGCTACGGCGTAAAGAGAGATCGCCACGGTGGCACAGAAACACGGAGCAAAGAAAAGCGGCCGCGACCAGGTCGGGGCCCGCTTTTCTTTGCCCTTTTATTTTGCCGCGAGATCGTTGCGAACAACCGTACCGCCCTTCGTCACGAACTTGACGGATTCAAGGATACGCACGTCGGAAGCCGGGTCCCCGCTCACAGCGATCAGATCGGCATAATGGCCGGTCTCTAACGCACCGATCTTGTCGGGCCAACCAAGTAGATCCGCGGCGTCGACCGTGGCCGCCTGAATGGCGTCGAGAGGCTTCATGCCCCATTCGACCATCTTCCCAAACTGTTTCGCATTGTCGCCATGGGGATAGACGCCCGAATCGGTGCCGAAGGCCATTTTTGCGCCGGATTGAAATGCATGGCGGAAATTCTCACGCTGGAGACGTCCGATCTTCTTTTCCTTTTCGATGGACTCGGGCAGCATTCCAGCCTTCGCGCCTTCCTGGAGAATGTAGTCGTCGTTGGAGATGTCAAAGACGAGATAAGTTCCGTGCTGCTTGGCGAGGATGATGCCTTCGTCATCCATGAGGCTGGACTGCTCGATGGAATCGATGCCGGCGCGGATGGCGTCTTTGATGGATTGGGTGCCGTGTGCGTGAGCCGCGACTTTGCGGCCGAGCTTGTGGGCTTCCTCGGCGATAGCCTGCATCTCTTCGAGAGTGAATTGGGGAGTCCCGGGCTGATCGCCTTTGCTGAGAACGCCGCCGGAGGCCCAGATTTTGATGACATCGGCGCCATATTTGACAACTTCGCGAACTTTGGCGCGGGCAGCCCAGGGACCGTCGGCGACGCCATCGGATTTGTATCGAAATTCAGAAGGAAGCAAGTTGTTGTCGCAGTGGCCTCCGGTGATGCCGAGCGCCGGACCGGAGACGCTCATGCGGGGACCCTCGACGTCGCCGGCGTCAATCCCATCGCGGAGAGCGACGTCGGTGAAACCGTGTGCGCCGACGTTGCGAACGGACGTGAAGCCGGCGCGGAGGGTAAGCCGCGCATTCTTCACGCCGGTGACCGCTTCGCGCGGAACGGAAATGCCGAGGCGTGAGTAGCCATGGCTGCCAGGATCGCCCGTGAGATGCGTATGCACATCGACCAGCCCAGGGAGACGCGTGGCATTCGAAAGATCTATCGCGGTGACGCCATTCGGGAGCTTTGTAGAAGACGAGGAACTGACTGAAGTGATCGTGCCAGAAGCATCGAAGACCACCATCTGGTCGTTAAGCATCTTACCGGAGCGAACGTCGAGAAGCTTCCCGCAGCGAACAGCGCCGCGGGCGGATAAGGCCAGCGGCGACAGCATAGAGGAACAGAAAGACGAGCAAATTCTTGCGCATGAGTCTCCTTAAAAGTGTGAATAGGGTGAAATGAGAATATATCCGCAGCACGGGTTTTGAGAAGAGAGGTTGATGACGAAAGATTATTCTTTCGGGGACGCGATTATGCTCTTAGCCGCGTCAGAATTCTTCTCGTGGAGTGGCGCCGCGGAGGGAACGGAGAAGGAGCGGACGAGAAGAACAAGCCCCCAGCGCTGATCTTCGGTTAACCGTTTCTTGAACGAGGGCATGGGCTTTCTGCCTTCGCTGATTTGGTAGAAGATTTCGCCGTCAGTGACAGTGTTCATGTGTCTGGTGTCGGTGAGGTCGGCGGGAGCCAGAGAGTGCATCGTAGCTTCGGGGCCATCGCCCTTGCCGCGTTCGCCGTGGCACTGTGCGCACTCGTCCATGTAGATTCGCTTGGCTGCCTTCAGGGTGGATTCCGAAGGTGGGAGAGGATTCTTAAGTTTCTTGGCTTCCTCAGGTACGACCCACGGCTTGTCCCTCTGGAAAACGGCGTAAACAAGCACCATGCAAATAAGGGCAAGAAGAGAGGCGAAAAGGACTTTGCGCGTCTTGAGATTGGGCTGCGCGTCGATGGGCATGGTGACCAGGAAAATTCTCGCACATTCAGTGCGGCAACAAAAGGCGGAGAAAGGTGCGGAGAAAAGATCATCCAGCAAAGAGACATTGGCAGATGAGATCCTTCAGCCATTCTTGTTGGATGGCCTCAGGACGACAGCGCCTTTGATTTAGAGGTCAGGAGGAACGAAAGATGAGCCAGACGAGCTCGCCGTTGAAGAAGAGGATGGCGGCGGCCACAACCCAGGCGACGACTGTAGTAAATCGCGAATTTACGAATTCGCCCATCTTGGAGCGGTCGCCGGTAAATTGGATCAGCGGGATCACCGCGAATGGCAGCTGAAAACTGAGAATCACCTGACTGAGAATAAGCAACGAGGTGACTTTGTTCTCGCCGGCAAAACCAATGACCAGTGCAGCAGGAATGATGGCGATGGAGCGGGTGATGAGCCTGCGGAGCCAGGGCTTGAGCCGAATGTCGAGAAATCCTTCCATCACGATCTGGCCAGCCAGCGTGCCGGTGAGCGTGGAGTTCTGGCCGGAGGCAAGCAGCGCGCAAGCGAAAAGCGTGCTGGCGAGGCTTGCACCGAGGACGGGGCTGAGAAGTTTGTAGGCGTCGGCGATTTCGGCCACGTTGTGAAGACCGCGGGTGTGGAAAGCGGCCGCGCCAAGAACGAGGATCGCGGCATTGATAAAAAGGGCAAAGCCTAGGGCGAGCGTGGAATCGAAGATCGCGTAACGCACCGCTTCGCGCCGGTCGCGTGTGGAAGAACCGAAGGCGCGCGTTTGCACGATGCTGGAGTGAAGATACAGATTGTGCGGCATCACCGTGGCGCCAAGGATGCCGATGGCGATGTAGAGCATTTCGCGGTTGCGCAGGATTTCGGCACGGGGGATGAAGCCCATGGCAGCTTCGCGCCAAAGAGGATGAGCAAAAAAGATTTCGTAAGCGAAACAAGCGGCGATCGAAGCGATCAGTGTGACGACAAAAGCTTCGACAAGGCGGAACCCGCGCCCCTGCAGTGCCAGCACGATGAGAACATCCAAGGCAGTGATAAGAACACCGGCCAGCAGCGGCAATCCAAAGAGAAGCTTCAGTGCGACGGCTGAACCCAGGACCTCGGCAAGATCGCAGGCGGCGATGGCGATCTCACAGACCACCCAGAGAAATAGGCCCGTGCGGCGAGAATAGTGTTCGCGGCAAGCCTGGGCCAAGTCACGTCCGCTAGCAATTCCCAGCTTAGCGGAGAGAGCTTGCAAAAACATCGCCATCAGGTTGCTGATGAGGATGACGCTCAGAAGTGTGTAGCCGAACTTTGACCCGCCGCCGATGTCCGTGGCCCAGTTGCCGGGGTCCATGTAACCGACGGCGACGAGATAGCCCGGGCCGGCAAATGCCAGGATCTTGCGGAACCAGGAAGCGCCGGAAGAAAAAGGGATGGTGCGATGGGATTCCGGGAGCGACGGGAGAGCGAGCCCAAGGCGCGTGGCGGGAGTGGACCAGAGATCCCGCGAAGAATCAGAGTCGAGTACGGGTTCCGTTTCGAGTTGGGGCGGCAGCGCGCGAGCCATGGGTGAAGTTAACTATGCTAAATATCGATACTAAACTACGCTTAATAGGGATTTTTGTCAATGGAACTTCGGCTCGTTTTTGCTATGTTTTACGACGATGGCTTACAGACAAGAGGGGCGGGGCAAGCGAACCGCGGGTGCTTATGATAAGTTCAAGGCGGCATTCCGGGAGAGGGACGAAATGGACCAACAGCAGCCAGTGCAAGGCCAGGTGCAGATCAAAGCCGACGAGAAGGAACTACAGGGACAGTACAGCAATTTGGTGATGATTCACCACAATCTGGAAGAGTTCACGCTGAATTTCATCTATATTTTTCCAAATGGCGCGCAGGGGAAGCTGCTGAGCAGCACGATCGTGAGCCCGGGACACGCGAAGAGGATCTGGCGCGCGCTGGGGGAGAATCTGGCGCGGTACGAATCTCAGTTTGGGACGATTAAGGAGGCGCCGGAAGGCAACCTTCCCACACCCAACGTGGGCTTTGTGCAATAGAGGCAAAGGTATTCGTCTGAATCCTGAGGCAGAGAGAATGGAGCTGTGCCAGGCGTCCTTCGCCTGCTGGAATTTTAACGTTGTTCGCCGATTTGGGCCTGTAGCTCAAGAGTCTCTTGTTGATTCTGCGTTGCTTAAGTCCCTTTCAGGCCCTTCAAAAACGCCTCCGTGTACACAGGTCATACACAAATCGCTAGCGGGGGACCCACCTCAGATCAGCGCTTAGATCCGGCAAAGGTATCGGCAGCGGTAGAATCCAACGTTTTCATGCCATTGGGGTTTCAGCGCATGGCGTCCCCTCATTTATCCCCTCAGCGAACAGGAAGCGAAACGTCTCCTAACGATTCCCCGAGTTAAATGCAACTTTTCGGGTTTCTACGGGAAGGTAAATGCTGCAGTCCCGACGAACAATTGCTGAGAGAACTCTTGTCCTAGGTTATTCATCTTATCTCTTACGTGGAGCGACCCGAAATCGGAACGCGAAAGAGACTCTTTATGGGCTATCCGGGTAACGCGAAATGGAGTGCGCGGCCGACGTTAGCTGTTTTGCTGCGTTATGGACTAGCTGTTACTTCGGTTGCGGCAGCGCTCGGGACAACCCTCATCCTGCGGCACTACAATTCACCGCCTCGGTTCATCTCCCACTTCACTATGATCGCAATCGCCATCACCCATCGCCATCAGCCGATCGTCGGGATTGTGGTGGCGTTGATCTTTGCGGTGGCGTGGCCGGAGACGGAGAGAGCAGCATCTGGGAAGACATGAATTCTTTGACACCAACCATGCTGCTGAAGCATCGGTAGCTTTGAGGGAGACACAGCGAAGGATGGTGACTTGTGGCCAAGAAAAAAGTAGCAGACTTGTTGGTGGAGGTTCTCGCTGAAGCAGGAGTTCGGCAAATTTACGGTGTTTGCGGCGACTCGCTCAACGGCGTCACCGACTCGATTCGCGGACAGAAACAAATTCAATGGATTCACGTGAGGCATGAAGAGACAGCAGCGTTTGCCGCTGGAGGGGAAGCTCATCTCACGAGGCGGCTGGCGGTCTGCGCTGGGAGCTGCGGTCCCGGGAACCTGCATTTAATCAACGGGCTCTACGACTGTCACCGCAGCCGTGTTCCCGTCCTGGCCATCGCGGCGCAAATTCCAAGCAATGAAATCGGAAGCGGATATTTTCAGGAGACCAAACCAGAGCATCTCTTCGCGCAATGCAGCCATTATTGTGAACTGGTTTCTCAACCCGAGCAGATGCCCCGTGTCCTTGAGATTGCCATGCAAACCGCAATCTCACAGCGCGGCGTTGCCGTCGTTGTCCTGCCTGGCGACGTGGCCTTGCGCGATGCCGTTGAACAAGGGCCACGTCTGCATTTTCCACCGCCGAAACCCAATGTGTGTCCTTCCGATGATGAACTGACTACCCTGGCGGGGGTTTTGAACAATTCAAAAAGGACAACGATTCTTGGTGGCGCGGGCTGTGCCGGAGCTCATGCGGAGTTGCTCGGGCTTGCCGGCAAGCTGAAAGCCCCGATCGTGCATGCGATGCGGGGGAAGGAGTTCATCGAATACGACAACCCATTTGATGTGGGCATGACCGGCCTACTCGGGTTTTCGTCCGGCTATCACGCCATGATGAACTGCGACGTGTTGCTGATGATCGGTACCGACTTTCCTTACCAGCAGTTCTATCCCAAGGACGCAACGGTTATTCAAATTGATGTCCGTGGAGAACAACTGGGCAGGCGCACAAAAGTCGACTACGGCTTTATCGGAGATGCGAAGACAACCGTCAGTGCCCTTTTGCCAAAACTGGACCAGAACGAGTTCGATACGCACTTGAATGCCTCGATCGAGCACTATCGTAAGGCACGCCAGGGCCTCGATGAACTTGCGACAGATGGACAAGGTAAGAGGCCCATCCATCCTCAATATCTTGCCCGAGTGCTCGACGAGCTCGCTACGAAGGACGCTATTTTCTCCTGCGACGTTGGCACTCCGGCGATTTGGACGGCCCGCTACCTGACGATGAACGGCAAACGGCGGATAATCGGCTCCTTCAATCACGGTTCCATGGCCAATGCGCTCCCGCAAGCCATTGGAGCGCAGGTGAGTCATCCTGGCCGTCAGGTGATCTCGTTGTCCGGGGACGGCGGACTCGCGATGCTCATGGGCGATCTGCTCACGCTTCGGCAGTTGCAGGTGCCGGTCAAGGTGATTGTCTTCAAGAACGACTCGCTGGCTTTTGTGGAGTTGGAAATGAAAGCAGCCGGCATCGTCGATTTTGGAACAGATCTGCACAACCCAAATTTCGCGAAGATCGCAGACGCCGCAGGTCTCCTTGGACTCACGGCCGAAACACCGGATCAGGTAGTGCCCGTGATTGCGCAAGCTCTCAAGCATGACGGACCTGCTCTGGTCGAAGTCCTTGTGAGCAGGCAGGAGCTCTCCATGCCACCGACCATTACTCTCGATCAGGCCAAAGGCTTCAGCCTCTTCATGCTGAGAGCAGTTCTCAGCGGGCGCGGCGACGAAATCATCGACCTCGCGAAAGTGAATCTCCTCCGCTAAGTTCGCGGCAACTTTTTCGGTGTCAAGAGAATAGAAAGGAAGCAACGAGAATGGCTACAAAACAGCAGTTTACGCAGTCAGGTTTTCCGGACGTCCTCCGCGGGATGGATCTCCTCAACCGCCAAGGGCTGAACAAAGGCACAGCGTTCACGGAGGAGGAGCGAAGCAAGCTTGGCTTGCACGGACTCCTCCCGCCTCACGTCGAGAGCCTTAATGAGCAAGTAGTTCGCGCGTACGAGGCCTACAAGCGAAAGGACGACGATCTGGAGCGACACATCTATTTGCGCGCTCTTCAGGACACCAACGAAGTCCTCTTCTACAGGCTACTGGTCGACCACATTGAAGAGATGACACCGATGGTCTACACACCGGTCGTCGCGCTGGCATGCCAACAATTCAGTCACATCTACCGGAGGCCCCGCGGCTTATTCATTTCCTATCCGCTGCGCGACTCTATCCCCGCGCTCTTGTGGAATCGTCCCAATCCGAAAGTCGGCGTGATTGTCGTCACGGACGGGGAGCGCATCCTGGGCATCGGTGACCAGGGCGCAGGCGGCATGGGAATCCCGATTGGCAAGCTATCCTTATATACGCTTGTCGGAGGGATTCGTCCGGAACGGACGCTGCCCATCGTGTTGGACGTAGGAACGAACAATGCGGAACGACTCAACGATCCCGAGTACCTCGGCTGGCGACACGAACGGATTACCGGTCAAGCGTACTTTGACTTCGTCGATCAGTTCGTTCAGGCCGTGAAGCAGGAACTTCCCGGAACATGTCTGCAATGGGAAGACTTCGCGACCCCGCATGCGCGCCCCATTCTTCAGCGCTATCACGATGAATTGCTGACTTTCAATGACGACATCCAGGGGACTGCGGCTGTTGCTCTAGGAGCGGTTCTGGGCGCCGTCAAAGTGACCGGGAAAAGTTTGAAGGATCAGCAGATCGTCATGCTGGGAGCAGGTTCCGCCGGCATAGGCGTTGCCGATGGATTGCGTGCGGCAATGAAAGGGGAAGGTCTCTCCGAACAGGAGGCGCGCAGCCACTTCTGGGTCGTTGACAGAGACGGTCTTCTGCATTCAGGGCGAAAAGACCTTAGCCCGGAACAGAGTGTCTATGCCCAGCCAGAGGACCGCGTCTCCGGATGGCCGCGAACTTCCAACGGTCACATCGGACTTGCCGACGTGATTGGGAAGATCGAAGCAACAATTCTGATCGGTCTTTCTACCGTTGGCGGCACTTTTTCGGAATCGATTGTTCGTGAGATGGCACGCAAGGTTCAGCGACCGATTATCTTCCCGCTCTCGAATCCGACCTCCAAATCGGAAGCGAAAGCAGATGATTTGATTCGTTGGACCGACGGACGTGCTCTCGTGGCCACGGGCTCACCTTTTGCGCCTGTCAGCTACGGCGGGCACACCATTCCGATCGCACAGTGCAACAACATCTTCATCTTCCCGGCGATGGGGCTTGGGGTTGTCGCGTCGGGCGCTCGGCGCGTCACGGACGCGATGATGCTGGCGGCGGCCCGAGCACTCGCCGTGAATTCGCCCGCCCTCAAAGATCCTTCTGCGTCTTTGCTACCTCCTTTGACCGACATTCGGAGGGTGGCCGCGCAAATCGCGATAGCGGTTGGTATCGAAGCGCAAAAGGAGGGCCTTGCTCCAAAGCTGGCCGAGGATGAACTTCGTCAGCGCGTGACGGCAGCGCAGTGGATTCCGGCCTATCCATCTTTTGCCCCAGCCAAGATGTAAGGCAGATGTAGGTAAGAGGAGCCTGCGATGCAAAGTGTCCAGGGTTTGCCGATCAAAACCATAAAGAAAGTCACCGCAAAAGCTGACGCACGAAATGGTTCAAATAGCGCGCTTTGCATTAGGAAAGCCCGTGATGCTGCATAACATTCTCGTGTCGATCGAGCTCCTCGCTGACGCCTGCCGCTCTTTCTCTCAGCGCTGCGCCACGGGGATTCAACCAAACGAAAAACGGATCAAGGAGCAGCTCGACAATTCGCTCATGCTGGTCACCGCCCTCAATTCGCACATTGGATATGAGAAGGCGGCAAAGATCTCGCTCACCGCGTACCACGAGGACCTCAGTTTACGCGAAGCTGCTCTCAAACTCGGTTTTGTCACTGCGGAGCAGTTTGATTCATGGGTACGCCCGCAGGACATGACTCATCTACTGGGAGGAAATCTATGAGCAAGCAGTGGAAGGTAGTCATCGTGGGCGGTGGTTTTGGAGGGCTTTGCGCGGCCCAAGCCCTGAAATCAGAGCCGGTGGACGTTACTCTGATTGATCGGCGCAACTATCACCTCTTTCAGCCACTGCTCTATCAGGTTGCCACAGGCTCTCTCTCTCCAGGCGAGATTGCGGCTCCGTTGCGCAGCGTCTTGAGCCGCCAGAAAAACACCCGCGTGTTGCTGGGCGACGTCCACGACATCGATCCGGCATCGAAACACGTGTTGCTCGCTGACGGAGCGAGCTTCGAGTACGATTCGCTGATTGTTGCAGCGGGTTCACAGAGTTTCTATTACGGCCACGAGACTTGGCGAGAATGGGCTCCAAGCCTGAAGAGTGTGGAGGAGGCGACAGGCATCCGACACAAGATTCTTTACGCGTTCGAGGTCGCCGAACGAATTTCTGATCCCGCTCAGCGACGTGCATGGCTCACGTTCGTCATCGTGGGTGCAGGGGCAACAGGAGTAGAGCTTGCCGGAGCTATTGCCGAGATCGCACGGCAGACGCTCAAGCATGATTTTCGCTCTATCCACCCGGAGGAGGCCCAGATCATTCTGATGGACGGGGCGCCGCGGGTGCTTCCGCCCTTCCCGGAAGACTTGGCGAATAAGGCCGCTCGCACGCTTGCGAAACTCGGAGTGCAAGTGAAAACCGGCCTGATGGTGAAAGACATGGATAAGGAGGGCCTGACCATCCAGAGTCGTGATGGTATAGAGCGCTTGGAAGCCAGGACCATCCTTTGGGCGGGGGGCGTGACAGCATCGGCCTTGGGAAAGGTTCTGGCTACGCGCACGAAGGCGGAGACGGACAGAGGAGGACGAATCAAAGTAGGTCCTCAACTTACTGTTGCCGGATATCCGGATATTTATGTGGTGGGAGACCTCGCTCTATCGATAGACTCCAACGGAAAACCGCTGTCGGGTGTGGCTCAAGTGGCCATGCAACAGGGAACCTACGCCGCACACGCGATTGTTCAGAAAGTACAAGATGAAAAGGAGCTTCCACCCTTCAAGTATTTCGACAAGGGGAGTCTGGCAGTGATTGGCAGGTGGGCTGCAGTCGCGAATGTGTTCGGCTTCCACCTGTCTGGGTTGCCGGCGTGGCTCGTATGGGCGTTCATCCATCTTATGTACATAGTTGAGTTCCAGAGTCGCATTGTGGTTTTCATCCATTGGGCAATCCAAGATCTGACCTTCAGTCGCGGGGCACGAATCATTACCGGGGCCGCAGCTACTGACTTCAACTTCAACAACGAGCTTGCCTCGCTTGTGAAGCCTCCATTTGAAAAGACGGTAGCTGCAAAAAAAATGTAAGCGCTATAGACTGATCGAAACGAGAAGCGGCAGTGATGAACACGCCCTGGCGATGGTTTGCCCTTCTAATGGTAACTGCGGCGATTTGTAAACTCGCCTCGAGGCAGAGTGAACCTCCTTCACCAGACCGTTCCTGGCATCTCCCCGCCGAACGCGAAGTCCGGGCAGAGGCGAAAGCTTTGCGAGTTTCGCGACTCGCGATCGATGCTACCAAGTCGTATTCGCTCGCTAAGCTGGTGGATTTCGCGGAGCGCAACAATCCAGAGACACGCGTGGCATGGGAAGGCGCCAAGGCCCGAGGAGCCGCTTTGCAAATCGCGCAAAGCGAATTGTATCCGGCCCTAGCCGCCGTTGCGCTCTCGCAAGTGCACCGCGAGGACCTGTTGTTCGGCAGCAGTTTTGTGCGTCAGACGGTCGCAGCGTTTGGATCGGCAGTGCAGTTGGATTACATCATGTTTGACTTTGGCGCGCGCGCGGGTCTCATCGCAACTGCCCGTGCGGAGCTCGCTGCAGCCAACTTTGCCTTCAACGACACGCACCGAAAGATCATCTTCCAAGTCGCGGACACTTACTACCGGCTGCTGAACGCCGTCGGGCAAGTCGACGCGGCCGAAGCCAGCTTGCTGAACGCGAAGACCGTACAGGAAGCAGCGGAAGACGGATTAGAACGCGGCCTTGCCACTCTTCCGGATGCTCTGGAAGCTCGGAGCGCCACAGCGCAGGCGGAATACGATCTGCAGTCGGCGCGTGGGTTCGAAGAAATCGCGCGTGGCGATCTGGCGACCACGCTCGGCATTGCGCCGACCGTACGCATCCGAGTGCAGCCACTCGACGAACTGCCGACTCCCGAGGTGCACGATGATTCCATCGAGCAGTTACTGGATCGCGCATTAGAGCAACGCCCCGACCTGCTGCAACAGCTAGAGGGCGTGAAGGCTGCAGAGGGAACGATTTGAGAGGGGCGCGCGCCTTACTACCCGTCGGTGAAGTTCGAGACGACAGCGGGTGGACTGTTTCAATATGGATGGCAGCAACAACTTCCGGCAACTCATAGAACGGGTCTGACCGGAACAGGAGCAGTGCGACTGGATTGGACCATTTTTGACGGAGGAGCTCGAGAGAACAATCTGCTGAAGGCCGAGGCCAAGGCCGAAGTCACTATGGATCAGATTGCCGATGAGGTATGGCGAAGCTATTCAAACGTAAAAACAGCATTGCGCCAGCGTCTGGCGGCCACCGCACTTCTGGAAGCCGCGAGCCAATCCTACGCCGCGGCTGTTGAAGCGTACGGCTACGGCGTGCGCAGTTTGCTCGATGTTACGGCGGCGCAGCGAGCCCTGGCACAGGCCCGAACCGCTGATGTTGCGGCACGCACGCAGGTCCTTGACATCCTGGCCGATCTGGCTTTTCGGACGGGCGACCTGATGCGAATCACCGGTTCCAAGGACCAGCCATGAACCAGGCAGCAAAACGCACTGCCGCGGGAGCGCTGCTTCTGCTTGGCCTGCTTCCGCTTGCTGGTTGTCAGCAAGCGGAAGCGTTCAACATCCTGGGCTCTTTTTTTCCGGCTTGGCTTGTTTGCTTGACCTTGGGAATTCTGCTGGCGGCGGGAACTCGTTTCTTGCTGTTGGCGGTTCACCTGGGTGAAGCGCTCTCTCCTCCGATCGTGATGTATCCCTGCCTGGCGGCCCTGTTCACATTTGGACTTTGGCTCCTTTTTTTCCACTGAGGAGACCCTATGGAACCGAATCAGTCGCAAGACTACCGCCCCAAAACAATTCGCACGCTTCGCATCGCAATCGTATCGGCTGCGGTTGCTCTGGGTCTGGTTGTGCTTTTCGAAACGAATCGCCAGCCGCGCACGGATGACGCGGAAGTTCTCGCCAATTTCATCGGAATTGCTCCGCAGGTGGAAGGCCCGATCGCGCGGTTGAGTGTCCGGGATAATCAATTCGTGAAAAAGGGAGAGCTTCTTTTCGATATCGACGACCGGCCCTTTCGCTACGCACTCGAGAGAGCGCAGTCCGAACAGGCTGCACTGGAAGGGCAGATCGCCGACGATCGCAGAGCGATTGCCGCGCAGCAGAGCGCCGTGTTCGTGGCGAAAGCCAGTCACAAGAGTGCCGAGGCGGATTTGCTCCACTGGCAAGCCATGGTCGAAGGTGCAACAGCGGATGTCGCCAACGCCGAACAGGGAGTAAACCGGTCGAAAGCGGAATGGGCGTACGCGGATAACAATCTTCATCGCATCGAGCCCCTGCTGGTCAAGAAGTTCGTGACGGCCGATCAGGTGGATCAGGCGAAAACGCTGGAGGCCGCGAGGGCGGAGGCCCTGAAGCAAGCGGGATCGGAATTGGAATCGGCGAAGGCACGATTGCGATCGACGCTCGCGCAGTTGCACCGGGCAAGTGCACTGATTGAGCAAAGTAAAGCCCAAGTGGAGCAAGCCGGGCACGCGGTGACGACGCTCGAGCCGCGAACCGCGCTCGCCTACGAGCGGAGCGAGCTCGTCGCAGATGAGACCGCGGCGCGGGTTGCTGCCCTGTCGGCCTGGCGGAGTGGCCGCGTCCGGATTCTCGTGGCCAGTGTCCAGGCCCTCGTCCAGCACACGATCGACCCCGAGGACCTGCCGGCCGAGCCCCGCGAGCTGCGTGTCGGTGGCCGTCTTCACCAGGACGCGCTGCTGCGCGAGCTCCTCGACCTCGGCTATGCCCCGACGGCCGAGGTCGCAGGTCGTGGCGAGTTCTCACGCCGCGGCGGCATCGTCGACGTCTTCCCGCCGTCGGCCGAGCTGCCGGTCCGCATCGAGTCCTTCGGCGACGAGATCGACTCGCTCCGGGCGTTCGATCCGACCGACCAGCGGACGACCGGCAAGGTCGACCGGGTCGCCCTCCTCCCGGCCTCCGAATTCCTGGTCCCCGACGAGGGCGCCGACGGCCTTCGGGCGAGACTCGGCACGCTCGCCAAGCGCCTTCCTGAGCGCCTCACCCAGGATCTCGAGCGGCTCGTCGGCGCCGCGGATCGCGACCGATCGAACGGGGTGGGGGGCGGGCG
>Ga0137409_10000174_pt1 | contig 64036 bp, 52 predicted proteins | sample CZODoug1_16funga_FD_122059 | JGI IMG/M metagenome (GOLD analysis project Ga0137409, IMG submission 122059) | Vadose zone soil fungal communities from Angelo Coast Range Reserve, California, USA - CZODoug1_16fungal (Hybrid Assembly) | ecosystem: Environmental > Terrestrial > Soil > Vadose zone... | reverse complement strand
TGGCACAACCCCGCGTAGCTGAGTTTCTTCTCCCCCCGTTCGTAGCGCTCCTTTTGCAGGGCCAGTGCCTTGTTGAACACGAAGCGGCACGACCCCGCAGTGCGGCGCATGCGGCGCTGCTGCTCGCCGTTCGGCAGGATCTCGTACTGGTAGGCTTGCAGCCGTTGCATGGCGCACATTATATTTTCGCGTACACGCCTCAACAACAATGATATTGGAGGTTTTACGCAACATTTGCGTCGGCACGCGCACGGACTTCGCCAGTTACCTCGCCACAAGCTGTGGCAACTGTCCATCGAGCAGCAGGAGACCGCCTTACCTGCCGAACAGATCGCCTAGGGTCTCCGCGCTTTCCCCCGCCCTGAAGGACGGGGCTCGACGCGCATTGTGGTCACATGGGAGACCGTTCGCAGCGCGGTGCGGCCATTCGAACGGCGAGCCCAAACGTCAACAAAAAACAATATCGCCGCCATATCGTCGCAATGATCGAGCTTTATCTTGAGCGTCGCCCGCCAAGAGCGCGGGAACGTCGGTGGAGAGAACCACCACTCACCCCAGGGAACAGTGGGCGGCTGACTGCCGGATGGCCGACCGGCAGTCAGTTCGCCCGACGCGTTCCGCCTCGTCAATTTGGGCGTTCGGTGGCGGGGCCGGCCTGAGCGCGCGGCTCATTGCCTGAGTGTCCGGACAATGCATCGACGATCGCGATCGCACCGGCATACTCGGTATCGTACTGACCCGTGGCAGGCGTAGCATGGGAACTGAATTTGACCACGATGGTATTTGACGACGGATTGATGACGATGAGTTGACCGGCAAGGCCGATGGCGGTGATATGCCCGCGTCGCGGATCGGCGACGTACCAGTAGTTTCGATAGGAGCCGTTCTCGTAACCTGAAAGTGTCCGGAAATACGAATATTCGGGGCCCTTCTTCCAGGCCTGAGGGTCGCCGCCGTGACGGATATCTTCAATCCAATTCCCCGGCACGATCTGCTGTCCGTTGTAGAGCCCGCCCTGCAGCACCATTTGCGAAAAGCGCCCGAGATCTCGCAGAGTCATGTTCAGTCCAGGATCGGCATAGGCTGCCTGGACGCCGTCAAGCAAAACGTAGGCGTCTCGCTCCGCTCCGAGCTTGCTCCAAAGTTCCTTGGAGACAAGGTCCGCATAATCCGTATTCGTTGTACGCTCCAGAACCCAACCCATCGCATCGGTGTTTGCAGATATGTAGCGGAATTCAGCACCGTGAGTGCCGTGCCGTTTCTTCAGGGTCGAAAGATATTCGTGCAAACCGTTCGCCGCATTGGGGCCGCGTTCCACCCATCCGACTGCTTCATCCAAGCGGTACAGGTCGCTGGTCTTCGAGCTGTAGTCCTCGTCGAACTCCATACCGACGCTCATATCGAGCAAGTTCCGCACGGTAGCGCCTTCATATGACGAGCCTTTGAGTTCAGGAATGTAGGACGTCACCTGCGCATTCGGGTCGAGTCTGCCTTGGCTGATGATGATTCCTGACAGCACACCTATGACTGATTTGGACACAGACATGAGCAGGTGCGTATCTTCGGGTTTCATGCCGTTGAAGTACCGTTCCGTGACGATCTTGCCGTCTTTCATGACCAGGAATGCGTCGGTGTCGGTTGCCGCATACATTTGGGCAATACTCATTCGCGCTTTCGTCGTTGGGTCGATGAAAGTGATCTCGTCGAGGTCGCGGAGCGCATAGTCCAGTTTCGCAATCGGGCCGGCGCCGCGGTAGATGTTTGCGCTCGGAAAGATGCGGCTCGTGTGCTTGAATGACCAGCGGTTGCCCGGACCCCAATACCAGTTCTTCGCGGTAATTTCCGGTGCGGTGCTGGCGTTGGCCGCCGCGATTGTCAGTGACAACGCGACAAACGACATTGAAGCGGTCGCCGCCAAAGTCTGGATCGTTGAACGCACGAATTGATGCCGAGCGATTCTCATTCTTTGTGGCCTTTCGGGTAGCTGTTATGGCTTGTTGGATCGTCGGTCATTGCGCTGTCTATCGCGCTCGGCCTATTGTGTCACGGGCGGGATTTGGCGAAGAATTACCGGCAGAGCCGATACCGTGATTTGCAGTCCGGCCTAAATCGCCATCTCCTCGATGAGTGCGCGATAGTCGCCGAGCCTCGGCGTGCTCAATCCGGCGACCTTGCCTTGGTCGTCCCATTGACGGACACGCACGGCGTCCTTGTAAAAAGGCTCGTTCTCGAATTCTGCGATCTCGTGCGCCGCCATGGGGCCGCCTTGCAGCTTCAGAGTGACTACCGAGGCCGGACTCAACTTGGCGAAGTATCCGGCATCGGTGGCCAACAAATATCGCTTGGCGGGCACGTGCAGGCGTACGGGTTCCGATACTTCCGGGCGAAAGCGCCGGGCGAGCCAGCGGCTGCCAATCTGCTCGTGATGCGCGTCCATGGTCCACTCGGCGATATCGCTCGGCACATCCTCGACGAGGTGTCCGATGTCGTGCAGAAGCGCCGCAACGATGAGCCCCGGCGGTGCGCCCGCGGTCCGGGCAAAGAAGGCGGCCTGCAAGGCATGCTCGGTCATCGACACACTCTCGCCGAAATACGCGCCCGAGCCGCATTTTTGATAGATGGCGAGAATCTCGTCAGCAGCGTTCATGAAGGTGCCTCCGGGTGGAACTCGCGGCGCAACAGCGCCGCCTCGCTGTACACGCTGTCGTGAGTCAGGTAGCAGCCGCGCAAGTGACGCGGGTACCTCGCCGATGAAAATGCGGTGCGGCCGTGCAAGGTGCGTTGATTGTCGAATACCACGAGATCGCCGTCGCGCAGCCTGAATTGCAAATGAAAGCGCGAGTCGCGCAGCAGCGCGGCGAAGCGCCGGTAGGCGGAGTAGAAAGGGCGCGCATCGCGCGCGGCGAGCCGCAGCGGCGCGATCGAGCGGCTGTTGTAATGCACGGCGCTCACCTCGCCGGAACAGGACAATTGGATCAGCGGCCGCTCGGCGTAGAGCTCGGCATCCTTGGAGCGGTACCGAAACGGCACCGGCGTCCGAGTCAGGACCGCGAAGGCCTCCGGAGAAGCCGTTCGCAAATGCTCCGCGATGGCGAAGCCGTCGCCGAACAGGCTTTCGCCGCCGTCGGGAGATGCGACCAGCGCATGCAGCACCTGAAATCCGGGCACCGGTTCGCGATAGGGATTGTCGGTGTGCAGCCCTAAGCCTAGGTCGGAATACGCCAGATTTTCCGGCTGCGCCACCGAGCGAACGTCGAAAACCCGCCCATAGTTTGTTTCCGAGACTCGCCCCGCGAGCATGGCGGCCTCGAGGATGCCGGCCTCGTTGGACGGCACATCGCTCAGGAACGCGATACCGTCCTGCAACAGCCGGGTCAGCCACTCTGCTCGCAGCGGCCGATCGCGTCGCGCCTCGGAGAATGTCGCCCAGCCGAAATCGCGCGCCGCATCGAGACCTGCCGCCTCCAGCCAGAATCTCCGCGCAAACTCCGGCCGCCCATGGGAGCGATTCGAGGCGTGTGCAAGCAGCCATTTGAGTTCAAACGACGCGGAGCGTAACTCGGATTCCCATTCGATGTTCACCGCGTCGTTGCGGGCCACGGCCGACCGAATCTTGGGGTCCTCGGGCAAGTCCGCGATATCGATGAGCCGCTGTCCGCTGTGGGGATCGCGATCCTCGCGCAGATTGTCGCGCAGCCACAAGCTGGCAAATTCGCTCGAAGTCCCGTCCGCCCATTCGATGGTGAGCATGTCGGGGAGCGACCGGAGGCGCTTCACTGCAACAACCTCGTTCATGGAAGCCGGCTCTTGTTTGCCGCTGCCTTCGCGCCCAAGAAGTAGAGATAGCCGGCGCCGAGAGCCGCCAGAGCGCTGACGGCCGCCAGACCCACGAAGACGGCCTGCCAGCCGAAGGACACCGAGATTCTGGCGATGCTGTCGCCCGCGACCACCGCACCCAGATACCCCACGCCGTCGATAATGCCCGACGACACCGCGCCGGCCTGTTTGCCGCCGAAGTCGAGCGCGATAGCGCCGCCGAGATAGGAATACGGGCCGAGCAGGCAGAAGGCGATGGTGCCGATGGCGAACAACGGCAACAGCGACCCAGTCGAACTGGATCGCATGGTCGTCAAGACCAGCAGGGCCGCAGCGGCGGCGGCTAAACCGACGAACATGATCAGTGCGCGCCCATTTACGCCGAGGCGGTCGCTAAGCCAGCCGGTCGCCAACACGGATACGGCCCCGACGCCCGGGAAGACCGAACTCATGCGTGCTGCATTGCTGGCGCTGTAACCTAAATAGTCGCGCAAATAGGCCGGGGTCCAAAGGTTGAAGCTCTCCCGGATTATCGTGCAGCCCAGAGACAGGACGCAAACCACCAGAAATGCGCGGCTGCGGAACAGCGGCAGCAGCAGCTCGGCCAAGTTCTTTGGCCGCGACTCCGATCCCGCAAACAGATTGAGCGGATTGGGTTTCGCCTCGATGAACCCCGTATCGAGGCGCGACTCTCGAAGAAAGAGGAAATTCACGGTCAGGAACAGGCCGACGACTGCGGCGGCGAAGTAGAACAGGGTGCGCCAACCGAAGCCATGCGCAATGAGCATTCCCATCCACTGCCGCGCCGCCGCGTCGCCGACGAGATAACTGATGCTCAAGATGCCGATGATCATTCCGTAGGACGAATAGTCGAACCACTTCGACGACACTTTGATGAGTCCCGCCCACGACAGCGACTGCGTCAGGCGGTTGCCGATCCACGCCATGGTGAACAGCGGCACGCTGAGTCCGGAAGCAAACATCAGCGTGAATCCCGTGGCGCCGACCAGGCCGATGAGAAAACTGACCCGACCGCCCCAGAAGTCGCCGAGTCCCCCCAGGAACAGCTTCCCCAACGCGTAGGCAAATACGCCAAACGAAGCGATCGAACCGATTCGAATGATGGCATCGCCGTGGCTGACGCCGTGCTTTCCCAGTTCGTCGACCAGAAGCGGCGTTGCGACCGACAGGTCGGCGCGGCAGAAGTAGAGCGCGCCGTAACCGCCGAACAGCAAAAGGACGGTGGCTGTTTGCCGCAAGCGCAGTGATCGACTCTGCGCGCCGCCGTTAGCAGCATCCGGACTTACCAGCTCGGGTGCAATTGCCATATAAAATCCCGGGAAAGAGGCCGTGGGCGGCGAATTCGTGCGCCATCATCTCATTTGAGCAGGACGCGGGCGACAGCACCCATTTGACATAATCCTACCAAGAAGCGCTGGAGCATGGGCCGTCATGCTGAAGCGTGTGCCGCCCTGCCGAAGCATGACTGTGCTCTTGGCACGAAACCTGCTTTGAATACCGAGGAGAGCAGCGCCAGGAGCTGCTCCGGGCAGTGGATTCAAGCGCAAGGGACCATCGATGCGGTATTTGCACCCTTCAGGCGAGATGCGAAGCGACCAACTCTTCGCCTCGGCGGCAAAGCATGGCCGCTCTTGCCACGGCACGCGGCAAATCGTTGCCGCTCGGACTTTCATTGACCGCTGCATCCACCGACTCACGGGCGGGAACAACACCGCGGCGTCTCACTCGAGGAAAATCATATGTCGTTAATCCCAAATTTGACATCCGCGTCATCGGCGCTGCCGACGCTCAATATCCATACGCATGGCCATAAAAAAGGCTCACACGTGGGATCCCCCGACGATTCAACCAGCAGCAGCGCGGCGCAAGCGCCGGCGGGGAGCGTGCAGAATCTATTCGGTACGCTGCTGCAATCAGTGGAGCAGGTGATCGGCTTGCAGTTGAGCCCGGCGAAACCTGCCGCAGCGGCAACCACCGCAGCGGCAACCACCACGGCCGCGGCTGCCGGCGCGGCTGCGTCCACGGGTGCCGCTACGGCGTCAACTCAGTCCGCAGGCAGCCTGCTGCAAAACTACTTGAACAATTTGTCGCAGAACTTGCGGGCCAGCGGTTCGCAGACGCCCAGAGCCGCGGGATCTACCGTCAGCGTCGACGCGTAGCATCACATCGAACTCAAGAATCGGGCCGGCGCTCGATTGACGTTCGCGGGTCTCCCGGCTAGGCTCAGGTCCGCCGGACAACTCCCCTGTGAACGCCATCAAACGACTGCCGACTCTATTCATCCCGCACGGCGGTGGTCCGTGTTTTTTCATCGATCCGCCGGCGGCGTATCCGCACATGTGGGACGGATTGGCCGCCTACCTTCGCGGCATCGACGGATCGCTTGGCGTGAGACCCAAGGCGGTGTTGGTGATTTCGGGGCATTGGGAAAATCCTCTGCCCACGCTCAATATCGCCACCAAGCCTGGATTGCTGTTCGATTACTACGGCTTTCCCGAACATACCTACCGGTTGAAATATCCGGCGGCGGGCGCGCCTGACCTCGCCGAACGGGTGCGCAGGTTGCTGGGCGATGCCGGCTTCCAGACCGACGTGGAATCCAAGCGGGGTCTGGACCACGGCGTCTTCGTGCCCTTTCTGCTCATCTATCCGAACGCTGACGTGCCGATCCTGCAGCTCTCGCTGCAGGCCAGTCTCGATCCCGCGCTTCATCTCGCCTTAGGGAGTGCCCTCGCGCCGCTGCGCGACCAGGGCGTTCTGATCGTCGGCAGCGGCATGAGCTATCACAATCTGGCCGACATGTTTTCAGGCCGGGGCGGGGCCGCCGCTCTGGCTTTCGATGCCTGGCTGGGAGACGCCGTGCAAGATCCCGCGACGCGCAATCAACTGCTCGCGAAGTGGCGCGAGGCACCGGGGGGCGCGGCCTCGCACCCGCGCGAAGAGCATCTGATTCCGCTGATGGTTGCCGCCGGCGCGGCCCAAGGCGACCGCGGAATTCGCAGCTTCGGCGAATCGATCGGCGGCAAACAGATCTCCGGCTTTCAGTTTGGTTGAGGACCGCCGATGAATCGAATGCTTTTCTTTGCCCTGGGGCTGGTGATGGCTGCGCGCGCCGGGATTGCACAGGACGCAAGTCACGCCGCGGTGAGCCCCGCCGCTCTGCGCACCGTCGTCGTTCGCGCGCAATGGCTCATCGACGGCATCGCCGACAAGCCGCGGCATGACATGGAGATCGTGATTCGCGATAACCGCATCGTCGACGTGCGCCCCGCGAATTCCCAGGCGTTGCCGGCCGCGGCGCAGGTGATCGATCTGGGCGCCGCGACGGTGTTGCCGGGGCTCATCGATACGCACACGCATATCTTCCTGCAGGGAGAGGATCCGGCTGCGGGCGGCTATGACGTGCAATTGCTGAAGTACCCCGCCTCTTACCGTGCCGTGCGCGCCGCGGTGTCGGCGCGCCGCGCCCTCGAGCAGGGATTCACGAGCATCCGTGACGTGGAGACCGAGGGCGCCGGGTACGGCGATGTGGGCATCAAGCGGGCGATCAATGAGGGAGTCATACCCGGTCCGCGGATGTGGGTGTCGACGCTGTCGATTTCATCCACCGGCGGCTATCCCCTCGAGGGCTATGCGCCGGAGATCGCCGTGCCCAAGGGATCACAGCTGATCGACGGACCCGTCGAAGCACGCAAGGCGGCGCGCGAGCAATTGGACAAGGGCGCGGATTGGATCAAGGTGTATATGACCCATCGCTCCTGGCTCGACGCACAGGGCGCCCTGGTGTCTCAGCCGACGCTCACCGTCGAAGAACTGAAGGCCGTCGTGGATGAGACCCATGGCTGGGGAAGGAGAGTGGCCTGCCACGCCTACAACGGGCCGGGTCTGCAGCGCGCACTCGACGGCGGCTGCGATTCGATCGAGCACGGGCTGGAGATAACGGACGCGCAGATCGCGCAAATGCTCAAGCAGGGCACGTGGTACGTGCCGACCCTGCAGGTGTACTACACCGATTGGGAGCCTCCGGACACCGAGGAGGGAAAACGCGATCGCAAGCGCGTGGCCTTGCATGGAGTCTCGTTCACCAAGGCGCTGCATGCGGGAGTCAAGATGGCATTCGGCACGGACGTCGGCGGATTCCAGTGGTCCGAACCGATCGCCGAGGAATTTGCGCGTGAAGTGGAGTTCGGTATGACGCCGATGCAAGCCATTAAGTCCGCGACGTCGCGGGCGGCCGATCTCCTCGGCAAGCGCGGTGAGCTCGGGGTGGTGGCGCCCGGAGCGTACGCGGACCTGATCGCCGTGGCGGGCGATCCGCTCGCGGATGTCAGCGTCCTCAAGGCCGTGCACTTCGTGATGAAGGACGGCGCGGTGTTCAAGTCTTCGGCAGGCGAACGAGTCCCGTAAGTAAGGAGCCTGTCCGAGTAATGATGCGCCTACTGCGGGCGCCCCATATCGGCATCTTTCCGCGATCATTTCGCTTACATGGTGCCCACCATGCGCGCGAAATGATCGTGGAAATCTGCTCGATCTGGGACGCCCTCGCTACGGCGATCATTACTCGGACAGGCTCCTTAGTCCTGGGCGCGAAGCGTGGCGATGTTTTCCGCCGTGACCGCCGACGGCCGGGCGCCGAAGCGCGCGGTGACGTAATTGGCGAGGCTGGCGATTTCCGCGTCGGAATAGGCGCTGCCGAAGGCCGGCATGGCGGTGCGAGAGTCGGAAGTCTGCAGATGCGCGCCGGATAGAATGACCTGCACCACATTGATCGCAGTGGGATCGTTTACCGACCGCACGCCGGTGAGTGTCGCATAGGGGATCACGGGACTGACCCCGGTCCAATCATGGCAACCGGCGCACGCGCCCGCATACACGGCCTTGCCGCGCGGATCGGCATTGGCGGCGACGCCATCCGCGAATGACGAGGGGGCGGGGCTGGCCTTGGGCTCGGGCAGATCCGACGTTGAAATACCTGGTACCGAGCGCAGATAGGCGACCATCGCCGTGATGTCGCTCTGAGTCAGATAGCGGAGGCTGTGGTCGACGGCCTCACCCATGGGTCCCGTCGCGGTGCCACGGCCGTCCGCATGGCCTATGGCCAGATAATGTGCAAGATCGGCTTCACTCCATGCACCGATACCGCTCTTGGGGTCCGATGTGATGTTGTAGGCACGCCAGCCGGCTTGCACCGTGCCCGCGAATTTCTGTCTCTGGTCGAGCGCCTGCAAAAGATTTCGCGGCGTGTGGCATTCGCCGCAGTGCTCCATGGCTTCCACGAGGTAGGCACCTCGGTTCCACTGCGGGTCGCGTGCGGGTCGCGGCTCAAATCGCTTGTCCGGATTGAACAGCAGCGCCCAGATTCCCATCAGCGAGCGCTGATTGAACGGGAAGCCCAGCGAGTTCTCCCGATCCGGCGCATGCACGGGCTTGAGGCTGAAGAGGTAGGCCTTGATGGCGCCCACATCGGCATCGCTCATGTACGTATAGCTGGTGAAGGGCATCGCCGGATAGAGTTTCTCGTTGCCGGGCGCGATACCCTTGTGGACGGCGTCCAGAAAATTCGCGTCGGTGTAATCGCCGATTCCTGTTTCCTTGTCGGGAGTGATATTGGTCGAGTACAGCGTGCCGAACGGCAGCACGAAGGCGCGTCCGCCCGCAAAGGGCTCGCCGCCTTCGGCGGTGTGGCAGGCCGCGCAATCCGCGGCTCGCGCAAGGTACTGGCCGCGCTCGATGAGGCTCGCGCCTTTGAGTTCCGCGGGAACGCCGGTGGGATCCTCTCCGTGATACTCCGTCAGCGCCACGCGGGTACCGCCCGCGAAATCCGTGGCATGAGGCGCAAGCACCACGATCCACAAAAAACCGATCAAGACCACGGCGAGAACCGCACCGATGATGATCAGGGTGTAGCGCTTGGCGGGGCTGGTATTGGGGGAGTCGTTCATGATGGTTTCTTCCCGGAAAGGACATCTTGGTCTATGGGTAGCCGGCGCAGGCGAATGCCGGTGGCGGCGAACAATGCGTTGCCGAGGGCCGGCGGCGCGGCGGTCGCGCCCGTCTCGCCGATGCCGCCGGGGGCTTCGGCGCTCTTGATCAGGTGCACCTCGATCTGCGGAATTTCGTTGATTCGCAGCATCCGGTAGTCGTTGAAATTGCTTTGCTGCACCCGCCCTTTGTGGATGGTGATGTTGCCGTACAGGGCGGCGGTGAGCCCGAATATCAGGCCGCCCTGCAGCTGCGCTACCACGGTGTCCGGATTGACGATGATGCCGGTATCCACGGCGGAGACCATACGGCGCACATGCACCGCGCCATGGGTATCGACTTCGGCCTCCGCGACGGTGGCAATGAAGCTGCCGAACGCGACCTGCACCGCGATGCCGCGGCCGGTACGTGCGGGCAGGGGATTTCCCCAGCCGGACTTGGCCGCCGCAAGCTCGAGCGCCGCCTTCAGGCGGGGCGATTTGCCGAGCAGGTCGCGGCGAAAGGCGACCGGATCCTTGTTGGATTTCTTCGCCAGCTCGTCCATGAAGCTCTCGATGGCGAACACATTGTTGTTCGGGCCAACGCCCCGCCAGAAACCCGTGGGCACCGCGGGCGGTTCATCGCGCACATATTCCACCCGCAGATTGGGGATGTCGTAGGGAATGTCGGCGGCGCTGTCGATGGCATCGATGTCGATCCCTTTTTGAAAGGCCGGCGGCAGCCAACGAGCGATGATCGAGGAACCTGTGATGCGGTGCTTCCACCCGATGATTCGGCCATTGGAAACACTCGCCGACAAAGTATCGCGATACACGGGACGGTAAACATCGTGTTGAATGTCCTCTTCACGCGTCCAGACCACTTTGACCGGCCCGTCGACTTGCTGTGCGATTTGCACGGCACTCGCGACCATGTCCACTTCCAACCTGCGGCCGAAGCCGCCGCCGATGAGGTAGTTGTGCGCGGTGACCTTGTCGAGCGGCAGTCCGGTAACCTTTGCCGCGATGGCTTGGACCCTGGAGAACACTTGACTGCCGACCCATACCTCGCAAGCCGTCGGCGTGACATGCACCGTGCAATTCATCGGCTCCATGGTGGCGTGGGCGAGAAAGGGCATTTCATACGCAGCTTCCAGCAAGTCGCCTTGGGTCAGGCCCTTGGCGACGTCTCCCACGGAGTTGGCGACCGCGCCCTCCGTTTTGCTGGCGGCACGGAGCTGCTTCCAAACGTCGTCGGAGGAAACGGCGGAATGGGGCCCCTCGTCCCAGGTGATGTCGAGCGCGCTCAAGCCCTGCTTGGCCGCCCACATGTGATCGCCGACGACGGCGACAAGATCCTTGAGCACGATCACCTGGCGAACGCCGGGGAGACTTTTCGCTTTGGCGTCATCGACATGCCCCACCGTCCCGCCGAACACCGGGCAGGCGGCGAGGGTGGCAAACTTTACCCCGGACGGCATGACATCGATCCCGTATACCACTTTGCCGTTGACCTTGTCGGGCGTGTCGAACCGCTTGAGCGGGTTGCCGATCAATTTGAAATCTTTGATGTCCTTGAGCGGCGGGTCTTTCGGCGGCGTGAGGCCCTGGGCGCGATCGATCAGCGCCGCATATGCGACCCGGCGGCCGCTCGCCTCATGGATGGCCTCGCCCTTCTCGGTGCGAATACCGGCGGGCTCCACTTTCCATTGCTGCGAAGCGGCTTGAACGAGAATGGCGCGCGCGCCGGCCGCCGCCTTGCGCAAGGGCAGCCAGAACGCGCGCACCGAGTTCGAGTTGCCGGTGACTTGAATGCCGAACACCGGATTGCCGTAGAGCTTGTCATTGGGCGGCGCGGCCTCGAGGGACACTTGATCGAAAGCCGCGTCGAGTTCCTCCGCCAGGATCATGGCGACCGATGTATAAATTCCCTGACCCATTTCGACCTGCGGCATGATGAGCGTGACCTTGCCATGGGGGTCGATGCGGATGAAGGCATTGGGCGCGAACACTGATTTTCCAGCTGGCGCGCCGTGAGCCGAAGGCAGCTGAAATGCGACCACCAACGCGCCGCCCACGGCGAGCCCGGCTTGGAGAAATCCGCGTCTGGTCAACGCAGAGTCGGTTCTTGGGATCGATTCCTGGACGATTGAGTCGGACATGGCTGATTCCCGGGATGCGGAGTTAGGCTTTGGCAGCATGTTTGATCGCCTCGCGGATGCGCACATAAGTGCCGCACCGGCAAATGTTTCCCGCCATGGCCGCATCGATGTCGGCATCTTCGGGATGCGGGGTGGAGTTGAGCAGAGCCGTCGCCGACATGATCTGCCCGGATTGGCAGTAGCCGCATTGGACTACCTCCAAATCCAGCCATGCCTTCTGCACCTTGGCCCCGGCCGCGGAAGCGCCGACCCCTTCAATGGTCGTGATTGCGCGTTGTCCGATCGACCCTACCGGCAATAGACAGGATCGTACGGGCGCGCCGTCGATATGCACGGTACAGGCGCCGCATTGAGCGATCCCGCACCCAAACTTGGTGCCGGTAAGTCCCAAGATATCGCGCAGCACCCAGAGCAGGGGCATATCGGGCGGAGCATCGGCATTCCTCACTTCGCCGTTTATTTTTAGACTGACCATGAGGCACCTCTTAAAGGGAACGCAATGGTTAGGGCGTCGTTTGCAGGAGCAAGACTATAGAACTACTGAACAAAACCCGCCATTGGGTTGTTGATTAATTGCGGCGAGCCGGGGAGGCCATGGGCAAATGATAAAATTTACAAACGCAGCTCGGCAATGCCTGCCAGATACGCGTCTTGGGCCATGGTCTATCCCCCTTTAGTCGCGCTTCAACGATCGGAGCAGCGGCGTGATCAGATCGATGGGCAACGGGAACACGATGGTCGAACTCTTTTCGCCGGAAATGTCGGCGAGCGTTTGCAGATAGCGCAGCTGTAACGACGCGGGCTCGCCCGACAGGATCTTGGCGGCTTCCGCTAGTGTCTGCGCTGCTTGCTTCTCGCCCTCTGCGTGGATCACCTTGGCGCGTCTGCCGCGCTCGGCTTCGGCCTGCCGGGCCATGGCGCGGATCATGGTCTCATCCAGATCGATGTCCTTGATCTCGACATTGGTCACCTTCATGCCCCAGGCCGCCGTATTCGCGTCGAGGATCTGCTGAATGGCGGCGTTGAGCTTGTCGCGCTGGGCCAGCATCTCATCCATTTCGTGTTGCCCCGCCACCGAGCGCAGTGTCGTCTGTGCCAGCTGACTGGTTGCCTCCCAGGGGTTGGTGACCTGCAAAATGGCCTTCTCGGGATCGACGATACGAAAATAAACCACCGCGCTGACTTTCACCGAAACGTTGTCCCTGGAAATCACGTCTTGTTTCGGCACATTCAGCACGACGGTGCGCAGTTCCAGCTTCTTCATCTGCTGAATCGCCGGCAGCACGAGCCGCACGCCGGGGCCTTTGACGCCGGTGAACCGGCCAAGCGTGAACATCACGCCGCGCTCGTATTCCTTCAGTACGCGTATCGAACTCATGACCAGCAGCAGCAATACGACAACGATGACGGGAAGCGAAAAGCTCATCGGCGACTCCTTCTAATTCTGTTGCGGTTCCACCCAGAGCGTCAGCCCGACGACTTTGACTATACGCGCCTGTTGTCCCGCTCGCAGCGGACCGGCGGTGCGGGCGTTCCACAATTCTCCGCCATAGCGCACGACGCACTGATCCTGACAATCGCCGACCGCTTCAACCAGCGCGCCGATCATCGTCTCGACACCGGTGCTGATGGGCCTGCGCCGCGCACGGGCCGCCAGCCAGCCGATGGTGACGATGACGAGCCCGCCGGCAACCGCGATTCCCACGATCAACGGCAACGCCACCTGCAGTCCCGATGCACGATTGTCGAATAGAATGATGGACCCGATGACAAATGCCGCCAGGCCGCCGACGCCGAGCGATCCAAACGCCGGCATGAAGAATTCCGTGACGATCAGACCGATGCCGAGCGCCATCAGAGCGAGACCCGCGTAGTTGACCGCCAGCAGTTGTAAACCGTAGAGCCCCAGCAGCAGCGCCAGCGCACCGACGACACCGGGCAGCACCGCGCCGGGGTTATATCCCTCGAGCAGCAGGCCGTAGACGCCGATCAGCAACAACCCGTAGGCAATGGTGGGATGAGTCAGCACCAACAGCACGCGCGTGCGCCAGTCCGGCACGACGCTCCGCACCGCAAGTCCCCGGGTATCGAGCACCAGCTCGTGATCCGCGGCTTTAACCTTGCGCCCCTGCAGCTGCAGCAGTAGATCCGGCACGTCTTTCGCGACGATGTCGATCACATGCTGCTCGAGTGCGTCGTTCGCAGACAGGCTCGCCGCCCCGCGCACGGCAGCTTCCGCCCAAGCGGCATTGCGGCCGCGCAATTGCGCCAGCGAGCGGATGTATGCGACCGCATCATTGACGGCTTTGCGCTCATGGGCCGTGCCGGCAGGAATGTCCTCCGGGACCGTGTGCTTCTTGCTTTGCTTCTTGTCGTCTTTGTTGTCATCGCCGGGATTGGCCGGCGGCGTGGCCGGCTCACCGCCGATCGAAATCGGTGTCGCTGCGCCCAGATTGGTCGCCGGGGCCATGGCGGCGAGATGGCTCGCATAAAGAATGTAAGTGCCTGCACTGGCCGCCCGCGCTCCGCTCGGCGCAACGTAGCCCACCACAGGCACCGGAGAGGCGAGTATCGCCTTGATGATGTCGCGCATGGAGGTGTCGAGTCCACCGGGGGTATCCATCTGCAGGATGACGACGGCGCTGCGGTCGTTGCCCGCGGCCGCGAGCGAGCGCTCGAAATACAGGCTCATTGCGGGCCCGATGGGACCGCTCAACTCGACCACGGTTGCGAACCGGTCGGCGGGTGCGGTGTCGTCGCTGCGGCTCGATGCCGGACTCACAAACAAAAGCAGTAAGCTAAGCCACTGCGCGATGCGGCGCAATTCAATCCGCCTGGAACGAACTCCGCTCACTGCCCGGCCCCTTTTGGCGGTGGCCCTGTATCAAGCTTTCCGATGGTAGCCTGAAGCGGGACGCGCGTCTTGACTAATGGTGCCCGGGCGATCAATGGTGCCCAGGCGAGCAATGGCGCTCAGGCCGGCGATGGCGCTCAGGCCGGCAATGGCGCTCAGGCGGGCAATGGACCTGTGTACATCGCCGGTTCTCGGATGACGCCGCCGACTTCGTACTGTTCGATCGAGTGGGCAATCCATCCGACAGCTCGTCCCAATATGAACAGCGAGTCCTTGCTATCCAAGCCGAGACGACGTCCGAGATAGACGTTGGTCAGTGCAAAGTCAGGTTCGAGTCCCTTGGCATCGTAGACGACGGCGATGGCGCGTTGAAGTTTCCGGTAGTCGGTATCGTCGGCGAGAATCTCGTTGAGGCGCCGAAGCACGGCGCGCGCGCGCGGGTCGCCATTCTTGTATAAATCGGACCCGAACCCCAAAATCTCCTCGCCCTCGCGCATCCGCCGCACCACCGGATCTTGCGGATCCTGCGCGTTGGCCACTTCGTTGAGGAGGCGGGCAAGTCCTTCGTGCCTGCCGATCTTGGTCCTGCGCCCCATGGAAACTGAAAGTCCCGTTAGAACCGAACGATAGGGCGTGACACCAGTGCTTGCTACGGCGCGCACCGCATAGGTTCCCGGCTCGAATCCGTGGTCGGCCGACAGAACCATGACGCGACGGATGAGGTCCGCCATATCGTCGGAGGCGCCGAGCCCGCGCGCGACAGTCACATGCAGTGGGTCGCTGCTGGGAGCGCGCGCTTTGACCAGGAATGCCGCCAGCCATCGAAGCACGTCAACACCGGTTTGGCACATGCCATCGCGAGAGAGGTCATAGGCACGGGGGTTGGCGACCTCGATGAACGGGAACAGCGCCGTTGCGCGATCCGCGGAGCTGGCCCCGGAAAATAGCCGCAGCATCTCCGGAAGTTGAGCGGGCGCATTAGGTAGTGCGCCGGTGAAAAGCGCAGACCGCTCGGCTTGCCAAAGCAACGCCGCAACCTCCTCGATGCTTCGAGTCTCCGACAACTGAACTGCGTTCTGGCCGCGATAGTGAGGCCCAAGTTCCGTGATGAGGGTGATGTCGGTCTCACGACGCAGTCCCCCTGGGCGCTCGGGCGCAGGCGCCACGCCGCCTCCCGCGACTCGTTCGATATCGGCCCTCCAGTACCGGTTTCGCCGAGACCCGGGAACCGGTTGGGAGCGGATTCTCTTCCTGCCGACGTAGGCATACAGCGTCGAGAGGTTTACGCCAAGCATCTCCGCGGCGGTCTCGGCCGAGACATAGAGGTCATCTTGCATATCTATATATGTACTCTTTTTATCCAGATTGACGAATCAATCTAACTATCTCACGATTGAAACCAATAAAACGTACATGTGGATAATAAGTGTCAATATATAGGGGGAGTTATGTCAGTGTCAACGATCAAAATTCGAGTTCTGACCGGCCGCATGGGCTCGCGAGCAGCGCTCGGTACAGTCCTGACTGCGGCGTTCTACCTGCCTACCGCGCTCGCAGAGGACGCAACACCGCAGTCGGTCGCGCCAGGCACCCAACTTGAGGAGGTGCTGGTCACCGCGCAGCGGCGGGAATCCAAACTCCAGGACACCCCGATCGCCGTATCTGTCATCGACGGCGGCGAAATTCAGCGGGAGAACTTGGTCAACCTCAGCGAGATCGCCGCAAAGGCCCCAAGCATTACATTCAATCAGGTGAACCACTCCGAGTCGTTCATTTCCATTCGCGGGACGACCATCGGCAATGACGCCGCCGGCATCGACCAAGGTGTGTCCGTCTTCATCGACGAAGTGCCGACAACCGGCTTTGGAGATGACAGCCCTGATCTCTACGATTTGCAAAGCGTCGAAGTGCTCCGCGGTCCGCAGGGCACGCTGTTCGGCCGAAACGTGACGGGCGGGGCCGTGCTGATCCGCACCGCGCCGCCGAGTTTCACGGAGTCGGGGCGCGTGACGGCCACGTACGGCTCCGACAATCTGATGGAGGTACAGGGGTACGACACCGGCCCGCTCGTCGGGAACGTCGTGGCCGGCAAAATAGCCGTGGACGTTCGTCGCCGCGATGATTTTCTGACGAACCTTGCTCTCCACGACAAGACTTACGGCGAGAACCTGGGAACGTTCAGAGGGCAGCTGTTGTGGACGCCGAGCTCGGAGGTACGGGTGCTGTTTGGAGGCGACTACCTGGACGACACCTCCGCAGGAAAGACACAATGGCTGGTGGGTAATTTTCAGCCCAGCCTTTTCCCTACTTTGAGCTACAGCCCGGACAATACCAATCAGGGATCGAACGCGCGCACGGACAAGAAAGTGGGCGGCCTTCTGACCCACGTCGATTGGGATCTGCCGTTTGCGACGCTCACGTCCGTCACGGGCTATCGAAAGGTTGACGAGCATGTGCACTTTTCGACCTCGGGCGATCCGTTCAACAGCATCATTTCCGATCCGGTGATCAACGACAATCAGACCTCCGAGGAGGTTCGGATCACGTCGCCGGCCGGTCAGCGTCTCACCTGGGTGGGCGGCATTTTCTATCTCCATGCCGATCGCGCCTACCTGCAGACGGTGTCCTTCGATGCCTTCCCCGGTACCCGGCTGAATGCACTGGCCCAGTTTGGAGTTCCGAGCCTTGCCCGGTTCTTGAGTCCCTACGTCAATCAGGCGAATCAGCACGTCGCGGTGGAGAGCAGGGCCGGATTTGGCGAAGCGACATATGAATTGACCTCGGGTCTCAAAATGACCGTCGGTGCCCGCTACTCGAGCGAGTCGAAGTCCGGACATACGGAAATCAGCAATACGAGTGTGCAGAACCCCAACTTGAGCTCCGGGCCCTATTCGAAGACCTGGACGGCATTCACGCCAAAAGCGCTGGTGTCATACGAGCCTGCCTCCAACGTGATGATGTACGTGAGCGCCACCAAGGGCTTTGAGAGCGGCGGCTACGATACCAACGGCACCACGAACGCAGAGCTCGCCTCGGCGTACAACCCCGAATATGTATGGAGCTACGAAGGCGGGATCAAGACGACGTTTCTGGACAAGCGCCTGCAGATCAACCTGGCGGTCTACGATGCCGAGTACAAGGACCTGCAAACGCGCAATTTCGATCCGATCTCCGGCAACATCATTGCCGGAAACGCTGCGAAGGCGCGGGTACGAGGCGGCGAGCTCGAGGTGGAAATGCTGCCGGTCGAGTGGCTGACTCTCGGACTTTCGTACTCGTATACCGACGCGAAATACCGCAGCTACTTGGTCCCGAACGCTCCGCCCGATCCGCCGACCGACAACTCCGGCCACACCATTCCATTCACGCCGCGCAACGCGGCTAACTTCCGCGCAGAAACGAACTTTCCGGCTCCGGGCGACGCCGGCAAGATTCGCATCGGCGCCGACGTTACTTACCGCAGTGCCATTCAGTTCAACGACGCCAACAGCACGCCGGATTTCATCCTTGCCAAGAGCGCGTATCACGGCGTGCTGAACATGCATGCGACGTGGTCGTCCACGAACGATCGCTCCGAGGTGACCGTGTGGGCGAAGAATCTCACGGACAAGCGGGCGATCATCAACAACGCCGACCTGTCCAATTTCTTCGACACGTTCGCGGAATTCAACAAGGGGGGCTACGTGTCGATCGACAACTGGAACGATCCGAGAACCGTGGGGATCAGCCTGACGAAACGATTCTGACCCCTGGATCGGGTCGACGCGATGCCCGGCTCGTGCACCGCGCCCGACATATCATTGCACCGTGAGAACGAAGGAGTATTCGCTTGAACGAGATTCGGTATGTAGCAGCGACCGGCGCTTTAGGGGTGGGCGTCGACGCAGAGGCGCTCGAGCAGTCGCTCGACTTGCGTCCGCACTTCATCGCCGCCGACGCCGGAACCACCGATGCCGGCCCCTTTGCGCTTGGTTCGGGAAGCGCCGCGTTTCCCCGCGAAGCGGTCAAACGTGACCTTGCCCGGGTCCTCGTCGCGACCAGGAAGGCGAATATTCCGGCGCTGATAGGCTCGGCCGGCACGGCCGGCGGCGACCCGCACGTCGACTGGGTTCTCGACATCGCCCGCGAGATCGCGGAGGAGAATCATCTATCCCTGCGCACGGCGGTCATTCGGTCAGAGCAGAATCGCGACTACCTCCTCGGCCTGTATCGCGAGGGACGCGTCCGCGCGCTCGATCCCGCTCCCGAAATCGACGAGACAGTGTTCTCGCGCAGCGCACGAATTGTCGGCATGATGGGCGTCGAGCCTTTGCAGGCGGCGTTGGACGCAGGCGCTGACTTCGTGCTGGCGGGACGCTGCAGCGATCCCGCGTTGTTCGCCGCGCTGCCGACTCTGCGCGGCCTTCCTCCGGGCCTGGCGTGGCACGCGGGCAAAGTGACCGAGTGCGGAACCATGGCATGCGAAGGCCCGCGGGGCGGCGTGATCACGGCGACAGTGCGGGAGCACGAAGTCATTTTGCGGCCGGTCGGCGAGGGGCTGCGTTGCACTGCGCAAAGCATAGCCGCGCACAGCCTCTACGAAAACGCGCATCCCTACTTGCACAAGGAATGTTCCGGCATTCTCGACTTGACGCATTCCAAATACACCGCCATCGATGATGTTTCCGTCCGCATCACCGACAGCGGCTTCATTCCGTCGAGTGACTACACGGTAAAGCTCGAAGGCGCGGAATTGGTCGGGTACCAGTCGATCATGATCGGAGGCATCCGGGACCCGTTCATCCTGCGGCGGCTGGACCAGTGGGTGGCCGAGGTACGGGCCTACATCTACGGCGCGGTGGCGCGGATTCTCAAGCTGAATCCGCCGGATTGGTCCTTGACCGTCCACGTCTACGGGCGAAATGCGGTGATGGGCGCCATGGAACCCAACGCATCCGAGATGCCGCACGAAGTCGGGATCGTCGTCGAAGCAACCGCAGCCACACAAGAACTGGCGACCAAAGCCGCTCAACTTGCCCGTCAACCGTTCCTGCACCATGGCGCACCCGAATGGACGAGCGGGACGACGAGCTTCGCGTGCCTGCACAATCCAGCGCACATCGATCGCGGCGCCGTATATCGATTCAACCTAAACCACGTCGCGGTTCCGCGAACCAAGATGGAAATGTTCAGGACCGAGTTCGTTCAGCTGGGAGCACGGCCGCTATGAAGCTTGCCGAACTTGCGAGCCTGATTCGCAGCAAGAACGCCGGCCCCTTCGTTCTGACGTTCGACATCGTGTTTCCCGACGACGAAAGCTATCTTCGCGCGAAAGAGTCCGGTGCGCTGACCATCGCTCGCTTCGCCGAACTATTCCGGTGCGAAGAGAAGCACGTGCTATTCTTCGAATGCGATAACGCCCGGGCATTCAAATTCAGTATTCCCCGGCCGATCGTGCAGGGCAATCTCGGCGATGGCGACATGCACGGTGGTCAGCAATTCATCCCCCTGATGGACATCGAGATTCGATGACGGCAATTCAATGGCCCGACATTGGCGCGCGGCTCGACCGGCTGCCGCCGACCCGGTACATATGGTATCTGGTCGGACTCGTGTCCTTCGGCGCGTTCTTTGAAATCTACGATCTGGCCCTGACGGCGCCATTGAGTCTCGGGCTTCTCGCCGCCGGGGTGTTCCACCGGGGAGCGGCCGGATTCTTTGGCTACACCGACCAGGCAACGTTCGCCGCCGCCACCTTTGCGGGCCTCTATGTGGGAACACTGGGGTTCGCCGCCGTGGCGGACCGCATGGGCCGTCGGACGATATTCACCTTCGCGCTGCTATGGTATGCAACGGCGACGGTGGTGATGGGCCTGCAGAACAGCGCGTTCGCCATCGACCTGTGCCGGTTCGTCGCGAGCATGGGTGTCGGCCTCGAGCTGGTCGCAATCGATTGTTACCTCGCAGAACTCATGCCAAAAACGGTACGGGGGCGCGCATTTGCCTTCAGTGCTTCTCTGCAGTTCCTATCAGTGCCGTTCGTCTCGGTGCTGGCTTGGGCTCTGATCCCGGGCACGCATCTTGGAATCGCGGGGTGGCGTTGGCTCGCATTCGTTCCCGCCGTGGGCGCATTGCTGGTCTGGCAAGTCCGCAGAGCGCTGCCGGAATCGCCGCGATGGCTCGAGGCGCATGGCCGTGCGGTCGAGGCTGACCTGGTCACCTCGAAGATCGAGCAATACGTGGCCCGCGACCTAGGGTCTCAAGTCCCTCCGATACATCCGCCGGCCGTCCCGCCGGTCCTCGAACCGGCGCGGGGTGCGGCCAAGGCAATTTCCCTCTGGGCGCCCCCCTACAGGCGGCGAACCATCGTGCTGATCGGATTTCACGTCTTTCAGACCATCGGCTATTTTGGTTTCTCAAACTGGCTTCCGACCCTGTTGGTGTCGCAGGGCATAGAAATAGGCAAGTCTTTGGCGTACACCGCGGTGCTTGCATTGGTGCCGCCCATTGCCCCGCTGGCCTTCAGTTTATTTGCCGACAAGCTGGAACGTAAATGGATGGTGGCTGCGGGCGCTCTTTTGGCCGCCGTGGCGGGCTTAGCTATGTCGCGCGTCACACAGCACTCGAACTTTGCTGTGTTCACCGCGATTGGAGCCTTTGTCGCAATCGGCAACTCTCTGATGTCCCTGTCGTACCACACGTACCAAAGCGAGTTGTTTCCCACCCCTGTGCGGGCACGCGGGGTCGGGTTCGTCTATTCCTTCAGCCGCCTTTCCGCCATATTTTCCAGCTACATCATCGCCGCGACGCTCGACCGTACGGGCAGCGTCGGCGTGTTCGTCCTCATCTCGTCGGCAATGGTGGTCGTGGCGCTCATCGTCGGCCTCTTCGGACCCCGGACGCGCGGGCTTGCCCTCGAGCAGATATGAGCGCGCCGCCGCGGCGCCGAAGCGGCCTTATGCGACACAGGTCGCAGGAATCGCACGTGTTCGGCGTCTCCTCATGACCTTGCGGGTCAGCGCCATTCGCCCGCAATGGCCGGCGTCATCGGGCGAGATGCTGGTCCGGCGTCGGCTGCTGATCCGGCATTGACTGCTGGTCCGGCGTCGGCTGCCGGTCCGGCATTGGCTGGTGATCCGGCATTGGCTGGTGATCGGGCGTTGTTGGGAGGCCATCTTCTTTTGGCGCTTCGTCCGGCGGGACTTTACCGTCGCGCACTTGATATTCACGCCGCTGCAGCCAGGCGTTGCGCAGAAAAGCATACGGATCGTAAGCGCTGTCGATCATCTCGTCGGTACTGAGCAGTCCGGCGCGTTTGTCGACGGCACTGACGACCGAGAGGCCTAAATCGATGTTGGTGTTGAAGACGTAGGTCCTCGGGGTGGTGAAGTGATCTATCACTTTCGCCGGCGCATCGCGCACGGTGGATGGTCCAAAAATCGGCAGCATGAGGTACGGGCCGGAGCCCACGCCCCACTTGCCCAGCGTCTGACCAAAGTCCTCGTCATGTCTTTCGAATCCCCAGTGCGTCGCCGGGTCGAACAGACCGCCGACCCCGACCACGGTGTTGATGCCGAAACGGGCAATATCACTGAGACCGTCGTGCACCTTACCTTGCAGAGCATCATTGAGGATCGTGATGGGATAGTCGATGTTCGCCAGGAAATTGGAGATACCCCGCCGTACGGGCTTCGGCGTTATCTTCACGTAGCCGTGCGCCACCGGCCGCAGAATGGCGTGGTCGACCGCCGTGTTGAAGGCGTAGACGGAGCGATTGGCGCGCTCGAAGCGGTCGCGAGGATCGGGTTTGCTGCCGGGGGGCAGCGTCGCGCAGCCGCTGAGCAGCAATGCCGCGGCAAGCGCCGCGCCGATGGTCAATTTGTCTATTCGCATGGAGGCCGTTCCTCGAATGAAGAGCAGCGATCCTAGCGATGGGCTTATCGCCCTTGATGTGTGATTTTCGGGCCCGGCGCTACAATGTGTCCGTGCAGACACAAAGGCCTGATATCCGGACATCAGCCGGCTATAAGCGCATGTTGTCCTTGGAGAATGTTCTCAATGCCCCACCTTCTGCTCGTCGATGACGACGAGGATATTCTGTCCTTGCTGACGAGTTTCTTTCACAAGCACTCGCACACCGTTTCGGTGGCGCAGAATGGTGCGGCGATGTTCGCCGCCCTGGAAAAGGATCCGGTCGATCTCGTCATTCTCGATGTCATGCTGCATGCCGAAGACGGCTTCACTTTGTGCCGGCAGCTGCGCGCGGCGTCGCCGGTGCCGATCATCATGCTGACCGCGATGACCGACCACACGGATCGCGTCGTGGGTCTTGAAATCGGGGCCGATGACTACTTGACCAAGCCTTTCGACCAGCGCGAGTTGCTGGCGCGGGTCAAGGCGGTGCTGCGCCGGACCGCGGAGAAGGCGGCAGCTCCCACGCGGAGCGAAACGCGGCCGGTACTGTGTTTCGGCGGCTGGCGTCTCGATGTCGCCCGGCGGGAACTGCGCTCCGCCGACAACGCGCTGGTGCTGCTCTCGGGCGGCGAATTCGATCTGCTGCTGGCATTCGCGGAGCATCCTCAGCGGGTCCTGACGCGCGATCAGTTGATCGATTTCGCGCGCGGTTCAATGCATGTGGCTTACGACAGAAGCATCGACGTACAGGTGAGCCGCCTTCGCTACAAGCTGGAGGAAGATCCGAAGAATCCCGAGCTGATCCGCACGGTCCGCAACGGCGGCTACATCTTTGCGCCCGTGGTGACCCGCGGATGAAGCTCCCATCCTGGGCGTCGGACACCATCGCCCGCCGATTCGCCGTGACCGAGGTCCTGGCCGTGGCGGTGACGCTTGCGCTGGTCGGTCTGTTCAGGACCTTTGGCGGCGTGTGGTCGGCTGAACCATTGGAGCGATCGAGCCTGCTCGATGAGGCCGCCGACATCGTCCGTATGATCGATGCGGCTCCGCCCGCGATGCGGCAACCGCTTGCGGCGGCTGCCGGAAATAGCGTGTTTCACGCCGGCTGGTATGCCGCAGGATCCCGTGCGGCGGCGTCGCTCGAGGCCGCGCCGCGCAGCGACGACGAAAAGACCCAGAAGAGGATCAGCGCCCGCGTGCAACGAGCCGCTGTTGTTCTCAGGCCTGACCGCGCAGGATCAGTGCCGCCGGGAATCGTCTACGATCGCAGCAAGCCGATCGTGCCGTACATGCTGGGCGTGCAATTGAACGATGGGAGTTGGCTCGTCTTCAGCGTAGTGAAAAGAACTTGGGGATTACCTTGGGCGGATCGCTGGGTCATATGGCTCTGCTTTTTGGCGATGTCGATCACCATCGTCACCGTGTTCGCCGCGCGCCAGTTCTCCAGGCCGATCGAACGGCTCGCCGCGGCTGTACGCCAATTCGGACTCAACCCTCAAGCTCCGCCCATCGCCGAGACAGGGCCAAAAGAACTGCAAGAGGTGGTCAAGACTTTCAACGCCATGCAGGCGCAGATTCAAAAATTCGTGGCCTACCGCACCATGATGTTGGCGGCTATTTCGCATGATTTGCGCACTCCCCTGACCCGTATGCGGTTGCGGGGCGAATTCATCGAAGATCCCGAGCAACAGGCGCGGCTGTTCAGAGATGTGGATGAGATGCAAGGCATGGTCGATGAAGCGCTGGCCTTTTTCCGAGACGATGCGGTTTCCGAAGAGACGACCAATTTCGATCTCCCGCACGTTCTTCTCACCATTGCGAACGATTACGCCGATCAAGACATCGATATCCGCTACACGGGGCCCGCACACGCCGTGTATCGAGGCCGGCCGTTCGCCCTGAAGCGCGCCTTCACCAATTTGATCGACAACGCCGCAAAGTATGCGAAGACCCCGGAGATTGATCTCTCCCGCGAAGAAACCGCATTGGTCGTGGCCATCAGGGACCGAGGGCCCGGCATACCCGCGGACGCCCTCGACAACGTGTTCCGTCCTTACTATCGGATTGATAAATCGCGCAATCGCAGCACCGGCGGTGTCGGCTTGGGGCTGACCGTGGCACAAGCCATTGTCCAAGGCCATGGCGGAGAGATCATTCTCAAGAATCGACCGGGGGGCGGCCTGGAGGCCCGCATCGTATTGCCGGTGGCCGCGCGCGCCGGCGAATCTCTCGAAGCCTAAAGGGGTGCCCCCCGCAATGCGGGCGCACCCTGTCATGCGGGTATTTCAATGCATACACAATATGGCGAACCCGATGAATCACGCACATCGAGGCGAAAAAACATGCCTGCACCATCACCGGCAACCCACATCACTGCGAGTTGTCCGCTGCTCCGTCTATGCCGAACCGCCTTCGCCAAATGTCCTTGCTGTTACGCAGATGGCAATCCGCAAAGGACTGCAGGCGGGTTCTAAACGACTTCGGTGAGTGGAAAGACCTTCAGCATCGATTGCCCGCACCGTCTCCCTCCGAAGAGAGGCTGCTGATCATTCGTTTGGATGATATCGGCGACTATCTCCTGTTCAGGAACCAACTGCGGATGTACAAACGATCTCCGCGCTGGCGGAAGCATGCCGTCACCCTGTTGGGAAATGTATCGTGGGAACCGATATTTTCAGAGTTTGACGCGTCCGCGGTCGACCATACGGTGTGGGTCGATAAGAGAGAGTACCTGGTCAACTCTTCGTACCGGCTGAACCTCTGGGACACATTGAGGAGAAGAGGATTCGGGATTGCCGTAGCTCCATCCCGGACGCGGCCCCTGTTGCTCGATGATCTTTGCATGTTGGCAGCCGCTCCGCTTCGCAATATGGGGTCCGCCAATACCCACATTCACTCGCGCTGGAACCAGATGTCGGACGCGTTGTACCAGCAAGTATTCACGCCGTCCGATGCAACGGTCCATGAGTTCGATTTCAATGCCCAATTCACCGCTTGGGCGAGCGGGCTCAGATACGAGGGGCGCCGCCCTCGGCTCGATTCCCGCTTCGATCAGCCGGACCCAAACCCTTACATTGTTTGTTTTGTCGGGGCGAGCGTGCGCAGCCGGCGCTGGCCCGTGAAGCGCTGGATTGAGTTCATAGATCTGTATCGCCGGCATTACTCGAGCAGAGTGATTCTGGCAGGTCATACGGCCGCGGAGGTCGAGATGGCAAGAACGATTCGGGAGCGCACCGGCACGGAAAGCATTGCCGGCACCGCGTCGTTGCTGGAATTCCTTCGTTGGGTGGCGGGCGCCGAGGCCGTGCTCACGAACGACACGATGGCTGCACACCTGAGCGCCGCCGTCAATCGGCCGACGGTAATCATCGCCAATGGCGTTCACTACACACGATTTACCGAGTACTCGAATGCCGGAATCGAGAACGTCATGACGGTCTATCCGGATGTTTTCAATCGGATACGGAAGCGTACAGCAAGAGTGCCCTACAACTATCCGGATGCGGTGTCTGCCGACATCGCCTCGATCAAGGCAAGCGCAGTATTCGAGAAGTTGCAGACGGTTTTGAACGTATCCAGTTCGGCCATCCCGCACCGATGATCCCGCTCGGTCTGCTTGGCCCATGACCTCCATGCCGCACCTGCTTTGTGTCGACGATGACACGGATATTCTGGCGCTATTGACCAACTTTTTTCGAAAGCACTCGCACATCGTTTCCACGGCAACGAACAGCACCGAGATGTTTGCCATTCTGAAGAATCAGCCGATCGACCTGGTGATTCTCGACGTCATGCTGCGAGACGAAGACGGCTTCAGCGTATGCCGGGCGCTGCGTACCGTATCCCAGATACCGGTCATCATGTTGACCGCGGTCGCGGATCACACGGATCGCGTGGTGGGCCTGGAAATCGGGGCCGACGACTATTTGACCAAGCCGTTCGATCAGCGCGAGTTATTGGCCCGTGTCAAGGCGGTGCTGCGCCGCACGGCGGAGAAGCCGTCGGTGCCGACCCGCAGCGAAACCAGGCCTGTTTTATGCTTCGCCGGCTGGCGCCTGGATGTCGCGAGGCGCGAACTTCGGTCCTTGGATGGCTCGTTCGTCCTGCTGTCGGGCGGCGAGTTCGAGCTACTACTCGCCTTCGCGGAACACGCTCAACAAGTCCTGACGCGCGATCAGCTGATTGATTTGGCGCGCGGGGAATCTCACTTGGCCGACGATCGCAGCATCGACGTGCTCGTGAGCCGCATTCGGCGCAAGCTAGAGCCGGATCTGAAAAATCCATCGCTGATCCGCACGGTTCGCAACGAGGGGTATATTTTCACCTCTGCCATCACCCGCGGATGAACGGGCGGATCGGAACGGCAAGCCACGACGCGATACACAATGAGAGCGCGGTCAATACTCCGGTTATCATTCAGGCGCGCGGTCGTCGAGATACCGAGTTATGCATGTGCCGGCCGTGCGGCAGCGGTCGAACACCCGTACCGCCCTGCTGAGCGTGATCGCTAGAATGAGGTAAAACATCGGTTTGTTAAGTATTCGCCTGCCTCGCGAAATGTTGTCCGGAGATATGCTCTGTTGCTGCATGACGATCCGACTCCTGAGAGATCATTGCAGCATCTTCAATCCTCTTGTTTGCCGCAGGATGTGCGGATTGCGTCTTCACGCTCACAATGTGCGTGCCTGCGGGCGAGGAATGAATACGGCGACCCGCGGATTCACGACCAGGCCCGCATACGCCACATAGAGGGCATGCGTCGCAGGATCGAATGTCAGCGTGTGTGCGCCGTAATGCAGATGGATGGTGTCGAGTACTTTGTATTTATTCGGCTCGTCCTGCTGCACGACGGCCAGAACCCCGGATTTTCCGGTCGTGTAGATCCGATGCAATTCGGGGTCGAACGCCACGGAGTCGGGCGCCTTGCCGATCGGCACGGTGGCGACGACCCGATGCTCGTTCAAGTCGAAGACCGCCAGCACGGAATTCGCGTTGCATCCGATGAACAGCCGGCGGTGGACCTCATCGATCGCCATCCCGGTAGGCGCCTCACAACCCTGCAGCGGCCAGCCCTGCACGACGGCGCGCTTTGCGATGTCGACGGCAACCACCATACTGGTATCGTGCAGATTCTGGTACAGCAGCTTCGTCGATGTGTCGAATGCCGCGTATTCCGGCGCGCCGCCCAGCGGAATGGTGGCAATCGTGGCCTGGGTGGCCGGATCTATCAGCGTCGCGAGATGGGAATCACCGCTTGCGACATACACGAGCTTGTCGAACTCATCGTATAAGAGCGCGTCCGGATCGTCCGCGACGGGTATACGTTTGATCGTGGCCATCTTGGCCGGATCAAAGACGTCCACGGTATTCGCTTCGCTGCGCGTCACAAAGGCAAGATGACTCGAGGGGTCGATCACGACGCCATGGGCGGCAGGGTCGCCCGCCAACTTGCTTATATCGGCGACCGTGGGCAAAGAGTTCTTGCGGAGATGGACCCGGTACACATCGCCGGTACTCTCACTGGTAACGAATAACTTGTCGTCATACACCGCCAAATAGTCGAGCACCGAGAGCAGGCCATCGGACGGCAACGGCACGTAGCCTTGGAATATCAGGCTGGAAGCACTGCTCGGTGTCCCTGGATAGATCAGATAGCCGGCTACCGCAACGGCCACTGCCATGACGACGCCGAGGCCTCCCAACACAATCTTAATCAGCGTTTTCGTCGTGCGTTTCACGTCATCCCCCATAAAGAGCTTGTTATGCGGTACGCGAAGGGCGGACCCGCCTGCCGGCAAAAGACGGCTGAACGGGACCGGATACTAGGGAGGGGTCTTTGCTGATTGATGTCGGATTGTTTGGCCGGCTGCTACATTGTGTGCGTCCCGACACAAATGCCGGATCGGCAGTGACGAGCGCTGATCGAACGCGGGTATGCGGCTTACGTGGGCAAGGGGCCCGAGTACAGGCCTCTTCGATGTTGAACTTCGCCTGCCTGATGCTGCTCAATGGCGTGGGCGATCCAACCCGCGGCGCGACTCAGGTGAAAGAGGGTGCTGCGCGCTTCCAAACCCAGTCGCCGGAATAGGAAAAGGCAGACGAGCGCGTTGTTCGGCTCAAGGTTTCTAACCTCACGCACCATCGTAAGCGCTTTCTTGAGACGCTTGAATCCCTCTTCTTCCGCGCACACTTCACTGCAGTATTGCAGGAGCGCGCGAGCTCGAGGGTCTCCGCTGCGGTAGATCGGTTCACCGTGGCGATAAATCGGGGGATCGAAACCCGGCAGCGGTTCGCCGTCGCGCAGCCGTTGGATGACCGGCTTCTCCGGCTCCGGGCTTTCGGCAATCTCCCTCAGGAACCGATGAGTCGCGTCGTGTCCTGCGAGTCGACCGTTGCGCCCATTGGACACCGAAAGCCCGGTGATCACCGCGCGCCATGGAGTGACGCCCGCACTGGCAACGGCTCGGACCGCAAACGCACCAGGCTCGAAACCGTGGTCGGCCCATAGGACCAGCATGCGGCGTATCAGTTCGGCGTCCTCGACCGGACGATTCAGATGACGCGCGACGAAAAGATGAATCGGCTCGCAACACGGCTCCTTGGCGCGAACCGTCAATGTGGCCAACCACCGCAGCACGTCGACACCTGTTCGGACCATGCCAAGGGGCGTGAGATCGTACGACCTCGGATCTGCCGCCTCTAGCACCGGAAACAGGGCCGTGGCGCGGTCCACATCGGGTTGTTGCGACATGAGTTCGTCAAGAGGTGCAAAGAGGGCGGGCGTACTGGGCGCTTGACGCGAGAAGATTTGCTCTTCACTGGCGTTCCATAGGAGCGCCGCGACGGCCTCGAACGACGCGTGCTCCGCCAGCTTAATTGCGCTGCGACCGCGATAAAAAATATCGTCTTCAGTCAGCAGGGTGAGTTCGCTTTCGACCTTGAGGTCAATCGTGGCCTGAGGAACGCTTTTGCCATTTTTGCGCAAGCGTTCAATGTCCGGGCGCCAATAACGGCGTTGTTTGGATCCGGGCACAGCTTGAGATCGGATGCCTTTGCGGCCGACATAGACATAGAGCGTCTGGATGCTGATGCCTAGCTCTGCCGCTGCTTCAGCGGCCGTGAAATATCGATCGTCCACGGTAGACCTACATATTGACTAAAGTCGTAAATGTTAACTTTCGCTTCAAGGCGGATTGGAGTCAAGCCGATTTGCCAGCCCTGCGCCATCGTTCAGGGCCGCGAGGCCACGTCATACACAGCAGTCACTGGCCTCCTCGCTGGTCCGCAACTCACTTGATACAAGTTACACTCAGTCGTCAATCTATATTTTTTGTCTATGTGTATGTTGATGCGATACGAAAACTACAATAGGATTGGATATCTTCAGAGTGTTTCGACAGAAATGACTGAAATTGGCGGAGAAATAATTACGCCAACGAATCAATATACCTATACGAAAGGAGTTAATATGAGATTGGACAAGAATCATACTCGTTGGTTTGGCGCGAACGGCATGGCAGCGCTCGGAGTCTTTGCAGCACTGATTGCCCATCCGGTACGCGCGGAATCTTCCAGCCCGCCGAGAGTTGATTACGAATTTACCGGGCAAATCGACTTGGGCGCCCCCACCTTCAACGACTACTTGACGTTCGACTCCGACAGCCGGCGCTTGTATGTTTCACACGTCGATCGCGTGACTGTCGTCGATGTGGCGAAACGAGTCGTCATAGGCTCAGTGGCACCGCTGAAGGATTCGCATGGAATCGCAATCGTTTCGAAGTTGAGTAAGGGCTACGCCGACAGCGGCGACGATGGCATCGTCAAGGTGTTCAGCCTGACTGATTTTCATGTCATCAAGCAGATCAAGGTCAGTCCGGACGCCGACGGCATGCTATACGACGAACGAACGGATTCTGTCTTAGTGGTGGCCGGAGATTCCAAAAATCTAACCGTCATCAATCCAACCGATGACACAGTCACGCGAACCGTCGCCCTACCGGGAAAGCCCGAGTTCATGGCAATCGACGAAGCCGGCAATGTCTATGTGAATATCGCAGACACCGCAACACTCGCCAAGGTCAACATTGCGAGCGGCAAAGTTGAGGCAAATTGGCCGTTGGAGAATTGCAAGGCGCCGCACGGTCTGGCGTATGATCCCCCGTCGAATCGTCTTTTCAGCGGCTGCGCCAATAGCCGCCTGGTCGTCGTCGATGCCTCCAACGGCCGAAACCTGGCGAACCTGGCGATTGGCTCTTTCAGCGACGGTGTCGCGATCGACTCTCGTCGTCGATTGGTCTTTACGTCGAACGGGCCCGGAACATTGACTGCGATTAGCATTGGACCGGACGATCATTTCAGCGTTGCGCGAACCCTGCCCACCTTTTTTGGCGGCCGCAACATGGCGCTCGATCCCGCGACCGGCGCTTTATACGTGGCGCACGGTCACATGAAAATACTGACTTCGATGAAAGACCCTCTGAACCTCCGATTTGGTTGGGACGGCATCGATGTTGCGACGTTCGAGCCGCGTCCGTAGTTCGAATCTAGGGATCGCCGGGCGGCGTTCTGCCCGACGATCCGCGGAGCGATACCACCCGCCTCAAAAGGGCCACATGCGCTGCAGCGTTCTATCGCGAAGCCGGAAAAAATGCCAAAGCGCTACGGCCGCGTGAAAACCCGCAATGATCAATAGGAGGTTGCCGCCCACCTGGTGTAGATTCGCGATGGGTCCTGGATCACCTTGTACCGATGCGGTCAACGATGGCAGGTGAAATCCAAGCAACTCGATGCTTAAACCCAACCGCGAAACGGTGAGCCAGCCGGTAATTGGCACGGCAATCAATAAAAAATAGAGTGTCCCGTGGCCAATGCGGGCCGAGCGTATCATTCGATCAGGGGTGGACTCCAGCGGCGGCGGGACACCGCCGACAAGGCGTCCAAGAAGGCGCGGCAACGTCAAGAGAAGCACCGACAGCCCTAAGATGATGTGAGTGAGCGGCGGATCCGCGCGGACGCCTGCCCCGCCTTCGCTGGTCAAGTAGGCAAGAATCACGAGTGCCGCGGTCAACCAGTGAAAAGTCAACATTAGTTTCGAGTATCGCATCGAACCATCCTCTCCTCATTTCTCAATTTGTCACTTATACCTTCGATTTTTCCGTCGATGCCTGAGGGCGATGCCAGTTCGCAAAAGATGTTCGAATCGCACTAATTCATTTCGAGATCGAGCAGACGAACATATTGCTGACCGGCGTGCATGTCCCGTTCAATCACTCCGCCCTGCGCCGTAGCGCGGACAAAGGAAATCTTCACCGTATTCAAGCGGTCGATCGCGAATCGCTTCACAAATTTTGGATCGGTGCCATAGAGCGACGCAAAAGTAGCTGCCGCCAGTGCGTCGCTATCCCGGTATTTCCTGTAATTTTCTGGTCCATCGAAGAACAGATCGACCGTGACCCAGAAAGGGCCTGCGTTCTTTGAACGGATGTGTCGGCAAACTTCCCGGAGCTTAGCCATGGACAGCACCGGCCTTTGAGCGTGCGCGTAGATCAACCCATTCAGTGCGGACCAGTTCCAGTGGATCGTCAACGGCCACGACGTGATTTAGATAAAATTTATACACGGTACCGCGCTCGATCTCGGACGGCGAAAATGGAAATCCGTAGCTCGGAAGGTCTTTTCCCCGATTCAATGGAAAATGAAAGAAGTAGGGGTTACAAGCTTTGGCGATTCTGGTAGCCAACGACTGTGTAGAGGCAGACGCGACGAACATGACACCGACCTCGCGCGGCGCCGCACTGCCTTTCGGGACCGGCTGGCCAGAAACAGCATTCCAGCCGTAGATGCGCAGCGATATATTGTAATCGCCTGCCTCTTCCCCAAACGTCCGCTCGACGCGCTCGATTAGCGCGGCATGGAGGCGATCGTGGAACAGGTCAAGAGAGGCCAGTACTTCCGGGTCCTCAATCCCGATGATCATAATCGTTTGAAATGGACCCGGACCTGCGCCTTCGAGTTTCATGGTATAGGGCATCGGTTCCCATTTCGATCCCGTCACACGCACGGTTCTCTCATCCACGGACTGGTAATCAGCTTCGCTAACATCGAGTACGCCGCCCGGCTCCGTCAAGCGGAACGGATCTGAATTCTCATACAACATGTGACCGGAGACGCTCTGCACGTCGCAGCGCTCCGACGGCGACAAAGGTTCGATCTCGAATCTGTCAATCCCAATTCGCATTAGAACGCCGGCCGCGCCGGACGCGTTGACCGCACACTGTGCGCCGCATTCGCCAATTTTTCCGGCGTGCCATGACGGGCCGATTCCGGCACCGCGCATCAGAGGGACCGCCGCAAGCACTGCGGTATCCGACGTACGCCCGCCCAAGACGATGTCCGCGCCGGCCCGTAGCGCCGCTATATAGGGTTCAGGACCCATCATGGCAACGATGTGCGCACAGCGATCAATCGATACGTCGGTCAAAGGGCCGGACGGTGGGAGAGGGCGAATCTTTCCGAGCGCGCTCTTTGCCTTGATTACACCCTGCTCTTGTTCTGAATAGAGCAAGGCAATGCGTGGGGAAATTTCGAGTTCTTCCGCTACTTCGACGGCAATATCGCGCACCCACGAGACCGCAATATCGTTTCCGGATTGTCCGCACGACCCAATCAATAGCGGAATTCCCGCTTCGGCTTGCGCGGCCATCAGGATGAGCAGATCGCGCTTGATGGCCTCGCGATTGTACTTTGCGACCCCAGTGGCTAGGTACGCAGCACCGCTGTCGGTCGAACCCGCATCGAGCGCGATGACGTCCGCGCCAGCTGCAATACCTCGTTTGACCTCGTCTGCCTGCACGCCCACACCAAGCATTCCGACTGGAACAAGCACACTTATGATTTCGGTCATCTGGCTCTCAGTTCTATTTCTTGGATTCCCACATTCCATGATGGTGTCTGCCCATGGAGCGCTCTACCCGCCCATCGTCATCGCTTCGGAAAGCTAGGGCGCCCTATTCGGAAGTAGCCTTGTCTCGTGTTAGTTCGAGTCAGCAGTCAATGTAAGCGCCCCAATCGCCGCTCAGTGTGACTTGCCATTCAAATTCGTCAAGGTTTACTAGTTACGTAAACCTTCGTGCCATGAAGGCATCCTGGAGCCAAAGCCCGCATTCTCTACACGGGGAATCTTGTGTATCTATAGCGCAATCTATCGATCGTAGGGCGGTTATGTGAATCGTTTCGATCGCAGAAGAAACCTCCCACCACCACGGCTGCGCCTAAAGAGGTCCTTTTGCCAGCGAAGATATACAAACGTAGTAAAGATTGACACTTTCTACGCTGCATCGCTATACATCCGGCTCAAGCTGCGAAAAATAGAACTAGATAATTGTAGACATCAGGGAGTTAACAATGAGCAAGCGGGCTTTATTGATGGCGGCAGCGACGATGGCCGGATCGAGCATCAACGGCATATCAGCCGCTGCGGATCCCTTGACGGCGAGACAGACCGACGAGGACGCCGTGGCGGGGCTCACCGAGATTGTCGTGACTGCGACAAGAAGACCCACTTACCTCGAGCAGACTCCAATCGCGATTACGGCGTTCAGTGGCGCGGAAATTGATCGGCAGCACACACAGGATTTCAGCAACCTCGCCATTGTCGCGCCGAGCTTGGTGTTCACGGCCCAGAGTCGCCAGGAAGCATATCCCTCCATTCGTGGAACGACGGTCGGCAACGACGCGCCCGGATCGGATTTGGGGGTTTCCGTCTTCATCGACGATGTCCCCACAACCGGCGTGGGCGATAACGATCCCAACTTATTCGATTTGCAGAGCATCGAGGTGCTGCGCGGACCGCAGGGTACCCTGTTCGGACGAAATGTCACCGGCGGCGCGCTGGTCGTTCACACGCTGCCGCCCGATTTTACCGCGCACGAGAAAGCTGAACTTACCTACGGAAACTACAACCTGGCGGAGGGACGAGGCTACGTCACCGGGCCGCTCATCGACAACACACTGGCAGGTAAGATCACGTTTGACGTTCGACGCCAAGACGGGTTTATCGACAATCGATTTTTGCATGACACAACGGTTAGCACGAGGCTGTGGGGTACGCGGGCTCAGCTACTTTGGACACCCAGCGACGATTTGCGCGTGCTCGCCGGCGTCGACTACAACAGTGATACCTCGCCGTACAAAGTCCAGCAACTCATAGGTAATTTTCAGCCGGCCAGCTTTCCACCGCTTTCGTATGGACCGAGCGATACCGATCAAGGAGTCAACGCAACGGGCGATTCGAAAACCAGCGGCGGCTTCATCCGCGCCGACTACACCATGCCGGTCGGAATTCTGACTTCGATCACGGGTTATCGGCATGCCGACTCCCGCGATTTCTTTTCGACGAGCGCCGAACCATTCAACGAAATCCTTCAGGCGTACCACGTAGGCGCCGATCAACTGACCGAAGAGATCCATTTCGCATCGCCGGCCGATCGGCGGTTCAGTTGGGTGACGGGACTATTTTTTCTGAACTCAAACCGCGAGGGGCTCAAACACTACAACTTGAATGTGCAGCCGAATGTACTCGCCGGTGTTGCGGCACCTCCGTATACCGCTCTGCAATTCATTGCGGACAATAATCAGCACGTTCATGCGCACAGCTACGCAGTGTTCGGCGAGGCGAACTATGCTTTTACGCCCGCTTGGAAGCTCACGCTGGGCGGCCGCTTCACGAAGGAGGACAAATCGGGGCACAGCGAGGTGTACGACACGAGCGGCCTGTCGCCCGATCTAGCGGCGACCTATTCCCATAGCTGGAATGCATTCAATCCCAAGGCGACGCTGTACTACCAACCGAGCACACTGTTCTTAGCCTATGCGACCGCCGCGAGCGGCTTCAAGAGCGGCGGGTACGATACGAGCGCGCTCTCCAGCCAGGGCTTGGCGACGCCGTTTCAACCGGAAAAAGTGGTGAGCTACGAATTGGGCGTCAAAGTGACGGCCTTCGACAAGCGGCTCATCGTGAACGCCGCGGCCTACTACGCAAAATACACGGAACTGCAGGTTCAAGAGTTCCAAAACCTCCAATACGTCACGGGCAACGCGGGCGTTGCGAATATCCCGGGCTTCGAGCTGGAGGGCACCTTCAATGCACTGTCGTGGCTCACGTTGATGGGCAACTACAGCTATATGAACGCGAAATACACGCGCTATGTTCAAGGCGACGGCGCGGTATTTACCGGAAATCAAATCCCCTTCGACGTCAAGTATCACTACACGGTGGGCGGCGATATCCATTTCGTGTCGCCCCAATTGGCGGGCGGTGAAATGCGGATCGGCGGCGACATCACCTACCAAGGGAAGAAATACTTCGAGAACGAAAACAACGACTATTCATTCATTACCAATAACACCCGCATTTCCGGCCTAGTGAACCTGCATGCCAATTGGACGTCGCCCGACGAAGTGTGGGCAGTCTCGCTGTGGGCAAACAATGTCAACAATAAACGGTACATCATCAATGCGGTCGACTTGACGGCCTTTTACGCCACCGTCCCGGAGTTCTTGGCAACCGACCCGGCCGGAAACAACGTCAACAAAATGTATGTCGGCAACTGGAATACGCCAAGAATGTTTGGCATCTCGTTTACCTATAGACACTAGAGGCTCGGAGCGTCCGCGTGGCAAAGTTTATTCTGCGACATAAATTGTCGGTTGTTCTTGTTTGGCTCGCTCTGTCGGCCGTCAGCATCGCCACCATAGGCCGACTCGGTCCGCGGTTGGATTACAGGTATACCACTCCAGGGGAACCCGGCTATGAAGCCAACCTGAAGATTGCCGAGCGGTTTGGGTTGGATGCGGAATTTGAGGCGACATTGCCTGTCTTGCGGCTGCCTGCGGAAATCACCATGGACTCGGCCGAGGCCCGGACTGTGGCGGCAAAAACCTTTGCTGCTGCATATGAAGCCGGCCCGCTCGCGGTGGCGGATTACGCCAACACCGGCGATCCCCTGTTCATCATCGACGAGGGGCGCGCTACGTGGGCGCTCATCAGCATTCCTCATCCTGACTACGGACCCGGCAAGGGTATCGAGGGTCGAATGCCGCGTGTCTTACAAAAAGCAACGCCTCCCGGATATTTGCTGACGATGACGGGCTTTGCGCAGATGCTGTCCAATGCCGGTCCGAACAAGGCCAACTTGATGAAGGGAATGATGATCGGTGCTGGCCTTGCGTTTACCACGCTGTTCTTGGTTTACGGGTCGCCGATCGCAATTCTCCCTATTTTGATGGCGGTTCCCGCGATCTGCGTCACCTTCCTGTGCGTGCATGGATTGACCTATGTCACCAGCGTGAGCTACTTCGTCGAATACATGGTTGTGCTGTTGAGTCTTGGCATTTCGATCGATTTTTCGCTCATTGTCGTCGTACGTTGGCGCGAGGAACGGGTGAAAGGCCTCGGCAACGAGGAGGCGGTGATCGCAGCCATTCAAAGCGCGGGGCGCGCCGTCGCGCTGAGCGGCATTACCGCGGCAGTAGGACTGCTGTCATTGGTCACTCTACCGGTACCCTTCCTCAGGAGCGTGGGGTACGGCGGCATGTTGATTCCCTTCATCGCCGTGTGCGTGGCGGTTACCCTGCTGCCGGTGTGCCTGGCGTGGGCGGGGCCCGCCCTCGATCGGTTCAGTCTTTGGCCGCGCGCGGCGACGACCTATAGCCGCGCTTGGGAGCGATGGACGAAATTTGTACTACGCCATCAATGGACCGCGGCATGCGTTGGGATCCTGATCATCGGGATAACCACCGTTCCCGCCTTGTCGATGAAGACCGGGTTTCCGCTGATTGGATCGCTGTCGCAAGTCGGACCGGCCGCCGAGGCTTTCCACAATTTGCAAAGCAACGGAATTCCGAGCGCCGTCGATCTCCCGATTCATGTCATGACTCATGGTGGCACGGTCGCCGTAGAACAAGCCGTCGAAATCGCGAAGGGGACGCCCGGCGTGTACGCGGTCATATCACCTGATATCCCGCCCTACCGCCGTGGCGCAGACGCCTTGCTGACCATTATTCCCGATACCGAGGGGAGTTTGGCCGAAGGGAAGGCGACCGTGTCTCGCCTGCTCGAGCGTCTGACAAATTTGCCGGGGGGACCGGCGGATGTCGGCGGCGCGACTGCGGGCGACATGGCTTTCACGAATGCGGTATATGGAAATTTTCCGCTGCTGTTAACCGTCGTCAGCCTGGTAACGCTGGTTATTCTCGTGGTGGCGCTTCGTTCCATCGTGCTGCCCATCAAGGCAGTCCTGCTCAACGTCCTGTCGCTGGGCACGGCCTACGGATTCATGGTGTATTTCTGGCAACAAGGCCACGGGTCCTTACTCGTCTATGGCATGCCCGCGACCGGCGCCATTCGAGCATGGATTCCCACCGTCGTCTTTGCATCCCTGTTCGGCCTTTCGATGGACTACGAAGTATTTGTCCTGGCGCGCATCCGCGAGGAATATGATCGAACCGGATCGACTCGGGACGCTATCGTAGCCGGAATGGCGCGCACCGGACGGCTGGTGACGTGTGCGGCCCTCATTCTCATGGTGACTTTTCTCTCGCTCAGCATCGACCCGAACCAAATCGTCAAAATCAGTTCCACCACACTCGCCGTCGGCGTCATCATGGACGCGCTGATCATTCGGTCATTGCTGGTTCCGGCCCTTGTCTCACTCATGGGACGGTGGAACTGGTGGATGCCCGCCGGCTGGGCGAGGTTTCTGCCTTCCCGTTCCTTGGGTCACTAAGGGCGGCCATGTTGGATTCAAGCACACCTTCGGTCATCTCGGCGCGCATCGACCGCTTGCCATCTTCCCGCCCGCTGTGGTCCTGGGTGGCGAGAATTTCGTTCGGTGCGTTTTTCGAGATCTATGAAACGGCGCTGACCAGCCTGCTGGCGCCGTTGCTGGTCCAGGTCGGAATCTTTCACAAGGATCGCGGCGGCCTTTTTGGACTGCCCGATCTAGCCAGTTTCGCCTTCTCCACCTTCTTCGGCCTGTTCGTCGGAGCCGTCCTGTTCTCAGCGATCGCCGACAGGATGGGCCGGCGACCCATTTTCACCTATTCGCTGATTTGGTATGCCCTCGCAACATTGATCATGGGAGCGTCGTCGCACGCGCTGTCGATTTGTCTTTGGCGATTCATTGCAGCGATAGGGGTGGGGGCTGAGATCGTGGCCGTCGATTCATACATCTCTGAGATGACGCCAAAGGCGATGAGGGGCCGCGCGTTCGCCATCAGCAAGGCCATCCAATATTCTGCAGTACCGCTCGCTGCAGTTCTGGCGACTGTTCTCGCGCGAAAGACAGTGGCCGGAATGGATGGATGGCGCATCATGCTGCTGGTGCCCGTCATTGGCGCGATTTTCATCTGGTGGGTGCGTCGCGGGCTGCCGGAGTCGCCGCGCTGGCTTGCCGAGCATGGCCGGGGAAGTGAGGCGAAAACAATCCTCGACGATATTGAAGCAAGGATAGCTCGGCGGATTCGCGGTCCTTTGCCGCCGATCGAACCGACGGCATCTGCGCCCATGACCGGTCGGCGCGGATTTGCTGATCTCTTTCGGGGCCAATTACTTCAAAGAACACTGATGCTGTTGGTGGTCAGCTGCGCGATCACCGTCGCTTACTTCGGTTTTAGCAATTGGCTGCCCTCTCTTCTTGAAGCCCGCGGCGTCGGGATTACCAAGAGTCTGGGCTACACCGCGATGATCGGGCTTTCGTATCCACTGGTGCCTCTTTTCTTCAGCTCTTTCGCCGATAGGTTCGAACGAAAGTGGCAGATTCTCGCAGGCGCCGGAGTGACCGCCGCGGCCGGGCTTCTGTTCATCGCGCAGACTACGGCTGCCGGTTGGATAGCCTGCAGCCTGCTGATAACCGTCGGCAGCAATCTGGCCGGTTACAGCTCGCACACCTATCGCAGCGAGCTTTTCCCGACGAGCGTACGTGCGCGCGGCATAGGCTTGGTGTATTCGATCGACCGGTTGACCGCTGCTTTCAACAGCTACCTCATCGGCTTCATTCTGGTGCAAGCCGGGGTATTCGGCGTCCTGACCTTCATTGCGGGAGTGTCCGTGGTTGCCATGTGTGTCGTTGCGCTCTTCGGGCCCCCCACTCGCGGATTGGCCACTGAAGCCATCCGTAACCGCGCAGATGAACCACCAGCAGGGACACCTTAGTCGGCCAGCGGGATGCGGTTGACCAACTGCAAATTCGCCGGTTCAAAGCCTATGTGAGCGAGCAGGCTGAAGTGCGCGCACCCGCCGGCGCTCCGCAGCTCATTTGTTGCAACACCAACACATTGTAACGATGAGCCAGAAAATCCGACATCAAGGATGCATAACCCCTCACTACGATTTCCCCTGACCGCGATCGCAGTACGGCGTGTTCACGGCCTCAATCACTCACCCAGGGGATCTCAATGAACAATTGTCCAGCGAAAGATAAACGCCACGCGCTGCCGTGGGCCGCTCGTCTCTTTGGCGCCTCCATGCTGACGATCGGTATGTCCGGCCATTCAATGGCGGCAGAAACGGCTGCGGAACCCATTGACCAAATCGACGAAGTGGATGTGACTACCCGCAAGCAGTCCGCGCTCGACGCGGAGGCGATCAGCCTGTCTGACACTCCGGATGCCGAACCGTCGGTCGGAGGGAAGACCTCGATCGTCATCGGTCTGGCAGCCAGAGTGGCGCCCGTATACGACGGATCGAAGACCACCAAGACGAGCCCATTCCCCTATGTCGATATTCATGGATTGTTTCACGACCGGGTGTTCATATCGGACATCCGCGGGATTGGATTCAATGTCGTGGATCTTGGCGCTTTCCGCGCGGGCATGTCGCTCAACTACGTGGGCGGCCGCACGAGCAAGGATGCCCCGCGTCTCCAAGGCTTGCCGGATATTGGCGGGGCAGCCGCGGTAGGGGCATTCATGACCTACTCGGTGAAACCCTTCGCCTTCGAGTTCAAAGTCAACCGAGAATTCGGGTCCCAACCCGGGACCGAGGTGCAGCTCGGAGCTTCCGTTGGGATGGCGCCGACTCCGCGTTGGCATGTCTCGTTCGGCACGCAAATCAACTGGCACGACAGCAAGTTCAACCAGAAATATTTTGGCGTCACGGTTGCCGAAGCCGCGCAAGCGACCGCGGTGGGAAACACCATGTCCGCTTACACGCCCGGATCGGGATTGGGCACTGTCGGGTTGACCTCGACCAGCGTCTATGCGCTGACGGAGCACTGGGGTTTGGTGACGCGCCTCGGACTCAGAGACCTCATCGGCTCAGCCGTGAAGAATAGCCCTCTGACGGAGCGCACGTTCGGGGTGGATTTCGCGGTCGGTGCGATCTATAAATTTTGAACCGGCGACCGGGTCCGTGCAGCGACCCGGCTTCATTTGCCGATGAATGACCCTGGCGAGATCACACTGCGTCCGCTCGCGCGACGGTGGCTCGGCGCACTGTCCTCAGGAATCGTGGCGGTATACGCCTTGTTTTATGTCGTTTTTTTGAGCCGGTCCGGTCCGAAGGACGGAGACCAATATTTGGTCTTTCATAGCCTGCAGTACTGGAATGCCTCCATGTTCGGCATGGCCAAGCAGTGGACGCCGCTCATGTGCTCTGGTTTGTCGATGGCGGGCGAACCGCAAGTGCCGTTCATGTCCCTCAGCATGGCATTGAGCTACATGCTCGGCCCGCTGTGGGGGGTGAAGCTGGCCATCGCGATTTATCTGTTGACGGGGTGGGCGGGCGCATACCTCTATGCCGGCCTTTGGCTCAAGTTAAACGCACAACGCACTCTTGCGGCGGCATTGTTCGTCGGCAACGGGTTCTTTTTCTGCCGGCTGAGTTATGGACATTTCGATTTCATACCATTTTTGATTTTGCCGATGATGCTGTGGGTGCTGCATTTTGGCATCGAATGGAGCAGGGAGGCGTGGACCGCGCGCAAACCGGTACGTTTGGTGTTGGCCGCATTGCTGATGGGGGCCGCGCTTGCATTGGCCATTGACGGCTCGCCCGTGGCGATCATTCATCTCTTGTTCTGGATAGGACTCTACGCCCTGGTATTGGCCGCTTCCGCCCGATCCGCGACGCCGGTCGTCCTGTTCGCTTGTGCAGTCGCCCTGGCCATGGTCCTCGACGCAGGATATCTCTGGCCCATGCTGCAGGCACAGGGGGCGTTTCCGCGTCTCACACAGGATAGATTCACGAGCGCATTCTCGCTTCTGTGGTTCGCACTATTGCCCTTGCGCGGAAAGGTGCTGCCTGCAAACGGCAACGGCCACGAACTCAGCGTATACATAGGTCCGGTCCTGGTGTATTGCCTGTGGCGCTACCGGTACTGGCTCGCCGCCAATCTACCGGTAACCATGCGGCGCCCACTGCTCGTGGTCACCCTGGTCAGCGTTGTGCTGGGCATGGGAAGCCTGAAGGCATTGCACGTCCCGGTCTGGCTGAGCCCTTTCGATGCATTGCGCCCCCTTCCCGGATTCCGCTCGATTGGCGTAACCGGCCGCTACTGGGGATTCCTCGCCCTCCCGTTGAGTCTGCTGAGCGCCGCGGCGCTATGGAAATACGTTGCGGAGTTTAGCGAGGGCTGGCGCTTGCACCTCTGCCTCGGCCTGGCATTGATCTTCCAACTTGGCTTCCAGGCGGAGACTCTGGCCGCTCTTTGGCTGCACTCGCCGCATTACAAGTTGGCCTCGCACGGCAACTACTTTCGGCGCGGCCCTGAAGACATCGACTACGTCGCGGTCCAGGACAATCATCTGCAAGGCCAGGTCATCGCGCCGACTCGCGGCGTGAGCAACTGTTATGACATGGATGATTTCATCAGAGCCGAAACCGGTTCCGGCAACAATCTCGTCATGCGCGTGATGCAGGAATGGAAACCATCGCATGCGCCGACCGCCATCCATGCCCGCTTTTCAACGTGGAGTCATATTCGCCTGGCGGCCGACTGTCCGTCGTCCGACGAGGACTCTTCGTGCCCGGCCTCCCCGGCCGCGCGCGTGCAAGTGGTCCTGCGGCAGGCCTATCATCCGTTGTGGAACGCCCCGGGCTGCGACACCTACTCCGGCATGCACGGCAATTTGATCGTCGATTGCCCCGCCTCGCGCGTTCGAGAGGGGGCGATCGAATTGGATTTTCGCGACGCTACGAGTGATTTCGCAGCGCGCATTTCCACGACGACTTGGAAGTCCTGGCTTCTGGCGACCGCTACAATGATGCTGCTATGGATTGCCATCGGGATGGGGATCCGCGGCCGCACCCGAGGTGGTAGTACCGAAGTGATTTCGTTGCTCCCACCCGGGCGCTGACGCTCCATCAGTCGGCGCGTCCCTCCTCTGCTTCACCGTCTCGGCCGTGGACACGCGTCAAGACGTTGTCGACGACGAAGTCGGCCACTGCGCTGCCGAGCCTTTCACCGGCATTCTCATCCGAACGAAAATGCTGGCCCGCGTAGATTCGGCTCAAGGAGGCCTCATTCTCGGTGTCCGCGAAGCTGTCGAAGGAGCGGACGACCCCGGGAAGCACTTCAGAAGTGACGTTCAAATGAATGCTGTTGCCGAATACGGAGCGCAGCACGAACGCGGCACCGGCGCTGATCGTGGCATGTGCGCCCGGGTACGATGGATCGGCGGCGGTCTTACCTGCTTGCGGAATCCAAGTTGGATCCGCCGCCGTGTCGGGGTTGCCGTCCGTGGCGGCGGCTCGAATCGCAGTCACCGGCCGCCAAAGGTTATACGTGTACTTGGTGTCGTAAAATGCGATCACTTCATCTGCAAGGGTGAGATTGAGCAGCGCGAACACACGGGCGCTCTGTGCCATCGTCAGGTGATGCGCCTGAACCGCCGTCTGGGTGATTTCGTTCCAGTAGTTCTGAATCGCTCCGTTCCAGAAGCGGCCGATGAGCGCTTGATCTGCCGTCGCCGCGGTGCTGTTGGCGATGCCCAGCGACTTCACTTCGTTGAAGCTGGCGGTGTACTCGGCGCTGGTCAGGGCCGGAGGCGGCCCAAGGCGGAATTGGTTCGCGCGCTCGAGGGCGAAAGGAGTGACTCGAGACCAATGCGTGAACTGGGGTTTCGGGAAATTGGGCGGCGTGGACTGGTAGTCTCCCGGTGCGTTGCCGAAGACGAAGGGAATCGGTGTCGCCGCTGACCCATCGTCGCTCCGCAGAGTCAGGATGGCCTGCGCAACCGCCTTCCCTACGTCGATACCGGTGGTTTTGTCCGCCCCGTCCGGTATTTGCGCCAACGATTGGTCGTATTGCTGATCGAGCGTGGTTTGGAACGCTGGATACAGCGTGATGAGGGTCTCATGCGCCGCGGCCGCGGCCGCCGCTTCTTGCGAGGCGTGCGGCGATACATGCTCGACGCGCACGAGGTAGGGCTTGTGGGTCGCGTCGATCGAGTTCACTGCGTCATAAACCGCAGCGTGCATGATCGCGAAACTGCGTGTCGGATGTACGGTTGCCGGCTGCGCTCCCGCCGTGCGAACGATCGTTAGAAGGGTCTTGTTCCACTGGATTACCTCATCGACCGACCCGGCCGCGGAGTCGGCGTACGAAGCGCCGCATATGAACGGGGTTGTGCACATGAGTGCGAGCAAGGTCCAGAACCGCAGCATAGGTTTCTCCTTCCAGTGCGTTTTTTTCAGTGCGTTTGGGTAAAGCCATTCGAGCGCGACTACGCCTGAGTGGTCCCGCGTACGGTGAAGACTTCGGGAACGGAGGGTTTATTCCCTCGAGCCACGGAGGGGGGGCCAGGCTCGCTCGAGCTCTGGACGGCGTTCCCCCGTCCGTGATCTAAGGTTTGCCTTTGGCTCTCGCGGCCACGCCCATAAGAATCAACGTTGCCCCGATGCAGAGGTAGGCGAACAGATTGCCCACAGCCACGTACACCGTATGCCCGCCCGGCATCCAGGGCACCGTGACCACGACGCCGTCCTCGCTGCGCGGGTTGCGATAAGGGTCGTCGGCGTAGGTTTTCTGCACCAGGCGGCCGTTGGGATCGATGAGCGCGGAAACGCCGGAGTTGACGGCGCGCACCATGCTCACGCGCAGCTCCACACTGCCGAATACCGCCAGCGCCAGGTGTTCCCATGGCTCAGTCTCGGCACCGAACCATGAGTCGCTGGTCAGATTGACGAGAAGATTGGGATGCAGCTGCCCGACGCCGCGCAAAAATCCCTGCAATATGTCTTCGTAGCAGATCACCGGCCCGAGCCGCCACTCCAGACTCCCGGGTTCCCGCAGAGTCAGCACGCCCGGCCCCTCGCCCGCGGTGAATCGACCGGTGCCGGACGGCAGCAACTTCCGCAGCCAGGGAAAGGTGTCGATGCCGGGAATGTACTCGCCGAAGGCCAGCAGCCGCACCTTGTCGTAGTGCCCCGCCGCCCGTCCGTCGCCGTCGAGCAGAATGGCCGAGTTGAACGCATCGTCGTGGGCTGGGTCGACCATTTCGGCACCGACGACGACCGGGATGCTGAAACCGCGGCGGATCATCCCCAAGGACTCGGGCTGAAGATCGGCGGCGAAATCTCGCGGCAGCGCCACGGGATAACTCCCCTCGCTCCACACCACGAGTTGCGCGCCGGCTTGTTGCAGACGGCGGGACTCGGCTTGCAGGGCGGTCAACTGGCGAACGGCCTCGTCACGAGAGAACTCGCCATCCACGGTGTAGGCAAAATTCGGCTGCACCAGTCCGACCTTCAATCGCGGCGCCCGGGCCGCGATGTCGTCCACTTGGCGCATGCGCACCGCCCCGAAGATGAGCGCCGCCGTCACCAGCGCCGCCGCCGCCAACGCGGGATAGCGAGCGCCGCGGCCCTCCACCGCCAAATCATAGAGCGCGCCGTTGACCAGCATCAGCAGGGCGGTCACCCCGAGAGGTCCCGTGATCTCGGCGATCTGAATGACGAGGGGCTGCCAGGCTTGGGAGATCCACTGGCCGCAAGGAAACAATTGCGGTACCACGAGCTCGCAGCTGACCATGACGAGGGGCGCGAGGAGGGTCATGGGCACGCGGCGCCGCCTGCGAATGCCGCAGACGATAGCGGTGAACAGCAGGAAAATGATGGCGCGCGCCGCGCAGAACACCAGGAATACCAGCGCCGCGGCCCACCAGGGGAAGTCCGCGAAGCGCTGCATCACCTCGATCAGCCAGTAAAAGCCGCCCCCCGTTTCGACGACGCCGGCCCACCAGCCGAGGAGGAGGGCCCGCCTGAAGGAGGGCGCCCGGTCGACGGCGAGCAGCATGGGTACCGCGGCGACCCAGGCGAGGCCATAGAGATCGAAGGGTGTGACCGCCAGGAACCATAGACAGCCGCTTAGGGTGGCGAGACCAAGCGCGCCATAGAAATTGAGCTTAAGCATGCTTAATCCAGGGTCAATTGAGTTCACGGCCATCGGGCCGTCGGGTATTCTGAGGCCCAATCATGCAAGAAAGATACGACCCCGCCGCTGTCGAGGCGGAAGCACAACAGTATTGGGATCGCGAGCGCTGCTTCGAGGCCAAGGAAGACAGCACCCGCGCGAAGTATTATTGCCTATCCATGTTCCCCTATCCAAGCGGCCGCTTGCACATGGGACATGTGCGCAATTACACCATCGGCGACGTGCTGTCGCGATTCATGCGCATGAACGGCAGAAACGTGCTGCAGCCCATGGGTTGGGATGCTTTCGGATTGCCCGCCGAGAATGCGGCCATGGCGAACAAGGTGCCGCCCGCGAAGTGGACCTTCGACAATATCGCCCACATGAAGGCGCAGCTCAAATCTCTGGGGTTCGCCCTGGATTGGAGCCGGGAACTGACCACCTGCACTCCGGAGTACTACCGTTGGAACCAATGGTTGTTTCTACGCATGCTGGAAATGGGCGTTGCCTACCAGAAGACAGGGATGGTCAATTGGGATCCCGTCGATAAGACCGTGCTCGCCAACGAGCAGGTGATCGATGGCCGCGGCTGGCGCACCGGCGCGCCCGTCGAGAAGCGCGAAATTCCGATGTACTACCTCAAGATCACGGCTTATGCCGAGGATTTGCTCGATGCCTTGAAGGACATGCCGGGGTGGCCGGAGCGCGTGCGCGCCATGCAGGCCAATTGGATCGGCAAGAGCGTGGGCGTGAGGCTGGGATTTCCGTACGACATCGGCGGTCCCGGCGTGCTGCATGCGTTTACCACGCGGGCGGATACGCTCATGGGAGTGACCTTCTGCGCGGTGGCGGCGGAACATCCGCTCGCGGCCCATGCCGCACGCGGCCAGCCCAAACTCGCGGCGTTCATCGAGGAATGCAAGCGCGGCCCGGCCATCGAATCGGAACTCGCGACACAAGAGAAGAAGGGCATGCCCACCGGCCTCACCGTGCGCCATCCCATCAGCGGCGAGGCCATACCGTTATGGGTCGGCAACTACGTGCTCATGAGCTACGGCGAGGGCGCGGTGATGGGGGTGCCCGCGCACGATGAGCGGGACTTCGAATTCGCGAAAAAATATCATTTGCCGATCAAATCCGTCATCGACGTGGGCGGCCGCGAATATTCCACTGAAGAGTGGCGGCCTTGGTATGCCGAACATGGCCGCTGCATCAATTCGGGACCCTATGACGGTTTGGAATTTCAGGCCGCCGTCGATGCCATCGCGTCGGACTTGAGCCGCTCGAGGTTGGGTGAAAAGCAAACCACCTGGCGCCTGCGCGATTGGGGGATCTCGAGGCAGCGATATTGGGGCTGTCCGATTCCGATGATTCACTGCCAAGCCTGCGGCGCCGTGCCGGTGCCGGACGAGCAGCTGCCGGTGATATTGCCGACCAATCTCGTGCCCGACGGCAGCGGCAATCCGCTGCTCAAGGACGCAGCCTTTCTCGCCGTTGCCTGCCCGCAATGCGGCGCAGATGCGCGGCGCGAGACCGATACCATGGACACCTTCGTGGACTCCTCTTGGTACTTCCTGCGCTTCGCCTGTCCCGACAATGACAAGGCCGTGCTCGATTCGCGAGTTCAGTATTGGGCGCCCGTGGATCAATACATCGGCGGCATCGAGCACGCCATACTGCACCTCCTGTACTCGCGCTTTTGGACCCGCGTCATGCGCGAATTGGGCGCGGTTGCATTCAAGGAACCGTTCGCGAACCTGTTCACGCAGGGCATGGTGCTAAACGAGGTATTTTTCCGCAAACCGGACGCGGGCCGGGTGGAATACTTCAATCCCTCCGAGGTCGAGATTCGGCTCGACGAAACGGCTCAGCGACGCATTGCCGTGCTGCGCTCCGACGGTGAAGAAGTCGAATCGGGCGGCGTCGTCACCATGTCGAAGTCGAAGAACAACGGCGTCGATCCGCAGGCGCTGGTGGACGAATTCGGCGCCGATACCGCGCGTTTGTTCACCATGTTCGCCGCGCCGCCCGAGCAAACCCTGGAGTGGTCGGATGAGGGGGTGCAGGGCGCCTATCGATTCATCAAGCGTCTGTGGAAAGCGGTGCATGACCACGTGTCGCAGGGTACGCCCGCGGCACTCGATACCGCGGCTCTGAACGATGCGCAGCGGGGGATTCGGCGGCAGGCGCACCACACCTTGGCGAAGATTACCGACGATCTCGGGCGCCGCCGGACCTTCAATACGGCGATTGCCGCGGCGATGGAGCTATTGAACGCACTGGCGAAGTTTCCGCAGAGCTCTCCGCAGGACCGCAGCGTGATGCAGGAGGCCTTGGAGATCGCGGTGCTCGGGCTCTCGCCCATCATCCCGCATGTGACTCATGCGATGTGGCGCGCCCTGGGTCATGAAACGGCACTGATCAATGAGCCCTGGACCCCTGTCGATACCGCCGCACTGCAAACGTCGTCGATTGCCATGGTCGTGCAGGTCAATGGCAAGCTGCGCGGCCACATCACCGTGGCGGTCGGCGCCGATGCGGGCACGGTGCGGGCGGCGGCGCTCGCCGACCCCCATGTGCAAAAGTTCATCGGTAGCTGCGCAGTGCGCAAGGTCATCATCGTGCCGGGTAAGCTGGTCAACATCGTGGTGTAATCGCACCATGGCCATCGTGAACAGTCGCCGGGGGAATTCGCGCAACGTCGAAATTCGCTGCATGACCCGCGTCCGCCGCATGTACCGCGTGCGCAGCACGTGCCGCCGGCGCCAGAGGCTGCGCACAGTTGCGGCGTTCGGCGCGATGCTGGCGTTGACGGCCTGCGGCTTTCGGCTGGCGGGCAGCGATTCTCTGCCGGGCGTTCTGGCGCGCCCCTATCTGTCGCTCAAGGATCCTTATACCGACTTCTCGCGCGAGTTCGAGCATCAGCTGAAGAATTCGGGAGCCACACTGCAGCTCGTGCGTGCGAACTCCACCGCGACCATCGACGTGACCAAGGATGTGGTCGTGCAGCGCACTCTCTCGGTGTCGGCGCAGAATATTCCGACCGAATACGAACTGACGTACACGGTCACTTTCACCGTTCAGGGCACCGACAAGGAGTTGCTGGCGCCGCAGACCATCAGCCTGTCGAAGGACTATAGCTTCCAGGAGAACATACTGCTGGCAAAGGAGCACGAGGCCGATATCCTGCGACAGCAGATGGCGCGCGACCTGGTATCCATTGCGATGCGACGGCTCACGAGCTTGAAGTAAGGTGAGGAGCCTGTCCGACTAATGTGCGCCTACTGCGGCCGCCCCACATCGGCATATTTCTGCGATCGTTTCCCTTACATAGTGCCCACTATGCGCGTGAAACGATCGCAGAAATCTGCTCGATGTGGAGCGCCCTCGTGACGGCGCCCATTAGTCGGACAGGCTCCTAGGCGCGGTAGCGGCGTGCTCCTGGTCAATGCCATCGATCGGCTGAGTCTTGGGCTGCTCTTGAATCGCTACGGTCTGGAATTGCGGTTGGTGGCGCCCGAGGAGGTCATCCCGGGGTCCTATTGGGGCGAGCGCGAGGCGGGCCTGATCGGTGCGAAGATCTTCGCGCGGCTCGATACGCCGCTGCACTCGGTGCTGCACGAGAGCGCGCATTTCATCTGCATGACTCCGGAACGGCGCGCCGGATTGGATACGGATGCGGGCGGAGACGACGCGGAAGAAAGTGCGGTGTGCTATCTGCAGGTGGTTCTGGCGGAGTCGCTGCCGAACGTGGGCCGGGAGCGCATGTGCCGCGATATGGATGACTGGGGCTACACCTTCAGGCTTGGGCTGGCTGCGGCTTGGTTTGCCGCGGACGCCGAGGATTCGCGGGACTGGTTGATTCGCCACGGGGTCCTCGATTTGCAGGGCAAGATCACCTATGTCTGCCGATAGGCCGGCCCGCGTGTCGCGTCGCACCGCGCTGACCGGATTGGGGGCCGGGGAAAGCTCCCGCACAAGAGTACCTGGGTGGAGGGTCGGGTACCTTGAGAATAACGTACCTTTTCCGCGAAAAATGGCGAATCCGTGCCCCTGATCAGGCGGCGTTGGCGGCGGCCGGCACCGCGAGCTCGTAGCATCGGCCGAAGCGATTCGCGAGGAACGCCGGCAGCTTGATGTCTTCTTGACGGATGAGCCCGGACCGCGGCAGCTCGCCTGCGCTCAGCATGTCGAGCACGGCGCAAATGCCGCCCGCCGTGGTGATCTGAATGGCGCTGCGGACGCGGCCGCCCAGCGGCGCCGCATAGATCTTGTTGGCATAGGTCTCCTGCATCAGCTGACCGCCGCGCAGGCCGCTTACCGTAACGAACACGATCACGACATCCTGCAGAGTGACGGGCACGGCATTTTCCAGAATGTCCTTCAGGAGTTCGCGGCGATCGCGCAGCCGCAGGTCGTTGAGCAGCGCCTTCATGATCGCTGCGTGGCCGGGATAACGGATCGTGCGGTAGTTGAGGTTGCGCACCCTGCCGGCGAGGGTTTCGCAAAGAGTACCGAGGCCGCCTGAGGTGTTGAATGCCTCGTACAGAATGCCGTCGAGAGAGAACTCTTCCAATTCCTCGAGAGGCTGGGTTTCGCGCAACTGGCCGTTGACGATGGCTTCGCAGGGTTCGCAGTACTCGTTGATGACGCCGTCCGTGCTCCAGGTCAGGTTGTAGTTGAGGGCATTGGACGGAAATTTCGGCAAGGCCCCGACGCGCATCCGAACGTCCTGCAGCTGGTCGAAGCGCGAGGCCAGGTCGCTGGCCACGATGGTGATGAACCCGGGGGCCAATCCGCATTGTGGAATGAACGCAGTGCGGGCGCCTTCGGCCAACTGCTTTACGGCGCGGGTGCTCGCAACGTCCTCGGTCAGATCGAGGTAGTGCGCGCCGGCCGCCTTGGCCGCTTCGGCGATGGTGCGGGTGGCGTGATAGGGCGCGGCGCTCAACACGGCGAACTTGCCGGTCAGTATCTTGCGCAAGGCGTCGCCCTGTGTGATGTCGGCGGCGATTTTGGCGATGGGCGCCGCCGTCTCCAAGCGCTCCAGCTGGTGCTGCGAGCGGTCAACGACCGTCACCGAGTAATCGCCGGACCCGCCCAGCAGTTCCGCGATCATGGAGCCGATTTTGCCCGCGCCTACGATAACGATGTCTTTCATGTCGCCTCCCCGTATTGGGCGCCATTCTTGATGGGAAACCCTGCGAATGGTAGGGTCGTTTCAGACGTTTTTACGGTATATTTACGTCATTACGTAGGAAAAAGACGGCGAAGTGCCGATCCCACACGGTAGACGAATGGACGCCATAGACGAAAAGCTGGTTCTGGCCTTGCGGGAAAACGGCCGCGCCTCAACTGCGCGATTGGCCCGATTGGTCGGGCGCTCGCGCACCAGCGTGCAGAGCCGCATCGAACGGCTGGAGAAGCACGGGATCATCGTGGGCTATACCGCCCTGATGGCGCCTGAACATGGCCTTGGCGCCGTACGCGCGCACGTCATGATCAAAGTAGGTCCGAAGGAAGCGCGCGCGGTCAGCGCGGCGCTGCGCGCCATTCCCCAAGTGCGCGTGCTGCATTCGGTGAGCGGCGACGTGGATCTCATCGCCGTCGCGGCCACCGCATCGGTCGCCGAGATGGACCAAGTCATCGATCGTATCGGCGCGTTGGACGGCGTCGAGCGGACCACATCGTCGATCATTCTGTCGACGAAATTCGAGCGCTGACACTGCCTGAGCAGGCCGGCTCCGCTTCGCGGGGCGTTTCCGCGTAAACGCCCCCGCGGTCGCGAACCGACTTACTGGGCAGGGATCAAAGTTGGTCAAGAATCTCGTTGCGTTTGCGCTTGTATTCTTCGTCGGTAATCAAGTCCTGCTCGCGCAGGCGCTTGAGGCGCAATAGGCGCTCCTCGATCGACGGCGAGGCGCTGCCGGAGGGCTTCGCTGCGCCCGCGCTCGGCGTCGTGGCATTGCCCATGGATACCGTCGTGGGAGCTGCCGCCGGCAGCTCTCCGGCCGCGAGTGCGGCGACATTCAGCACGAGCCAATCGGAGCGCACCTTGCCGTGCTGCACGGACAGGCTCACGTCATCGCCGGTCTCGAAGGCAGCGGCGGGGTCGTAGTGCGCCTCTTTTGCGCGTTCGCCCGTTTGGTGCGGGTGCAGGCGCCGGTCGGGTTTGGGATAACCGATCGGGTAGTTCTTGTATTCCGGGGGTATCGTGCTGACGTGGAGCTCGCCGATGATGAGCTGCAAACGCTGGTTCTGGTAGAACGCGCGTCCGGCCACCGATACCGGTTTGGATCCTAGCAGGGCGGCCCTCTGCGACATGTCGATGGCGAACAGAACATCTTGATCCGCCGTTGCTCGCTCGAGTGCGGTGCTGAGCGGACCTGCCAATCGTCGGGCGGCGTCGCTTTCAAAGACTGGAATGGTTTCTGGTACTCCTTTACCTTCATGCACCCGCAGCTTGGCCAACGCCGCGGCCAGTTTGGCCGGCTCGATGACGATGGGTTCGTCGTTGCGAGGGGTCGCATCGCCGGCAAGCGCATCCTGGGGCGCGAGCACCACGAATTCGTCCAGGCTTTTCCATATTTCGATGGACTTGTTCGAGTTCGCCGCCGCGGCTTGAACAAATCCCAGACACAGACACAGTATTGGGGGGAGTGAGCGGCCGTTGATACTCGTCGCTGGGGTGTGTTGCACGTCAGATCTCCTGAAGTTCAGTTTGACCTTTCACGCCGACCGATTCCGGCGGCCCGAGAGGCTGATTATTCGACCCATGTTTGCCAAATTTCGCTCACTTGGCCGCAGGCAGCACCCCGCAGTGAACCAGTGTCGGCACTATCTCGCCGGTCACCAGGCCCACTTCGCTCAGCCACATACGATACTCGGCGGCGCTGTAGGCGCGGCCCTCAGTGAGATAGAAAAGCGCCCCCGAATACAGCGCCACAGCCAAGGGCCCGTCCATATCATCGTCAATGAACGCATCATGGACGAGCACACGGCCTCCGGTGGGCAGCGCGGCGGCGCAACGCTCCAGCAGCGCGCGGCACTGCGGCACGTCCCAGTCGTGGAGAATGTTGGACAACAAAATGACGTCGCAGCCGGCGGGGAACGGGTCCACGAACATATCCCCGGCGCAGCATTCGAGCCGGCCGCCGACGCCGTAGTCGCCGGCCATCTCGGCTGCGACTTTCAAGACCTCCGGCCGGTCCCAAACCACCGCGCGCAGAAGGGGATTCTTCTGCAGGCAGGCGATACTGTAGATTCCGGTGCCGCCACCCACGTCGAGCAGTCGTCGTGCAGCGCTCAAGGGTACGCTGTGCGCCAGCGCCGGGGCGCAATTCCTGGCGCGGCCTGCAAGCATCATCGTCAGATGCCGCGCACTCGCCTCGGTCTCCATCGCGGATTCGATACCCTCGCGATAGATGAACGCTGCTCCCTTGTTCGCATCGGCCGCACCGGCCGGCGTGTTCGTGCGCAGCCGTTCGACCATGTCTTTCACGCCCGGGCTTTCTGCCGCCAGACCGATGTAGCCGCTGACGTCAAAGGGTGCGCCCGGAATTAGATGTTCGCGCGATTGCGCGGTGAGCTCCAACTCGCCGCCGGCATTGCGGGCCAGCAGATTCAGCGCGCGCAATACCGTAAACAGCACGACGGCGGCCCGCTCGGCGAGGCCGCATCGGGCGCGCAGAGCTTCGAAGGAGCGCGGTCCGTCTCGAAGTTGTTCAAAAACATTGAAGTACGCCACGGCTGCGGTCAGCAGCTCCGTGGAGAAATTGCCGCGAAACGCGTCGAATATCGGCGTCGGATCAGTCCGCGGAAAACTCAGAGCCGAGCGCTTCATATCCATGGGTCCATCCATATGTTCACTACCATTCATCGCTAAATGCGCCAACGCAATGCCGGCGTGTTTACCGGGCTATCCCAGTGCCTCAGGATCTCCTCATCCAGCAGACAAACCGTGAGCGACGCGCCCGCCATTTCCAACGAGGTCGTAAAGTTGCCGACCAGGGTGCGCTGAACTTGCAGACCGTTGCCGCTCAAGCGGTGGTGCGCCGCATTACACAAGACGTACAGCTCGGCCAGAGGAGTTCCGCCCAGCCCGTTCACCAGCAGCAGAACGTCGGATCCCTTGCGCGGCTTCAGATTCACCAGGATTGCATCCAGCAGCTCCGCGGCGATCGAGTCCGCAGGCATCATTCTGCTGCGACGCCGGCCCGCTTCGCCGTGGATGCCGACGCCCATCTCCAATTCGTCCTCGCCCAAGTTAAGCGTCGGACGGCCGGCCTGCGGCACGGTGCAGCTGGTGAGCGCAACGCCCATGGAGGCTGTTCGCTTCGTCACGCGGTCGCCGAAGATCTTGCATGCCTCCAAATCGCCGCCCGACTCGGCGAGACTGCCGATTACCTTCTCCACAATGACGGTGCCGGCGACACCGCGGCGGCCGGTGGTGAAACTAGAGTCATCTACCGCCACATCGTCATTGACGAGCACCGCTGCATTCTTGCGGCCGCTGATCTCCGCGGCCATCTCGAAATTCATGACATCGCCGGAGTAGTTCTTGACGACGAACAGCACTCCGCCGCCGGTGTCCACCGCCTCGGCGGCGGCGACCATCTGATCCGGCGTGGGGGAGGTGAACACCTGTCCGGGGCAAGCCGCATCGAGCATGCCGTGCCCGATGAAGCCGGTATGCAGCGGCTCATGACCGGAGCCGCCCCCGGAGATCAGCGCCACTTTGCCGGGCCGTAGATTCCGGCGCCGAATGAACAAGGGATCGGTGTGCAGCACCACCAGATCGCCATGCGCAGCCGCGAAGCCCGCAAGGCTCTCGCCCAGGAAATCCTCTACGACATTAAGAAATTTCTTCATGGCATCGCCCTCGCTCGCGTGATTCTGCAAGCTGCGCGCATAGCGCCGTGATGATGACCTGGCTCGATCGGGCACCGGGGTCAATGTGCCCCTGGGATCGTTCTCCGAGGAAGGAGGCGCGTCCTTTGAGTGCCAGCATCTCGCGCGTGGACAGCATTCCCCGCTCGGCCTCCTTGGGCAGCTCGCAAAGGATCTCGTCAACGCCCGACTCCCGGTCGACCAGCTCATGGAAACGTTCCGCCACGGGAATCAACACATCCATCATGGTCTTGCTGCCCTTGCCCGTCTTGCCGCGATGCTGCATGGCTTCGACGCCCGCAGCATACATCTTGGCAACGTCGGCAGCGGTGCACTCCCGCGGCGCCGTCCGAGACATGCCCATCAGCAACGAAGCCAGCAGAGGACCCGATGATCCGCCGACCGTGGAGAGCACCTTGGCCGCCGCAAGCTGCAGTGCCTGCCCCAGCTCTGCCGCCTCGATCTGCGCGCGCATTGCGCGCAGCGCTTCCAGTCCCCGAATCAGGTTGTAAATGTGATCGCCGTCGCCGATCTGTTGGTCGAGCTCTGCGATCTCGTCGGTATGCCGGATCAGCGCCGCGTACGCAGAATCACAGCAGTCGACGATTAGTTTGCCGTTCATTGGAAAGTCTCCGTAGGTGCGTTGACGCACGAAAATGTTTAGTAAAACGCTAGCTAAACTACGAATCCGCGGGCCGTCCGGCGGCGCGATGGGCCAGCGCCTGACGAACGGAAGGATCTATATCCCCTTATAAATCGATGCAACTGCAGTATATGCGGCAGGAGGTCGCATGCCAATAGGACAGAGCTTGACATTTTAGTAAATGCGTTGTAAACATTTACTAAAGTAAATTCCTAAACACTGCGGGGTTCAGGCCGGCGGGTTTGCGGAAACAAAGGAGAGAGTCAGGGGGGCTCACATCGACATGGTCTCGCTAGACGTGAGAGCGGTTGCCGGCCGACGCGGTGGAGGCATCTGCGGCACGTGCGCAGCAGCGCTCCGCAATATCACGCTACCTGTTGAGCGCTCAAGTTTCGAGTCTCGCGCGAGTGCGACGCCGCCCATTCAAGACGGTGCGCTCGCTGTCACGTTGAATCTCAATAACAGTGGGAGAGGGCAGTTATGATTCAGACTCATCGAAAAGCAACATGGATAGGGATTGCGAGCGCAGTGGCCATCAGCCTGCCGGTCAGCATGGCTCAGGCGGTCGAGGTGACTTCCTCGAACGGCTGGAGCGCGAGCTTCGACGGCAACATCAGCGCGCATCTGATCTCCGCAAATGCGAGCACACTGGATGGAACATCTTCGAACGTGACGGATACGCGCGTCACGTCCGGTTGGAATCCGAGTAAATTCAACGCGCATTTCAAGGCGCCCGAATTCAACGGCATCACGGTTTCCGGGAATTTCCAGTACGCGACGAACATCACCGGCACCAACGCCGATGGATTTGGCTCCACGAACGGCAACCGCAACCTCGATGTCGACGTCCGCGTACTGGAGGCCGACATCAGCGGTGCGTTCGGAACCATCGCGATCGGCCGCGGCTGGGGGATTTTCGACAGCCAAGCCATCCTCAACGACGTCGGCAGCGGCATCGGCTTGGGCGAGCTGTGCGGCACGCCCGCCAATTGGAACGGCGGAACGTGCGGGCGCATCGGTACGGGTTATCACTGGACGGCGTTCAACTCGAAGATCGAGTACGACACACCGGACTTGGGCGGCTTCTCGCTCCGCGTCGGTTTGTTCGATCCCACTAATGTTGGGGGTGAATTCACTGTGCACACGCCCCGCGTGGAAGCGGAAGGGACGTACGCCAGCAAGTTCACGGGCGGCGGATTCAAGCTGTGGGTCGGCGGCGCGTATCAGTCACTCAACGGCCTGGCGAGCGGTCCGTCCTCGACGATTTCCGGAGGCAACGGCGGAGTCCACGTCGACGTCGGCGGCTTGGGTTTGACCGGTTCATATACCAGGACGAAGGGCTTTGGCGGCGGCAATTCGTCTGTGTGGGGCGGCGGCGGCTTCGTGGGCGGCTTCGGGTATGGTGCCGGCAATGGGGCAGTTAGCTGCTATGCCACCTCCACGACGGGCACGACGATCATCACTTCCACCACCGCGGCCGCGACGTCTTGCAGGGCGGCAAGCGCCAAGCAGTGGTACGCCGAGGCGGACTATACGATGGGCAATGCCCTGGTCGGCGTCAGCGCGGGCCAGGGCAGGCAGGACGCTGATGCGACCGCGGGCTTCCACGACATCAAGACCAACCTGGACATGGCCTACTGGCATCACAAGATCACCAAGCAGCTGACGCTGGTAGTCGAATACGACTACTTCGAAGGCAAAACTCTCGGGGTCCCGGATAACAAGTACAGCATGTTCTCGGTCGGCGGCTGGTTCGATTTCTAATTCGCACAAATCACTACGGGGAACACCTATGAAGACTCTAAGTCGATCGCTCTGTACCGCGCTACTGGGAACCGCCTTGGGCCTGGCTGGTACGGCCGTGCAGGCCAAAACACTAACATTGTGCTGGGCGGCTTGGGACCCGGCGAACGCCTTGGTCGAGTTGTCGAAGGACTTCACCAAGCAGTCCGGTGTCGAAATGAAATTCGAGTTCGTCCCCTGGACGAGCTATGCCGATCGCTTCCTCAACGAGCTCAACTCCCACAGCAAGCTGTGCGACCTGATCGTCGGCGACAGCCAGTGGATCGGCGGCTCGGCCGAGAACGGCCACTACGTTAAACTAAATGAGTTTTTCGACAAGAACGGCATCAAAATGAGCGACTTTGCTCAGCCGACCGTGCTCGGTTACTCCGAGTGGCCGAAGCACTCGCCGAATTACTGGGCGCTGCCGGCGATGGGTGACGCGGTGGGCTGGACGTACCGTAAGGACTGGTTCGCCAAGCCCGAGTTGCGCCAAGAGTTCAAGACCAAGTACGGGCGCGAGCTCGCGCCGCCGAAGACCTGGGACGAGTTCATGCAGGTGGCGAAATTCTTCCAGAACCGCGTCATTGACGGCAAGAAGGTCTATGGTGCCTATATCTTCACGGAGCGGGGCTCCGAAGGTATCACCATGGGGGTGACCAACGTCATGTACGACTACGGCTTCGATTACGACAACCCGAAGAAGCCGTATGAGATGAACGGATTCGTGAACTCCGCGGGTGCGGTCAAGGGACTGGAAATCTACAAGGAGATCTTCAAGTGCTGCACTGCCCCCGGTATGACCAACGCGTACATGTCCGAAGGGTTGGACGCGTTCAAGTCGGGTCAGGTTGCGATGCAAATGAACTGGTTCGCGTTCTTTCCGGGCCTCTACAAGGCGATGGGGGCGGACAAGATCGGATTCTTCGTCAATCCGTCCGGACCCGACGGGCACTACACTCAGCTCGGTGGTCAGGGTCTTTCGGTCGTGTCCTACTCGGACAATCGCGCGGAGGCGTTGCAGTATATGAAATGGTTCGCGCAGCCGGCCGTGCAGAAGAAGTGGTGGTCGCTCGGCGGCTACTCCTGCCTGAAGGCCGTGTTGAACGACCCGAGCTTCCCGGGCAGCGCGCCGTTTGCCGGCGACTTCCTCGTTTCGATGAACATGGTGAAGGACTTCTGGGCCGAGCCCATCTATGCGACGCTACTGCTCGACATGCAGAAGCGCATTCATGACTACGTGGTCGCCGACAAGGGCTCCGCGCAGGACGCGCTCAATGGTCTCACCAAGGACTGGACCCGGGATTTCAAGGATGCGGGCAAGCTGTAAGAAATAAAGTGATCGATGTCTCTGCCCCAACCTCCGCCCGGCCTGGTTTGACGACCAGGTCGGGCGGCATGTCCGATCGCGCGATCTCCTGGCTGTTCATCAGCCCGACGCTCCTCCTGCTGCTGGCGATCAACATCTTCCCGTTGATCTGGACCATCCGCATGTCGCTGACCAATTACAAGGCGAACATGGGCTGGATGAAATATAGATCCGTTGGCATCGACAACTATGTCGACATTCTCACCGACTCGGACATCTGGGAAGCGATGCAGACGACGGCGCACTTCGTCTTCTGGTCCATATTCATTGAAGTGGTCCTGGGTTTTGGACTGGCGTTGCTGATCAACCGGAAGTTCCGCGGCCACAGCTTCTGGACCACGATCATTCTTCTGCCGATGATGCTTTCCCCCGCGGTCGTCGGAAATTTCTGGACGTTCTTGTTCCAACCGCAGAGCGGGCTCTTCAACTACGTTGTCAGCTTCTTCTCGGGGGTAGACCCGGCTTCGTTCCAGATGATCGGCGACGTGAAGCTCGCGCCATGGACCATCGTGCTCGTCGACGTGTGGATGTGGACCCCTTATGTGATGCTGATTTGCCTGGCGGGTCTGCGCTCGATTCCGGACTACATCTACGAAGCCGCGGAAGTCGACCGCGCTTCCGCCTGGCGGCGGTTCCGCTCCGTGACCCTTCCGATGGTGATGCCGTTCCTGATGCTGGCGGTGCTCTTCCGCGGCATCGAGAATTTCAAGATGTTCGACATGGTGAACTTGTTGACGAACGGTGGTCCCGGTTCCCTTACCGAGACCGTATCCATTACGCTCAAGCGTGCCGCGTTCGAGAAATGGCAGACAGGCTGGTCGTCTGCGCTGGCGATCATTCTGTTTCTGACCGTTTTTGGTGCCGCCAACATCTACATCAAGGTACTGAATAAGGTGAAGCAGCGATGACGGGCAACTCCAGCGCGCACAGCGTCGTAAGCGCCTCTGCCCTCGCGCGCGCGCTCTCGGGTGCCGCCGTGGTGCTGTATGCGCTGATCACCATCACGCCGCTGTTGTGGATATTTCTGACCAGCTTCAAGACGCCGGGCGACTCGGTCGCTTATCCGCCGAAGATCCTCTCGGAGCCTACGGTGGAAGGTTACTGCAACCTCTTCACATTTCATTCGCGGCAAGATCCGGACTACATCGCGCACCTGCCGCCTCCGACCGGCCGCTGCGACCGGCTGGCCCGCTCTCATGGCATGGTTATCGCGGGAGCCTCGAAGACGCCGGGTCGGCTCGTCAATTCCCTGGTCATCGGCTTCGGATCTACTTTTCTCTCGACGTTCCTCGGGACGCTCGCGGCTTACGCTTTCTCGCGCTTCAAAATACCGGCCAAGGACGACCTGCTGTTCTTCATCCTGTCGACGCGCTTCATGCCCCCGATCGCGGTGGCGATTCCCATCTACCTCATGTATCGCCAGCTCGGACTGATCGATACCGCACTGGGAATGATTCTGCTGTATACGGCCGTGAACGTGTCCCTGGCGGTCTGGCTCCTGAAGGGGTTCATCGACGAAATCCCACGCGAATACGAAGAGGCCGCACTGGTCGACGGCTACACGCGCATACAGGCGTTCATCAAGACGGTATTGCCGCAGGCGGCGACCGGCATCGCGGCGACCTCCGTGTTCTGCCTCATCTTTGCCTGGAATGAATACGCGTTCGCCGTGCTGCTCACGAGCGGCACGGCGCAGACCATGCCGCCCTTCATCCCATTCATCATCGGCGAGGGCGGACAGGATTGGCCGGCGGTCGCCGCGGCCACGACGCTGTTCGTGGTGCCCATTCTGTGTTTCACGATTCTGCTGCGCAAACACCTGCTGCGCGGCATCACTTTCGGAGCGGTGCGCAAATGAGCGGTACGATCGGCACGGGCACGGGCAACGGCGGCACCGGTCGCAGCGGCGCACGCAGAATGTTCCGCCGAGCTCCCTGGGAGACGGCCTCGACCGTGGTCATCGTCGCGGGCATCCTCATGCTGGTGCAGCCGTTTGCGCTCGGGCTGTACACGTACTCGTTTTTGGTCATTTTGGCCGGCAGCGTCGCATTCGTCGTCACCAGCCACTTTCCGGAGTAGCCGTGGCCGAGATCGACTTACAAAATGTCCAGAAGCGTTTCGGCGATTTCACGGCCGTGCGCGAGTCCAGCTTTACCATACGCGACGGGGAGTTCTTCGTGCTGCTCGGCCCCTCGGGCTGCGGCAAGACCACGACCTTGCGAATGATCGCCGGCCTCGAGCTGCCGACGGAGGGTAAGATCCTGCTTGACGGCGAGGATGTGACCTACAAGCGGGCCTCCCAGCGCGATATCGGCTTCGTATTTCAATTGTTCGCGCTGTATCCGCGCATGACGGTGCGGGAGAACATTGCGTTCCCGCTCAAATGCCAGAGCGTGCCGCGTGCGGAAACCAAGCGGCGGGTCGAGGAGGTTGCCAAGCTCCTGCGCATCGAGCACTTGTTGGAGCGTTCCGTGTCAGGCCTGTCCGGCGGCGACAGCCAGCGCGTCGCGCTCGGCCGCGCACTTGTCCGGCGCGCCAAGGCTTGCATGATGGACGAACCGCTGGGCGCGCTGGACGCCGAGTTTCGTCATTTAATGTGTGTCGAGCTGCACGCCTTGCACGATCGCATTCGGGCGACGACGGTCTACGTGACGCATGATCAAACGGAGGCCATGGCGATGGCAGATCGCATCGCCGTGATGAACCACGGGGTGGTCGTCCAGATCGGCAGCCCTCAGGACATCTACGACCGGCCGAGCGCCATGCACGTCGCCGGATTCATCGGCAGTCCGCCCATGAATTTTCTGCGCTTCAAGTCCAGTCTCGCGCAAGGGCAAAGGAGCGTCCAATTGAACGGCGCGGCGATTCGAGTTCCCACGCTGCGGCAGGCGGTCGCGGAAGGCGAGCTGGCGCTCGGCGTCCGCCCGGAGCACGTGACCATCAGCGATGCGGGAGAAATCCGCGGTGAAGTGTTCGGCGTCGAGTACATGGGTACGATGCAGATCGTGACGGTCAACACGAAACACGGGCAGTTGAAGGCCCGCATTCCTTCGCGTCAACGCGTCCAAGTCCGCGAGGCCGTCGGGCTCAACTTCGACTCGGAACGTCTCGTGGTGTTCGATGCCGTATCGGGAAGCGCGCTCAAGAGCCGGTTGTTCGAGGAGTCTGCCGATGGCTGAAGTCGTCGTGGATCGCGTGACCAAGCGCTTCGGTGACGTCGAGGCGAACAGGGATATCAGTCTCACCGTGCCGAACGGCGAATTCATGGTTCTGCTCGGGCCGACCGGAGCGGGCAAGACGACATTGTTGCGCCTCATCGCCGGGCTGGAAAAGCCGGACGCCGGAAGCATCTCATTCGATGAATGCGACGTCACGGACGACCCGCCGGCGCAACGCAATGTGTCGGTGGTGTTCCAGCAGTACTCTCTGTATCCGCATCTCACCGTGTTCGACAATCTCGCGTTTCCGCTGCGGGCTCCGGTGCGGCGAGTCCCGGAAAGCGAGATCAAGAGGCGTGTGGAGGAAGTGGCTCGCCTCGTCAGAATCGATCACAAGCTGGCAAATGCCGCGACGCGGCTCTCGGGCGGCGAGATGCAGAGAGTAGCCATCGGTCGCGCCCTGGTGCGGCGCCCATCCATTTACCTCATGGACGAGCCGCTGTCATCGCTCGATGCGAAGCTCCGTGCGGAACTGCGCGTCGAGCTGAAGCACATTCAGGCCGATCTGGGGGCAACCGTGCTCTATGTGACGCACGATCAGGTCGAGGCGCTCACCATGGCCAGCCGCATCGGGATTCTCGAACAAGGCCGCCTGGTTCAGGTCGGTACGCCGCAGGACATCTACGAGCGGCCTGCGAACATTTACGTAGCGGGACGGCTGGGCATCCCGGCGATCAACTTTCTTCCCGTCGACGCCCTGCCGGTGGAAGGCGCGCCGCAGCGGACCGCCAAGGTGGGGGCGCGCACCGAGCACATCGAGCTCGTGCCCGCGGTCGACGGTCCGGCCGAGGTGGTCCTGGTAGAGCACCTGGGCAGCGAAAATTTCCTTCATCTGCAGGTGGGCCCGCACAAACTCGTCACTCTCGTGCCCCCCGGCGAGCGCTGGCATTCCGGCGCGAGAGCGCGGGTGACGCTGCGCCGCCCGCTGTGCTTCGATACTGCGGGACAACTTCTTGTGGCATAGCCATCGCGTTCCACTATGAGCACATACGACCCGAAACCTAAGGAGTTAATAGAAGCGATCGCCAACATCGTGATTGCGCACGCCGACGAACTCACGGAACTCGACCGCGTGATCGGGGATGCCGACCACGGCGTCAACCTGACCCGCGGCTTCAGGGCCGTGCTGGAACGGATGGACATCATCGGCGTAATGCCCTTGGGAAAGGCGCTTGGCGAGGTGGGCACTACGCTCATCCGTTTTGTCGGCGGGGCGTCCGGTCCGTTGTACGGCAAGCTCTTTGTTACCGTCGGCAAGCATGTGGACGAGGCAGGTATTGTCAGCCAGGACACCCTGATACACGCGGGCGAGGACGCGATCCGCGTTCTAATGGCGCTGGGCCGATCGGATGTGGGGCAAAAGACGATGCTCGACGTCTTGGTGCCGGTGCTCGATGAGCTGCGCTCCGTCCGCGGCGCTGACCTCTTGCCGCAGATCCGGCGGCGGGCCGACATCGCCGCGCGGGCGACAGTGCCCATGGTGGCCCGCAAAGGCCGGGCTGCCTTCCTCGGCGAGCGGAGCCGGGGGGCTATGGACCCGGGTGCGCGATCCTGTGAACTGATTCTGAGTGCCGTGTGCCGCCATCTCGAATCCCGTCCTGACCCAATCATTTAGGAAAGACCGTGAATAGAAATGTTGGAATCGTGATCGTTTCGCACTCGCCCGATGTGGCGAAGGGCGCGGCCGATATGGTGCGCCAGATGGTTGGGTTGGACGTGCCTTTGGCATGGTGCGGAGGTGATCCCGGCGGCGGCCTGGGAACCAGCGTCGATGCCATCGAGAAGGCGCTGCAAACGGCCTGGTCGGATCGAGGCGTCGTCATCATGGTGGATATGGGCGGCGCAGAGACCAACAGCGAAATGGCGATAGAGCGGTTGCCGGAGAAGAAACGCGCGAAGGTCGTGGTCTGTAACGCGCCAGTCGTGGAGGGATCGGTGATGGCGGCGACCGAGTCGAGCGGTGGTTCACCCTTGGAAAAGGTGCGGCGCGCGGCGGAAGAATTGTATCCGCGGATGTA